>Ga0265327_10001499_pt1 | contig 28936 bp, 29 predicted proteins | sample 41621metaG_FD_202089 | JGI IMG/M metagenome (GOLD analysis project Ga0265327, IMG submission 202089) | Rhizosphere microbial communities from Carex aquatilis grown in University of Washington, Seatle, WA, United States - 4-16-21 metaG | ecosystem: Host-associated > Plants > Roots > Rhizosphere...
ATCTCCCGGCCGTATCCGGCCTCCTCGCGGACATTGCCGGGCACCCGCACCGGAATGATCCGCAGCGGAATCTTGTGCGCCCAGGGAGCGTTCGAAATCGCCACCGGGTGGCTGACGAAGAGCGTGAAGCGGCCCGGCGAAGTCTCGTCCAAGTCGACCCGCTCCCCCACCTTGACCAGACGGCCGTTCGGATCATCCCAAAGCGCGCCGATTTCCAAGATCAGGCCATTTGAAAGCGCCACCTGCTTGTCGCTCACGGACACCACCGTGACCGGCGAAAACAGCGGATCATTGTTCTCAACCACCAGGTAGCGGAAGCCCACCACACCGGTCAATTTCCCGACGATCAGCAACGCAGCCAGCACCAGCCCCACCACTCCCAGTCCAAGGATCCATTTTTTCATACAGGATTATTTGTGCGGCTTCTCGGCGGGTTTTTCCTCTTTGGCTTCCTTTGCCACCTCGGCAATTTCATCCTGCATCTTCTTCACCAGCGAGCCGTCCGATTCGCCGCCGAGGCGGATATCCGCAATGATCCAGCCATCCCGCGCCGGATCCAGCACCAGCTTGTCGGTCCAGCCCACCACGTCCTTCCCCTCCACGTATTTCAGATGAGCCGTCACCTGCACCTGGTTGCCAACCTTCTCCTCCTGCCCCACCGAGAACGACGTGATCCCCTCGTAGGTTGATGACAGGCAGTCGCCCTCCTTCGTCCACGGCGGCTTTTCGGCCAGCTCCGGATGCTTCGGGTCGAGGGGGTGCCGCCGCATGAAATCCACGCGCTGCTTCTCAGCATCCACGAACAGCTTGAGAAGGGCCGCATTCAGAAAGGGCATCAGCTTCTTCCGCTCGCCCGCATCCGGCACGCCGCGGATCTTCCATTTGACGCAGTTCTCGTAGAACCGCTTCGCAAATTCCTGCGGAGCCTCGGCCCGGGCCTGGACCGCTACCATCAGCCACACCAGCAGGGAGAAGATCCTCTTCATGGTGCTACTCTGCGGAATCCCGCGCCGGATCGCAAGCCGCGACGCAAGGCCGGGCACAGATCGTTCGGTTGAACCGAGGCTTCGCGGCTTTGAAATTCGGTCTTCGAAATCATGTATCCCTTCACTCCAGATCCCTTCGAACCAATTTCCTGTCACTGATGTTGTAGGTGGCGCTGATCTCGCAGGAGAATCCGCGTCCTCCTTGAAACTCAGTGATGGTCACCGGTGGAGAAATCAGGTCGATCCCCGCACCGTGATAACCGGTGGCCCGAGCCTCGACTCCCGAATCTCTGCCGGTGGCCGTGAACTTCTTCAAATCCGCGATGTGCCAGATTCCCTTTTTCTTCACCAACAAGAGCAGAACGCCCACATGAGATTTCGTCGCTTCCGTCGGAGGGGATGTCGTCACCCAGACCAGCGCCTGAGTCAGTTGAGGGTCCAATGAGAGCAATTCGCAGGACTCGATGCCGAGCGGAGCGACCATCTTTCCCCGGGCGTATTCCCCCATTTCGGGAGCGGAAAACAATTTGCCCATATGCCCTCCTCTGGTCGGCTGAACCAGCCACCCGACATCCAAGAATCGGGCGAGGATCGGATACCGCTCCAACTGGGGCAAACCGGCGGCCCGAACCTCGGGCAGCCATCCAATCAAAGCCGCCAGACTGGCGATTCGTATACCATATCCCAAAGCCCGCGGGCGCGCCCGTTCCACCGTTTCTCCGCCGCTGCGAAGCCTTCCGCCGTTCATTCATCTCTTACTTCGCGTGCGCGATCGCTCTTTCCCGCTTCAGTGACAATCCCTCGCTGCCGGATTCGAATTCCCCGCAAAGCCATTCTCATCCGTCATGGACGCCCCGCCTCCCAGCCGCTAGCATGACCCGCACATGACCACCCGTTCGCAACGCACCAGCGGCTCCGTCGCCATGGACGACTACCTCGAACAGATCCTACATCTGATCGAGGGCAAGGGCTACGCACGGGCGGTGGACATTTCCAAAAACCTCGGCATCTCCCAAGCCAGCGTGACCAACATGCTCCAGCGGCTGGATGCCGAAGGGCTGGTGAAGCATGAAAAATACCGCGGCACTGTTCTCACGGAAGAGGGCCAGCGCATCGCCCGCGCCATCATCGAGCGCCACGAGACGCTCACCCGGTTCCTGCGGCTGTTTGGCCTCGATGAAGAAACGATCTATCGCGACGTGGAAGGCATGGAGCACCACGTTTCACGTCCGACACTGGAGGTGATCCGCGCGGTGGCGGATGCCCTGGAGGCGGACAGCGAACTGCTGGAGAGGGTCCGCAAGCTCAGTCGCTGATCGATCAGCACCGCGACAACTCGCGGCCGACGATCATCAGAGTCTCGCGCACGCCGGGGGCGAAGCCACCATCAGTCTGCACGGCCAGCAGCACGCCGCTCTCGCGGATGAACTCGATCGGCACACTGCCGGCGAAAAGTTTCAGTCCACCGGCACCAAAGCCGAGATTGGTGACTACGGTCTTCAGAGCATCGATGGTGGCGATGTCCTGGGTATTCACGCGGGCGATGTGACGGATGCCTGGCAGGGCACGCGCGCGCTGAAGGATTTCTTCCGGCTGCATCTCGCGGTCCACGCCGAAGATGGCGCGGAGTTCCAATTGGCGGATGTTGGCGGAATCGGATTCCGGCGCATGCACGTAAGCAGGCGCGGGAGGGGCAACAGGAGCCGGGGTAGGAGCGGGAGCAGGTGCCGGAGCCGCCTGCTGGACGGGTGGTGCCGGGGCTTGCGGTTGTGGCTGCGCGGCAGGCTGTACCGGCGGAGCAGGTTGAGCCCAGCCGTTGAAGGCCGGAGGAGCCTGTGGTGGTGGGGCTGCCTCAAAGGCAAATGGCGAGGCGGGCGAGACAGGTGCCGGAGCTGCCTGGGCCTGCGGCGGCGGAGCCATCGCGAACGGCGAAGTCGCCGGTGCGATCTCGAAAGGCGATGCGGCAAAAATCGTGGTGGGTGCCGGCGCGGAAGGCACCGCCTCGAAGCCGAAGCCTTCCTTCGCATCGGCCATCTGGAACGGACTTTCCGGGGCGCGGCGCTTGTCCGGCAGGCGGGCGGGCTTGCCCGGCTCCAGCGGACGCGAGCCATTCACATCCTCGGCCGCGGCGAATGGAGACTCCACCCTCAACACAGGCGCGAAGGGACTCGCGGGAGCGCTTTCCTGAACCGTGCTGAATGGATGGCTCGGCTGCACCTCATGAATCGCTGCAAACGGACTCGCGGGGGCACCGGTCGGAACGGCCGCGAACGGACTGTCAGGCACCACCGCAAACGGACTGGGTGCCGGAGCCTGGCCGGGAAATGAATCGAAAATTCCGCGCGAGTTGTTCATGGTTCCGGGGTGCGATGGGGGTGGTAGCAAACCGCAGTTCGGACGATTTGTAATGATATCCGAATCAAAAGTCGAGCCCGCATCTCCGGAAAATCAACCTTCCGGAAATTCCTGCGCCAGTTTTTTCAGCCGGTTCTTCAGCGCCACCTTGGTCGCGGCCGGCACCCGGTCGATGAACAGCACGCCATTGAGGTGGTCGGTTTCGTGCTGGATCGCCCGCGCCAACAGGCCATCAGTCTCCACGACCAACGTCGAGCCGTCGAGCTGCGGCAGGGTGGCCTTGATGTCCAGCGGCCGCCGGACTTCCGCGCGGATGCCCTTGATGCTGAGGCAACCCTCGGGGCCGGATTCCTTTTCCTCGCCGAATTCCAGTTCGGGATTGATGAAGACCAGCGGCATGATGTCATCGAGCTCCGCCGGTTCGCCATTCACCCGCAGGTAGGAAATGCACTCGGGGTCGTGGGAGACGTCCACCACCGCCAGTCGCAGGTCCACGCCGACCTGAGGGGCGGCCAGGCCGACGCCATTGGCCGCCACCATCGTCTCCAGCATGTCTCCCACGAAATCGATGAGGGCTTCATCCACCTCCTTCACGGGCTTGCAGCGCTGGCGGAGAACGGGGTGGCCGTATTGGACGATATCGAGAATCATGGCGGATGGGGAATGGCCCTATTGAGGCAGCCGGATGCGGGCGGGCACGTCCTTAATCTCAATGCCGGCTTTGGTCAACGAATCCCAAACGCCGAGCAGGCGCTCGAGCGGCAGTTGCTTGTCGGCTTCCAGCTCCAGCTTGCGGCCGGGATTCGTCTTCATGAAGGCGGTCAGGTAGGACTCCAGCAGCCCGTCCGGCACCGGCACCGAGTCGAGAGTAACCTTTCCGGTGTTGTCCACCGCGATCACGGAACGGGTCTCCAATACCTTGTCGGTCGGCATTTCATGAACCGTGGGCAGTTCGATCCGCATCACATCCCGCGGCCGCTTGGTCTGGGTGGTGACGATGAAATAGATCAGCAGGACCAACAGGATGTCGATGAGCGGGATGATCTGGACCGTGTTGCGGCTCTTGGGAGGGCGATGGAATTTCATGGCCGCTCAGGATGGGGAGCCGGCCTTGGCACAGATCCGGGAAAGGTCGGCCATCACGCACTCGAGGCGGGTGGTCATCAGCTCGATCCGCCGCGTGAACCAGCCGTGGGAAAGCACCGCCCCCACCGCGATCGAGATACCAAAAATGGTGGTGTGGAGCGCCTCGGCGATGCCCTTCGCGATCGCCAGGTGATCCGACGCATCGCTGAGACCACGGAACACCGCCACCAGGCCGCTGACGGTGCCCAGCAACCCGAGCAGCGGCGCGACGGTGATGATCACGTCCAGCGTCTGGATGCCGGAGTGAATGCGGACCATTTCACCACGGGCGGCGGCCTCCACCACGTGGGTGATTTCCGCCTGGGTTTTCCCGGCGTGCTTCAGCGCCAGCGAACCGAGTCGCCCAAGCGTGCTCGGGCTGCGGCGGAATTCCCGCTGCAGCGCTTCCCAGCGACCGGCGGTGCTCCCCTCCTCCATCGACTCGATTTCCCGGGCCAGCCCCTCGGGCACCACCGTGGCCCGGCGCAGCGAGATGGCCTTGAAGACGGTGACCATGAGGGCCACCACCGAGGCCAGCACCAGCGGATAGATGAAGAAGCCGCCCTCGCTGAAAAAGGACTTCAGGGCCTGCAGCGGATCCACCGCGATCGTCTCAGCCAGGGGCATCAGAAGGGAGTGTGTCATGAATCAGAAATAGAAAATGAGAATCTGTTCGAGCGGATCATTGCCCAGCTTCTTGCGCAAGTCGGCCGGCATCTTCGGCAGCTTGGCGTCGTGAATCGCGTTGATGGTGAAATTCCGCTGCAGATCGCTGCAGTCGACCGCGTCCAGGGTCTCGACGGTGCGGATGTGGCCATCCTGCCCGACCACGAAGCGCATCGTCAGACAACCGGCCGAGATATACTGCTGGTAGCGCTTGCAATTTTGAAGCCACACGCCTTCCACGGCGCGGTTGATGGAGGCCTGATAGCGGCCAAGCGGAGTATCGATGACATCCTGGGCGGCGGCTCCGGCCCGGGAAAGCGATCCGCTGAGGCGGGCCTTTTGTTCAGCCGTCAGTTCGGGATGAGCCGGTGCCGGCGGCGTGGCGGACTTGGGACTGTCAGAAGGTATGACGGGCGGCGACACAGGCGGAGGCGTGGTGGCATCCCCTGGTCCCGGCACCGGCACATCCACCGACTGCGTGCCCCGCACCAGCGGTTCCGCCTTCATCGCGGGAGAGGGAACGGCAGTCCGCGTGGTCTCGGCTGTCGGCTCGGTCGGAGAAGCAGTGGCGGCGGTTTCCACAGGCATCGCGGGGGCGGCATCCGGCGGCGGGGCCTGTGTGCCATCGAATGACGAAGCCACCCCATCCTGCGAGGGGCCAGCCGGAGCCGCTGGATCGGGCGGACGATCGCTGGTGGCGCGGGTGTTTCGCTCCCCCGCCAGCACGGCCGCCACTGGTGGCTCCGCACTTTCCTGATCAGGTGAGGTGCGCCCGAACCTCGGCGTGGCCGACGGCAGAATGGCCGGCGCGGCGTGCTCCTCGCTGCCGGCTTTCCCTGCCGTGGCGGGAGCCGCAGGCGGTGGGACATCCACTGCCGCCATGGGAGGCTGCGGCGCGGGCAGGATCAGAGAAATCGTGGCGATGCTTCCGGCAGGCGGCTCCTCCGGCGTCACCTCCGCCGTGCGCGGAGCCACCCAGGCCAACAGGGCGAAAATCACCGTATTCAGGACAAGCGACACCACCAGCGAGAGTCCCCATAAGGGACCCTCCCTCGATGGTTTGGCGACACTTGGGTAGCTCATCGGGCGGGCAGCCGCACCATGGCCGATCCAGCCAACCCGCGCAATTCAGGAATGCCGGCTCACCAATCGGTGAAATTCGTCGGCTGGTGATTGGCAGACGCCTGCAGCGAGCAATTGATGTAAAGCGTCCCGATCGTCGGAATGGTATCGCCGCCGTAGGCATAGGTGCCGCCGTGCGGACAGGTCGGCGCCGTTTCCACGAACTTGCCGAGGCCGATCACCTTGGTCTGGAGCCCCGTTACCGTCATGCCGGGATCAAAGCCGTAAATATTCGAGTAGCTGCGCACGCCCTTCTGCACGTTCTGCAAGTTCATGATGCACAGGGTCCGGTCCGAACCGTTCTTCCAAGCCTGAGCGCCGATGAAAAGCACCGTCACCAGCGACAGCAGCACCAGGATCACCACCGTCAGCTCAAGCAGTGTCATGCCAGCAGGACGCGATATCCGTGTACGGTTGCGCAGGCGGAACGGCTTGGAGGGCCGCCATGAGGGGGTGGGTTTCATCAAGGGTGCCGGGGTAGGCAAAATAACAGCGACGCCACCGTAAAAGATTTCGTTTTGGATGCAAGGATTTTTTGAAAAACCAAGATATCCTCGACCGTTGAAGGTCACTCCCCTGTTCCCACCGCCGCCTTCCAGCATTCCAGGAAGCCGCTCGCGAAATCCTCCGGTCGGGCCTTGATCCAGGCCGCCACTTCCTTCGGGTCGAACCACGTGGCGGCTTCGATTTCTGCACAGGGATAGCGCACCGGCCCATCGTAGCGGCAGCGGTAAAGGCGCACGTGTTCCCAACCGGTGGCCTCGCAGGCGGCAATGCGGGCGATTTCCTCGGGGGCTTCCTCGTGAATGCCCATCTCCTCCTCCAACTCGCGCACGGCGGCGGTGGCGTAATCCTCACCCGCATCCAGATGGCCGGAGACGCTGGAATCCCACACGCCGGGGTGCGAGTCCTTCAGCAACGAACGACGCTGCAGCAGGATCTCCCCTTTCCGGTTGATCGCGAACACGTGCACCGCCCGGTGCAGCAAGCCGTTGGCATGGACCTCGCCTCGGGTGGATTGGCCGGTCACGGCGTCGGTTTCATCGACGACGTCGAAAATTTCCGCATCCTTCTGCGGCACATCCATCAGCGGATGCGGATCATAAGCGCGGGTGATGGCCACCCACTGCTCCAGCGAGAGCTCCTCCGCCCGCGACGCCGGGGAAATCCCCACCCCGCCCGCGACTTCCTCCCAAGCCGGTGTTTCCGGCATGTGCTTCTTCATCTGCTTCCGCCGCTGGGAGAAGCCGCGCCTGACCAGCTCATCGAAAAGCCGGTCGTCGAAGGGCGGCAGCCCGCCCACCCGCGGCGTCAGCACCGCCACGCTGGAATCGATCTGCGGCCTCGGGAAAAACGCCTCCGGCGGCACCGTACGCAGCGGTTTCACCTCCCAACCGCTCTGCACCCGCAGCGTCAGCACGCCGTAGTCCTTCGTCCGCGGCACCGCGCCCAGGCGGTCGATCACTTCCTTCTGCAGCATGATCACCGCCCGCTCGAAGGGATGCGGCCGGCTCAGGAAATTTTTCAAAATCATCCCCCCGCACGAATATGGCAGGTTCCCCAGGAACTTGATCGGGCGATGCTTGAAGAGCTGCCGCACGTCGAACTTCACCGCGTCCTCGTGATGCACCTCCACGCTCGGATCGTCCTTGAAGCGCTCCTTCAACCGCGCCGCCAGCCGCGCATCGAACTCCACCAGGATCAGCTTCCGCACGTTCCCCACCAGATGCTCGCTCAGCGAACCCGTCCCCGGCCCCACCTCCACCACCGCATCGTCCGGCCCCGCGTCCAATTGGGAAACGATCCAGCGCGCGCAATTCGGGTCGATCAGGAAATTCTGACCCAATTGCCGGCTCGGGGTCACCCCCGACCGCTCCAGTTCCTCCCGAATTTCGCGTCCCGTCATCGTGCCGCTTCTTGCGCCATTCCCGGCCCCGGCGCAACCCCAAGCCGCCAACCTCGCCCCATCCGGAAATTTTTTAAGATTTTTTGAACATCCCGCCCCACGAAGGGTCTATCCCCAGTGAAGACCGCACTCGCGCGTTTTCATGTTAGGGTGAACAGCAGTTGTCAGCCCACCACTTGCCCCCCGGGGTGAGGGGTTGATGATCTCGGCCGTCGGGGGTGGGGACCTCCGGCGGCCACTTTTTTGTACGGTGAGGAGAATGGGAGGAATCCTTCTATCCTCCTCGAACATCACATCATCGGACGAGTCGCGCTTCTCATCCGCTTCCAAAACCCGCATGGCTGCAAGATGCTCTGGAATGCGGGCTTGGTTGGTGGAGACAGGACTGGATGTGAATGCCATGTCGCGCTTGCGACAAATACCTTCTGCCATCCTTCGGAGGAGAAGGATGCTCCCTGCATGGCGTGAGCGGAGCGAGGGCAATGGACCTTGGGTTGGAGCGTTCGGAATGGTAAGACCGCAAGTCGTAAAGGCCGCTGCGCACGAGAAGCTCCGAGCCGAAATTTGGCATGAGAAACCGGTGGCATGTTCACTGCGGTTGGTTGCCACTATTTAAGCTTTGCGTATAATTGTTCCAATTTTCTGCGATGGCCTGGCGGCCTATTCTTAAGCGCCTCAAGTCCGCGATTAACCCAAGCAAGGGCGTCTGAAGGTCGTCCGAGCACCGCCAATACTCCCGCCATCAATTCAATTCGTTCATTGCGACTCACAGGCAGTGAATTTTGCGGATCCTCCGATTCCAGAGCCTCCAGAACATTCTCCAGACGCTCGAAGTGCTCGAAAAAAGGCAGCGCATACCGCCGAACCTCTTCCTCCAAACTTGACCAGGTGCCAGACTCAGCGGCATCCCATTCTACAAAAACATGGTCCTCGTGCAAGAGGTGCATAGGAACGGACAACGTCGGAGCGCGAGGCTCTTGTTCTCGCTCCAGAAATGCCTCCACTGAAGCGAAACGAAGTCCGGCCGATAGTCCAATGAGGATCTTCTTGCTCATTGGGTCTTTCCTAGCACCACAGCGCAACTGCCATGCTACACCGTTATCACGAATCTTCTCAACGAGACGGGGACTCGTGACACTAAAGCCTTGCTCCGAAAACAAGTGAGCCAGTTCTCCTGTGATTTGCTTTTCGATCTGTGCTGCTGTTACCATTGGAGCTTGTATGTGGATTCAATCGTTATGCCGCCCTTTCCTCCAATTGAAGTCGCACCGCCGTTCATGTTGATCCAGCGATCCGCAGCAAACTGCTGCCGAGCCGCCGCATCCCATCGGTCCATTGCGCTAGCGGAGGACTTAATTTCGATGCCGGAAGTCGCATTAGTCGCCGGGTTACGCAAAATCAAGTCATATCTCCGATTGCCAAACGGCGTAATGAAAGTTACCTCGCGCCCGACAACTTGCATGCCATTCGCTTCAGCCTGAACGATGAATGTTTGGGGTCAGTGTTTGGGGTCAGTCCTCGCATGGTAACATTTTTGCCAGCTTTTTGCACAGTTTTTTGACTTCGGCGTTCTCATGGGCTTGCCGGATCAGACGGCTCACGGAGCGATTGTGGCCCATCTCCAATCGTGCTGCCAACCATTCGTTGCTGACGCTGGTGCGGGCTTTCACCAATGTGGCCAGAGCGACTTTGCGCGGGTCCCCCTTTCGCGCAGGGAGCAAGCCGCCCGCCTCATTGGTCATGCCCAGTGCATCCAAGCCAACTGCAACGATCCGCTCTGCCTCGGCCTGACCGTAACCAGTCACCGGTGGCCCGGTGTGACTGCCGGATTTCTTCAGCCGCCTCGCGCCTTTGTGGATCAGACTCAGCAATTTGTCCCGGAACGCGTCGTCGCCCAGATACCAGCCACGCCGGAGCGCGGCCATGGCCTCGTCCGACAGATTTCCGCCATCCTGAGCGGCGCGTTGTTCAAGGTAGTCGGCATAGGCCCGTCGGCCCCGTCCGTCCTTGGCCAATTCGAACGCGGCCAGCACCCGGTCGAACACCAGCCATGGCGGCCCCTTTCCCCGCCGGTAGGCTGGCAGGCTGCTCCACTCGAAGGCGGCAAGCTCGCCCCGCTTCCCTCCGGCCAGGCGCGCCCGCGCCGGATTCAGGTGGATGTAATCGGCCACAACCCGGAATTGCGCCGCATCCGACGCCCGTTCACCGGACACCGGGATCGATTTGTACCGCCCCTGGAAGACATGACCGCGGCGCTGGTAGCGGCGGTTCCACGCCTGCCCGAACGAACCCATCAACAACCTCATGCCCGAAACCAGGTTCGGCTCGGGTGTTTCGAGCAGCAGGTGGAAATGATTCCCCATCAGCACCCAGGCATGCACCCGCCACCCGTGGCTGCCGCACACCTGGCCCAGCCAATGCAGAAACAGGAGGTGATCTTCCTTCGCAATGAAGAGCGCCTTGCCGTCATCGCCTCGGGCCATGACATGGTAAACCGCCCCCGGATACACGAATCGCAACGGCCTCGCCATGGCGCTTTCTCCGCTACTTCTCGAAGAACTTCAAGCCAAAATGTTACCATGCGAGGACTGACCCCATTCACCCATTCATGCTGACCCCATTCACCCATTCACTCACGGCAATACCGTCAGGGTTCGCGAACCGGCCTTCGGATTCAGCCACGCTCGCCCCGTAGCTGCAAAATCCTATCTTTTATTCTGCCAATAGAGGTCTACCCGCCGCATCGAATTGAAGAGGGATTTTCACTCGTTTCATGGCGAGGTATCTTGCTGCCAGTGCATGATCACTATCGTCCAGGATCTCCTTATAACGGTTAAGGTCCTCGTAATATGCCGGAAGAGACACATCATCGCGGGCTGCCTCTGCATACTTTTCGGCAGTCGTCGGGCGTCCTTTTAAAAACCATTCAGCAAATGGCGAAGGATTCAATTTTTGAAATCGAACGATCACGCCGCTTGGCTCGCCGGTTGCGGTCATGGTTGACACTTCAGCGACATCTCCATTGAGGTAGATCTCGAACGACTTGCCCTTATAGACTCCGTGCCGGGCCCATCCAAAGGAGAGATGATCGGATTCACGCCGTACAACCAAACCCTCGGACTCATTGTGTTTGATATGTTCTTCTCTCGCCAATTCGCCTCGGGAATTGTACACGACAATGATCCCTTCTCCCTTGGTTATTACGTATTGGCCGATCAATGCTCCGGCGGGATTCCACTCCCGGAAAACACCGTTCATGAGATCGTTTTCATATGGGGCTTCCCGTTTGGCTTGACCGTTTTTATACCATTCACGCTGAATTCCGTTTCGCGCCCCATTTTTCCAAAGTATCCGTTCCACAATTTTCCCGTGATCGGAGATCTCGCGTGCAACCAAGTTGACGGAACCATCGGGTTTTTCCTCATCGAGATAATTGGTCCACTCGATACCTGAGGTGTGCTGGATTTCTGGACCAACACCCTCCAGAATCCAGCACACCTCACGCGATGACCGGGGTCTTGAATGGAGGTCGGTCCCAAGGACAGACCCCGTTCAGGGCGGAGCCGCCACCTGCACGTGATAGCCGGTAGTGACGCCGGCGTTCGAGTCCGCAGCGGCGATCATGGCATCGAGCAGTCCCGCAGTTCCCTCCAAGGCAGTCCCGTCGAGTGCACCGTGCCAAGTCCACGCGACAACAGGCTTACCTGAAACGACTACGAAGAACGGGCTTCCGGAATCCCCGCCGGTCACATCCTCGTGATAAGGGAGGCATGGACCGAAATAGTCCGGCACATAAGCCGATCCCAGCGTGGCTCCAGACGGAATGCCGACGAGGGTCAGCCCTTTGGGATTCAGGTCCGTGAAAGAAACCCCATTGTATGTGCCGCTAACTACCGGCGATGGTATATCGCCGATCTCCCCGATTGGCATGATCGACGCCCGCTTCCGCTGGTTGACCGTGAATCCAACGCCCCCCATCCAGCACTCCTCCGAGGATCCCGTGGTCGCTTCCCGTGTGCGACTCCATCCGCCCACGATCTCGTAGCTGGCAATGTCCGAAGGAAGATCCGAGTCCAGCACCGCGATAGCAAGGTCGTCAAGCAGCGTCTCATCCTCTGATGTCCGGGAATTCAGCGCCACGACCGTCCGCTCGTAAATGCTCCCCGTCTTGGAGACGAACCGCAGCTTCGCCCCGACCAGATAGGGGAAATGATTGGCGAAGAGAATGTGCCTGCGCGTGAGCAGCGTGCCCGAATGCTGTGGATACCAGGTGCCCGGCGTGATGGTGCCGGGGTAGGGGGACTGGTCCGAGGCTACCGCCACGCCCGTGAGGTCCAGAGAGTAGGCCCAGCAGTTTGTGTTATAGACGTAGCTGGGCGTGTAGTGGTCGTAGGTGGAGAAGACCTCAAAAGAACCAGTCGTGGAAGGCAGCATGTCCAGGATGCCGTGCTTGAGCTTGTCCGAAACGGTATCCGCGGTGAAGTCATAGATACGGCTCACACCGTAGTTGGTGTACTCCGTACCCGGATCGAGAACGTAGTAGACCTGGGACGCCCCCTTGTTGACGGAGACAATGCCGCGTTGCGCGACCCCGGGTGAATTCAGTAGCGACATATCCGGCCAGGCCGACGAGTCCCAACTGCCGGGCGTGAGATTGTCGAAGCTCTCCCCGGTGACACCCGTTGCCGGTTTCCACTCCCAGTTGGTGTAGGAGAAGCTCGGATCCTCCTTTCTCACGATGGCATCCCGGAAATTACTGAAAGTAACCGCACCGGCATAGGTCTCCGGGACTGCGGAGAACAAGCCAAATATGGCTTGCCGGGTAGCGAGCGCATCTGGGGAGTTGGGATTCAAGCGGAGTTCATACTCATCGGCGTTCGAGATACCATCGTGATCTGGATCGCCTTGAAGATCCAAATTCCACACCTCGAAGCCATTTTTCACGGCCCACCAGTCCGGGATTCCGTCGAAATCGGAGTCCACGTTATCAGGGTCCGTACCGGCAAGCAATTCTTCTTCATCCGACAGCCCGTCCAGATCCGAATCGACAGCAGTGGTCAGTGATTCAAACCTGAGACTGAAAACCGCCTTCATTTGACCAACAGTGGCGACCGCGTGGTTATCATCGTCAAACTTCGGCTTGCTCCAAGGAAGATAAGTTCCTGGTGAAGCCGTACCATTTGTCCACACTTGGTAGTCCAGCCAGTAAGGGGCGAATTCATGGATTCTCGTATAAAATGGTTCCGAAATGGCTTTCAATTGCCCGATCGTCAACGGGCTTTTCATCGTATCGAGTTCGTCGCCAGTAGACGGGGGCGTCCAGTTTGCGATAGGCTTTCCAACGCCAACAAGATCCGCCTCAACGGCATCAGCGAGCGCCGGTTGAACGGCATGCAGGGCAATGACGGCGCGTTTCGCCATCCATTTAGCCTGACCCACATTGGCTGGGGCGTGATTATTCGCTGAATCTGTTTGAGAATTCGATACAACAACAGGACCGGAAGGATCGGACCACCAGACAGGGGGCGCTGCGGACACCTTAGGAAAGGCGCCCGCCGCTAACATCACCAGTATGGAATAACTGATTATTCGCGCTTTCAGACTTGAGTGATCCATATTAACTTTAGATATACGGTCTTTTTCAGGCAGGCGACGGGAATTACTATTAGCGCAACTTAGTCACCATAGATACCCATGGAGATATCGCCCTGGGCCTGTTCCATGATGACCTTGCCCTTGAGGCGGGTGTGGCCTTCCACGACGAGGGCCTCGCCATTGGAGGAATTGGTGGCGTCGGTGGGGATGTCAGTCGGAGCGCCGGAATCCCAGAACTTGTTGGTCAGAGTCGTCTGGCCGTTTTTGCGGACGGTGATGGCGTTGGAACGGAGGGTTGGAGAAGGAGCATCGGTCCCTCGTGGCGTCGCGCCATTTCCGACTTCAAGAAGGGGATCGGTCTCAACCCAGGTGGTGGCCGAGGTTCCGGCTCCTTTGTTGAGCGAGCCCAAGGCCGTGGAATAGGCGGAAGATGCGATGCTCCAATTGCCGGTCGCAACGCTCGCGAAGCCGATCGCTTGATTGTATGCGCCGCCGAAAGCGAGAGAGTTCGGTCCGGTTGCCTGATTCCCATGAACGCCAGAGACCGGATAGTCCCAGTCATGTCCCCCGATGGTCACCGACGAGGCTCCGGAGGCATTGCTATAGCCGAGTGCTATTGAGAGGTCTCCAGACGCTACCCCAGAGCTGCCAGAGAAACATTCAAGCCCTGACGAAACCCCGCCAGTGAACGCGACGGAAAAATCCCCATTAGCAGTCGCACCAAGGCCCAAAGCGACCGAGTTTAAGCCCCCAGACGACGATGCCAGGCCGATGCAAACCGAATAGTCGCCGCTGGATGTGGTGGACTCACCCATCGCGACGCTTTCCCAGCCTGATGCATTGGCAGAAACCCCCATCGCTACGCTACCCATATTCGCATACGCTCCGTCGCCCCAGGCAGCCAGGCCGGCAAAGCTATCGGCGCCCACTCCCATCTTGTCCTTCAGGTAGCCATTGGTGGTCAGGTGGCTGCTGATCACCGTCTGGGCCGAAGTGGGGGTCAGGGCGTCTTCGCTTCCAAGCAGCAGAACACCACTTGGAACAATCACCGTGCCGTCCTTAAGCACCACGAGGCCATTCGAACGGTCTGTATCCGAAGTTCCCGTTCCTACGATGAGGGACGCATCCGACACTGGTGCGGCATAGGCAGCAAGTGTGACCGTGCGGTACTGGCCGGTGTTACCCGTGCCGATAACCCAGGATTCGGTCCGATTCGTGGAGTTTTCCTTCCCGACGAGGACAGATCCTTCAACATAGCTATCGCTTCCGGACGGCTCGGTGCAGATCGAATTCCCATAGCCGATCAACGCATTTGATAATCCGGAGTGAGCGCTTGGATGATAAATCCAATTATCGGACCCAGAAATCAAAGTCGAATCCTCGGCACCTCCGGATCCATAGGGATCGCCGCTACCAAAAACCGCATTTACTGAGTTTCCAGAACCAAACAAAGCAAAATTGTGGACTCCAAAGATGACGTTCCCGACGCCCACGGTCAATGAATCGCCACTCACCGTATTCCCTTCTCCAATCGCCCCGGAATAGGAGCCGGCAAGAACCGTATTGTCCGGTCCGATATTGAGAGTATCACCAGCCGGATCGGTCGCCCGGGAGAGCGGGGCGGTCATGACCAGAACCATCATGGCGGGGAAGAAGCGCTTTTTCATATGATATGGAGGCAGTCGGTGATTTGAGAAATGTTCAATCCTTCGTCGGAGTGGCCGGTTTCTATTCTGATTCCGGAATCGTCGTCAAGTTGGGTCCAATTTTTTGTTATCATTGACATCGTTGGCGAAAAGCCACGGGAGCAAAATCGGCCCCAACTCGCACCGGCCCTTGATTTCAGCGGGTTTCGCTCCGGGATTCGCTCGAGACACCTGTGAGGCAAACCCGTCACTCGATCCTCCTCGCCCGCCTTGAGTCGGACAGTTGAAACATAAAAAGCCGGGCCGCTTCCCTGGTGTCAGAGAAGCGGCCCGGCAGTTGATGTCAAAGACGTAAGGTAAGGTGGAGCGGGCGACGATGCTGCCCTATTTCCGGCGGTTGAAGATGGTCGCGAGGCGCATTTCCCGGAAGTGGAGATAGGGGTGGGTGCCGTGCTTGTCTTCCGCGTAGTAGGCGGCGTAGGCGACGCAGGCGACCCAGATGGCGGGGACGAGCACGAGCGAAAGGCCGACGGTGGCGATGGCGAGCCAGAGGGCGACGAAGACCATCATGGCATTTCCCACGGTGAGGAGGGCGAGGCCGTCCAGATAGTGGTGCTTGTAGAGATGACCGGCTCCCGGGATCACACTCAGGAGCACCGCGATTTTATTGCGGTCGACCGACCGCCAAGCGTCGAGGAGTTCTTTCATAGCTGTTAAGGGCTTTCCACCCTTTATCAGAGTGCCACAGGGAATTCACGGAAGCAAGCTCCGGAAACACCCGCCGGACAGCGGTGGGCTTGACGGGCAGTCGACAGTCGACCGATCCTGAATCTTGGTGAAATGAAATATTACCTCCGAAAGATCGGGTCGCAAACGGTCCGTGGCCCTTATACCAAAGAGGAAATCGACGAAAATCTGCCGGACGAGCTGGAGCGGGGCCTGATGGAGGCGCTTCCCGATCTCGGCAAGGGCGCCGAGTCCATCCCGGGGTCGGTCGGCTGGCTTCCCGTCGGTAGGTTGTTCCGCGCGCGCCCTGAGGAGGCACCGCCGGAAACCTACTACGCGACGGAGCGCTTCTGGATCACGGTGGTTTCGCGGATCGCGATTTGGCTGCTGGTGATCTCGGCGGCGGTCATGCTGGTTTCGGAGCTGTCCGGACGTTCGATTCTGCCGGCAATCTGGCAGACGCTGTGTGTCACGACTTCCGGGTTGCTGGTAATCTTCGGGATCAAATTCGGCGTGCTGATCCTGGCGGACATTGCGGACGTGCAGAGGCGTCGGGAGGATCAGGAATAAGAACTCCTGCGGCCCGCTTCCCGCGCTTGCCCGATGCGGGGTTCTCCCCCACCCTGCCGCATGCGTTTCGGTTCCGGGCATCTGGCCTATTGCACCAACATTCACCCGGCCGAGAGTTGGGCGGACACGTTCACGGCGATTTCCACGCACGCGATGGCGGTGCGGGATGCGGTGGGATCGAAGGCGAAGCCCTATGCGATCGGCCTGCGGCTTTCGGCCCGGGCGGCGCGCGAATTGCTGGAGCCTGGAAGGCTGGACGATTTCAAGCGGTGGCTGGAGGCGGAGAATGCGTATGTTTTCACCATCAACGGCTTCCCCTACGGCGACTTCCACGGCACGCGGGTGAAGGAGAACGTCTTCAAGCCGGACTGGACCACCCGGGAGCGGCTGGACTACACGCAACAGCTTTTCACGATATTGGCGGCGATCCTGCCCGAGGGGGTGGATGGCTCGGTCTCGACGCTGCCGGGCTCGCACAAGACCTTCGGAGCGGACGAGGCGCCGATGTTCGCGAATCTGGAAACGCTGGCCGTTTTCCTCGACGAGCTTTCGGAAACGTCCGGCCGGGATTTCCATCTCGGGCTGGAGCCCGAGCCGCTGGGCCATTTCGAAAACACGGCGGAAACGGTGGCGTTCTTCGAGCGGATGAAAGCGCCATCGCCGGATCCCGCGCGCCTGCTGCGGCGGCTGGGGATCAACTATGACGCCTGCCACTTCGCCCTGCAGTACGAGGAAGCTCGTACTTCCCTGGAGGCGCTGCGGGCGGCGGGGCTGCGGATTTCGAAGATCCATCTCTCCTCCGCGCTGGCGCTGGATCCAAGGGATCCGGCGGCGGTGGAGGCGGTGGCCCGGTTCGACGAGCCGGTGTATTTCCACCAGGTGATCGCACGGGCGGGCGACGGGTCGCTCCGGCGCTTCGTCGATCTGCCGGACGCCCTGGCGGCACGGGAGCCGGCTGAGGAATGGCGCGTGCATTTCCACATCCCGCTGGATGCGGAACCGGCCGCGCCGCTACGCTCCACCCGCCAGCAGGTACGGGACGTGCTGGCCTGGCGGCGCGATCATCCGGACGCGTGCACCCATTACGAAATCGAGACTTATACCTGGGGCGTGCTGCCCGGGAAGTTGCATCGCCCGGTGGTGGAGCAGATCGCCGGCGAGTACCGCTGGGTGATGGGGGAGAGTTAAATGTTATTGGTTAGAGGATAGAGGTTAAACATATTTCCATCGCATGTCTTCAAAACTCCATGGCTGGCTGGCCACCGCGCGCATCGCAAACGTGCCGAGCGTGATATCAAACGTGTGGCTTGGCATTGCGCTGGGCGCATGGCTGGAAGATGAGGTGCCGCAGCAGCAGCTTTTCATCCACGGCGGCGTGCTGGCGTTGTCTGGAGTCATGCTCTACATCGGCGGGAATTTCTTCAACGACTGGCATGACCGTGACTGGGATGAAACCCACCGCCCGGAACGCGCGCTGCCCAGCGGCCTCTTTCCCGCGCAGTCCTATCTCCTGCAGGCGATCCGTTTCATGGGCCTTGGTGTGGTGGTGGCCGCCATGATCAGCGTGCCCTGCATGCTGGTGGCGCTGGCCATTTGCGCGCTGATTCTCATCTACACGCGTTGGCATAAGAAGGCGGTGTGGCCGGTGATCCCGATGGGGCTGTGCCGGGCCCTGCTGCCGGTGATGGGCTTCCTGGCGGTCCTCAGCACTGGACACCACCGTGCCGCCTGGCTGATGACCACCACCGCCACCGGCCGGACCATTTTGAATCCTGCGGCCTTTGACACGGCGCGGGCGGTAGGGCTGATCAGCCTGCACGCGGCGGGGCTTTTCTGTTGGATCGTGGGGCTATCACTGACAGCGCGCTATGAAAGCATCCCGAATCCGCCGCCGGGCCCGAAATCGATCGCGCGGGCACTGCTGTTTCTGCCGGTGATGGCGATGAGTGCGTGGTGGATGCGCTGGTTTCCCCTGCTCACCCTACTCGGCATGATCCCGTTCTTCGCGTGGATGCTGCCCCTGCTGATGCGCCGCCACTCGGTGCCGGTGCTGATATCCGGTCTTTTGGCGGGGATTCCGCTCGTGGAATGCATCGCGAGTTTTCCAATCGCCCTCTCCCAGGTCGAGACCGGAAGCAATCTCTGGAGGCAGCCAATCCAAGCAACCACGCTGATTTTGCCGGTCCTCGCCTTCATGTTAGGACGCCGCCTGCAAAAGGTCGCCTCGGCCACGTGAGGAATTGCGGGGTTGCGCTGCGGGACTTCCCGGCTGAAAAAGGCCGCGCATGAGCATCGCCGCCAAGCAACAGGACCTTCTCGACGAACTGGGGTTTTTCCAGGACTGGCGGGAGCGCTACGAATACGTCATCAGCCTCGGCCGGAAAATGGCCCCGCTGCCCGAGGCTTCGCGGAATGCGGAGCACCTGATCAAGGGCTGCCAATCCCAGGTGTGGCTCGATGCCACCTTTGAGAATAGCAAGGTCCGCTACGTGGCGGATTCCGATTCGGCCATTACCAAGGGCATGATCGCCATGTTCGTCCGCGTGCTTGATGACGAGACGCCGGATGCCATTCTCACCGCGGATTTTTCCTTCGTTGAAAAGACCGGCCTGAAGGAGCACCTCGCCCCTACCCGGGCCAATGCGCTGAACCTGATGGCCACCCAGATGAAGCAACGCGCCCTCCAATTCGCCGCCCAAGCATGATTGCCACCCTCGTCGATTTCCAATGGCTCGCCGATCCCAATGCGTGGGTCGCGCTGCTCACGCTGACGTTGCTTGAGATCGTCCTCGGCATCGACAACATCGTCTTCATCTCGATCCTCGTCGATACGCTTCCCGAGGAAAAGCGGAAGCAGGGCCGCCTGATGGGACTCGGCCTGGCCATGTTCGCGCGATTGTTGCTCCTCCTCTCGATCACGTGGATCATGGGGCTGAAGGAGCCGCTGTTTCACGTGCCGATTCATCCTTCGCTGTGGGACATGATGCCGGATGCGGAGACACACGCCGGTCGTCTCGGCATTTCCTTGAAGGACATCATCCTCCTCATCGGTGGCGGCTTCCTCATCTACAAGTCGACCAAGGAAATCCACCACAAGCTGGACGATGAGGACGAGGGAAGCATCAACACCAGGCCGGGGGGCAGCTTCGCCGGTTTGCTGCTTCAGATCGCGGTCGTAGACATCGTGTTCTCGCTGGACTCGGTCATCACCGCCGTCGGCATGGTCAACGACCCCGGCCGGATTTCGCTGATGATGTCGGCGGTCGTAATCTCGGTGGCGGTGATGATGGTCGCGTCCGGTGGCGTGAGCCGTTTCGTTTCCAAGCATCCGTCCGTCAAGATGCTGGCACTTTCGTTCCTGATCCTGATTGGCACCGCGCTGATCTCGGAAGGGCTGCACTTCCACATTCCGAAGGGCTACATCTACTTCTCCATGGCGTTCTCGCTGGGGGTGGAAATGCTGAACCTGAAGATGCGGGCGCGGCATTCCGCGCAACGGGTGCCGGAGATCTGACGACGTTAGTCAGGCCCCTCGGCGGCCGTTCATCAGGAGCACCGTATGACCGAACCACTACCCGAACCCCAGCAACGCCGCCTGCTCTCGCTTGATGCCCTCCGCGGCTTCGACATGCTGTGGATCATCGGCGCGGAAGACGTGGTCCATCAGCTCGCCCGCTGGAAAAAGACCGAATGGCTGGAATCCTGGGCCACCCAACTCTCCCACGTTCGTTGGGACGGACTGCGCGCCTATGATCTGATCTTCCCGCTGTTCATGTTCCTGTCGGGGATCGCCCTGCCGTTTTCGTTCGAGGGACGGCTCGCTCGGGGAGAATCCCAAAAAGGGGTCACGGTGCGGAAAATCATCGTCCGTACCTTGGTGCTGGTGATTCTCGGCCTAATCTACAACGGCCTGCTCTCGGGTCGCCCCGGGCCGCCACGGCTGCCCAGCGTACTGGGTCAGATCGGCATCGCCTGGGGAATCGCCGCCTGCGTCCAACTGGCGACCCGCCACGCGTGGCAGAGGATCGCCCTTGCCGCCGGAGTGATCGCCACGATCACGGTGCTGCAACTCCTGATCCCCGTTCCCGGTTATGGCGCGGGCCAACTCACGCCAACCGGAGCGATCAATACCTGGCTTGACCGCGCACTCGTTCCCGGGAGGCTTCACGGTGGCACTTTCGATCCCGAGGGGCTGCTGTGTATTTTTTCCGCCAGTTCCCTCACGCTGGCGGGAGCCGCCACCGGGTCGTTCCTGAAAAAAGCCGGCACCTACAACTGGCGGCTCTGCGGCGGAATCGCCTTCGGCGGAGGCCTGTCAACCGCTCTCGGCGCGCTTTCCTGGAACCTCAGCTACCCGCCGGTCAAGGCGCTGTGGACTGGGACGTTCGACCTGCTCGCGATCGGCATCTCCGCGATCCTCTTCTCGCTGTTTTTCGGAGCCATCGACGTGCTGCGTTGGCAGAAGTGGGCCCTGCCTCTGCGGGTGATCGGCGTGAACTCGCTGACTATCTACCTGCTCACGGCACTGATCGATTTTGAGAAGCCAGCCCAGTATCTCTTCGGCCGGCTGGCCAGTGCGGCCGGCGATGCGAAAGGCGTGGTCCTCGCCATGGCCGTCGTTCTCATCGAGTGGTTGCTACTAGGGTTCCTGTATCGGAAAAGAATTTTCCTGAGGGTCTAGGTCCGGCCTCAGGAGAGGAGGCGACTCGTCCTCCTCTCGCTCGGCAGCCAGCCGCCATCACTCCAGCACCTGCTTCACCGCCTCACGCTTCAAGCGGAGCTCGCGCCACTCATTGACCAGGCGGCTGATTTCGATCACGCCGCAGCCGGCGGGCAGCTTCACATTGCGCCCCTCCCACCAGAGGCCGCGGATCGCCACGATGGCATCGAAGCGACCGTGATCCCACACGCCGAAAGGTGCCCCGAATTCGAAGGGACAGCCGAGCCGACGGCGCCAGCCGATGAGCTGGGCCAGCGTCTCCGGCGTGCGCGGCAGCGGGCCCAGCGCCGGCGTCGGATGAAGGCGTCGGATCAGTTCCCCCGGCGTGTGGGCAACCTCCAGCTCGACCTCAATGGGCGATAGAAAATGCACGAGTGAGCCAAGATCCAGAATGGTGCGCTCGCCGCGGTGCACGGTACCGATGTCACCGAGCTTGGCCACGAGCGACTGGGCGACATACTCGTGCTCGCGGATCTCCTTTTCATCGACGGCGAAGACCACCCGCTCCTCGCGCTTGGCGGTGCCGGCCAGGGCCATGGTTTTCAACCGCAAGCCATCCAGCGAGAACAGCACCTCCGGCGTCGCGCCCGCGAAGCCATGATCATCACCTATCCACGCGTAGGACAAGCGCCGCACCGACTGGCGCGCCATGGCAGCCGCGAGATCCGATGGCACGCCCTGCGTGACGCGGCCCTCTTCCACCACCACCGGAACCGTCTTCTCAAACGTGCCGCGCCGGATCGAATCCATCACTTCCTGGAACACGCCGGAAAATGGACCCGCATCGATCTCCTGCCACTCGCACACCGGCACCTGCCGTTCGGCGAACCGCTGCTGTAGTGACTCCGCATCCAGCCGCTCCACCGACGACGGGATCCGCCACGGGGCGGTCTCATCGAGACCGTAACGCTGCACGTAAAACGCCACGCCATCCCCTGGCGGCAAGTCTGCCTGGGCAAACGGACCATGGCCGAGGATCACCGTTCCATCGGGCCGGGCCAGCCAGGCCATGTTGCAAAGATCGTTCATGCGTCTCCGCCGACGATGGAGCCTCCAGCCCCCGCCGACAAGCCCTGCCGCCGCAGCATCGCGCCAAGAGTTTCCTCCAGAATGGCGGTCAGTTCGAGTGCCCCGCCTTTTTCCGGCAGGGTGCCGGATTGCAGCAGCGAGGTCACGTCGATCGGCTCGCCGAAGGTGATCGTGGCGGTGCGGCTGACCGGGTAGGTCGCCTTGCCCAACAGATCCTCCTCCAGCTTCATGAGGGTCTCGGCCACGCGGTTGTCGTTCGGGTTCTCGGCCAGGTAGACCCCTGGATAACTATAAACCTGGTAGGCCACATGGATGCGTTTCAGATCATCCAGCAACCGGCGGCGCTCGTCCGGAGACGGCTTCGCCTTGGGATCGAGCAGCGCACGGCGGATCCGGGAACGCAGCGCTCGCACACGCTCCGGAACGGTGGAGGCCGCCGGAGCCCGGCCTCGCCGCCCTTCCATATCGGCCAGCAATCCTTCCCGCAAGCGTTCCAGTCGCTCTTCAAGCGTGCCACCTCCGGCTTCGCCCAGATACTCACGCTCCTTCGCCGCCAGCAGCGCAGGGCCGAGTTGATACAAACGCTCCACCACCGGCATATCCGACCTAGCTGTTAGATTCACCGTCCGTTCGAGCGCGGCCACGCGTGCCGGAAAGGTCCGCTCCACCTCCGCATCGTATTCGAAACGGAAGGCAATCGGAAAAATCCGCGCCCGACGCGCTTCGGGCAACCGCCGCGCCACCTTCAGCAGGATGGAGGCCAACCCGTCGTGCAGTGGATCGAGCCACTCGTGATGATGATAAATTTCTCCTTCCGGATAGATGACCAGGGGATGAATTCCCGCATCCAGAATCGAAAGAGCCATCTTGATCGCCGCGATGTCGGAACCATCGCGGTCGACCGAAAACACCCCGCCGCTCTGGAGCGCGAAGGAATTGATCGCCCCCGCCTCGAAAATCTCCCGCGCGCCCATGAACCGCGGCCGGATGCCCACCCGCGCCGCCACTTCGCTGAGCACATGCACGTCCGCATGGTCCGCATGGTTCGGCGCAAGCACCACCGCGTCACCGGCCTTCATCGACTCCTCCAAGGCCGAGATGCCATGGCAATGGATCGTTTCCACGCGATAGAACCGCTTCAGGAAAAGCCGCCGGTTCACCCAGCGCAGCAGCGGGTTCAACCACGGCCGGTCAACGGGTGGGCGGAAGCGATAAGGTCGATCCTGGGGCAGTTCTCTCATCGGGATGTGACGGAATTTCTGGGGTCAACAGGAAGAGGCGCGGGTGCCCAAGGTGCCCATTTTTCTTACCTTCCTCCCATTCTGTAAATTCCGAAAAATCCGTGGATCCGAATAGATCTAAGAACTTCCCGGTTGCCGAGTCTCATCGTACGAATGGGCACGCCCATCCAACCATCCGCCTCATCGATGAACATCCGCCTGATCCCGCTCTGTGCCTTCCTGCTTGTTTCCTGCCCCATGCTTGTCCGGGCGGCCGATCCTCCGCCCGGCGCTCCGGTCAAGAAATCCGCCACGACCAAGGAAGTCGTGGAAGCCGCGAACTTCGCCATTCAAGCCCGCCAGAAGGCCGACTCGGATGCCAAGGCCGGCAGCAAACTCGAGTTGGTCAAAATTCTCGGTGTTGAAGAACAAGTCGTCGCGGGCATCAACTACAAACTCACCCTGAGAGTGAAGCAGGACGGCAAGGATCGCACTGCGGAAGCCAAGGTGTGGTGGCAGGTGTGGCGGAAACCGGACCCCTATCAGCTCACCTCCTGGACATGGATCGACGATCAGCCGCAAAAAGCCGCGCCCGGGAAGTGAGATTATTTGCCCGAGCCTATCCGGATCAACGCGCACCGGCCTGATCGACCCAGGTGGCCAGCCGCGCCTGGAGGGGTTCGAGATCCGCGCGATACCGCTGCATCTCAGGATCGGCGAGCCAGCGGTTCACCTGCTCCAGCGCCGCCCGGTCACCGGCTGCGATGCCGTCGTGGGTGTAAGGCGCCGGTGCTTCGCCGTAGAGCCGATCACCGGTGGTCGCACTGCGCAGCGGAAAAGTTTTGAGAAATCCAGCAGCCTCTTCCGCCGGAAGTTCCGGGTTTCGCAGATAGGCATCTGCGGCGGCCAGTTGGGCGGGATCAACCGGATCGATCCGCGCCATCAGATCCGCCTTGATCGAGCCATCCAGTGCCGCCCCTTCCGCGGATGCCAGCGCGGCGACCATGGCCGCCGGGTGATCCGCCGCAAACTCCTCCAGCGCCATGCGCCGCAACGTCCCATTCCCCTGCCAGGCGGCCAGGGTCCGGGCGGCATCCACAGAACCGATCGCACGGGGGAGATCGAACGCCTCCGCGAATCCCGGCTGGGTCTCCCATCCGGCGTGGGCAAGCATGACGCCGAAACGATCAAGCAATTCCTTGTCATTGGCGCGCACAGGACCCGGATGTGTTAGAGAGCGCATCGCCACGGCATACTCATCCGCCGATGATGTTTTCTCCAGGGTCATCCGTGCGATCTCCGCCGCCGCCGCCGGATCGGAAACGGCGAGCACATCCAGCAGGAACACCCGCAGGGTCGGCCAGCCTTCGAGCGAGCCATGGACTCCCACTTGAAAGGCCAGTCCGGTCGGCGCATCCGCGTGGGTGTCCAGCAATTGCCGCAGTGTTTCGGCCAGCACCTGCGGATCGAGGGCGGCCCAGCGGTTTCGCAGGATCTTCAGGCGGGTCCTCACCTCCTCCGGAGACGGCGGCGGCACCCTGTGCAACCAACGCTGGAGTTCCTCCCAATCCCGCAAGATCACCTCCCGGTCCGCTTTTTCGCGGGCGGCGAAATCGTCTTCATCGTCGGCTGTCTTCAGCGGCGGGCGGACATGGCCGGATGCCACCGGTTGCGGCACGCTTGCGGCCGGCAGCGGGCGGTTCCGCGAGATGGTCCAGATACCCAGCCCAAGCAGACAGACGAAAGCGACCGGGATGACTCCGCGAGGTCCTTTCACGGCGGTGGGACGGCTCCATCCACCCCGACTTCCAAAACCGCGCTGTTGATGGTCGCGATATCGCCTTTCAAACGATCCTGCACGCGCAGGGTCCAGCCGCCATCGGCATAGATTCCGGCGAAGGTGCCGGTGACATCCAGGTCGTCGATGATCAGGTTATGGGTCGCGCCACCTTCCTCATTGTGCAGGACCTGATAGAGGCCGCCGGGCCCCTGCAGGATCACCTCCAGGTCGCCCTGGTGATTGGTGGTGATGTTCAGGCTGATGTGCGCTTTGGTGACCACTGCCGCCTGATCGAACCGTGAGACACTGGTCGCGAAATTGGTCCAATGCTGGACCCCGTCCGGGATCGCTTTCGCCGCCTTCACCATCGGGAAGAAAAACGACGTGGCCCCGACTCCGGCCACCGAGATCGGGCTGCCTTCCGGGGTCTTGACGACGGGTGCCACCGAGCGGGTCAGGGCATTGATATCGGGAGAAAAGGAATAGACGATCGACTCGGATGGGCGGCCTCCCACCAGGACGCCCGCCGCCGTCCAGCCCGCTCCCTTCTGGGTCCAGATGGGACCGCCGCTGTTTCCAGAGCCCGTGGTCACCAGGGTCGAACGCAGGGCGCGCCCAAACGAGACCTGATAAGGAGTGCTCCCAGGACCGGTCTGATCCAGATAGTAGCCCGTGATCGGAAGACCGGTGTAAAAGTTGATCGCCGGATAGCCGGTGATCATCGTGGTGCCGGCGGTCCCGAGATCCTTGTAGCCGTTCAGGTTCAGGGTGGCGGGAGCGCCGGTAATGAGATCCTTGAATGCGAAGCCGAGGATCACGTCTTTCCCGAAGGCGTTGCCAGTCTGCCCCCCCACATCCACAATGGCGGAGTAAGCCTTGAAGCGATAATAGCCGCGCGACGGGATCGCCGTCGATTCATCGAGCGCATCGGCATAGGGCACCGGATACCAGACGGGCGGCAGTCCCCAGTTCGAGCCGGCAGTTGCCTCCGCGTCATACACCACGTGGGCGGCGGAGAAAAACGTCCGCTTGTTCCACGCCACGAATCCACTGCCGCGGGCCACATCGGTCATCACCACTCCGTTGAAGCGATAGGGCTCCGTACTCATCAGGCCCACATTCGCCACCTGCACAGGCGACAAGGTTTTCGGCGCAACCGCAACCGCCGTCCCGGCGAGCAGTAACAATCCTAGGACGGAGCAGGTGATTGGTTTCACAGGCAGAATGGGGAAATTTCCTTGGATTCCTTAAAGATCAACCACTCCCCTGTCAAGCTCCCTGCCATGACCGCAGGACCCGGGGAAGCCACCGGACCGGAGCACCTCAAAAAGAAACTCACGCCCGGTGGTCCCTCCTCTATCGGCTTTCTCCTAACAGATGGGGCGCAATTGCATGCTCAAGTCCGGCCGGCAGGGCTGGGATGCGCCGCGTTCTTGGTTGCACGACCCGTTCTGTTGGAAAAGGATGGCCGAACGTTATCTGCACCTACCGAATCTCATGCCGAAGCAAGTTTTCATCGCCATCGATCTCGGAGCCGGCAGCGGCCGGGTGATCGCCGCCAAGACCGATTTCAACAAACTTCATCTTGAGGAGATTCATCGCTTTGACAATCCGGGGACGGATCTTCCGGATGGCTCCTACTGGAATCTGGTCGGCCTGTACCGGGAAATCCTCTCCGGCCTCCGGACCGCCGTGGAGCGTTATGGGGACCGGATCGTTTCCATGGGCATCGACACCTGGGGATGCGATTTCGGCCTGCTGGATGAATCCGGCCAACTGCTGGGCATGCCCCACCAGTACCGCGATCCGCGCCATGCGGGGATGGCGGAGAAGATGCACGCCATCCTCCCGGAGGTGGAGATTTTCGCCCAGACCGGCGTGCGCACCAATTTCTACAACACCTCCTTGCATCTGCTGGCCGAGTTTGAAAAACAAAGCCCCTCCCTGATCCACGCGGACCGGCTGCTCTTCACTCCCGACCTTCTCGCCTATTGGCTCACCGGTCGCATGGCGGTCGAGCGCACGGTCGCCTCGACGTCACAGCTTCTCGATCCACGCAGCGGCGATTGGGCCTGGGGAGTGATCGAAGCCCTCGCGCTGCCGAAGCAGATCTTTGGCGAAATCGTCGCTCCCGGCACCGTGATCGGAAACATCCGTGACGAAGTGGGCCGCGAGATCGGCATGCGGGACGTCCCGGTGGTAGCCACCGCCTGTCATGACACCGCCGCGGCCGTGGCAGGCATTCCGATGGAGGACAACGAGACGCTCTGGCTGTCCTCCGGCACCTGGTCGATCATGGGCATCGAGACCCGGGAACCGATCACCGTGCCTCAGGCCTTCGAGGCCGGCTTCTGCAACGAGCTCGGCGTGGACGGCACCGTCCGATTTCTCAAAAACATCTCCGGCCTCTGGCTCATCCAGGAGTGCAAGCGCCAGTGGGCTCTGGATGGCGAGAACATTGACTTCGCCGGCCTCGCGGAACTCGCCAAGGAAGCCGAGCCGTTCACCGCCTTCATCGATCCCGATGATCCGGTCTTCGCCAGCCCCGGCGGCATGCCGGCCAAAATCCAGGCCTGGTGCGAACGCACCGGCCAGACCGTGCCGCAGAAGAAAGGCGGCATCCTGCGCATCGCCACCGAATCGATCGCACTGAAGTACCGCATGGTTTACCAGCGGCTCCTTCAACTCACCGGCCGCAGCTTCACCCGGCTCCATGCGGGCGGCGGCGGCGTGCAGAACCAGCAGCTCAGCCAGGCCACCGCCAATGCCCTCGGCATCGAAGTCGTGGCCGGTCCGATCGAGGCCACCTCCTGCGGAAACGTAATAACCCAGATGGTGGCCACCGGCTTTCTCCCCGACATCCCGGCCGGGCGCAAACTGATCCGCGAATCCTTCGACTTCGTCACCTACACGCCGTGCGATTGTGCGGAATGGGACGCCGCCTACCTGCGGTTCCAGACGCTGTGCGGCTGAGCACCGCACAGGCTCCCAATCGGGCGGGCTGATCTCAGCCCTCCTGGTCGGCCAGATAGCGCTCGGCTTCCAAGGCTGCGGCGCAACCCTGGCCCGCTGCGGTGATCGCCTGGCGGTAGTAATGGTCGGCCACGTCCCCAGCGGCGAAAAGCCCCGGCGTCTTGGTCTCCGTGCGGCCGTTCACCTGGAGGATATAGCCGTTCTCATCCTTGTCGACGAGTTCACCCAGGAAGGCGCTGTTCGGCACGTGGCCGATGGCCACGAACACGCACTTCACCTCGAGCTCCTTCTCACCGCCGTCGACGAGGTTCTTGAGCCTCACGGCGCGGACTTCGCCGTCATCATCGGTGATGTATTCGCTGACGGTCGAGTTCCAGACCGGCTCGATCTTGGGGTTGGCCAGGGCACGGTCGGCCATGATCTTCGAGGCCCGGAGTTCGTCGCGACGGTGGATCAGGTACACCTTGCTGGCGAAGCGGGTCAGAAAGGACTCCTCTTCGCACGCGCTGTCCCCTCC
>Ga0265327_10001501_pt1 | contig 28923 bp, 29 predicted proteins | sample 41621metaG_FD_202089 | JGI IMG/M metagenome (GOLD analysis project Ga0265327, IMG submission 202089) | Rhizosphere microbial communities from Carex aquatilis grown in University of Washington, Seatle, WA, United States - 4-16-21 metaG | ecosystem: Host-associated > Plants > Roots > Rhizosphere...
CGATGCCGAGCAGCCAGGGCCGCACCTGCTCGCCGCGCAGGTCGTCGAAGAAGCGGAAGGCGCGCAGGCAGGCCTCCTGGACCGCATCCTCGGCCTGGCGGTCGTCGCGCAGCAGCCAGCGCGCGAGGTTGTACGCGGCGGGCAGGTGCGGCAGGGCCGTGGCTTCGAAGCGGCGGGTTCGGTCGTCCAAGGAGCTTCCTTCCCGGTGCATGACGCGGCGGCGGCCGGCTTTATTCCGGCTTTTTCATCGCCGGTCAAAAAAATCCGGCAGGGCGGGAATAGATCCGGGCCGGGCCGCGTCTTGCCCGGAATGGATTCTGTTCTTTTCCTTCCTTCCAGGAGCCGTTCATGAAAAAGCTGCATTCGATCCTTTCCGCTGCGGCGCTGGCAGCGCTGTCGCTCGCCAACCCGGCCTGGGCCGGCGGCGCCAAGGCCTACGTCGGCAACTTCAAGGACAACACGGTCAGCGTGGTCGACACCGGATCGCGCCAGCTGATCGCCACCGTGCCGGTGGCGGCCGGGCCGGACGGGATCGTGGTCGCGCGCAACGATCGCCAGGTGTTCGTGAGCGGCGCCAGCGGCTCCAGCCTGAGCGTGATCGACACCGCCACCGACCGCATCAGCGACACGATCGAGGTCGGCAAGGGCCCGCAGGGCCTGGCGACGACGCCCGACGGGCGCTGGCTGCTGGCGACCGTCAACGGCGAGGACCGGCTGGCGATCGTCGACGTGGCCAGCCACAAGGTGGCGGCCAGCGTGCCGGTGCCCAAGCCGCACACGGTCACGGTCTCGCCCGACGGCGCCAGGGCCTATGTGTCCTCGCAGCAGCCCGGCAGCTTCGCGCTGGTGGTGGTCGACCTGGGCAGCCGCAGCGTCGCCGCCACCGTGCCGTTGGAGAAGACGCCGCGCGACCTGGAGTTCAGCCCCGACGGCCGGACGGTCTACATGACGCTGGCCGGCGTCAGCGCGGTGCAGGTGCTCGACGTCGCCTCGAACAAGGTGGTGGCGCAGATCCCGACCGGCGTGTCGCCGCATGTGGCGCATCTGTTCGACGGCGCCAAGGCGGGCGTGGTGGTGGTGCAGGGGCCGGGCGAGCTGATGCTCTTCGACCCGGCTACCCAGGCCCCCAGCGGCAGCATCGCGGTCGGCAAGCAGCCGCACTGGGTCGACATCCTTCCGGGCGGCCGGCAGGCCATCGTCACCAACGAGGGTTCCAACGACGTCAGCCTGGTCGACCTGGGCGGCGGCGCGCCGGTGACCATCCCGGTCGGCAATGCGCCGCGCAAGGTCGCCGTGCAGCACAAGGCGGCGGCCAGCGCCGGCGCCAGGGTGTCGATCGAGAACTTCGCCTTCGGGCCGGAGCAGGTCGCGATCGGCGTGGGCGACAGCGTGACGTGGGTCAACAACGATGGCGCGCCGCACGGCCTGGCCTTCAAGGACGGCGTTGCCGGCACCGAGGAACTGCTGCCCGGCCAGAGCTTCAGCCGGGTCTTCGCGAAGGCCGGCACCTACGACTATGTCTGCTCGGTGCATCCCTACATGACGGCTCGGGTGGTCGTGCAGTGAGGCCCTTGTTCGCTGCGTGGCGCGGCCGTCAGCCGCCCGATGGCGGCGCTACTTCTTCCAGCGGCTTTCGTTCGGCATCCACGCCCAGGCCCAGCGCCATCAGCCCCGCGACGATCACCAGCAGCGCGCCGATCGCGTAGCCCACCGCCACCGCGCCGCGGCTGCCGGTCTCGATCAGCGCGCCGAAGAGCAGCGGCGCCACGAAGCCGCCGGCGCCGGTGCCCAGCGCATAGAAGATCGAGATGGCGATCGCCCGCATCTGCAGCGGGAACACCTCGCTGACCGTCAGGTAGGCCGAGCTGGCGGCGGCCGAGGCCAGGAAGAAGACCGCCGACCAGCACAGCGCCTGGCTGCGCGCATCGAGCCAGCCCTGGAAGAAGGCCCAGCCGGTCAGCGCCAGGCCGATGCCCGACAGGCAATAGGTCAGCGCGATCATGCGGCGCCGGCCGACCCGGTCGAACAGCGGGCCGAGCAGCAGCGGCCCCAGCACATTGCCCAGCGCGAAGGGAAAGATGTAGAGCGCCACCCGGTCGTCCGGCACGCCCTGGAAGCGGGTCAGCACCAGCGCGTAGGTGAAGAAGATCGCGTTGTAGAAGAAGGCCTGCGCGACCATCAGGGCCAGCACCACCACGCTGCGGCGGCGCAGGCGGTGCAGCAGCACTTCGGCCACTTCGCGCCAGCTCGACTCGCCGAGTCCGGCGTAGCTGGCATGGCCGACCGCTGGCGGCAACGGCCCCAGCTGCGCCGCGACCTGCGCCTCGATGCTGCCCACCACCGCCTCGGCCTCGTCGATCCGGCCGTGCGCCACCAGCCAGCGCGGGCTCTCGGGCAGGTGGCGGCGCACCAGCAGGATCGCCACCGCCAGCAGCGCGCCCAGCGCGAAACCGGCGCGCCAGCCGAGCACGGGCCCCAGCACCTCGGGCCTGAGCAGCCACAGGCTCAGGCCGGCACCGAGCGCCGCCCCGATCCAGAAGCTGCCGTTGATCGCCAGGTTGACCCGCCCGCGCACCCGCGCCGGGATCAGCTCGTCGATCGCCGAATTGATCGCTGCGTATTCGCCGCCGATGCCCAGGCCCGTGGCGAAGCGGCACAGCGCGAAGAAGACGAAGCCGGGCGAGAAGGCAGTGGCCAGCGTGGCGACGGCGTAGACCGCCAGGGTGACCAGGAACAGCTTCTTGCGCCCCAGCCGGTCGGCCAGCCGTCCGAAGACCAGTGCGCCGACCACCGCCCCGCCGATGTAGAGGGAACCGGCGGCGCCGATCTGCGCGGCACTCAGCCCCAGCGTGTCGGCCCGCTCCAGCACCGCGCCGATCGAGCCGACCAGGGTCACTTCCAGCCCGTCCAGCACCCAGGCCACGCCAAGCGCGATCACCACCCGCCAGTGCCAGCGCGACCAGGGCAGGCGGTCCAGGCGCGCCGGGATGTCGGTGCGGCGCGCGGATGGCGCGATTCCGGCCGCGCTCGCTATGTTGGCCGCGCTGGTCGCGTTGGCCGGGCTGGACGAGGAATCCATGGGCGCCGAGTCTAGGCAGCGTCCTGCTGCGCCCGCGTCGGACGAGCGCCCAATCCGGGCGGCCTACATCGACCAGATGCGCGGTGCGACGTCCTTCATGCGCCACAGCTCGGTGCGCCAGGCGGCGCGCACCTGGCGCAGCAGCTGCATCGCCGGCTCGACCACCGGCGCCAGCACGCGCAGCACCACGACCTCGGCATGCGGGCTGGTCGCACCCGCGCTCTCGCGCAGGGGGTGGGCCTCGACCAGGCTGCGCGCCAGCTCCAGCGCGGCCTCGCGGCGCGCGCGTTCGATCGGCGTGCCGGCCACGAAGAAGATCGAGGCCAGGCAGCGCTGCCCGTCCAGGCCGAGCGGGCTTTGCAGCAGGCGCCGATCGGCCGCGTCGAGCCGGCCGCGTTCGAGCCAGACGCCCGGCACCTCGATGTGCTGCTGCAAGGTGCCGCTGTCGAAGGGCTTGCCGGCATTCGGAAGGCCCAGCGCCGTGACGTCCCAGCCGATCAGCTCGGCGCCGCGCTCCAGGCGCAGGGTCAGGCGGTTCTCGGCGCGGCAGCCGCTGAAGCAGATCGCCTCCAGCGGCAGCCATTCGAGGCGGGCGCCGTCCTCGACCCACAGCTCGGTGCGCTGCAGCGCCGCCTCGCCCTCGGAACGATAGAAGCGCGAGGCGCCCGGCGTGGTGATCAACCCATGGCTGCCGCGCCCCGCGCGCACCCGCAACTCCAGCGTGTCGCCGCCGACCAGGCCGCCCGGCGGATGCACCAGCACGTTGTGGCAGACCGCGTCGCCTTCCGGATAGAGGCTCTGCAGGATGCGCAGCGGGCCCTCATGGCGGAAGCGTGCGACGCTTCGCTCTTGTTCGAACTGGTAGTCGAGGTCGAGTCGCGCGTGCCATGGCATGGCAGCGAGTGTAGGGGCCCGGTCAGTCCCGCCATGCGCCGACGTGGGCGGCGCCGGCCTCGTCGGTCAGGGCCGGGCCGATGCAATCGATCGTGCGGACCGAGGCCGCGAAGACATCGCGGCAGGACAACTCCACGTCGCGCGGGTCGCCAGGCTCGCCACGGAAGAGGCGCAGCCGATCGGCATCGATGCCGAACACGACCCGGCCGATGGCCGACCAGGAGATGGCGCCGGCGCACATCACGCAGGGCTCGCTCGACGAATAGAGCGTAGCGCTCGCCAACTGCTCGCGCGTAAGCCTGCGCTCGGCAAGCAGCCGGATGGCGTTGATCTCGGCATGCCCGGTGGCGTCGCCGGTCTCGGCGGTATTGCAGTGGGCCTCGGCCAGCACCTGGTTGTCGGCCGACACGACGATCGCGCCGAAGGGCCGGTTGCCGCGCCGGCGGGCGGCATGCGACCAGGCGATCGCCTTGCGCAGGTAGCGCCCGTCGCGTTCGTCGAGCAGGGTTTCGGCCGGGAGGTCTTCGCTTGAATTGGGGCGCATCGCTTGCTTACGGTTTTTTGGCGCAATTGGATCATGGCGCCGCGAACGCCGCAGATGAGGCATGCGCGGGTGGATGGAGGCATGATCGCCGCCGGGCGCCGCCGTGGCGCCGGCCCGCAAACCAAAGAGGAGCATCTCCAATGACCATCACGGTCCGGCGCGACGGCGTCTCCGACAGCACCCGGCACATCCTCAGGATCCGCAACCACGAGATCGTGGTCGATGCCTCGCCCTCGGGCGGCGGCACCGATGCGGGCCCGGAACCGCACGACCTCTACGACGCCGCGCTGGCCGCCTGCAAGGCGCTCACGGTGCTGCTCTATGCGCGGCGCCGCGGCATTCCGGTGGAGGAGATCGAGGTCGCGGTGGAGCGCGACGCCAGCCAGGAGCGACAGGGCCTCTACCGCCTCGACAGCACGCTGCGGGTCGGCGGCGCCCTGGACGACGCGCAGCGCGCCGAACTGCTGCGGGTGGCGGGCAAGTGCCCGGTGCATCGGCTGATGACCGAGGTCAAGACCGAGATCGCGACCCGGCTGGTCTGAGGAACCGGCGCGCGGCTCAGGTCGGTCAGCCTTGCGGCGTGGCTGAACGCTCGGACGAGCCGTCGATGTCGGCGCCAGCCGGACCATCGTCCGGAACGGAAGCCGCCCCGGCCCCGTCGACCGGCTTGCCGGCACCGGGCGCGACCGCGTCGAGCGACATCAGGTCGCTGTCGGAGAAGGTGATTTCGTCGCCGCGGAGGTTGCGCACCTCCTGCAGGCACTGACGCAAGAAAGCCACGTGGGGATCGGGTTCGCTGGTTCGATGAAAAAGGGCAGCCATCGGCCGCCCATCGGCGCATTATCGACCAAGTCGGGTCTCAATACCGATCGGTATGAAAAGACGGATCGTTCGCGGGCGCGAAACAATCGCGCCCGCGTTTCGGAACCCTATTTCTGGTGGTTGGCGTCGGCGACAGCCAGCGCGGTCATGTTGACCACCCGGCGCACGGTGGACGAGGGGGTCAGGATGTGGGCCGAGCCTTGAGCGCCCATCAGGATCGGGCCGACCGTCACGCCGTTGCCGCCGGTCATCTTCAGCACGTTGAACAGGATGTTGGCCGCATCGAGGTTCGGGCAGATCAGCAGGTTGGCCTCGCCGGCGAGCGAGGTCTCGGGTAGCGCCTTGCGCCGCACGTCCTCGGACAGGGCCGAGTCGCCGTGCATCTCGCCGTCGCACTCGACATCGGGCGCCATGCGCGCGAACAGGTCGCGCGCCAGCCGCATCTTGCGCGCCGAGCCGCGCTCGGAAGAGCCGAAGTTCGAATGCGACAGGAAGGCCACCTTGGGCGGCAGCCCGAAACGGCGCACTTCCTCGGCCGCCATCATCGCGATGTTGGCCAGGGTTTCGGCGCTGGGGTCTTCGTGGACGTTGGTGTCGGCGATGAACAGCGTGTATTTCTCGAGCGTCAACGCATTCAGCGTGGCGAAGCCCGGCGCGCCGCGCTTCAGGCCCAGCACGTTGTGGAGGATCTTCAGGTGGCTGTCGAAGCGCCCGACCAGGCCGCACAGCATGGCGTCGGCATCGCCCAGGTGCAGCATCAGCGAGGCGATGGTGGTGTTGGAGCGACGCACCATCGCCTTGGAGGCCTCGGGCGTGATGCCGCGCCGGCCCATCAGCTGGTGGTAGGCCTCCCAGTAGGTGCGGAAACGCGGATCGTCCTCGGGGTCGACGCATTCGACGTCGCGGCCGAGCGCGATGTGCAGGCCGGCCTTCTTGATGCGCGACTCGATCACCGCAGGGCGTCCCACCAGGATCGGCCGGGCCAGGCCTTCGTCGACCGCCAGCTGGGCGGCGCGCAGAACGCGGTCGTCCTCGCCCTCGGCATAGGCGACGCGCTTGGCGGTCGCGACCTTGGCGGCGCTGAACACCGGCCGCATGAACATGCCGGTCTGGTAGACGAAGCGGGTCAGGTGCTGCCGGTAGGTGTCGAGGTCCTCGATGGGGCGGGTCGCGACGCCGGAGGCCTGCGCCGCCTTGGCCACGGCGGGCGCGATGCGCAGGATCAGCCGCGAGTCGAAGGGCTTCGGGATGATGTAGTCGGGGCCGAAGCTCAGGTCCTGCCCGGCATAGGCGGTCGCGACTTCCTCGCTGATGTCGGCCTTGGTCAGGTTGGCGATCTCGTGCACGCAGGCCAGCTTCATTTCCTCGGTGATCTTGCTGGCGCCGCAATCGAGCGCGCCGCGGAAGATGTAGGGGAAGCACAGCACGTTGTTGACCTGGTTCGGGTAGTCCGAGCGGCCGGTGGCGATGATGCAGTCGGGCCGCGCGGCCTTGGCCAGTTCGGGGCGGATCTCGGGCTCGGGGTTGGCCAGCGCCAGGATGATCGGCTGGCTGCCCATGCTCTTGACCATGTCCTGCGTGACCACGCCGGGCGCCGAGCAGCCGAGGAAGACGTCGGCGCCTTTCATGACGTCGGCCAGGGTGCGGGCGCCGGTGTCCTTCTGGGCGTAGCGGGTCTTGGAATCGTCGAAACCGCCCGGCCGGCCGATGTAGATCAGGCCCTTGGAATCGACCGCGAAGATGTTGGCCGGCTTGGCGCCCAGGCCGACCATCACGTCCAGGCAGGCGATCGCCGCCGCGCCGGCGCCCGACACCGCGATCTTCACGTCCTCGATCTTCTTGCCGACCAGCTCGAGCCCGTTGATGAGCGCAGCGGCGGAGATGATGGCGGTGCCGTGCTGGTCGTCGTGGAAGACCGGGATGTTCATGCGCTCGCGCAGCTTCTTCTCGATGTAGAAGCACTCGGGCGCCTTGATGTCCTCGAGGTTGATGCCGCCCAGCGTGGGTTCCAGCGCGGCGATGATGTCGACCAGCTTGTCGGGGTCGTTCTCGGCCAGCTCGATGTCGAAGACGTCGATGCCGGCGAACTTCTTGAACAGGCAGCCCTTGCCCTCCATCACCGGCTTGCTGGCCAGCGGTCCGATGTTGCCCAGGCCCAGCACCGCGGTGCCGTTGGTGACCACGCCGACCAGGTTGCCGCGCGAGGTGTATTCGGCGGCCAGGGCGGGGTTGGCTTCGATGTCGAGGCAGGGATAGGCCACGCCCGGCGAATAGGCCAGCGACAGGTCGCGCTGGTTCAGCAGCGGCTTGGTCGGTGAGATCGAGATCTTGCCCCTGACCGGCGAGCGGTGGTATTCGCGAGCGGCGTCGCGCAGTGCCTCTTCGGTGGGGGAAAGCTGGTTTGCCATGGTGTCTCCTTGCCTTATGGAGCAGAGAGGCTACTCCAAAGTCCGAGGCCCGGTCGATGCGGCATTTGCATCGTGCCATGCGTGCCGGCCGTGCCTTGTTCCACCGGCGAACGCGCAGCCGGCCCGCACGCCGCGGGCCGCGCTGTGGCATGCTGCGGCCCGCGCGTCCGGACCGCGGCGCGTGGCCATCCACCAGAGTCTCCGCCTGAAAGACGCATCCATGTCCCTCGATCGAGCCGCGCAGCCCGAGCCTGCCGTCGCCCCCGTCAGCCTCGAACGCGCCCTGCAGCTGGCCGAGGCATTCACCCGGCCCCGGCCGAGCGTCGAGGAGCGGATGGCGGCCGGCAAGGCGCTGCGCGAACGGGTGCCGCGGGCCAGCCATGCGGCCTTCGAGCGCCGCGCCGAGGTCGATCCGTTGGCCATCCTGGCGCGCCAGGCGCTGACCCGGTTGCAGCGGCTGGTGCCGGTGCGCCATGCCCGAATGCTGCAGTCGCCCTTCGCCTTCCTGCGCGGCTCGGCCGCGGTGATGGCCGCCGACCTGGCGCCCAGCCCCGGCACCGGCCTGCAGGTGCAGGCCTGCGGCGACATGCACGTGGCGAACTTCGGCGTCTTCGCCTCGGCCGAACGGCAGCTCGTGTTCGCGATCAACGACTTCGACGAGACCCAGCCCGGCCCCTGGGAATGGGACCTGAAGCGGCTGGTCGCCAGCGCCTACGTGGCCGCCCACCACCTGGGCGCCGATCGCACGCAGCGCGAAGAGGCGGCGCGCGCCGCGGCGTCCAGCTACCGCGCCCACATCCGGCGCTATGCCGAGATGGGCGAGCTCGAGGTCTGGTACGACACCATCCACAGCGGGCGCGTCATCGATGCGCTTCCGCCAGCGCTGCATTCGGCCGCCGAGGCGCTGATGGAGAAGGCGCGCAAGCGCACCCACATGCAGGTGCTCGACAAGCTGACCGACCTGGTCGACGACCAGCACCGCATCATCGAGCAGCATCCCTTCGTGGTGCGCGAGCAGTTCACCTCCGCCGGCCGGCCGGTCTCGGACGCGGTGGGCTACTGCCTGGCGCAATACCTCGATTCGCTCGCGCCGGAGCGGCGCCGGCTGCTGTCGCGCTACCGCGTGATCGACGTGGCGCAGAAGGTGGTCGGGGTGGGCAGCGTCGGGACCCGCTGCTGGGTCATCCTGATGCAGGGCCGCGACGAGGACGACCCGCTGTTCCTGCAGTTCAAGGAGGCCCAGCCCTCGGTGCTCGCGGCATTCGGCAACGTGCCCGATCCGGCCTGCCCTGGCAACCACGGCAAACGGGTGGTGCAGGGCCAGCGCCTGATCCAGGGTTCGCCCGACATCTTCCTGGGCTGGGGCGAGATCGACGGCGTGCACTTCTACATGCGCCAGCTGCGCGACATGAAGGGCGGCGTCGAGCTGGAACCGGGCGCGACCTCGCCGGCCGGGCTGGTCGAATACGCCAGGCTCTGCGGCTGGGCGCTGGCCCTGGCGCATGCCAAGTCCGGCGACGCCGCGATGATCGGCGGCTACCTGGGCAAGTCGGACGTGTTCGACGAGGCGCTGGTCGAATTCTCCGCGGCCTATGCCGGCCAGACGCGCCTCGACCATGCGGCCTTCGAGGCCGCTGCGCGAGACGGGCGGATCGAGGTGGCGGAAGCCGAGAGGTAGCGCCGCGGCGGGGCGCGGGCGGGCCGCTTCGCGATTGCCGAAGGGAGCATTCGGCAAAGAGAGACCGCCCGGCCCTCCGGCCGGGTAGATTGGCGCGATGACTGCTTCCGCCGACACCGACACGCTCGACATCGACCACCTGCGCGGCTGGATCGGCCGCAGCGAAACCCACGACGAGCTGATGTCGCCATGGACCGCCGGCGCCCTCGCGGCCACCCTGCGCAACGAGGAGCGCGCCCGGCAGGCCGGGGAGGCGCTGCCGCCGCTGTGGCACTGGTGCTACTTCCTGCCCTTCTCGCCGCACGACCGCCTCGGGCCGGACGGCCATCCGTCGCGCGGCGGCTTCCTGCCGCCGGTGCCGCTGCCGCGCCGGATGTGGGCCGGCAGCCAGCTCGAATTCCTTGGCCCCCTGCCGCTCGGCGCCCCGGCACGCAAGACTTCTCGAGTGCAGGACGTCAGCCTCAAGCAGGGCAAGGCCGGCGCACTGGTCTTCGTCAAGGTCGTGCACGAGGTGCATGCCGGCGGCCAGCTGGTGCTGCGCGATGCACAGGACATCGTCTATCGCGAGGCAGCCCGGCCCGGCGAATCCGCGCCGCCGATCGCGCCGCCGGCCGATGCCGCATGGAGCGTCGAGCACCGGCCCGACCCGGTCCTGCTGTTCCGCTATTCGGCATTGAGCTTCAACGGCCACCGCATCCACTACGACCAGCCCTACGTCACCCGGGTCGAGGGCTATGCCGACCTGGTGGTGCACGGGCCGCTCATCGCGACGCTGCTGCTCGAGGCCGCGCAACAGCGCAATCCGGGGCGCGCTGTGCGCGGCTACGCCTTCAAGGCGGTGCGCCCGCTGACCTGCGGCCGCCTGCTGCGGCTGCGAGGCCATGCCGCCCAGGCCGACGGCAGCGTCGCGCTGTGGGCCGAGGACGAGGACGGCGCCCTGCTGATGCAGGCCAGCGCCACCCTGGGCTGACACCAACACATCGAGGCAACAGCATCCCATGAACGAAACCAGGCAAGGCCACGTCGAAATCCGCGACGCCGTGCGCGACCTCTGCGCGCAATTCCCCAACGAATACTTCCGCAAGGTCGACGAGGCGCGCGCCTATCCGGCCGAGTTCGTCGACGCCCTGACCAAGGCCGGCTGGATGGCGGCGCTGATCCCGCAGGAATACGGCGGCTCGGGGCTGGGCCTCACCGAGGCCTCGGTCATCATGGAAGAGATCAACCGCGCCGGCGGAAACTCCGGTGCCTGCCATGGCCAGATGTACAACATGGGCACGCTGCTGCGCCATGGTTCGGCCGTCCAGAAGCAGCTCTACCTGCCGAAGATCGCCAGCGGCGAATTGCGCCTGCAGTCGATGGGCGTGACCGAGCCGTCCACCGGCACCGACACCACCAAGATCAAGACCACCGCGGTCAAGAAGGGCGACCGCTACGTCGTCAACGGCCAGAAGGTCTGGATCTCGCGCATCCAGCATTCCGACCTGATGATCCTGCTGGCGCGCACCACGCCGCTGGCCGACGTCAGGAAGAAGTCCGAGGGCATGTCGATCTTCATCGTCGACCTGCGCGAGGCCATCGGACACGGGATGGAGGTGCGGCCGATCCTCAACATGGTCAACCACGAGACCAACGAGCTGTTCTTCGAGAACCTCGAGATCCCGGCCGAGAACCTGATCGGCGAGGAAGGGCAGGGCTTCAAGTACATCCTCGACGGCCTCAACGCCGAGCGCACCCTGATCGCCGCCGAATGCATCGGCGACGGCTACTGGTTCATCGACAGGGTCACGGCCTACACCAAGGAGCGCGTGGTCTTCGGCCGCCCGATCGGGCAGAACCAGGGCGTGCAGTTCCCGATCGCCGAGGCCTTCATCGAGGTCGAGGCGGCCGACCTGATGCGCTACGAGGCCTGCCGCCGCTTCGATGCGCACGAGCCCTGCGGCGCGCAGGCCAACATGGCCAAGTACCTGGCGGCCAAGGCGTCGTGGGAAGCGGCCAACGCCTGCCTGCAGTTCCACGGCGGCTTCGGCTTCGCCTGCGAATACGACATCGAGCGCAAGTTCCGCGAGACCCGGCTCTACCAGGTGGCGCCGATCTCGACGAACCTCATCCTCAGCTATGTCGCCGAGCACATGCTGGGCCTGCCGAGGAGCTTCTGATGCGCCCTCTCGATGGCATCACGGTAGTCACCCTCGAACACGCGATCGCCGCGCCTTTCTGCACCCGGCAACTGGCCGACCTCGGCGCCCGCGTGATCAAGGTCGAACGGCCCGGCAGCGGCGACTTCGCGCGCGCCTACGACCAGAGGGTGCGCGGGCTGGCCTCGCATTTCGTCTGGACCAACCGCTCGAAGGAGAGCCTCACGCTCGACCTCAAGCATCCCAGGGGACGCGAGATCCTGCAGCAGCTGGTGGCGCGGGCCGACGTGCTGGTGCAGAACCTCGCGCCGGGCGCCGCCTCGCGGCTCGGCCTGTCCTTCGATGCGCTGGCGCCGCTGCATTCGGGCCTGATCGTCTGCGACATCTCGGGCTATGGCGACGATCCCGCGCAGCCCGGCCCGTACCGCGACAAGAAGGCCTACGACCTGCTGATCCAGAGCGAGTCGGGCTTCCTGTCGGTCACCGGATCGAAGGACGAGATGGCCAAGGCCGGCTGCTCGATCGCCGACATCTCGGCCGGCATGCATGCCTACAGCAACATCCTGGCGGCGCTGCTGCAGCGGGGCCGCACCGGCAAGGGCTCGCGCATCGACGTCTCGATGCTCGAGAGCATGGTCGAGTGGATGAGCTTCCCGCTTTACTACGCCTTCGAGGGCGCCGCGCCGCCGCCGCGTGCCGGCGCCGCTCACGCGACCATCTACCCCTACGGTCCATTCCCGGCCGGCGACGGCAAGCTGGTGATGCTGGGGCTGCAGAACGAGCGCGAGTGGCAGGTGTTCTGCGCCAGGGTGCTCGAGCAGCCGGGGCTCGCGGCCGATCCGCGCTTCTCCTCCAACACGCTGCGAAGCGCCGCGCGTTCGGCGTTGCGCGAGATCATCGTCCAGGCCTTCAGCCCGTTCACCGCGGCCGGCATCATCGAGCGGCTCGAAGCGGCGCAGATCGCCAATGCGCAGGTCAATTCGATGGAGGACGTCTGGAACCATCCGCAGCTGCAGGCACGCCAGCGCTGGACCGAGGTCGGCACGGGCGCCGGCGCCGTCCCCGCGCTGCGGCCGCCCGGCGTGCCGGCCGACTGGAACTCGCGCATGGACCCGGTGCCCACGCTGGGCCAGCACACCGATGCGATCCTGGCCGAGATCGGCTATGACGCTCGCGCCATCGCGGCGCTGCATGCGGACGGCGCCGTCTGAAGGCGTCGGCCGGCAACCTGAGCGACCAGAACCTCCAAGCAGAAAGGCAGCCATGAACGACCACCCGACCCAGAGCCTGGCGGCCTTTGCCGCAGAGCTCGACTTCGACGGCATCCCGGCGCCGGTGTTGCGCCGCGCCGAGGACCTGATGCTCGACTGGCTCGGCTCGGTGCTGGCCTCGCGCAGCGCGCGCCCGGTGCGCAGCATCCAGCGCTTCGCCGAAACCATGGGCCCCGCCGAAGGCCCGAGCGAGATGCTGACGTCGCGCCGCGGCAGCTCGCCCTTCTTCGCCGCGCTGGTGAACGCCGCCGCCTCGCACTTCGCCGAGCAGGACGATGTGCACAACGGCTCGGTGTTCCATCCGGCCGCGGTGGTCTTCGCGCCGGCGCTGGCGACGGCCCAGGACATCGGCGCGAGCGGCGCCCAGCTGCTCACCGCGGTGGTCGCCGGCTACGAGGTCGGCATCCGCGTGGGCGAATTCTTCGGCCGCTCGCACTACCGCACCTTCCACACCACCGCCACCGCCGGCACCTTCGCCGCGGCAGCGGCGGTCGGCCGTCTGCTCGGGCTCACGCCGGCGCAGATGCTGAACGCCTTCGGCTCGGCCGGCACGCAGTCGGCCGGCGTCTGGGAGTTCCTGCGCGACGCGGCCGATTCGAAGCAGCTGCATTGCGCCCATGCGGCCGCCTGCGGCCTGATGTCCAGCTACCTGGCGCAGGACGGCTTCACCGGCGCGCGCCGCGTGCTCGAAGGCGCGCAGGGCCTGGGCGTGGGCATGTCGAGCGATGCCGACCCGGCGCGGCTGGTCGATGGCCTCGGCAGCCGCTGGGCGCTGGCCGAGACCTCCTTCAAGTACCACGCCTCCTGCCGTCACACCCATCCGGCGGCCGATGCGCTGCTGCAGGTGATGAACGAGCACCGGCTGGGCCATGGCGAGGTCGAGCGGGTCGTGACCCACGTGCACCAGGGTGCGATCGACGTGCTGGGCCGGGTCGTGGTGCCGAGCACGGTGCACCAGGGCAAGTTCTCGATGGGCACGGTGCTGGGCCTGATCGCGGTCAACGGCCGGGCCGACCTCGCGGGCTTCGATCGCGATTACCTGGCGCCAGAGGTCGCGGCTTTTCGCGACAAGGTGGTGATGGAACTCGACCCCGAGGTCGACGCGGCCTATCCGGCACGCTGGATCGGCAAGGTCAGTGTCACAACCCAGGACGGCCGGACGCTATCCGGCCGTGTCGACGAGCCCAAGGGCGATCCGGGCAATACCCTCGATCGCGCGGAGATCGAGGACAAGATGCAGCGGCTCGCGCAATACGGCGAGGCCGCGACGCCGCAGGAAGCTCAGGCGCTGTGCAGGCGCATATGGGCCATCGCCGACGCGCCGAAGATCGGCCGGCTCTTCGAGGAGGGCCAGGGGACGCGCTGACGCTGCGCGCCGTCGGCGAATTGCGGGCTCGATGCCGCGTCGCCATCGAGAGGTTTTGCGCCGCAGGCATCGCAAGCCTGCTTGCAGCGCACGAAGGGGGGCGGCACGCAGTGCGTCGAAACGGCGCAGCGGGCCGCGGATTCAAGAAAACGGTCAGGGAGACAGATACCAATGAGCCACTACATGACTCGGCGCGCCGCATTGCTCGGCGCGTCCGCTTTCGCCATTCCGGGCGCTTCGACGGTGTTCGCGCAACAGCCGTCGCCAGTGCAGCCGATCGTGATCAAGTTCAGCCACGTGGTCGCGCCCAACACGCCCAAGGGCGCCGCCGCCGGGCTGTTCGCCAGGCGGGCCGCCGAGCTGACCGAGGGCCGGGTCCGGGTCGAGGTCTATCCCAACAGCCAGCTCTACAAGGACAAGGAAGAACTCGAGGCCCTGCAGCTGGGCGCGGTGCAGATGCTGGCCCCGTCGCTGGCCAAGTTCGGTCCGCTCGGTGTGCGCGAGTTCGAGGTCTTCGACCTGCCCTACATCTTTCCGGACAAGGCCGCGCTGCGCACCGTCACCGGCGGCCCGATCGGCAGCCGGCTGCTGGCCCGGCTCGAACCCAAGGGCTTCAAGGGCCTGGCCTATTGGGACAACGGCTTCAAGATCATGACGGCCAACAGGCCGCTGCGACTGCCCGCCGACATGAAGGGCATGAAGGTGCGCATCCAGTCGTCCAAGGTGCTGGAGGCGCAGATGCGCGCGCTCGGCGCCATCCCGCAGGTGATGGCCTTCTCCGAGGTCTACCAGGCGCTGCAGACCGGCGTGGTCGACGGCGCCGAGAACACGCCATCCAACATCTACACGCAGAAGATGCACGAGGTGCAGGCCCACGCCGCGCTCACCGGGCACGGCTACATCGGCTACGGCGTGATCGTCAACAAGAGGTTCTGGGATTCGCTGCCCGCCGATATCCGCGGCGCGCTCGAGACCGCGATGAAGGAAGCCACCGCGCACAACGACGCCGTCTCGCAGAAGGACAACGACGACGCGATCGCCGCGATGCAGGCCGGCGGCAGGATGCGTCTGCACACGCTGGCCCCCGACGAGCGTGCGGCCTGGATCGCGCAACTGGCGCCGGTGCAGAAGGCCATGGCCTCGCGGGTGGGGGCCGACCTGGTGCGCGACATCCACGCCGCGCTTGCCGCTGCCTGAGCCTTCGAACCAATTTCCGGAGGTTCGATGAAAGTACTCGACAGGCTCGAGGAGTGGCTGATCGCCAGCCTCATGGGCGGCGCGACCCTGCTGATCTTCGTCGCGGTGCTGCACCGCTATCTCGCCGGGCTGCCGATTCCCGGCCTGCAGGACTGGATGCTCGACATCCACCTGGGCTGGGCCCAGGAGCTGTGCATCTTCATGTTCGTCTGGATGGCCAAGTTCGGCGCTGCCTATGGCGTGCGCACCGGCATCCACGTGGGCGTGGACGTGCTGGCCAACCGGCTCGATGCGCCGATGCGGCGCCGCTTCGTGCTGTTCGGGCTCATCGCGGGCGCGCTGTTCACCGCGGTGGTCGGCACGCTCGGCGCGCGCCTGGTCTGGGGCCTGGCGCAGAGCGACCAGACCACCCCCGACCTGGAGCTGCCGAGCTGGCTCGCCTACCTGGCGATCCCGCTGGGCTCCTGCCTCATGTGCCTGCGCTTCCTGCAGGTGGCCGCGTCCTTCTGGCGCACCGGCCAGCTGCCGCGCCACGACCACGGCCATGTCGAGGGCATCGACGACACGGCCGACATCGACTCGCCTGAACTGGAGCCGCGTTCATGAGCAGCCTGGTCATCTTCTCCCTGCTGATCGTGCTGATGCTGACCGGCATGCCGATCTCCATCGCCCTGGGCCTCACGGTGCTCGGCTTCCTGTTCACCATGACCGAGGTGCCGCTGGAGGCGGTGGCGCTCAAGCTGTTCACCGGCATCGAGAAGTTCGAGATCATGGCGATCCCCTTCTTCATCCTGGCCGGCAACTTCCTGACCCACGGCGGGGTGGCCCGGCGGATGATCCGCTTCGCTTCGGCGATGGTCGGCCACTGGCACGGCGGGCTGGGACTCGGCGGAGTGCTGGCCTGCGCGCTGTTCGCGGCGGTGTCGGGGTCGAGCCCGGCCACGGTGGTGGCCATCGGCTCGATCCTGCTGCCGGCCATGGCCGCGGCGGGCTTCCCGAATCGCTTCGGCGCCGGCGTGATCGCCACTTCGGGCGCGCTCGGCATCCTGATACCGCCCTCGATCGTGATGGTGATGTATGCGGTGGCGACCAACACGTCGATCAGCGCGCTCTTCATGGCCGGGGTGGTGCCCGGCATCGCGCTGGCGATGCTGCTGGGCATCGTCACCTGGTACCGGGCCTGGAAGAACGACTACCCGCGCCTGCCGCGGGAGACCTGGACGGCGCGTGCCAAGGCCTTCAGGGAGGCCATCTGGGGCTTGCTGCTGATCGTGGTGGTGATGGGCGGCATCTACACCGGCATCTTCACGCCGACCGAGGCGGCGGCGATGAGCGCGGTCTATGCCTTCTTCGTCGCCGTCTTCGTCTACAAGGACCTGGGCCTGAAGGACGTGCCGCGGGTGCTGCTCAACTCCGCCAACATGAGCGCGATGCTGCTCTACATCATCACCAACGCGGTGATGTTCTCCTTCATCCTGGCCAACGAGAACATCCCGCAGGAGCTGGGCAACTGGATGATCGCGCAGGGGCTGGGGCCGATCGGCTTCCTGCTGCTGTGCAACCTGATCCTCCTGGTGGCGGGCAACTTCATGGAGCCCTCGTCGATCGTGCTGATCCTGGCGCCGATCCTGTTTCCGGTGGCGATGAAGCTGGGCATCGACCCGGTGCACTTCGGCATCCTGATGGTGGTCAACATGGAGGTCGGCATGTGCCATCCGCCGGTGGGGCTCAACCTCTACGTGGCGAGCGGCATCACCCGCATGGGCATCACCGAGCTCACCGTCGCGGTCTGGCCCTGGCTGCTGGCCATGCTGGGATTCCTGGCGGTCGTCACCTATTGGCCTGGGCTGTCGCTGTGGCTGCCTGGCTTGTTGCTGAAGTAGCCGTGACGCCTGCGCCGGCAGGCAGCGCCAGATGATCGAACAGCGCGCGCGCCGATGCCGGCAGCTGCTCGCGGCTGCGCGCGATGAGCTTGAGTTCGCGCTCGGCCCAGGCATCGGTCAGCGCCAGCGTCCGGATCTGCAGCGCGCGCGACAGCCGCCGTGCGGATGAAGCCGGCAGCACGCCAATGCCCACGCCGGCCTCGATCATCAGGCAGATGGCCTCGAAGCTGCCGACCTGGATGCGCGGCGCGTAGTCGCGTCCGGCCAGTTCGGCCTTGCGCAGCAGGAAGCGGTGGATCGCGCTGCCATGCTGCAGGCCGACATGCTGTTCCTCCAGCGTGTCGACGAAGGCCATCGCGCCCTGCCCGGCGAAGCGGTGCGCGGTCGGCACCACCAGCACCAGCTGGTTGCGGCCGAAGGCGCAGGCATCGAAGTCGCCGGTGTGGACGTCGCCGGCCAGGATGCCGATGTCGGCGCCGCCATCGGCCACCGAGCGGACGATCTCTTCGCTGAGGTATTCGCGCAGGTCGACTTGCACCGCCGGATGGCGGATCAGGAAGCCGGCCAGCTTCTCGGGCAGGTATTCGGTGATCGAGGTGGTGTTGGCGAACACGCGGACATGGCCCCTGATGCCCTTGCCGAAGTCCTGCATGTCGATGCGCAGGTGCTCCATCTGCTGCATCACCCGCTTGGCGTGGTAGAGCAGCGATTCGCCTGCCGCCGTCATGTTCACGCCCTGTGCGCTGCGATGCAGCAGCTTGCCGCCGACGGCTTCTTCCATCTGCTTGATGCGCGCCGACGCGGCCGCCAGCGATATGCAGGCCTTGTCGGCGCCTCGCGTGAGGCTGCGCTCCTGCGCCACATAGGCGAAGAGCTTGAGGTCGAAGAGGTCGAAATGAAGGTTCACTTGGGAGATGGCCAGGTCGGGCAGGGCAGGGCGGCCTGCGCGCTCAGGCGGCGCTGCGATCGCGCAGCACCAGCGTCTGCATGGCCACGCCGATCGGCCCCTGCTCGTCGTAGAGGCGGGAGATCGTGGTGCCGGCTCCGCTGCGGTCGGCCTGGGTCTGCGACATGAGGCCGATCCATTCGCCGATCGGTTGGCGATGCAGGTGCACGCTGAGATCGGCATTCGAGAAGATGAAGCGCTCGGCCGGAAGGATCCAGCTGAGACCATTGCCGAAATCGGCCGCGGCGGCGGCGCGCATCGCCGGCGTCGTGGCGGCGTCCTGCACCAGCGGCACTTTCAGCCGGAACCAGGCGGCACCCGGGCCGCCGCGCGCGACGTCGCCCTGCGCCGCGAGCGTCTGCATCGCGGAGATGTGGAAGGAAGTCGTGTCCATCGGCAGCCCTGGAATGCGCAGCGGCGCGGTGCAATCGGCCGGCAGCGGCAGCAGGCGCTCCGGCAACTGCCCCGGCAGGCCTTCGGGCAGGCCGAGCGACTGGGTGCGCAGCATCAGCGCATGCGCGCGCGCCACCAGCGCCTCGCCGGCCAGCAGGTCGATGGTCAGGCGGGTGGTCGAGCGCGCCGCCTGCATGCTCAGGCGGGTGTGCAGCGGCGCCACCGGCACCGGCTTGATCAGCTCCACGCTGAGGCGCGCCAGCTGCCAGCCGGGCTCCGGCATGGCGGTCTCGGCGACATGCGCGAACAGCGCGCTGGGTGCGCCGCCATGCTGCGCGCGCGGGTCCCAGGGCCCGCGGGACAATTCGCTGGGCAGCCAGGTGTCGCCTTCGCGAAGGAAGACGGCGGAGGGGGTGGTGGCACGGGTCATCGGGCTATTGTCCACCGGCGATTGACGGGCGGAGGACGCCCGAAAACGTGGATGTCCGACAGCGCTGCGACGATTCGGACTGCAGGCTGTGTCCACTCTCCATCCGAAAGGCAACCATGGACTCTCCCCAGACCTATGCCGGCTATGCGGCGTGCATCGAGGCCTGCAATGCCTGCGCGGCAGCCTGCAACCATTGCGCGGTCTCCTGCCTGCAGGAGCGGGACGTGCAGCACATGGCGCGCTGCGTGGCGCTCGACATGGATTGCGTCGCGGCCTGCCAGTTCGCGGCGGGCCTGATGGCCCGGGGTGGCGATTTCGTGGTCGTGAGCTGCCTGCTCTGCGCCGACATCTGCGATGCCTGCGCCAAGGAATGCCGCCGTCACGATGCGCCTCATTGCCAGGCCTGTGCCAAGGCCTGCAGCGCCTGCGCGGTCGAATGCAGGGCAATGGAGGGATAAGGGTCGTCGCGCGGGATCGCGGAAAAGAAAAAGCCGCCCTTGTTGAAGGCGGCTTTTTCGGTTGTTGGCCGTGGGCACTTACGCGACCCACGTTACGGCATGTTCACTTGCAGGAGCTACTTATTGTTTTTCTCGTCGTAGTAGCTCTGGTTCGACGTGCCGTTATGAGATCCGGCTTGCCTGCGCAGGCATTTGCCATGGCGTTTTGGGCGCCGGGCAACTGCGAATTATAGCATGGATTCTTCGCTGGTCAGCGTTGGAGAGATCGGCACTTGCCCAACCGCGAGGCACTTCGTGGAATGATGTGGGCCCTCAAACAGGAGTCGAAGAAATGCCCTCGTTACGACCTGTCGTCCGGGCCGCCGCGCTTGCTGTGGCCCTGGCCTGGACCGCGCATGCCGACGCCCAGCTCGTGTTCATCGCCCGCCATGCCATCGGCCGCGTCGAGCAGATGTCGCAGCAGCAGGCCAATGGCGGCGTGGCCTACGACACGGCCGCGGTGATGGTCGAAGTGCCCGCCGACAAGGTCTACGCGGTCGCGCTGCGCAACCTCGGCGCACAGGCACCGCAATTGCGGATCACGTCCCAGGACCCGCAGAGGCGCGTCGTGCAGTTCACCAACGGCGTCCAGATCGCCGGCCTGCAGGTCAATCCGTTCTCGGAACGGCTGTCCCAGATCCTGATCACCTCGGCGCATGGCGGCGACCAGCAGAGCGCGTCGACGCTGATCCTCGAACGGATACTGAAGCTCTGCGCGCAGATGGGGGTCAAGTGCTCGCAGGCGCAGAACTAGGTGTTCGGTGCCGGCGTCCTTCGAGCGCCGCGACTCGAGGTCGACAAGCTGCCGCCGATCACCTAGGGCGACCTGCCATCTCCGCGATCGGCAGGAGCGCCCGCTAAGCCGTGCCGCGCCGCCGGTAGGCGCCCGGCGCGCTGCCTGTCCAGCCCTTGAACGCGCGCTGGAAGGCCGCGCTGTCGGCAAAGCCCAGTTCCTCGGCCAGGCTCGCCAGCGGCACGGTGCTGGTGTTGAGCCGCACGATCGCCAGGTCGCGCCGCAGCTCGTCCTTGAGCGACTGGAACGAGGTGCCTTCGAGCGCCAGCCGACGCTGCAGGGTCGAGGCCGCCATGTGCAGGGCGTCGGCGGTGGCCGCCAGGTCGGCCCATGCCGGCTGGGTGCGCTGCAGGTGCTCGCGCACGCCGGCGCTGACCAGGTCGTCGCCGCGCTTGGGCACGATCACCTGGGCCTGCGCATCGGTGATGAAGGTGCGCAGCGCCTCCTCGGTGCGGCGCACCGGCGTCTGCAGCCGCTCGGCATCGAACCACAGCGCCGAGCGCGGCTGGCCGAAGCGCAGCGGCGCCGGGAACACCTTGCCGTAGTCGCCGGCGTAGGCGGGCGTGTCGAAGGCGAAGTCGAAGCGCGCCGCCGGCAGCTGGCCGCCGGCAAACCAGGCCAGCAGGCGCCAGAAGACCCGCAGCAGCAGCTCGTGGAGGAAGGTGCGCGCGGCGACCGCCGGATCGGCGATCTCGATCGCCAGGCCGGCCAGCTCGCCATCGCGCACGAGCCGCAGCTCGATGTCGTCCTGCAGCAGGCGCAATGCATGCGCGCAGCGCCGGATCGCGATCTCCAGCGTGGTCGCGCTGATCGCCGAACGCGCCACCAGCGCCAGGCTGCCGATCTTCATGCGGCGCGACATGAAGCCGATGCACTCGTCGTCCAGCCGGGTCATGGTGAGGCGGAACAGCGCCACGTATTGCTCCGCGGTGACCCGCGCGCCGGTCTCGTGCAGCAGCTCCGGCGCGATGCCAGCGTCGGCCAGGAACTGCGCCTGGGAAAACCCTCGGCCCGCGACGCCCGACACCATGCCGCGCACGAAGGCGATCGGGATGGTCACGGGCGGGCGCAGCATCGGTGGAACGCAGGTCGCTTCAGGTGAGGTCTTTTGCCATCGGATCAATGCGATGCGCAATCGCGCGCGAAGGCGCCGGTTTTTACCATGGCGCCACAACGACAAGGCCCCGGATTTGCCCGTCGGCAACCGGCCCGCCACACACACCGGAGACGCGCACCATGTACCTGACCCAGGCCTTGCACCGCGCGGTGCAGCAGCATCCCGATCGGACCGCGTCGATCTTCGGCGAGCGACGGCGGACCTTCTCCGAGTTGGCCGACCGTGTCGCGCGGCTGGCCGGTGCGCTGCAGGCGCTCGGCATGGAGACCGGCGACCGGGTGGCGATGCTGTCGCTCAACTCCGACCGCTACCTGGAATTCCAGATGGCGGTGCCCTGGGGCGGCGGCGTGCTCAACCCGTGCAACATCCGCTGGTCGGCGGCGGAGATCGTCTATTCGCTCGACGACTCGGGCTCGACCATCCTGCTGGTGGACGACGCCTTTGCCGCGCTGGCAGCGCAGATCCGGCGCGACGCCCGTAGCGTGCGCGAAGTCGTGTTCTGCGGCGAGGGCGCGCTGCCCGATGGCATGCACGGCTACGAGGCGCTGCTGGCCGCCGCCGATCCGGTGGCCGACGCGATGCGCTGCGACGAGGACCTCGCCGGCATCTTCTACACCGGTGGCACCACCGGCTTTCCCAAGGGCGTGATGCTGAGCCATCGCAACCTGTGCGCCTCGGGCCTGTCGTCGCTGGCCGAGGGGCTGTCGAGCCCCGGCGGCGCCTACCTGCATGCGGCGCCGATGTTCCACCTGGCCGACATGGGCATGTCGATCCCGCAATGGATGCAGGCCAACACCCACGTCGTGATCCCGATGTTCAAGCCGGAGGCGGTGCTCGACGGCATCGCCGAGCATCGGGTGACCCACGCGCTGCTGGTGCCGACCATGATCCAGATGCTGGTCGACCATCCGTCGATGCGCGAGCCGCGCGACCTCTCCAGCCTGCGCTTCATCATCTACGGCGCCTCGCCGCTGTCGGCGGCGGTGCTGGAGCGGGCGATGGCGGCCTTCCCCGGCGTCGAGTTCGCGCAGGCCTACGGCATGACCGAGCTGTCGCCGGTGGCCACCATCAGCCCGCCCTGGTGCCATACCGAAGAAGGCCGCCGGCGGGGCAAGCTGCGCTCGGCCGGTCGCGCCAGCTATTGCTGCGAGGTCCGCATCGTCGACGCCGACGACCGCGAACTGCCGCGCGGCGAAGTGGGCGAGGTGATCGTGCGCGGGCCCAACGTGATGCAGGGCTACTGGAACCAGCCGGCGCAGACCCAGGCGGCGCTGCGCGATGGCTGGATGCACACCGGCGACGGCGCCTACATGGACGAGGACGGCTACATCTTCGTCGTCGACCGGCTCAAGGACATGGTGATCACCGGTGGCGAGAACGTCTATTCGGTCGAGGTCGAGAACGCGCTGGCGCAGCACCCGGCGGTCGCGGCCTGCGCGGTGATCGGCATCCCGAGCGAGGAATGGGGCGAGACGGTGCATGCGGTGGTGGTGCGCAAGCCCGGCGCCACGGCGGAGGCGACCGAGCTGATCGGCCACTGCAAGACCTTGATCGCCAATTACAAGTCGCCGCGCAGCGTCGAGTTCCGAGACGCGTTGCCGCTCTCGGGCGCCGGCAAGGTGCTCAAGATCGAGCTGCGCAAGCCGTTCTGGGAAGGCCGGCAGCGCCGGGTCGCCTGATGAAGTCGCCCGCCCTCGGACAGATGCTGGTCGGCGAGCTGATGGCTTCGGCCGCGCTGCGCTTTCCCGACCAGGAGGCCTTTCATTGCGTGCCGACCGGCCGGGTCGAACGGCACGAGGAAGAAGCATGACATCGAAGCAACAGCAGCAGGCGGCGGAAGAAGCGCGGGTGCGCTGGCAGGTGGAGGGCCGGCTCGGCCACATCGTGTTCGACCGGCCCGAGGCTGCCAACGCACTCGACAGCGCCAGCGGCCGGGCGCTGGCCGCCGCGATCGACCAGGCCGTCGAGGGCGTGGCGGCGAACCGCATCGGCGCGCTGCTGATCCGCTCTCGCGGCACGCAGTTCTGCGCCGGTGGCGACATCCGCGAGTTCGTGGCCCGGCGCGACGACCTCGACCGGCTGATCGCCGACATGCTCGACCGGCTGCATCCGGCGATGCAGGCGCTTTCCACCCTGCCGGTGCCGGTGGTCAGCGCGCTGCAGGGGCCGGTCGGCGGCGCCGGCATCGCGGTCGCGCTCAGCGCCGACCTGGTGCTGGCCGCGCCGCAGATGAAGCTGCGCGGCGGCTACTCCGCCATCGGGCTCAGCCCCGACCTCGGCGCCTCGTGGCAGCTGGTGCGCCGGGCCGGCGCGGCGCGGGCCAAGAACATCCTGATGACCAACCGCGCACTCAGTGCCGAACAATGCCTGGCCTGGGGCATCGTCGACGAGCTGCATCCGGCCGAGGCCTTGGGCCCGGCCGCGCAGGCGCTGGCGCAGCAACTGGCCGAGGGCGCGACCGGCGCGCTGGCCGGCATCAAGCGGCTGTGCGACGGCGCGGCCGGCAGCGACCTGAAGGCCCACCTCGCGCTGGAACGCGAGGCGCTGCTGCGCGCCGCGCGCTCCGCCGACGGCCGCGAAGGCATCGCCGCCTTCGTCGAGAAACGCGCGCCGTCCTTCGCGGCGCACCGAACAACCATCGAAGCAAAAGGAAGCATGCAATGACAAACGCAGTCCACGTGGCGGGCGTCGGGATGATCCCGTTCGCCAAGCCCGGCAACCACGCGCCCTACTACGAGATGGCCGCCACCGCGCTGCGCGCCGCGCTGGCCGATGCCGGCATCGGCTACGAGCAGGTCCAGCAGGCCTACGTCGGCTATGTCTACGGCGATTCCACCGCCGGCCAGCGCGCGCTCTACGAGGTCGGCATGACCGGCATCCCGATCGTCAACGTCAACAACAACTGCTCGACCGGCTCGACCGCGCTGTTCCTGGCCCGCCAGGCGGTGGCCAGCGGCGCCGCCGACTGCGTGCTGGCGCTGGGCTTCGAGCAGATGAGCCCGGGCGCGCTGGGCGCCGTCTTCAAGGACCGGCCGAGCCCCTTCGACCGCTTCGACGCCGCCTGCGACGAACTGGTGGGCAGCAGCGAGATCCCGCTGGCGCTGCGCTATTTCGGCGGCGCCGGTCTGGCCCACATGAAGGAGTTCGGCACCGAGATGGCGACCTTCGCCAAGATCCGCGCCAAGGCCAGCCGCCATGCGGCCAACAACCCGATGGCGCTGTTCCGCACCCCGGTGACCGAGGAAGAGGTGATGGCCGCGCCGGTGATGTGGCCCGGCGTCATGACCCGCCTGATGGCCTGCCCGCCGACCTGCGGCGCGGCGGCGGCCATCGTCTGCTCGGAAGCCTTCGCCCGGCGACACGGCCTCGACGCCTCGGTGCGCATCGCGGCGCAGTCGATGACCACCGACCGCCCGGCCACCTTCGAGGCCCGGGACATGCGCGAGGTGGTCGGCTTCGGCATGGCGCGCGAGGCGGCGCGCCAGGTGTACGAGGCGGCCGGCATCGGCCCTGAGGACATCGACGTGGTCGAGCTGCACGACTGCTTCGCCCACAACGAGCTGATCAGCTACGAGGCGCTCGGCCTGTGTCCGGTCGGCGGCGCCGAGAAGTTCGTCTGCGACGGCGACAACACCTACGGCGGCAAGGTGGTGACCAATCCCTCCGGCGGGCTGCTGTCGAAGGGCCATCCGCTGGGCGCCACCGGCCTGGCGCAATGCACCGAGCTGGTCCAGCAGCTGCGCGGCACGGCCGACAAGCGGCAGGTCGAGGGCGCGCGCATGGCGCTGCAGCACAACCTGGGGCTGGGCGGCGCCTGCGTCGTCACGCTCTACGAACGGGTCTGAAGGAGCACGGCGCATGATCGACCGCCAATGGATCGGCCACGAGCTGCCGGCCTCCGAATTGCCGCTGGAGCGCACCCGCCTGCGCTTCTTCGCCAAGGCGATCGGCGAGACCGACCCGGTCTACACCGACGTCGCCGCCGCGCGCGATGCCGGCTACGCCGACCTGCCGGCGCCGCCGACCTTCCTCTTCGCGGCCGAGCTGGACTCGGGCGCCTCCGACCAGCTGCTGGCGACGCTGAAGATACCGCTGGCCAGGCTGCTGCACGGCGAGCAGGGCTTCACCTACCACGCGCCGGCCTGCGCGGGCGACACGGTCACGGTGCGTTCGCGCATCGACGACATCTACGACAAGAAGAACGGCGCGCTCGAGTTCGTGGTCAAGACCTCGCGCGCCACCAACCAGCGAGGCGAACTGGTGGCCGAGATGCGCACCGTGATCGTCTGCCGGCAATGAAGCACCCTCAAGCGGCTTCGCCGCTCCCCCCTGTCTCGCCTTCGGCGGGAGGAGGGCGCACCCAGTGGCCCGGCAGAGCCGGTTCCGCGGGTGCCCCCTCATCGGATTGCGCCATGCAGCGCCAGTGCAGGTCGATTGAAGAAGGAGTTGACGAGCGATGAACGACACCCCCCATTTCGATTCGGTGCAGGTCGGTGACGAACTGCCGCCGCTGCAGCTGCCGCCGGTCGACCGCGCCGCCCTGGCGCTGTTCGCCGGGGCCTCGGGCGACCACAACCCGATCCACATCGACACCGACTTCGCGCGCAGGAGCGGCATGCCCGACGTCTTCGCGCAGGGCATGCTGGGCATGGCCTGGGCCGGGCGGCTGGTCACGCGCTGGGCGCCGCAGTCGCGGCTGCGCCGCTTCGACGTGCGCTTCCAGGGCATCACCCACCTGGGCAACGCGATGCGCTGCAGCGGCCGGGTGGTCGAGAAGCTCGAGGCCGGCGGCGAGCGCTGCGTGCGCATCGAGCTCTCGACCGCCAACCAGTACGGCCAGGTCAAGATCGCCGGCGAGGCGCTGGTGGCACTGGCCTGAACTTCATTCGACGACACACGAGAGGACATCCATGACGGCATCGACGACAGCAACGGCAAAGCTCGACGGCAAGGTGGCGCTGGTCAGCGGCTCGGGACGCGGCATCGGCCGCTCGATCGCGCTCAAGTTCGCCTCCGAAGGAGCCCGGGTGGTGGTCAACGACCTCGACGCCGGTCCGGCCGAGGAGGTGGTGGCGGAGATCCGCGGCTCCGGCGGCCAGGCCATCGCCTGCGTCGGCAGCGTGACCGCGCCCGACTTCGCCGAGCGCTTCGTCGGCGCCGCGGTGAACGAATACAAGGGCCTGGACATCATCGTCAACAACGCCGGCTACACCTGGGACAACGTGACCCAGAAGATGAGCGACGAGCAGTGGTACGCGATGATCGACGTCCACATGACGGCACCTTTTCGCATCCTGCGCACGGCGCAGCCGGTGATCCGGGCGCTCGCGAAGGCCGAGCTGGAAGTCGGCCGGCGCGTGGTGCGCAAGGTGGTCAACATCTCGTCGGTGGCCGGGCTCTTCGGCAACGCCGGGCAGATCAACTACGCCGGCGCCAAGGCCGGCATCGTCGGCATGACCCAGACCCTGGCCAAGGAGTGGGGCCGCATGAACGTGACGGTCAACTGCGTGGCCTTCGGACTGATCAAGACGCGGCTCACCGGCGATGCCGGCGACGGCGGCACCGAGCGCATCGACGGCCGCGACATCAAGGTCGGCGTGAACCCCGACCTGCTGGCGATGATGGAACGCACCATCCCGCTCGGCCGCGGCGGTACGCCCGACGAGGCCGCCGGCGCGGTCTACCTGCTGACCATCCCCGAGAGCGACTACATCAGCGGCCAGACCCTGATGTGCACCGGCGGCCTGACCGGCGTGTGAGCATGACGACGATGCTGCCGCGGCTGCACCGCCATGCCTGGATGACCGAGGAGGTCGAGGCCTTCCGTGACCAGGTGCGGCGTTACATCGAGGCCGAGCTGGTGCCGGGCCTGGACGCATGGCGGCGCCAGGGCTTCATTCCGCGCGAGGTGTGGAAGCCCTTCGCCGCGCTCGGCTTCCTGCTGCCGGAGGTCGGCGAGGACTACGGCGGCGGCGGCGCCGACCTGGCCTACCAGCTGGTGGTGCAGGACGAACTGGCGCGCGCCGAGGTGCCGGCCAACACCGCGGTCCACAACCTGGCGGCCCACTACATCCTCGACTACGGCACCGAGGCGCAGAAGGCGCGCTGGCTGCCTCGCCTCGCCAGCGGCGAGCTGGTCGCCGGAATCGCATTGACCGAGCCCGGCTGCGGCTCCGACCTCAAGGCCTTGCGCACCCGGGCGCGGCGCGACGGCAGCGACTTCGTGGTCGACGGCGCCAAGACCTTCATCACCAACGGCTTCAGCGCCAACCTGCTGGTGGTGGCGGTGCGCACCGGCGACGCCGGCAGCCGCGGGGTGTCGCTGGTGGTGCTGGAGACCGAGGACCTGCCGGGCTTCCGCGTCGGGCGCCGTCTGGAGAAGCTGGGCCAGCATGCCTCCGACACCGCCGAGCTGTTCTTCGACGGCGTGCGCATTTCGGCCGACCGGTTGCTGGGCGAGCGCGAGGGGCAGGGCTTCGTCCAGCTGATGAGCCAGTTGCCCTACGAGCGGCTGCTGCTGTGCGTGCCGGCGGCCGCGGTGATCGAGCGCGCGGTCGAGCTGACGGTGGCCTACACCCGCGAGCGCAAGGCCTTCGGCCAGACCGTGGCCGACTTCCAGAACACCCGCTTCAAGGTGGCCGAGTGCGCGACCCTGGCGCACGTGGTGCGCAGCTTCGTCAACGACTGCGTGCAGCGGCTGCTCGACGGCACGCTCGACGACGAGGCGGCCTACATGGCCAAGTGGTGGTGCACCGAACAGCAGGGCAAGGTGCTGGACGAATGCCTGCAGCTCTTCGGAGGCTACGGCTACATGGCCGAATACCCGATCGCACGGCTCTACGCCGACTGCCGCGTGCAGCGGATCTACGGCGGCACCACCGAGATCATGAAGGACCTGATCGCGCGCCGGCTGTTCGCTTGAGCCGGCGAAGCGCTTAGGATGGCTGCGGCCAATTTCCATGTCCGCTGCGGGAGCCTTCCAATGATCCGAATCCGCGACATCGACCACCTCGTGCTGCGCGTCATTGATCTTCCGGCGATGCTGCGCTTCTATTGCGAGGGACTGGGCTGCAGCATCGAGCGGCAGCGCGACGACATCGGCCTGACCCAGCTGAGGGCGGGGCGATCGATGCTCGATCTGGTTCCGGTCGATGGGGTGTTGGGACGCGCCGGCGGCGCGGCGCCAGGCGCACAAGGCCGCAACCTCGATCACTTCTGCTTCCGCGTCGAACCCTTCGACGAATCCGCCATCCGCGCGCAACTGGCATCGCTCGGCATCGACGCCGGACCTGTGGAGTCGCGCTTCGGTGCCGAGGGCGAGGGCCCCTCGATCTACCTGCGCGATCCGGAAGGCAATGTGGTCGAGCTCAAGGGCCCGCCATCGCCATGAGCCCGCGGCTTCGACTCGTTGACCGCTACACAGAGGCACTTCGCAATGAAAAAAGCCTGCTACCGATTCGATAGCAG
>Ga0265327_10001502_pt1 | contig 28921 bp, 29 predicted proteins | sample 41621metaG_FD_202089 | JGI IMG/M metagenome (GOLD analysis project Ga0265327, IMG submission 202089) | Rhizosphere microbial communities from Carex aquatilis grown in University of Washington, Seatle, WA, United States - 4-16-21 metaG | ecosystem: Host-associated > Plants > Roots > Rhizosphere...
GCAGGTCGAACCGGGATCGCAACGCCGACACCAGGGTTGCCGCTGCCGGCGGCCGCAGCAGGCCGGCCATGTCCTTGATGGCCAGTACGTGTGCGCCGGCGTCGACGATCTGCTCGGCCAGCTTGAGCCAGTAATCGAGCGTGTACAGCGTCTCGCCGGGATCAGACAGATCGCCGGTGTAGGACATCGCGACTTCGGCGACCGCTGAGCCGGTTTCGCGCACCGCGTCGATCGCCGGACGCATCGATTCCACGTTGTTCAGCGCATCGAAGATCCGGAAGATGTCGATGCCGGTGGCGGTCGCCTCCTGCACGAACGCCGACGTGACCGACACCGGATAGGGCGTGTAGCCGACGGTGTTGCGGCCACGCAGCAGCATCTGTAGGCAGATGTTGGGCATCGCCTCCCGCAGCGCGACGAGCCGCTCCCACGGGTCTTCCTTCAGGAACCGAAGTGCCACATCGTATGTCGCGCCGCCCCAGCACTCGACCGACAGCAGCTGCGGCGCCATCCGAGCCACGTATGGCGCCACCTTGACCAGTCCCGAGGTGCGCACCCGCGTGGCGAGCAGGGACTGGTGGGCGTCGCGGAACGTGGTGTCGGTGACCCACAGCCGCGGCGATTCCCGCAGGCCGGCCGCAAACCCCTCCGGGCCGAGCTCGGTCAGCAGCTGCTTGCTGCCCGCCGGCGGCGGGCAGTCGAGGTCGATGGCCGGCAGCTTGTCGCGCGGATATACCGCCGACGGCCGCACGCCGTGTGGCTTGTTCACCGTCACGTCCGCGAGGTAGTTGAGGATGCGGGTGCCACGGTCCCCGGGCGTGTGCGCGGTCAGTAGCTGCGGACGCGCGTCGATGAATGATGTAGACACGTTGCCCGCCGCGAAGTCCGGGTCGTCCAGAACCGCTTGCAGGAACGGGATGTTCGTCGACACCCCGCGGATGCGGAACTCGGCAAGGGCCCGGCGGGTCCGCCTGGCCGTGGTGGCGAAGTCGCGGCCCCGGCAGGTGAGTTTGACCAGCATCGAGTCGAAGTGGGCGCTGATCTCCGCGCCGACGTCGGTGCCGCCGTCCAACCGGACTCCGGCGCCGCCGGGACTGCGGTAGGCGGTGACCCGGCCGGTGTCCGGGCGGAACTCGTTGGTGGGGTCCTCGGTGGTGATCCGGCACTGCATGGCGGCGCCGCGAATCCGGACGCAGTCCTGACTGAGCCCGAGGTCCGCGAGCGACTGGCCGGCCGCGATCCGTAACTGGGCGGCCACCAGGTCCACATCGGTGATCTCCTCGGTCACCGTGTGCTCAACCTGAATCCGGGGATTGCATTCGATGAACACGTGGTGGCCGCGCTCGTCGAGCAGGAATTCGATCGTGCCGGCACAGAAGTACCGGATCTGGCGGGCGAATGTCACTGCGTCCGAACAGATACGGTCCCGCAGCTCGTCACTGAGGTTGGGGGCGGGGGCCAGCTCGATCACCTTCTGGTGCCTGCGCTGCACACTGCAGTCCCGTTCGAAGAGGTGGATCACCTCGCCGGTGCCGTCGGCCAGGATCTGTACCTCGATGTGGCGGGGATTGAGCACGGCTTGCTCGAGGTAGACGCTCGGGTCACCGAACGCGGACTCCGCTTCTCGCGATGCCGCCGCGATGGCCTCGGCCAGATTGGCGAGCTCGGAGACCCGCCGCATGCCACGTCCCCCGCCGCCGGAGACCGCCTTGACGAACAGCGGGAACTCCATATCTGCTGCGGCCGTGAGCAGTTCATCGACCGACGCCGATGGCTCGGATGAGGTGAGCACTGGTAGTCCGGCGGCCCGAGCCGCCGCGATCGCAGTGGCCTTGTTGCCGGTCAGCTCCAGCACGTCGGCGCCGGGGCCCACGAAGGTGATGCCGGCGGCGGCACACGCCGACGCCAATTCCGGGTTCTCCGAGAGGAATCCGTACCCGGGATAGACGGCATCGGCGCCGGCCAGCTGGGCCACCCGGATGATCTCGGGCACCGTGAGGTAAGCACGTACCGGGTGGCCCGGCTCACCGATCTGGTAGGACTCGTCGGCCTTCAATCGGTGTGGAGAGTTCCGGTCCTCGTATGCGTACACCGCCACCGTCGCGATGCCCATTTCATAGGCTGCCCGGAAGGCCCGGATCGCGATCTCACCGCGGTTGGCAACGAGGACTTTGCGGATAGCGTGCTCAGGCAATGGATCGCTGCGGTTGGCCCGAGTACTCGCTCAGGGGACGGATCAGCGCATTGGATGCCGCCTGCTCCATGATGTGCGCGGTCCAGCCCACGATCCGGGACATGACGAAAAGCGGTGTGAAGACGGGGATGTCGAAGCCCATCAGGTAGTAGGCCGGACCGGTGGGGAAGTCGAGGTTGGGCTTGATCCCGGTGGCGGCGAACATCTCGCGCTCCAGCACCGTGTAGATGTCCAGCCACTGCCGGCCGCCACGCGCTGCCGCGACGCGGTCGAGTGCCGCCTTCATCGTCGGGACCCTGGAGTCACCGTTCTTGTAAACCCGATGCCCGAATCCCATCACTTTGTCCTTGCGGGACAACTTGCCGTGCAACCACTTCGAAGCGTTCTCGGCCGAGCCGATCTCCAGCATGTCGTGCATGACCGCCTCGTTGGCGCCGCCGTGCAGCGAACCCTTGAGCGCACCGATCGCCGCGGTCACCGCGCTGTAGATGTCCGATTGCGTGGAGGTCACCACCCGCGCCGCGAACGTGGACGCGTTGAAGCTGTGCTCGGCGTACAACACCATGGACTGGGAGAACGCGTCGACGATCGCAGCTTCGGGGACCGATCCGAAGCACATGTGCAGGAAGTTCTCGGTGTAACCCAATTGGCTGTGCGGCTGAATGGGCGAAAGTCCCTGCCGGCGCCGGATATCGGCGGCCACGATGGTCGGCAGGACGGCGAACATCCGCAGTGACTTGGCGTAGTTGGCCGGAACCGTGCTGTCGTCCTCTTCCGGATCCTCGGCGCCGAGATAGCTGATTGCGGTGCGGACCACATCCATCGGGTGGCAGCTCTCGGGCAGCTTGACCAGCAGCGAGTACATCGACCGGTCGACCCGGCGCGATGCCCGCTCCCGCTGGCAGAACATCGCCAGCTCGTGTTCGGTCGGCAACTCCCCGTGCCACAGCAGGTACGCGACCTGCTCGAAGGAGCAGCGCGTCGCCAAATCCTGTACCGGATAACCCCGGTAGGTCAGGCTGTTCGTCTCCGGGACGACCTTGGAGATGGCGGTGGTGTCGACGACGACGCCGGCCAGGCCTTTGTGGATGTGTGGCGTTTCAGTGGTCATGCTTTCACGTCCTGGAGGGTGAAATTGAAGATGTCCGAATCGAATTGGTTGTACTCGGCGTAGCGCAACAGTTCGTACAGTCGGCTGCGGTGCTGCATCCGGCCGAGCAGGCCGGCTTGGGTTCCTGCGCTGTGGATTTCGCGCAGGCCGACCTCGACTGCGTACATCGCCAGGCGCAGCGTGGTCACCGGGTAGATGACCATGTTGTAGCCGATATCCGCCAACTGCCGGGCGCCGACGAGTTCGGATTTGCCGAACTCGGTCATGTTGGCCAGCAGGGGAGTATCGACCGCTGCCCGGAAGCGCTCGAATTCCCTTGGAGTGGAAAGTGCTTCGGTGAAGATCAGGTCGGCTCCGGCGTCGGCGTAGGCCTTCGCGCGGTCGATCGCCGCGTCGATGCCCTCGATTCCCGCCGCGTCGGTGCGGGCGCAGATGACGAAGTTCGGGTCCCGCCGGGCGGCGACGGCGGCGCGCAGCCGCTTGATCATCTCGGTGGCCGGCACGACGGCCTTGCCGTCGAGGTGGCCACAACGTTTGGGATTCACCTGGTCTTCGAGATGGCAGCCGGCCAGCCCGGCATCCTCGAGGACCGTGATGGTGCGTGCGGCGCTCATCGGCTCCCCGAAACCGGTGTCGGCATCCACCAGCGTGGGCAGGTCGGTGGCTGCGGCAACCTGGGCGCTGCGCCCGGCCACCTCGGTCAAGGTGGTCAACCCGATATCGGGCAGGCCGAGATCTGCCGACAGCACCGCGCCCGAGACATAGACCCCCTCGAATCCAATCTCGGACACCAGTTTTGCCACCAGTGGCGAGAAGGCACCCGGATAGCGTTGCAGCTGGCCGGAATTCAGGCCGAGTCGCAGACGTGTCCGTTTCTCGGCGGCGGACGCCGTCGAGCCCAGGAGACCCGCGCTCATCGGAAAATCCCCGACGGAATCGTCGGAGCCTTCTCCAGCACCACCTGCTCGACCCGGAGGTTCAGCGCGTCGAGGCCACCCGGCTTCGTGGCGGCGAGATCGTCGACGACCGTCAGGAATCGCTGCTGTTCAGCGTCGGCGATGACACCGTCGGCGAGCGCGGTGAACTTGTTCCGGTACTGCTCACGCCGGAACGGCCGCGCGCCCAGCGGGTGGGCATCGGCCACGGCCAGCTCGTCGACGATGACTTCACCGCTCTTCAACGTGATCACAGCCTTGGCGCCGAAGGCCTTCTCCGCCGGGGCATTCGAGTGGTAGCGCCGGGTCCATTCCGGGTCCTCGACGGTGGAGATCTTGCGCCACAGTTCGATGGTGTCCGGGCGGTGGGCGCGCTCGGGAGCGTAGGACCGCTCGTGGTGCCATTCACCGTCCTGCAGCGCCACCGCGAAGATGTACATCACCGAGTGGTCCAGGGTTTCTCGTGACGCATCCGGGTCGAACTTCTGCGGATCGTTCGAGCCGGTGCCGATCACCACGTGGGTGTGGTGGCTGGTGTGCAGCACGATGGTCGCGATCTGGTCGAGATCGCCGATCCGCGAACGCATCCGGCGGGCCAGGTCGATCGGGGCCTGACTCTGGTACTCAGCGCTGTGTTCCTTGGTGTAGCTGTCCAGGATGGCGCGCTTGACTTCGCCGGGCCCGGGCAGCGGGACCTGGTAGGTGTGTTCGGGGCCGGACAGCAGCCAGGCGATGACGCCGTCTTCGCCTTCCCAGATGGGGGCCGGCGACCCCTCGCCGCGCATGGCGCGGTCGACGGCCTCGATGGCGACCTTTCCGGCGAGCGCCGGGGCGTAGGCCTTCCAGCTGGAGATGAGGCCCTTGCGGGATTGCCGGGTGGCGGTGGTCAGGTGCAGCGCCTGACCGATTGCGGCGTAGATGGTTTCGGGTGCGAGCCGCAGCATGGTGCCGATGCCGGCCGCGACCGCCGGCCCGAGGTGCGCGACGTGGTCGATCTTGTGCTCGTGCAGGCAGATGCCTTTGACCAGATCGACCTGCACTTCATAGGCCGTGGCGATGCCGCGGATCAGGTCGGCGCCACGCACGCCGAGCTGCTGAGCCACCGCGACGAGCGGGGGGATGTTGTCACCAGGGTGCGAGTACTCGGCGGCCAGGAACGTGTCGTGGAAGTCGAGCTCGCGGACCGCCACCCCATTGGCCCATGCGGCCCACTCCGGCGAGTAGGTGCCGTCGATGCCGAACACTGTTGCACCGCGCGGGGTGCGGTGAGCCTGGGCCTGAGTGCGGGCGACGGTAACCGGGCGGCGGATCACCGAGGCGGCAGAGACGGCGGCGTTGTCGATGATCCGGTTGATGACCATCGCCTCGACCTCGGGAGCGACCTCGACCGGGTCTGCGGCGATCTCCGCGAGCTTCCAGGCCAGGTGTTCCGAGCGGGGGAATTCCTCGGCGCTGCGCCGGGTGCGTACCTCATGTGTCTGCATGATTCGCACGCTACGCAGGTCCTTGATCGGCCGAAAGTGCCTGTAAAGGCGAATTTTTGTGTCCTTCGGCCGCGGAGTTTGCGAACTTTGTGTAAATCCGGCGGGTTACGCTCGTGGCGGTGGCGAAGACATTCGTTGGCGCCCGGCTGCGACGGCTGCGCGAAGAACAGGGCCTGACTCAGGTCGCGCTGGCGCGCGCCCTGGACTTGTCGACGAGCTACGTCAACCAGTTGGAGAACGACCAGCGGCCGGTCACGGTGTCGGTGCTTCTGGCACTGGCGGAGCGGTTCGATCTGCCGACCAATTACTTCGCCCCGGATTCGGATGCGCGGCTGGTTTCCGACCTGCGCGAGATACTCGCCGACACCTCCGCGACTGCGGGTCAGGTCGAGGAGCTGGTGGCCAGGATGCCGGCAGTTGGCCAGATGCTGGTCAGTATGAACCGCCGATTGTTCGACGCGACAACCGAACTCGATGCGATGCATACCCGGGCCAATGTGGATTCGTCGGTGTCCTTGCAGCAGCCGATGCCGTTCGAGGAAGTGCGGGACTTCTTCTACGACCGCAAGAACTACATCGGGGAACTCGACGAAGCAGCCGAATCATTGTTCGTGGAGCGCGGATTGCGACTCGGCGGACTCGACGCACAACTCGCCGAGTTGCTGGCAGACGAGTTCGGCGTCACGGTGGTGATCGACGACGGTGATGCGTTGGGCCCCAACGCGCAACGGTCCTACCGGCCCGACACCGGGGTGTTGTACATCGCGCGTTGGTTGCATCCCGGGCAGCGGGCTTTTCAGCTGGCCACCCAAGTGGCCCTGCTGCGGCACTCGGACTTGATCTCGGCCATTACGGCTGCAGCCGACCAACTCAGTTCCGAGGCAACGGAAGTCGCCCGGATCGGCTTGGCCAACTACTTCGCCGGCGCACTCCTCCTGCCGTACCGGATATTCCTGGATGCGGCCGAGGAACTGCGGTACGACATCGATCAGTTGGCGCGGCGGTTCGAGGTCGGCTTCGAGACCATCTGTCACCGCCTCTCGACGTTGCAGCGGCCGGATGTGCGCGGGGTGCCCTTCATCTTCGTCCGTACCGACAGCGCCGGGAACATTTCGAAGCGTCAGTCCGCCACGGCATTTCACTTCTCTCGCGTGGGCGGCAACTGTCCGTTGTGGGTGGTGCACCAGGCGTTCGAGCGGCCCGGCGAGTTCATGACCCAGGTGGCCCAGATGCCCGACGGCCGGTCGTACTTCTGGATCGCCCGGACCACGTCGTCCGCGCCCAGTCGATATCGCGGCCCCCGTAAGCGCTTTGCCATCGGACTGGGCTGCGACGTGGTCCATGCCGAGAAGCTGATCTACGCGGCGGGAATCGATCTGGCCGATCCCGACGCGGCGGTGCCGATCGGGGCGGGCTGCAAAATCTGCGACCGCCCGGCGTGCCCGCAGCGGGCCTTTCCCTATGTCGGCCGCCCCGTGCACGTCGACCCGTACAGCAGCAGCGACCTGCCGTACTCGTCCTCCTAGCGTCGACGCTCGGGCTTGCCGAACCTGTTGGTTCGGGACTACAGTCAGTTTCCGAACCAACTGACTTGGGAGGTCCTTGTGGACGTTGACACCGCCCGTGCTCGTTTCACCGAACTGCGGGGCCAAGCCCATGTCGATCCGGCAGAACTGGACGAGATCTGGGCCTCGCTGGAACCGGTCCGCGCCGCAGACATGGTCGGCAACTGGAAAGGTGACGAGTTCGACACCGGTCACAAGATGAACGGCCAACTTCAGTCGGCGCGGTGGTACGGCAAGATCTTCAAATCGATCAACGAGGTCGAGCCCATCGTCTGCTACGACGAGGCGGGCCAACTGTTTTCGAACCGCGACCTGAGCCGTGGCGGCGCGTCGTTGTGGGACATCGAATTTCGCGGCGAGGTGACCGGGACCATGGTCTACGACGGGCAGCCGGTGTTCGACCACTTCAAGCGGGTCGACGGCAACACCCTGATGGGCATCATGAATGGCAAGCGGCAACGCACCGACGACAAGCTGTTCTACTTCCTCCTCGAACGCGACCAGTGAGGTAGCTGGCTGTTACCCTGGCGGGTGCTATGAGAGCAGCCGGACATGCGACACGTGAGCGCATCATGGCTGCCGCCAAGGTGGAGTTCTCCGCCCTCGGATTTGCCGGCGCCCGGCTGAATCGCATTGCTGCCGATGCCAATGCCAGCAAGGAGCGGTTGTACAGCTACTTCCAGAGCAAACAGAATCTATTCGAGGCCGTCGTCGAGCAGTGGATTCAGGACGCGCCGTACGACGCAATCTTCAAGCCTGACGACGTCCCGGCGTACGCAGTCGCGCTCTTCGACTACATGGTCGCCGACCCGGTCGGAGCACGCCTGCAGCGCTGGATCGAGTTGGAGGCCGCCGACGGGATGTTCGGTGACCATGTCCTGCGCCGCATCTTCCAGTCCAAGCTCGACCGGATCGCCGAGGCGCAGCACAACGGGATCATCGACGCGTCGTGGCGGCCGATGGATCTGCTGGTCCTGCTCAACGACATGACCTACGCGCTCGCCGCGGGTGGGTTCGGGATAGACCGCATCGTCGACCAGCCGCTGTCCCCGGAAACCGCCGCCGTGCGCCGGGCCGCTGTCGCCGAAGCCGCGCGGCGGCTGGTTTCGCAGCCCCGTGCCGAATGACGCCCTGGCCGCATTCGGCCCGTTCTTTGTCGTTGTACAGCAGCAGGATTCGCTGACCGCACCGTGGCGCCCGATGACCGAACTCATCGACGATCCAGACGCGTTGCCCGCTCGCGTCCAGAAGGTCCGGTCCGCGCTCATGGGCAACGGGGAGCCGGAGATTCGCGTCGCCGCGTCCGTCGCGCACCTGGGATTGGTGGCTCGACTGATCGCGCCCATGATCGGTACCGCCGCCCTCGGGGAGCCAGTGTCGTGGTCACTGGCCGACCTGGCGTGGCAGGACCAGCTGGGCGGCCCCTATCCGCTGTCGATCGCCGCGCGGCCGTCCGGTGGCGCGCCTGCCGTGGAGGTGCTCACAGATGCGTTCGGCCGGTTCGGAGTCAGCCCGAAAGTGTTGTGGGGCAACGTGGGATCGGCCGCCAACAGTGCGGCCCAGCAGATCGGCCGGGCCCGGCCGGACGTGGCGGAGACGGCGCGACAGGCGGCCGACGCGGTGCTCGCGGACCCCAGGGTCGACGGGGGAGTGCTGCGCTCCGGGCCGGAGTTCCGGCGCAACAGCTGCTGCCTGATCTACCAGTTGGCAGGCGACAGGGCGGCGTGCTGCGGAGACTGCGTGCTCACCGCACCGGGATCAGATCGAACGCCTGCTTGATGATGCTCAGCAGCCACGTCGCTGCCGTCTGACCCTTGAAGGTCGGCCAGGTCAGCTGGAAGTTCACCACCCACGGCTGGCCGGTGTGGTCGACGGCGTACCAGCTGAAGCCGAGGTCGCCGGGCAGGTTGCCGCCCTTGGCGCCCAGGTAGGGCCACTTGGCGCGGTCCAGGTCGATGCCGGCGACCTTCGACATGATGTCCCGGACCGGCGCGGCGGGCCCGACAGCGGCGGCCTGCACCGCGACGTGCTCGCGGCAGATGTCGGCGGCGGTGCCATACCACTCGGCCCCGATGCTGGAAGCGGGCGTGCGGGTGCGGTACGGGTCGGGTTCGTACGGGCGCGAACTCACCTGCTGCAGCAGCGCCGTGCGCTGCGCCTTGTCGCCGTTCTTCCACTGGTCGCGCACGTCGGGTTTGCCCCAGCCGATGGAGAACAGTTCGTGCATGGTCGGGTACGGCGTCAGGCTCGCCGGGTCGTGATGCCCGGCGACCACGAGCGCCTCGTCGACGGCGGCCGGTCCGACCTTGTTGATCAGCATGTCGGTGGCCATGTTGTCGCTGACCGAGATCATCTGCTGGGCGGCCTCGCGGACCGTCACCTGCGTGCCCGGCGCCAGGTTGTCCATGCCTGCCGAACCGAGCTTCTTGCCTTCTGCGGTGACGGTCACCTGGTCGTCCCAGCTGAGGGTGCCGGCCGACACCGCCCGCGCAACGGCAAGCAGCACATAGATTTTCATGATCGACGCCAACGGCATCGGTTCGTCGACGTTGGTGCCCGCGACCTTGACGCACTTGCCGTCGACGACCTTGGCGACCTGATACGAGTAGTGGGCGCCGGACTTCGCGATCGCCGCGTCGACGTCCGCCCAGGACTTCACGGGCGGCGGACGCAGCGAGACCTCCATACGGTCGACGGTGCCCTTACCGTCGACGTGCAGCTGGATGTCCTGGTTCACGCCGTAGGAATTGGTGACGTGCAGCGTCGACTGCCCGGCGCCGATGTCGATGCCCGTGAGTTTGAACGGGCGGTCCCACCAGATCCACTTCATCCGGTAGGTGATGTCGTCCACCTGGTCGGGCGCCGCGAGGGTCTTCACCCCGGCGGGCTCGATGGACCAGTCCGAATTGAGCATGTCCATCGTCTGCCGCGACCGCATGCCCTGAGGGGTGCTCATGTCGATCAGCGCGCCGTAGGCAGCGCTCGACGGAGGCGCGACGGCTGCAGGCGTGCTGCTACAGCCGCCCAAGACGACGATGACTGCGCCGGCCGTGGCCAGCGCAGCCCGGATCTTATGCCTGCTGGCCGGAACCAGCAACGTCCAACACAACCTCGAATTCGAGAAGTGATGCTCCGGTGGCGACGGGGTTGGCCCGCTGCCCGGCGTGCGCCTCGACGGCCGGACCGGTGGCCCAGGCCTGGAACGCCTCGTCGGACTCCCACTGCGTCACCACGAAGTAGCGGTTCTCGCCCTTGACCGGGCGGAGCAGCTGGAATCCGAGGAAGCCGGGCTGGCCGTCCACTGCGTGAGCACGGTTCGCGAACCGCTTCTCCAATTCCGGGCCGGCGTTGGGCGGAACTTCGATCGCGTTGATCTTCACCACAGGCATGTGGTTCAGGTTACCGCGCTGCCGGGCCGGACAGGATGGGCGGCAATATAGGCCTATGACGACCGACCTGCTCACCGCTCGGGGCGGCACCGGCGAGCCGATTGTGCTGGTGCACGGATTGATGGGCCGCGGGTCGACATGGGACCGGCAGCTGCCGTGGTTGACCGAACTGGGCGAGGTCTACACCTACGACGCACCCTGGCACCGCGGCCGTGGTGTCCACGATCCCGAGCCGATCAGCACCGAACGGTTCGTGGCCGACCTGGCGCACGCGGTCGGCTCGCTGGGGCGCCCGGTGCGGTTGATCGGTCATTCGATGGGCGGCCTGCACAGTTGGTGTGTGGCTGCCGAACATCCGGAACTGGTCACCGCGCTGGTGGTCGAGGACATGGCGGCAGACTTCGTCGGCTTCACCATCGGTGCGTGGGACCCGTGGACCCATTCGATCCCGGTCGAGTTCGATTCGGCGCAACAGGTTTTGGATCTGTTCGGCCCGATCGCCGGTCAGTACTTCCTGGACGCGTTCGACCGCACCGAGACCGGTTGGCGGCTGCACGGCGAAGCGCAACACTGGGTGGCGATCGCCGCCGAATGGGGCACCCGGGACTACTGGCGGCAATGGGCGGCCGTGCGGGTGCCGACGCTGCTCATCGAGGCCGGCAACGGTGTCGCGCCGCCGGGGCAGATGCGTAAGATGGCCGAGATCGGATACCGGACAACGTATTTGGAAGTTCCAGGGGCCGGTCACCTCGTGCACGACGACGCGCCCGACGTCTACCGCCGCGCGGTCGAGGATTTTCTCGCGTCGGTCTGACTACTCGAATCGGGAGCGTGCCGCGGAGAGGTCGTGTGCGACGCGGTCGAGGTCGCGGGAGTCCCCCACATCGGTCCAATTGAAGTTGCCGAAACCATTGCGCGCACCGGGGTTTCGGGTGACGGCGCTCAGTGCGGCGCCGAGTGCGAATGGGGCGACCATGATCGCGACCATCGCGATCAGGGTCAGGACGGTGTTCATACCGATAATTGTCGAATCGAGGGCAACCGAATAAACAGTGGCAGAACTGACGGCATTCGATAAAATACAGCCATGATCAACAGTGTCTCGGTCCTGGTGATGGACGGGGTCGCACCATTCGAGTTCGGTGTGGTGTGTGAGGTGTTCGGCATCGACCGGTCCGGAGACGGCGTGCCGAATTTCGATTTCAAGGTGTGCGGGCCGGAGGCCGGGCGGCCGGTGCGCACGTCGGTCGGAGCGTCACTGATTCCCGATCACGGGTTCGACCACCTTCTGGGTGTCGACCTGGTCGCGATTCCGGCGGTGGCGGGTCCGGTCTATCCGCAGGCCGCGCTCGACGCTATCCGCAATGCCGCGGATTCCGGTTCGATGATCCTGACCATCTGCTCAGGGGTGTTCGTCGCCGGTGCGGCCGGGCTGCTCGACGGTCGCGCGTGCACGACGCACTGGATGCATGCGGACAAGTTGGCCCGCATGTATCCCACCGCCCGCGTCGATCGTGATGTGCTCTTCGTCGACGACGGAAACCTGATCACCAGTGCGGGGACCGCCGCCGGCATCGATGCCTGCCTGCACCTGGTGCGCCGCGAGATGGGTAGTGAGGTCGCCAACAAGATCGCCCGGCGCATGGTGGTGCCGCCGCAGCGCGATGGCGGGCAGCGGCAGTTCATCGAGCAGCCCATCCCGGTGCGGTGTTCGGAAGGCTTTGCGCCACATCTGGATTGGATCCTGACCAACCTGCGTCAACCGCATACGGTGGCGAGCCTCGCCAAGCGGGCAAGCATGTCGGGGCGTACGTTCGCGCGGCGATTCGTCGAGGAGACCGGGCGGACGCCCATGCAGTGGGTCACCGATCAGCGTGTGCTGTACGCCCGCACGCTGTTGGAGGAGACGGATCTCGATGTCGACCGGGTGGCCGACAAGGCCGGATTTGGTACCGCAACCTTGCTGCGGCACCATTTCCGGCGCGTTGTCGGTGTCAATCCGTCCGACTATCGGCGGCGCTTCGCCTGTCCCGATCTGGTTGCGCCGCAACCGGTTGACTAGCCCTGCGGCCTGCACTGGACGTTGACGTACACGGTGTCGAACTGGCCGGAGTTGATGCGCTGGCCCCGGCCGTCGATGTTGGAGCCGGACAGCCCGTGCACGTCGGTCACCGAACACGCGGACAGCGGCCCGGAGGTGCTGGTGTTGACCTGGACGTGATAGCCGCGGGACTGCAGCTCGTTGATCGTGTCGACGGCTGAGCCGCCGCCAGTCGGCAGCGCGGAGGCCGTGGCCGGTGCGAGGGTCGCGGCGGCAATTGCGGCGGCAGCGGCTCCTGCGATGACGAGGCCGCGACGACGTGCGTTTACTTTCTGTTCACCTGAAATTCGGTATGCGGTCATGCTTCCGTTCTATCCGAGGATCAGGGCATGTGGTAGTGACTCATGCCGTTCTCATTGGAAAGTGCGGGATTTCATGCCGTTCTCATCGAAACGGTGTTTAGCGCTCGCCCTCGCCTGCCAGGGCGTATCGGTCGTCGGCGGTCTGCTCGACCAGGCCGTCGACCAATAGCGAGTCCAATGCCCGGTCGCGCTGCGCGGTATCGGTGAGCCACGCCACATCCAGTTGAGCTTGTGTCACCGGAGTTGCGCTGCCGCGCAACACATCCAGTAGCCGGCCACGGACCTGGCGATCGGTACCCGCGTACTTCTGCACGGGGCGGGCCGGCGTGTCCAGCTCCGGATGGCCCGCGCTGCGCCAAGCGCACGCAGCCAACGGGCAGACTCCGCATTTCGGCGCGCGGGCAGTGCAGATGATCGCCCCAAGCTCCATCAATGCGGCCGAAAATACATGTGCCGTGCCATCTTCGGGAAGGAGCGCGGCGACGTCGGCCAGGTCGCGGGTGCGCGCAGGGGTGTCGGCCACGCCGCGAACCGCGCGCGCCACGACCCGGCGCACGTTGGTGTCGACCACGGGGACATCCTGCTGATACGCGAAGCAGGCGACGGCCCGTGCGGTGTAGGCGCCGACGCCGGGCAGTGTCAACAGGGTCTCGACGTCGCGGGGGACCTCGTCGCCGTGCTCGGCGGCGATCACCTCGGCGCATTCGTGCAACCGCTTGGCGCGTCGCGGGTATCCCAATTTGCCCCACGCGCGCAGTACATCCGCGGCGCCGGCCGCGGCGGTCGCGGACGGCGTGGGCCAGCGGGCGATCCAGTCCCGCCAGATCGGTTCGACCCGAGAAACCGGGGTCTGCTGCAACATGAATTCGCTCACCAGAATTTGCCACGCGGTGACATCCGGGGCGCGCCACGGTAGGTCGCGCCGCGCGGTGCGATACCACCCGAGGAGCTCGTCGGCCGGGATGAGAATTTGCCCTGAACTCATTGCGCGGCGACTATACGAGCAGGGCACAATGGGCGGCATGCCCAACTCGAACCCGATAAACGCCTGGAAAGCACTCAGAGAGGGTAACGACCGCTTCGTTGCCGGCGAATCTCTGCATCCCAGCCAGAGCATCGAGCGCCGCGCCGAGCTGGCCGGCGGGCAGAAGCCGACGGCCGTGCTGTTCGGTTGCGCCGACAGCCGCGTCGCCGCCGAGATCATCTTCGATCAGGGCCTCGGCGACATGTTCGTGGTGCGTACCGCCGGCCACGTCCTCGATTCCTCGGTGATCGGGTCCATCGAGTACGCCGTGGCGATCCTCGAGGTACCGCTGATCGTGGTGCTGGGCCACGACAGCTGCGGTGCGGTGAAGGCGACCATCACCGCGTTGGACGACGGCTCGGTGCCGGGCGGATTTGTGCGGGACATCGTCGAGCGGGTGACACCGTCGATCCTGGTCGGCCGCCGCGAGGGACTCACCGAGGTCGACGAGCTCGAGGCCAAGCACGTCAACGAGACGGTCCGTCTGCTGAGCGAGCGGTCCAACGTGATCGCCGACAAGCTGAAGTCGGGCAAGGTGGCCATCGTCGGCGCGACCTATCACCTCGCCGAGGGCCGGGTCACCAAGCGCGACCACGTCGGAGACATCGGCGAATAGTCGGCTCAGCCGACGTGGCGAATAGTCTGCGGAACTGGGGTGGCGAACACCACCCCAGTTCACAGACGACACGCCGCACCAGGTCAGAGCCCACCGCGTTTTGTGCCCTTAACGTGACAATGTGCCGGATCTAGAACCGCATGGCCCGCTGCCATCCCAGATCTATTTCCGACGGCGGATGCTGGCCATCGGTGTCGGTGCGGTCGTCCTGCTGCTGGTCGTGATCATCGGGGTCGTCGTCTTCAGCAACAGCACGGGTGACTCCAAACAGACTCAGCCCACCGCGAAGACGTCGACGTCCGCGACGCCACTGCCGGGTGAGACGCCGGGGGTGAAGAGTCCGATCGCGCCGCCCCCCAACGCGGGTCCCGCGCCGACGCCCACCCCGACCACCGCGGTCACCCCGCCGCCGGTGCTGAAGGCGGGCGACGACTGCCCGGACAGCACGCTGGCGGCCAAGGGCATCACCAACCAGCCGACCTACGTGATCGGTGACCAGCCGAAGTTCACCATGGTTGTCACCAACATCGGCCTCGTCGAGTGCAAGCGTGACGTCGGTGCCGCTGTGCTGAGTGCGTATGTCTACTCGCTCGACAACAACCGGCTGTGGTCCAACCTGGACTGCGCGCCGTCGAACGAGACGTTGGTCCGCGCCTTCAAGCCCGGCGAGCAGGTGACCACCGAGGTCACCTGGACCGGCATGGGCTCGGCGCCGAACTGCCCGCTGCCGCGCCAGGCGATCGGCCCCGGCACCTACAACCTCGTCGTCCAGCTGGGCAACCTGCGGTCGGCCCCGGTGCCGTTCGTGCTGTCCGAGGCTCAGCAGCCCGGCCCTGGTGCACCGCCGGCGGGCGAGGCACCACCGCCGGCGCCCGCTGCACCGGCGCCCGGCGAGCCGACGCTGCCCGGCCCCGCCAACTGATCTCAGGCCAGCCGGTCGGCGATCGTCGACTCGGCGAGTAGCGACAAACCCTCACGGATGTGGCGGGCCCACATGGACCCGATGCCTTCCACTGACTGCAGGTCGTCGGCGCTCGCGGCCAGTAGCCCCTGCAGCGAGCCGAACGACCGCACCAACAGGTCGACATGAGCGAACTGCAGACGCGGGATACCCGCCATGGCCCGGTAGCCGCGCGAACTCATCGCTGAATCTTGGGCCTCTGCTGTCGACGGATAGCCGAAAACCCTTGCCAGCGTGGTGAAGTCGAGGAGTTCGTTGTCGCTCAGCGCGTCGAGCTCCTCGAGCGTGGCGGTCACCTGTTCGGCGGCCGGCGGGTCGGGGTTGGCGTGGTAGTCGCGGACGATCAGTTCGCGGGCCGCGTCGTTGTCGCCGACCAGTTCGTCGAGCTGCAGCTTGAGCTGACGTCCGTCGGTGCCGAGCTCGACCACATCGGCATCGATCTCCAGGCTGATCCGGCGGACCATCTCCATGCGCTGTACGACGGTCATGACATCGCGCAGCGTCACGAAGTCCTCGATCTCTGCCATCGACAGCTGCTTGCTGACCTCGTCGAGGCGGAACTTGTAGCGCTCCAGCGTGGCGATGGTCTGATTCGCGCGCGACAGGATGGTCGCCGATTCCGGCACGACGTGGCGCTCGCCGGCCACGTACACGGTCACGATGCTCATCGAGTGGCTGACGGACACCACCGGGAAGCCGGTCTGGATGGCCGCGCGCTCGGCGGAGCGGTGCCGGGTTCCGGATTCGTCGGTCGGGATCGACGGGTCGGGCACCAGCTGAACATTGGCCCGCAGGATGCGGGTGAGGTCGCTGGAGAGCACGACCGCGCCGTCCATCTTCGACAGCTCCCGCAGCCGGGTCGGGGCGAACCGGACGTCCAGCGGAAAGCCGCCATCGCAGATGGACTCGACGCTGTCGTCATAGCCCAGCACGATGAGTCCGCCGGTACGGCCGCGCAGGATGCGCTCCAGGCCGTCTCGCAGCGGGGTGCCGGGCGCCAGCTTGCCCAACGTCTCGCGCAGCGTCGGACGGGCCAGGTGCACGACGTTGCCGCGCCCGGCCCGGGTTCCCGCTTTCACCGACATCGGTGCACTCCTCGGTGGTTTCCGGCCGGGCTCTACCCGGTCCGGTCCACATTCTCTGTGATCTTGCGCAACACCCGCAACGCCGCGGTGATGTTCTCGGCCGGCAACACCCGAAGACCGCGCGGTGGCGACTCGATTCCGGTGGGCACCACGGCAGTGGTGAAGCCGAGTCTGGCGGCCTCGGCGAGCCGGCGATCCATCCCGGTGACGCGGCGCAGATCGCCCGCCAGGCCCACCTCGCCGATGGCGATCGCGGTGGCCGGCAGCGGCAGGTCCGTGTACGCCGACGCGATGGCCAGCGCGACCGCCAGATCCGAGGACGGGTCGGTCAACCGCATGCCGCCGACCGTCGACAGGTAGATGTCGTTGGTGCCGACGGGCAGGCGTGCCCGCTTCTCGAGCACCGCGGTGATCATGGCCGCCCGGGCCGAGTCGATCCCGCTGACCGCGCGGCGCGGCGATCCGGCCGACGGCGAGCCGATGAGGGCCTGCACCTCACCGATCAGTGGCCGCTTGCCGTCCAGGCTGACCGTCACCGCGGTGCCCGACACGGGGGCCGGCCGCTGATCGAGGAAGAGTCCCGATGGATCGGCGACGCATTCGATTCCGTTGTCGTGCAACATGAAACAGCCGACCTCGTCGGCAGCGCCGAAGCGGTTCTTCACGCCGCGGACCATGCGCAGCGCCGAGGCGCGGTCGCCCTCGAAGTGCAGCACCACATCTACGAGGTGCTCCAGTGAACGAGGCCCGGCGATGGCGCCGTCCTTGGTGACATGGCCGACCAGGACCATCGCGATGCCGGTGGTCTTTGCGGCCATCGTCAGCGCGGCGGTGACCGCGCGGACCTGCGTCACGCCGCCGGTGACGCCGTCGGCCTCGGCGGTGGACATGGTCTGGACGGAATCCACGACCACCAACGTGGGCTTGACTGCTTCGATGTGACCGAGCGCGGTCTGTAGATCGGATTCGGCGGCCAGGTAGACGTCGTCGTGAGTGCATCCGGTGCGCTCGGCACGGAGCCGGATTTGACCGGCCGACTCCTCGCCCGACAGGTAGAGCGCGCGGCGCCCGGACATGGCCCAGCGGTGCGCGACTTCGAGCAGCAGCGTCGACTTGCCGACGCCGGGATCACCGGCCAGCAGCGTCACCGAACCAGGCACCACGCCGCCACCCAGCACGCGGTCCAATTCACTGATGCCGGTGTGGAAGTGCCTGGTGGTGCCCGGATCGATCGAGCTGATCGGCACAGCGGGGGAGGCGGGCGCGACAGCGCGGTGCGTCGCGGGTGTCAGGGTGCTCAGAACCGCGACTTCGTTGACCGTGCCCCAGGTGCCGCAGTCCGGGCAGCGGCCCACCCATTTCGCGGTCGTGTGCTGGCACTCCGAACAACGAAATTGCGAACGTACTTTCGAACCGGTTCTGGCCATGCCGCGACGGTAGTCGTCGGCACCGACAGAATCCGGTAGGCGCCGCGGAAGGGCTTAGTGGTGTCCCTCGCCGCCGCCGGCAGGTGCCGGAGCAGCGGCTTCGCCGCCCTCGCGGCGCGGGGCTTCGCCTGCGGAGATCGGGACCGCGATGGTCTTCTCGCCCGCGTTCTGGAACTTGAAGGTGAAGTTGTAGTTCAGGCCGTTGCTGATGGGCTTGGTCAGCGCCACCATCGCGACGGAGGTCGTGGCGTCCTCGGACCGCGGCAGCGTCTGCTTCTGGCCGTCCGGGGTGCCGACCAGCAGCACGCCGCCCGCGGGCACCGTGGTGCCACCGTTGACCAGCACCTCACCGGCGTCAGAGGAGATGCCGATCAGTTTGTCGGGGTTGTCGGGCGACTTGTTGGTCGCGACGAACAGCAGCTCGACCATGGTGCCGGGCTTGACGAAGTCGCGGGTCTGCGGGGCGCGCAGGTACACGTTGCGCAGGTCCACCCCGGCCTTCTCGTTGCCGATGGTGGTGGCGGTGCCGTTGACCGCAGGCAGCTGGTTCGCGCTCTGCGAGACCTGGCCGCTGCTGCAGCCGGTGAGCGTCACCGCGGTGGCCAGCCCGAAGGCGGCCAGCGTGACGGCAGAAGTGCGCGATTTCATGCGGTTCACTCAAGCCTCCTGCTTGGGCGCCAGCGGCGATGCGCGTGACGGCCTCGGGTATGTCCTGCTGTGCTCCCCGGACGGGGTCCGGCGTTCGACTATGCAGAGTAGTAGGTGGCGGTGGACGGCGGTAGCGGAGGCCCGCTATCGGCCTGGTTCGGGCGTCTTTTCGGTCGCGAATGACCGGTGAATGGAACGTGAATCCGGAGGAATTCGGGCGGATTGTGGCCCTCGCCACTGCACGTAAACGCCGCCCTGTCAACCCCTTTCGCGCATCTGCATGGCCCCTGACCTGCATTGTTGATCCGCGGGTGTCTGACGCCCGTGCTAACATTGCTATGTGAAAGGGGCCCGAATCTGATGATTTTCAAGGTCGGAGACACCGTCGTTTACCCACACCACGGTGCAGCATTGATCGAGGCGATTGAAACCCGGACCATCAAAGGCGAGCAGAAAGAATATCTCGTCCTCAAGGTTGCGCAAGGCGATCTGACCGTTCGAGTACCCGCAGAAAACGCTGAATACGTCGGTGTTCGCGACGTGGTGGGTCAGGAAGGCCTCGACAAGGTGTTCCAGGTGCTGCGTGCCCCGCACACCGAGGAGCCGACCAACTGGTCCCGTCGTTACAAGGCGAACCTGGAGAAGCTGGCCTCCGGTGATGTGAACAAGGTCGCCGAGGTCGTTCGCGACCTGTGGCGTCGCGATCAGGAGCGTGGTCTGTCCGCAGGCGAGAAGCGCATGCTGGCCAAGGCTCGCCAGATCCTGGTCGGTGAGCTGGCTCTGGCCGAGAACACCGATGACGCGAAGGCCGCCACCATCCTGGACGAGGTTCTCGCCGCGGCGTCCTGAGCGCCATCTCCAACGGAGCAGTGAACTTCCGTATCGGTCTCGGTACCGACGTACATCCCATCGAGGCGGGGCGGCCGTGTTGGCTGCTGTGCCTGTCGTTCGACGATGCTGACGGCTGTGCCGGGCATTCCGACGGCGACGTCGCCGCGCACGCACTCTGCGATGCCTTGCTGAGTGCGGCCGGCCTCGGTGACCTGGGCAGTGTTTTCGGCACGGACCGTCCCGAATGGCGCGGCGTCACCGGCACCGACATGCTCAAACATGTGTCCACACTGCTGGCCGCTGCCGGTTTTCGGGTGGGCAATGCCGCCGTCCAGGTGATCGGCAATCGCCCGAAAATCGCGCCCCGCAGGGTTGAGGCTCAGCAGGTGTTGTCGGCGCTGCTGGATGCTCCTGTCTCCGTCTCGGCGACCACCACGGACGGCCTCGGGCTGACGGGGCGGGGCGAGGGTCTGGCCGCTATTGCCACGGCGCTGGTGGTGTCGGTCGATTAGGCCGGTAAGCTGGCCCGTCGTGACCGAACACCGTCTCGAGGGCCTACGGCTCTACGACACCATGACCGGTGCCGTGCGGGATTTCACCCCGGTGCGGCCCGGACACGCATCCATCTACCTGTGCGGCGCAACTGTGCAAGGCCTGCCGCACATCGGCCATGTGCGCAGCGGCGTCGCGTTCGACGTGCTGCGGCGCTGGCTGACGGCCAAGGGCTACGACGTCGCGTTCGTCCGGAACGTCACCGATATCGACGACAAGATTCTCAACAAGGCCGCCGAAGCCGGCCGGCCGTGGTGGGAGTGGGCTGCCACCTTCGAGCGCGCATTTACGGCCGCCTACGACGCGCTGGGTGTCCTGCCGCCCTCTGCTGAGCCTCGTGCGACCGGGCACATCACCCAGATGGTCGAGGTCATCGAGAAGCTCATCGAGCGTGGGCATGCCTACGCCGCCAATGGCGACGTCTACTTCGATGTCCTGAGCCTGCCCGACTACGGCAAGCTCTCCGGGCACCGCATCGACGACGTGCACCAGGGCGAGGGACTGGCCACCGGCAAGCGCGACCCGCGCGACTTCACGCTGTGGAAGGGCGCCAAGCCCGGCGAGCCGTCGTGGCCGACGCCGTGGGGCCGCGGCCGGCCCGGCTGGCACACCGAGTGCGTGGCGATGTGCCAGGAGTACCTGGGCTCCGAATTCGACATCCACGCCGGCGGCATGGACCTGATCTTCCCGCACCACGAGAACGAGACCGCCCAGGCGAACGCCTGTGGTGACGAGTTCGCGCGGTTCTGGCTGCACAACGGCTGGGTCACCATGGGCGGCGAGAAGATGAGTAAGTCGCTGGGCAATGTCCTGGCGATTCCTGCTGTGCTGCAACGGGTTCGGGCCGCCGAGCTGCGCTACTACCTGGGCAGTGCGCACTACCGGTCCATGCTGGAGTTCTCCGAGAACTCTCTGCAGGACGCGGCCAAGGCCTATACCGGCATCGAGGAGTTCCTGCATCGGGTCCGCACCCGGGTAGGTGCCGTCGAGGTCGGCACCTGGACCGAGAAGTTCGCGGCCGCACTGGATGACGACCTGGCGGTGCCCGCGGCGCTGGCCGAGGTGCACGCCGCCCGCGCCGACGGCAACCGCGCACTGGACGCCGGCGACCACGCCGGCGCGATGGCCGCGGCGACGTCGATCCGGGCCATGATGGGCATCTTGGGCTGCGATCCGCTCGATGAGCGCTGGGAATCCCGCGACGAGACATCGGCCGCGCTGAATGCTGTTGACGCCCTGGTGCAGTGGGCGCTCAAGAGCCGCACCGAGGCCCGCGAGAACCGCGACTGGGCCGCCGCCGACGCGATCCGGGACCAGCTGAAGCTGGCCGGCATCGAGGTCACCGATACCGCTGACGGCCCGCAATGGGCCCTGACTGATGGGGCCTGACGATGGCCGGAAACTCCCAGCGCCGCGGCGCGATTCGTAAAGACGGCACCAAGAAGGGCCCGCAGGTCGGCTCCGGTGGCCAACGGCGTCGTGGGTTGGAGGGCAAGGGCGCAACCCCGCGTGCCGACCAGCGCCCGAACCACAAGGCGTACAAGGTCGCGCAGAAGGCTGCCCGATCGAATCAGGGGCGGCACAAGAAGACCGACGACGTCGAGGTCGTGGTCGGCCGCAACCCGGTCGTCGAATGCCTGCGGGCGGGCGTGCCCGCCACCGCGCTCTACGTGGTGCTGGGTACGGAAGCCGATGAGCGGCTGACCGAATCGGTGACGCGCGCCGCCGATGCCGGCATCGCGATCATGGAGGTGCAGCGTCACGACCTGGACCGCATCACCAGCAACGGCATGCATCAGGGCATCGCGCTGCAGGTGCCGCCCTATCAGTACATGTACCCGGACGACCTGTTGAAGGCCGCGACCAGCGACTCCACTCCTGCGCTGTTGGTCGCGCTCGACAACATCTCGGACCCGCGCAACCTGGGTGCCATCGTGCGCTCGGTCGCGGCGTTCGGTGGACACGGAGTGGTGATCCCGCAGCGTCGCTCGGCGTCGGTCAGCGCGGTGGCCTGGCGCACCAGTGCCGGCGCGGCGGCCCGGCTGCCGGTGTCACGGGCCACGAATCTCAACCGGACACTGAAGGATTGGGCCGACGCCGGACTGACGATCGTCGGGCTGGACGCGGGCGGCGACACCACCTTGGACGAGCTGGACGCGTCCGGACCGATGGTGGTCGTGGTCGGCTCCGAGGGCAAGGGACTGTCGCGGCTGGTCCGCGAGAACTGCGACCACATCGTCTCGATCCCCATGGCCGGACCCACCGAGTCGCTCAACGCATCGGTGGCCGCCGGTGTGGTGCTGGCCGAGATCGCCCGGCAGCGAAGGGACTAACGGTCGGTGCGGGGCCGCGTCAGGGTGAACTTGTCGACGGCCCGCACCTCGCCGAACGGGCCGCTCACGGCGTAGTAGGTGGCGTCCATCGAGGTGTTGCCACCAGGCTGACCAGGGTCGACGTCGAAAGCCACGAAGCCGCAAGGATTGTCGCGATCCCGGAAGACGGACCAGGGCGCAGCTTCCTCGATGTAGTTCGGCGTCTTCCGTCCGGTGCTGGGGTCCACTCCGCCCGCGGACATCAGGACGCGGCAGCGCGGCTCGGGAAACAACATCGTGTTCGACGGAATCGACGTGCCACCGCCGCCGATGACCAGATGCACCGTGCCCTTGCTCGTGTCGATCGAACCGGACTGTGCATCAACCGGATTCGGCGTCAGCGTGTCGGTCGGTAGGGTGCCGCGAAGCGCATGGCTGCGTTCGTAGTGGTGCTCGTGCCCGCAGACCACGAGGTCGACGTTGAAGCGGTCGAACAGGGGTAGCCAGTTCTCACGGATGCCGAGGTCGGCGCCATTGGTCTTGTTGCCCGTGGAGACCGCCGTCTGGTGCATGCACACCACGACCCAGTCGATGTCCTTGCTGCTGCGGGTGCGTTCGAGTTCTCGTTCGAGCCAACGTTTTTGGGCGCCGCCTGAATAGCCGCGCACGTAGGAGTTACCGCCGTCCTGGTAGCAGATGTCGTCGTTGGCGAGGATGATCACGCGGACCGAGCCGGCGGTGAAGGCGTACCACAGGCCACGGAGCTCGGGGTCGGAGCCGGAGTCCGGCAGGCCGAAGTAGGCCTGGTAGGCGCCGTAGCCGATCGGGCCGTTGCCCAGCTCGTTCTCGTGATTTCCCGGTGCCGGCATCCACGGTCGATGCCGTGCGGAGCGGGTGTTGTTCTCGAACCACTCCGACCAGGTGCGGACCCGGTCGTCGGCGAGGTTGGCGTAGCAGAGATCGCCGTTGACCAGGTGAAACAGCGGGGCCATCCGCTCGACCGCGGTCGTGATGTCACCGGCGGACGGGGACCCGCGGTGGTCGTTGCCGAAGGATGCCGCCACCTTGGCGTCCAGCATGGGGGTCGACTGATCGCCGAAGCTGGTGAAGCGGATGGGTGCCCGGCCGCGCGGTGCGGTACGCACTGAGCCCAGCTCGGGACCGGCGCCGTCATGTACGGCGGCGTAGACGTAGTCGGTGTCGGGCGCAAGGCCGGTCAATCGTGCATGGTGGACGCGAATTTCATTGTTTGACAATGCGTCTCGATAGATGACGGTCTCGGCTGCGACAGCGTTGCCCACCCCGTCGTCAGGGGTACCCACCAGGACGCGTGGGTTCTGCACCGCCGCGGCGCTGTGCCACGACACCACGACCTCGGTGGCCGCGTCGGTGCCGAACTGGGTGTGCAAACCGGTGACCGGTGGTGCGCCGCTGCGGTCGGCACGCTGCCACAGCATCGGGCCGGCGCGCCTGGTCGTGACGTACCCGGTGGCGCCGGCTCCGAGGCCCGCGCCGACGAGAGCCGACGTGCCTCCCATGATCAGCGTCCTGCGGCTCACGTCCACGACAGCCATCCTGCCTACGTTGCGGCCGGTCCGTCAGGCTGCAACGCCGCCGGGCCACAAATCGACGTGCGATGTCCGATTGTTGTTCTCGTCGAGGTAACCGCGCGGATTCAGCGACGTCGGAGTTCGATGACCGGGATGACCCGGTCCGTCTTCTTCTCGTACTCGCCGAAGGTGGGCGCCTGCTCGACGATCTTGGCGTAGGCGTCGTCACGCTCCTCGCGCGGGAGTTCGCGCGCCACGACATCGTAAGCGTCGGTACCGATTTCGATGTGGGCGTCGGGATGCGCCCGCAGGTTGTGGAGCCAGGCCGGGTCGGTGTCTGCGCCCGCATATGACCCGACGATGACCAGCTTGCCGTCGATGTCGAACGCGCCGACGGGGTTCACTCGCGGCTGACCACTCTTGGCACCGGTGGTGTGCAGCAGGAGCAGGGTCATCTGCTCGAACGGGCCACCGACCTTTCCCTCGTTGGCGCGGAATTCGGCGATGATCTGCTCGTTCCAGTTGTCGGCCATGACGTTCAGTCCTTCCGAGCGGAGGGTGCGCTCATCGCAGCCCCAACAGCGAACAGCCCAACCATAATCCCGTCACGGCCAGAATCAGGGTGACCGGCACCGTCACCAGGCCCACGGTGGTGAACTCCCGGGCCCGCGCGGTCAGCTCGCCACGGACCACCTTGCGCCACAGGAGGTTCGACAGCGATCCGGGGTAGGTCAGGTTGGGGCCGATGTTCACCCCGATGAGGACCGCAAGTACTGCGACGGGCCCGGCCGCCGCGACCAGCGGCAGCAGCACCAACACGGCGGGCAGGTTGTTGATCAGATTCGACAGCACCGCCGCGATGGCCGCGATGCCGAGAAGCGCCGGCAGCGTGGTGCCGTGCGGCAGCAGCTGCGACAAAGCGTGCCCCAGGCCCATGTCCAGCACGGCGCTCACCAGTACGCCCAGCGCCAGCACGGCAAGGAGGAACGGGACGTTGGCCGCCCGCACGATGCCCAGTACCGTCTCGTGGCCGCGGACGACGGCCCGCACCGCCAGCACCGCGGCGCCGGCGAACGCCGCCCATGCCGGCGACAAGCCGAGCAGCGATGTCGCACCGAAGCCGATGAGCGTCACGACCACCACGGTCAGGACGAAGTACGGCACCTCCGGCTGCGGTGGGGCCGCCCGCTCGGTCGTGCCGTCCCGTAACTCGCGCCGGAACAACCAGCGCAACAAGGCATATTCGGCCGCGACGGCGAGCAGCCAGGGCAGCGTCATCGCCGCGGTGAATCTGGTGAAGCTCAGGCCCGCGGTCGAAAATGCCAGCAGATTGGTCAGATTCGACACCGGCAACAGCAGCGACGCGGTGTTGGCGAGGTGGGCCGCGGCGTAGCCGTGCGGCCGCGCCGGTACGCCCAGCGTCCGTGCGGTCGACAGGACGACGGGGGTCAGCAGCACCACGGTGGCGTCGAGGCTCAGCACGGCGGTGGTGCCGGCCGCGACCAGGAACACGATGGCCAGCAGCCGTCGCGCCGCCGACTGGCCCGCCCCCCAACTGTGGCGGGCCATGTAGACGCCGGCGGCGTGGAACAGGCCTTCGTCGTCGCAGAGTTTGGCCAGTACGAGGACGGCGGCCAGAAACCCGACGACAGGCAGCAGTCGGCCGACCTCCTGTAGCGCGGTGTTCACAGCCAAGGGTCGGCGCGTTGCCAGACGGTCGGAAGGTGCAGCGGCACGCCGTCGTCGGCCGCCAGCCGGGTCAGCACCCGCATCGAGACGTCGAGGTCGTCGCCGACGTAGGGCAGGGCACGTAGCGGCTCGTGCAGGGGCCGGAAGAAGTCGTCCCAGTGGGTCAGCACCACCCGGCGTGCGCCGACGGTCCGAACAGTCTCGGTCCAGTAGTCGACGAGATACTTCTCGGGCTGCAGACCGAGCTGCCCGATGCCGAGGTACACGACCTCGGCGCGTTGCCCGGCGAGAGCGCCCGGCACGAAACCCGCACTGCCGACGGCGAGCAGGCTGCGGCCACTACTGCGGTGATGGATGTGCGTGGACCAGGCCTCGCCGCACTTGTAGGCAGACGCCCGCACCGGTGGCACCACAGGCGCGGTGATCGTGCCGGGGAAGCGGTCGGGCGGGCAGTGGTGTCCGGTGAAGAGCGTTACGTCGAAGGCGCCCAACGAGTTCGGCTCGCCGGGGGTCGCTATCGTCAACTGCGAATCGGGAAGCCCGCCGCCGCGGCCGATGAGGGCGGCCGACGTGCCGCCGACGAGTTTCGCTCCGGTCCGCGCGGCGACGGCCGCCGAGTCCATGGCGTGGTCGAAGTGGGTGTGCACCGGCAGTACCGCGTCGAGTCGGTCGATGCCGAGGCGGTGCAGGCAGCCGTCAATACGCGGTAGTGCGGGGCTCAGTCTGCCCAGTCCGACCGCCAAGAGGCTCGGCCGCGAGAAGAAGCCGTCGGTCAGGAGCGCCGACGAACCGTCGGAAACCAGCATGGTGGTGACGCCGGCCCAGGTGACGGTCAGCGGCGAGTCGGGCCCGGCCGCAGGCTGGTCGAAGTAGCGGGTGTACGAGGCCAGGTCGGGTCGGCCGGGTTTCAGTCGCATCAGCAGAAGGCCTCGATCTTCACGTTGTCGATGGTCAGGCGGTCCCGGACGGCGCGGGCGATGTCGACGGCGCCGGGCGAATCGCCGTGTACGCAAATCGATTTCACGGTGATCTTGATGGTGGAGCCGTCGACGGCGCCGACGCGTCCCGTCGTCACCATGGCGGCCACCCGGTCGGCGATGGCCGAAACGTTGTGCAGCACGGCATTACGCTGCGTGCGCGGGACCAGCTGCCCGTCGGGGCGATAGGAGCGGTCGGCGAAAGCTTCGGGGACGGTGCGTAGTCCGAACTCGTCGGCGGCGGCGAAGAACGCCGAACCGGTCAGGCCCAGTACCGGCAGTGCGGGGTCCACGGCATGCACAGCGGCCGCTACCGCGCGTGCCTGCGCATGGTCGGAGACGATGGTGTTGTACAGGGCGCCATGGGGTTTGACGTAGCTCACCGTCGACCCCGCCGCCTGCGCGAGCGCCTGCAACGCGCCGATCTGGTAGATGACATCGGCGGCGAGGTCCTCTGGGCTGACGTCGAGGTACCTGCGACCGAAGCCGGCCAGGTCCTGGTAACCCACCTGTGCGCCGATCCGCACGCCGCGTTCGGCAGCGGCCCGGCAGACGCGCAGCAGCCCGGCCGGGTCGCCGGCGTGGAAGCCGCAGGCGATGTTGGCGCTGGTGACCAGATCGAGCATCGCGTCGTCGTCACCGAGGCGCCACACCCCGAAGCTTTCGCCCAGATCGGCATTGAGGTCCACCGCAGCCATGCCCGCCAGCCTAGGCTTCGAGGATGGCTACCCGTGACGACGTCCTGATCACCGCCTTCGGACTGGCGCAGCTGATCGCCGCCGGCGACGTGACGCTGCTCGACGTGCGCTGGCAACTGGCCAAGCCCGACGGCCGCGACGACTACCTGGCCGGACACATTCCCGACGCGGTGTACGTCTCGCTGGAGGACGAGCTGTCCGACCACGCCGTCACCGGTCGGGGCCGTCATCCGCTGCCGTCAGGGACGGCGCTGCAGACCGCCGCCCGGCGTTGGGGAGTCAAGGACGGCGTCCCGACGGTCATCTACGACGACTGGAACCGCGCCGGCTCGGCGCGCGCCTGGTGGGTGCTGCGGGCCGCGGGCGTCGAGAACGTCCGCATTCTGGACGGCGGCCTGGCCGCGTGGACCACCTCGGGCGGCCCGCTGGACCGCGGCGACGTCGAACCCGAGCCGGGCGACGTGACCGTCACCCACGACGACCTCTACGCGGGTGCCATGCCGACGCTGACGGCCGACGAGGCCGCCGCGCTGGGCCCGCGGCTCGGCGACGTCCGGGCGCCGGAACGGTTCCGCGGCGACGTCGAGCCCATCGATCCCGTCGCCGGGCACATCCCGGGCGCGATCAACCTGCCGAGTGTGCTCGCCGCCGACGGCACGCTGCGCACCGATGGTGCGGACGTGGATGGCGTCTACTGCGGGTCGGGGGTCACCGCGGCGGTGGCGGTGGCCGCGCTGGCGGCCGCGGGTCGCGACGTGGCGCTGTTTCCCGGTTCGTGGTCGCAGTGGAGCAACGAGGCCGGGCGTTTGGTGGCTACCGGCGACTGAGCCTGCCGGCGCCCCAGCACAGCAGGTAGATGCCGAACGAGATCGATGTGACGAACACCGACACCGGCACACCCGGGGCCAGGGACAGCACGATGCCGCCCACCGCGGCGATCTCGGCGAACACCACCGATGCCACCATCGTGGTGACGGGGGAGCTGAACACCCGGCCCGCCGCGGCGGCGGGGGTGATCAGCAGCGACATCACCAGCAGCGCCCCGACGATCTGCACGCCCTGCGCGGCCGCGACGCCGACGAGCGCGGCGAATACGATGCCCAGCGCCCGCACCGGAACCCCGCGGGCCGCAGCCACTTCCGGGTCGGCGGTCGCGAACAGCAGCGGCCGGTAGCAGGCCGCCAGGATCGCGAGCACCAGCACCGTCACGACCGCCAGCAGCGTCAGACCCGAGTAGCCGACGCCGACGATCTGTCCGGTGAGCAACGCGAAACTGGTGCCGGTGCGGCCGGGGTAGAGATGGATGAACAGCACGGCCAGACCCAGGCCGAAGGCCAGCACGACGCCGATGGCCGAGTCCCGTTCGCGCGATCGCTGCCCCAGGATGCCGAAAAGGATTGCCGCCAGGGCACTTCCGACCAAGGCGCCGAGGCCGACGTTGAGCCCGGTCAGCAGCGCGAACGCGGCGCC
>Ga0265327_10001503_pt1 | contig 28901 bp, 33 predicted proteins | sample 41621metaG_FD_202089 | JGI IMG/M metagenome (GOLD analysis project Ga0265327, IMG submission 202089) | Rhizosphere microbial communities from Carex aquatilis grown in University of Washington, Seatle, WA, United States - 4-16-21 metaG | ecosystem: Host-associated > Plants > Roots > Rhizosphere...
AAGCACGTACCAGCTGATCTCACAGAGAACGACTATATTAAGGGCGTTGAAGGGGTGGTAAGACAATTTGAGAAAACGCTGGTCGAGCTAGGCGTCGAACGTATCAAAACTGTTGGTGAGCCTTTTGACCCTAATCTGCACGAAGCCGTTAGCATGGAAGAAGGCGATGGAGAGCACGAAGTAGTCAGCGAAGAACTGCAAGCCGGTTACAAAATTGGCGATGACGTCATCCGTCACGCCATGGTAAGAGTGAAAGCCCAATGACCAAAGTTGCCCGCCTCACACTACAAGAATATTCCGAACGGACACCGTTTGAGGATATTCCTGCTGCTATTAATAGTCAGCGTGTAGCTCGTTTACCTGAAACATATGCCGAACTGCAGGATCTCATTGCTCGAACCAGTAATCCAAATTGCGATATTCAACCAGAAATAGACGAGTTTGTAGCAATGGTGGGCGCCAGTGAGGATCCTGATGAGATAACACGGCAACTGCCATACAGCGTGGAGGATGGCAGCAAAATCTATCTAAACTTTGTGCTTCCACACCCAGATGCTATTCGAGGAGCCATCAGTGGCTGAAATTCCTAGCATCACCAGCGAACGCCCGATGCCGGAGTTCCTGGGTTTTATCAGTCCAAAGAGAGAGGGCATTATGCCACTCCAAGAACTGGTGCTCGACACACAACGCCAAGTGTATGAAGTTATGGCCGGAGTCTATGAAAATTTGCCTGAATCCAAAGATCCGGAGTTGCGCCGTCTGCATTTTAGGCTGGATGATGGCCGTGAAGTTGCGCGTATTGTCTTGCGTAATTGCGCCACAGTAACCGATTATTATACATGGCGCCGCCAGCAAACTGACGAACGTATAACCAAGTGGGCCTTTTGGCTAGTTGCAGGCATGGATGGCTTGGCTAGGTTCTATGGACATGGTCGAGCGAACCGAGAAATACCCCCAAAAGATGATAACGAAACAGGAGAATAATATGTCTACCACGGCAGAATCAACCCCACAAGCAAATCCTCAGGCCATACCCGTTGACCAAATTGGCCGCCAACTTGTTAACAATTTTCAGCCAGCATCATTTGAAATGCCTGTATTACTAGATGCCCTTGCCGAAATAGATCTATCCTATTTTGATCAAAAGGCCTTCCTTCTCGAACTCGAGATAGGAGCTGGTCAGTCAATTCACTCGCTTCTCTTTGGCAAAGCGGTCACTTTGGTTCCAGGTGATGAAGTCGGTGAGGTGGAAGGTGATGATGCGAATAGCGGTGAAGTAGTAGAGGTTTCCCACAGTATCGGTGCAGAACTTATCGAAGGCTACAAGCCAGACTCATTAGGTATAGTAGAAGTACTATCAGCTCTGCAAGAGAAATTTGGCGGCAAGCCAACACCGGCCAAAGAAGCTCAAATTGTTGCTTTGCCACCACTGGAAAGGGCAGCGCTCTTCGAGCTGGCTGTCAGGGCTGGGGTGACGGTGGAGACAAGCCTATTTGGCCACGAAATTTCAATTGAGCCACACGATGGTGACCCAGGTGCTGTTCGTGAGCCCCGTAAGCCGCTCACTCCTCTAGACACTATGTCGGAGCCAGTCCCACAAGAACAATCGTAGATAAATACACAACGCCTAGCACTCTTGACATGCGAGTGCTAATTACCTACTATAAAAGTACGAAATTCACGTACTTTATATGATAAAAGGAGAGTAAGCATGTCAAAAATCATCGGTATCGACCTCGGTACAACCAACTCAGCCATGGCGGTTATGCAGTCTGGCAAGCCAGAAATTATCGCCAACAGCGAAGGCAATCGCACCACACCAAGTGTCGTTGCAGTTAATAAAAATGGCGAAAGGTTAGTCGGGCAAGTGGCTCGTCGCCAGCAAGTTACTAACCCCAAGAACACTATTTACGAAGTTAAGCGTTTAATTGGGCGTAACTTTAGCGACAAAGAAGTTCAGCGTGACCTTAAACTCATGGGCTATGAGATCGTTAAAAGTGGCAATGGCGTAAAGGTAAAAATGGGCGATAAAGAGTACAGCCCAGAAGAAATCAGCGCCATGATTCTGACCAAGCTAAAGACTGATGCCGAAGCTTTCTTGGGCGACAAAGTTACTGAAGCGGTGATTACCGTTCCCGCTTATTTCGATGACTCACAGCGCCAAGCTACCAAAGATGCCGGGAAAATCGCTGGCTTAGAAGTGAAGCGTATCATCAATGAACCAACAGCTGCTGCTTTGGCTTACGGCTTAGATAAAGATGGTAAGGACGAAAAGATCGCCGTGTACGACCTGGGTGGTGGTACTTTCGACGTTTCCATTTTGGAACTCGGTGATGGCGTTTTTGAAGTAAAGAGCACCAATGGTGACACTCACCTTGGTGGTGCTGACTTCGACCGCGTCATTATTAATTACTTTGCAGACGAGTTTAAGAAAGAGCAAGGCGTTGATATTACCAATGATAACGCTGCTATGCAGCGCTTGCGTGATGAAGCTGAAAAAGCCAAGATTGAACTCAGTACAGCACAAGAAGTTGATGTGAATTTGCCATTCCTGACCGCTGATGCTGATGGTCCAAAGCACTTTGAACACAAGCTAACCCGCGCTAAATTAGAAAGCCTGGTCGCAGAACTGATCGACAAGACTGCCGAACCGTGCCAGAAGGCATTGAAAGACGCTGGCCTCTCAACCAGTGACATTAACGCTGTCGTTTTGGTAGGTGGCATGACCCGCATGCCAGCTGTCCAAGAAAAGGTTAAGCAAATCTTTGGTAAAGACCCGATGAAGGGTGTGAACCCAGATGAAGTTGTCGCCGTAGGTGCAGCTATCCAAGGTGGCGTGTTGCAGGGTGACGTGAAGGATGTGTTGCTGCTAGACGTAACGCCTCTGAGCCTCGGTATCGAGACTATGGGCGGCGTCATGACCAAGCTCATAGAGCGCAACACGACCATTCCAACTAGCAAATCAGAGGTCTTTAGTACGGCTGCCGATAACCAACCGCAAGTAGAAATCCACGTTGCTCAAGGTGAGCGCGAGATGATTGACGGCAACAAGAGTCTCGGTCGTTTCGTGCTGGATGGTATTGCCCCAGCTCCACGTGGTGTCCCACAAATCGAGGTTACCTTTAACATCGACGCCAACGGTATTTTGAACGTCACAGCCAAAGATAAGGGCACTGGCAAAGAGCAGAACATTACCATCCAAGGCTCCGGCAGCTTAGACAAAGCCGAAGTCGAGAAGATGGCCAAGGAAGCCGAAGCTCACGCTGACGAAGACAAGGCCAAGAAAGAAGCAGTCGAAGCACGCAACATGCTGGACAGCGCCGTCTACCAAGCCGAAAAGCTAGTCAGAGACAATGGCGATAAAGTCAGCGATGACGACAAGAAGACTCTAGAAGAAGCCGTAGAAGCTGCCAAAAAAGTGATTGGCGACGAAGCAGCCAGCAAAGACACGCTCGAGACCGCAGCCAAAGAGCTAAACGACAAGATCATGCCGATCGGCGCTAAGCTCTATGAACAAGCTTCAAATGACACTTCAGCAGATGAGTCATCTGAAGAAAAGTCTGACGACGACAAAAAAACCGAAGACGGCCCAGTCGAAGGCGAAGTCGTCGACGACGAAAAGAAATAGTCATGGCTAGTCCAGTAGAACTATTTCTGACTTGTGGGAGCTGGCAAGAGGCCCAAGCCATTGCCGACTCACTGCTCGAGCAGAAATTAGTCGCGTGCGTTGAATTCTTCGATGTTAAGTCGAAATATCACTGGCAGGGCGCGTTGGAAGAGGCTAAGGAAATCAAGCTGGTCATGCACAGTGTCGCTGAGCTCTACGACAAAGTCGAAGTTGAGGTCCGCAAACTGCACAGTTACGACACATTTGTCCTGCTGTCGATGCCAGTCGAGCGCCTTCCAAAAGCCGCTGAAATCTGGATTTCTGAAACACTAGCGTAATGACCTGGTAGAATGGTCATTATGTTTGAAAGACTGAGAGACTCCAGAGGACTTGCAAAAGAATACGAACAATTGTGTCTAGCGGATCGCGGAGTAGTTGTACGAAGTGATGATCGTGTGGCTCTTGTAGCTGGCGAACTCAAGAAAATGCGTGACGCTGAAAAGAAAGGTCACAGGGAAGGCGGAGAAACTGCACCTAGGATCGCTACCTACGCGGCGGAAGATATGGCTGACGCACTTGCAGATGTGCGAGAAGAACACGGCGTGGAACCAGAATTAATTTTAGATGCACTTATTCACCTCCAAACATCGTTAGAAGAGATATAATTAAAGTAGCAATATGAGCAAAGAAACGTTAACCTATACTGATTTTGTAGCCACTGAGCCAAGCCTCGTTGCGCTTTATAGTCCTGATGAGCCGGATGACGTCCAGTACGAAGCTAGCTTTAACCGCTCGCGGTGGACCGTACTCGAAATGCTAATGGACGACTACGGTGTAAATTATGAAGTAGCTATAAGGGCGGATGCCATTTGTGCCAGTGGATTGCATGGCAACAAGAAGATGAAAGTGCTCTATGGTAATAAGGAGGCAGGAGTACTTCATGGCCTCTAAGCGCGATTATTATGAAGTTTTAGGCGTTGGCAAAGATGCTAGTGCTGATGAAATCAAGAAGGCTTTCCGCCGTAAAGCGGTGGAGTATCATCCGGATCGCGGCGGCGATGAAGAGAAATTCAAAGAGGTTAATGAAGCCTACGAGGTCCTGAAAGACGAAGCCAAGCGCAAACGCTATGATCAATTTGGTCACGCCGGCGTCGGTGGCAACGGAGGTGGTGGCAACCCGTTTGAAGGCTTCGGCGGTTTTGGCGGACAAGGTCAAGAAATGCACTTTGACTTTGGCGATCTTGGCTTAGGCGACATTTTTAGCAGTTTCTTCGGTGGTGGCCAGCAGCAAAGTCGTAGTCGACAAGCCCGTGGTCGTGACGTAGAAGCAGCCGTAGAAATCACTTTTGAACAAGCTGTCTTCGGTACTGATGTCGAGCTTAACTTAAATCTTGAAGACACCTGCGAGCACTGCAAAGGCACCACTGTCGAACCCGGCTACGAGCTCAAAACTTGTGACCAGTGTAACGGCTCAGGCCAAGTAGTTACCGTGGCCCGCACTATCTTCGGCGACATTCAGCAGGCAGCCATTTGTCCAAAATGCCGCGGTCGTGGCAAAATTCCCGAAAAAGTCTGCAGCGTCTGTCACGGCAAAGGCACTCAAACTAAAAAGCAGAAGATCGGTCTGAAAATCCCGGCTGGCATCGATGATGGCGCTACCATTCGCTTGCGCGAACACGGCGAAGCCATTGCCAACGGACCTAAAGGCGACCTCTATGTCGGAATTCGCGTCAAACCACACAAGCAATTCACCCGAGAAGGCGATCTCATCCTCAGCGAAACCCATGTTGGTATGGTTGAAGCAGCCCTCGGCACCGAAATAGACGTTGATACCGTCGATGGTAAAGTGCGTATGAAAGTCCCCGCCGGCACCCAATCCGGCGCTGACTTCAAGCTCTCAAATCACGGCGTGCCACACCTAAAAGGCAGCAGCCGCGGTGCCCATATTGTGACGGTGATCGTTGATACTCCCACCAAACTCACCAAGCAGCAGCAAGAACTCCTCCAGCAATTCGGCAGTCAAGAACCCAAAAAACACGGCTTTTTCTAAATTATTCGTTGGATTTCTCAATAGCCTTAGCGATGTACATGGCCCGGTCACTCAAATCAAGCAACTCCTCTGGTTCGCATGGGTTTGAAGGATCATAAGGTATGACACCAGCAGCCACGCTAACACCAGTTTCCTCTTCAAAAGCTTCCAGTGTTTTAAGTAGGTATTGTTTAGCTTTGGCGAATCCCTCAACGAGATCGGGCGTGCGTTCATTATTGTCACCGAGTAGAAATATAATGCCCATCTCATCACCGTGTAGACGAGCAACCACCGTGTCATCTTCACGTTTATATGCTGCTGACAAGTGTTGCCCGAGCTTAATGAGCAGTTGGTTCCCGGCCGCGTGCCCCATGGTGTCGTTATATATCTTGAAGTCATTAATATCTAAGAATGCCAAGCCGAAAGCTTTATTATCATTTATCAGGTCTTGCAAACGAGCACCTAATGCTACACCATTTTTGAGCCCTGTCATATCATCATGACGGGCATTATGACGTAACTGAGCATTCTCCATATTTTTAGTGTAGGCATTCCAGGCCAGGCTACCCATTATATGGCCAGCTTGATAGGCCCAAGATTCTAAACCACTCTGGAAAACAGTTGCTGACAAAGGCTCCAAAAGAACTTCTCGTGCTTGTATCTCGCCCAATAGCGTAGCTTCACTGAGTACTTGCCCAGTGGCTTCTGAACCATGACCGAGAATTGCTGACTTACGATCCATAAGTTAGATAATTATAGCATATTATGTTATAAAACTCAATATTACTACAGATGAGGATTGCCAAAAAACGCTTATGGATTAATAATAGATGGCAATGAAGCGCTCTCGCTTAAACCAGACCGGCTTTATACCGATGATGATCTGTATCGTACTGATCGTAGCGGCTGTTATTTACTTCGCCTACACTCGAGTTCTCCACGCCCAGCATTAGGGGTGTTACCATTGACAAAAACAGATCAGTAGTGTATAATTACGCCCGTTAATCGGTTATGCTAAAAATGAAAGAATTATTACACGTCGGTAGTATTGAGTTTGTGTCGTTGCCCGACGACCAAGTTTTTGATGTGCCTGCAAAAGTCGACACTGGTGCCGATAGTTCTTCCATCTGGGCCGACGACATTCGAGAGAAAAACGGCCAGCTCCAGTTCAAGCTTTTTGGCAAAAGCTCACCCTTTTATACCGGCAACGTCCACAAAGCAACCGAATACTCGACAGTTTCAGTCAAAAATTCTTTCGGTGTCTCCGAATTTCGCTACAAAGTCACATTACGCTTAAAAATTCAGAGCAAAACCATCCGCGTACGTTTCACTTTGGCAGATCGCCACAATAACCGTCACCCAATTCTCATAGGACGCCGTACCTTAACGGGTAAATTCTTAGTCGATACCAGCAAAAAACCTCAAAGTGAAAACAAAATCCTATTTGTTTCGACTCGCAAGACGCCAGCCACCGAAAAATTCACTAAAAATGTCGAAAAAGCCGGCAAGAATTTCAACGTAACCTACGTATCATATGACGAATTGTGCTTTATAACTGGTGAGAATAAGAACAAAGTTATCATCCACGAAACCGGCGTTGACTTGGCATCATTCGACCTCATTCACTTTAAAACTAGTTCCAAGCACCAAGACGAAGCGGCAGCCGCTTCGCGCTATGCTCGCCAGCGTGGTGTCAAAGTTTTGGACCCGGCATTAATCCATTTCCCAGCCAGCAGCAAGCTCTATCAGTATGTGATTTTGTCGGATAACAATATTGCCGTGCCACACTCGGTGTACTTGCATGCCGAGAGGTTAGTGCAATCATATGAATTCTTGAAGCAAGAGCTCGGCGTGCCATTCATCCTCAAAAATATCCACGGCAACAAGGGCGAATATAACTACCTAATTAAAGACGAAAAATCATTTAAGAAGATCTGCAAAAAAACCGCTAAAGCCAATGTGCGCTGTGTGGCGCAGGCCTTTGTGCACAATGACGGCGATTATCGCGTACTAGTTTTTGGCACGCGCATTTCACTGGTTGTGGAGCGCACTCGCAAAGACGATTCAACTCACCTGAATAACACTTCGGCTGGTGCCAGTGCAGCCTTGGTTTCCGAAAAAGATTTGCCGGCTGAAGTTCGCAAAGATTGTATTCGCGCAGCAGGTTTGCTGGAGCGCGATGTAGCCGGTGTGGATATGGTTAACGACAAAAGGCGGGCAGTGTGGTATTGTCTGGAAGTAAATGATGGTCCGCAAATTGCTACCGGGAGTTTTGCGGAAGAGAAATATACCGCTTTTGCTGCCTATTTACAACGGAAATTGAAGAAATAAGGAAGGGGTGGCATGAACATTGTTATTTTATCGAAGGGTTCGGGCAACTACTCCACTAAGCGTCTGAAAGAGGCGGCTTTGGAACGTGGTCACAACGTGCGTGTCGTTAATTATTCTAAATGTTATATTACCGTGGAAAGCGGGCGACCGATTATTCGTTATAGGGGTGAAGCGCTGACTGACGTGGATGTTATCATTCCTCGCATTGCTTCGAGTTTGACTAAATATGGCTCGTCTATTGTGCGCCAATTTGAGATGCAAAATGTGCCAACGGTGACTAGTTCAATCGCAATTGTTCGTTCACGCGACAAGTTGCGTAGTTTGCAGTTGATGGCCAAAGCCGGCGTCGGCATCCCTAAGACGGTGTTTGCTCGTGATGCTTCTGACCTGGATGACGTTATTGAGCAAGCAGGTGGTGCACCAGTGATCATTAAAGTTGCTCGTGGTACGCATGGTAATGGTGTGGTATTGGCCGAAACTAAAAAAGCGGCTAAAGCCGTGATGCAAGCCTTCTATGTCGAAGGCGTGAGCTTTGTGGTCCAAGAATTTGTGGCAGAGAGTGCTGGTGTGGATATTCGTGCTTTTGTGGTGAACGGTAAAGTCATAGCCAGCATGCTGCGTCAGAGTTTGGATGATGATTTTCGCTCTAACTTACACCAAGGCGGACAGGGTATTAAAGTCAAGCTTACTGATGATGAGCGTAAGACAGCGCTGAAAGCTGCGAAAGCTATGGGTTTGCCTGTCTGTGGTGTCGATATGATGCGTAGTGAGCGTGGCCCATTGGTGCTGGAAGTAAACTCCAGCCCGGGCTTTGCGATCGAAAGGGTAACTAATCGTAACGTTGCCGACAAAGTAATTGATTACGCTGAACGAGTTGCTAAAGTCGGTCGCCGCAAAGACAAAGTCGGCGCTTAAAGCTATCATAAAGCTCATGCTAAACTGGGGGCATGAGTCCTGAAATTCTGCTTGGCGCCGTCGTGGTTGTGCCGATTGTTGCCATCGTTCTGTTGCGGATTAATGCTGCGCTGGTCTTTATGAGTCTCTGTTTGGGTGATGTTTTGGTGCAGTTTGTGGCGCCAAATACCGGTACTTATGTGAATGACCTGGCCCAACACGGCGTCAATGCTAGTAGTTTTAGTAGTACCACAGTATCGTTGACGCTACTTTTGCTGCCTGCAATTTTGACGGCCATTTTTATGATTCGTACGGTGAAGGGGCGGCCGAGATTACTACTGAATGTTTTACCAGCAGTAGGCGTCGGTCTACTGGCTGCGCTATTGGCAGTGCCGCTAATGTCGGCTGGGCTAAGTCATAACATAACGGATTCTAGTCTCTGGACTCAGGTGCAGCACTTCCAAGACAGTATCGTCGCAGCCAGCGCTGTGGTATGTATGATAGTGCTTTGGATGCAGAGACCCAAAGCAGGCGGCGAAGATAAGCACGGTAAGCATCACAAAGGTTAGACTGCGCATTGCTCAGATAAATACTTACTGCTATATTTAGCTTAAGCTTATATCAAATAAAGGTGGAATATGCAGCCAAGCCAGAATGATAGTCCGATGATCGAGCCGCAGGTCATCACGCCGACTGTCTTGCCGTCGCAGTCGCCCGCTGCACCACTGCCAGCTACGCCGCTACCGATGGAGCCGCTTGCTCCAGCCGTAGGAGTGCCCGCACCCAGGGCGCCAGCTGAGCAGTCTGCTTCGCTCCCAGAACAACCAGTACAATCTGTAGTCGAGCAACCTCTGGTCATGTCTCCAGAGGCTCAAGTTATTGCGCCGACGACCCAGGAGCCAGTATCACCAACACCGACTATGCCCGAAGCTCAGCCAGGTCCGCTTGTGACAGTCCCAGATCAGTCATCGCAGCCAGTGGTGTCTGGGTTTGAGCCCATTGCTGCATCCACTTTTCCAAGCCCAGCGGCGGCTATCCCCATGCCAACCCAGACCGCTAGACGACCGCTCTTTTCGCCGGATGTTCCACCCGTGACTGACTATGCTGCCCCCGCTACTCATGCTGCCAAAAGGCCCATGATTTTGGCTGTGACCGGTGTTTTGGTGTTCGTGTTGGCAAGTATCGGACTCTACAGTTTTGTATCAAGCCGGACATCGAGCTTGCGATCTGTCAGTTCGCATACTATGGCAGCTATGGCGAGTGGTGATCAGTCCAAATTCGATCAAGTATTGTCGCCTGATTTGAAATCGGTTCTTGATGGCAGCCCTGGTACCGAAGCAACCATGCTTAGCTATACCAAAAATGATCTAGCAAATGGCTACAAGAGCCAGAGCACGTACCAATTAAATACAAGTGGTAAGGAGTATGGCGCCGTTGTTTACACCGTAAAATCTTCAGATAAAGCTTATATGGGACTACTATTTCAGAAAACCGATAAGGGTTGGAAACTGGAAACTGCTAACGACCAGTCGAATAATATGACGGCTGAGCAGTTTATGAAAGAAAACAGCGTTCTCACTAACAACTAAACCGGCGCTCCACAAGGCAACTTATCCACAGACGGAAAATAGTAATCGTTTTTGTATTGACAACCATTTTGAAGGCGTGCATTATACAGACAAGCCTTAAAACTAAAAAAGGAAACAAAAATATGAAGGTAAAAGAGACTTTTCGTGGGGTCAATGCATCTGTAGCAACTATTATATTGTCGGCGGCGGCACTTGTACCGCTCCTGACACCAGGAGTGGCTCATGCGGCCACAACGTTCACTTGGACCGGTGGTGGTTCGGACGCAAAGTGGAGCACGGCTGCTAACTGGGCAGGCAATGCTGCACCGCAGTCATCAGATGTTGGTGACATCATCACTATCGATAACTCAGCAAACTTTAGCAATGGTCTAGGCTCAGTCGATGACATTGCGGGCCTAAGCGTGGCAAGCGTTGTCTTTACAAATAATGCAAGCGCAGGATTCCCCGGCTTTGATCTTGGAACAAATTTGACAGTCACCGGCGCTATAACACAAGCAAGTTCTGACACCAACACACCCGATTCCATTGGCGATGACGGCACAGCCCGAACGTTAACTGTCGGGGGAAGTGTAACTGTCACCAGCACGGCAGGCATAACAATCGGTGACATTACAAATGGCGATACCCTAGCCCTGAACAGCAATACCCTGACATTCACTGACAACGGTGGTAATACGGGCAATATCACGGCTATCTACTCCAATATTACTGGTAGCGGTACAGTCGTCTACAACGCTCCGGTTACTGATTTCCAGCTCTACGGCAATAACACTTACAGCGGCACGACACACGTGATTGTTAACAATTTGCCAATTGGTGACTCACAGCACGCCGATGGCTTTGGTAGCTCAAGTATTAATGTCGAAAACGGTGGCTCAATTAGTTTTGCCTCTGGCACAAGCACGACTATCAATAATGCCATTACAATTGCTGGGACCGCCAATGGCAGCCCAGTTACTTCACTAGACTTTAACGATAATGGTGCTGCAAGTGTTGTCATCACTGTTCCTCACATAACGTTGAGCGGTAGTACTCGATTCAGCAATGCAGGAACAGGTAACCCTCAACTTGTGGTTAACCTTGCCGGCATTACTGCCAACGGTCACTGTCTAGAATATCTGAACGGCACTACAAGCGCTACAGATGGTCCAGCCAATGGTTTCCAGAATGGTCCCGCCGGTTGTGTAGTCGATGCTGCTACTAGTGACACAGCTGCACCAAAGACGCCTAACACTGGTTTCGCGCTGATGGCTGCACACCCTGTGGTGACACTAGCCGTTACATTACTCAGTACAGTAGTAATCTTTGCAATCTCTCGTGCTAGCCGCAAGCACGCCGGTAGCCGTTAAGTCGACAACCTAAGGTAAACGTGATGGGTGAGAGGAGAGGGAATGCCAATTGATGGAGATATGCGTGCGCGGCTGCGTACAGTACAAAAGATAGAGCGGTCCTCAACCTATAGGCCGCGAGCCACCGCGCAGCCAACGCGTCAGCTGGTTCAAGACATTCAGAGTGTGCCCTATTCACGCAAGCTTGATCTTGCACCAGTCACAGAAATTGTAACTGAACCTCAAGCGGTCCAAGTGCAGCCTGTGCAACTCATTGAGCCCATCAAGGTTGAAACTCCAGAGCCAAGCTATACACGTTCTGCGTTGCATCAACCAACGAGCGTTACAGCCCACCAACCAGAACCATCGAAGGTATTGGCTAGACAATCCAAAACACCGATTGAGAAAGAATCTCGATCACTTCGACAAAAACTGCTCCACCCCAGGTTTGCTAAGCCCCAACTGAATCGTTCATTTGCTCTGAATAGCATGGCAGCCATTGTTTTCTTGATGGGGATTAGCGCGAGTATAATGGGCTTTCAAACGAACAGCGCTGCACAAGCTCAAATAAGCAATATCAACAAGAAGTCTGCAACCAGTCAAAGCTCGACCAATAGCGACGGTGATACGCCACCAAGCACCAAGCCCATATCTGCCTCTGCCATGGCTGCTTACACGGTGCCAGCTGATCAAGCACGCTACATTCGGATCCCGAAATTGCACGTCAATGCTCGCGTTTTGAAGGTTGGTGTCACAAAGGACGGTGCTTTGGCAACTCCGAGCAATGTGTTTGATGCCGCTTGGTATAGCAACAGCGCCAAGCCTGGCCAGCCAGGTGCGACTTTGATTGACGGACATGTTTCGAGCTGGACAACCAATGGCGTTTTCTATGGCATCAAAAACCTCAAAGCAGGTGATAGCATTGAGATTGAAAAGGGCGATGGTACAAAGTTGGAGTATAGTGTCGTCAAGACAACTGCCTATCCTGCAGATAATGTTGACATGCAGGCGCTGATGCAGCCTGTTACGGCGGGTAAATCAGGCCTTAATCTCATCACCTGTGGCGGAAAATACGACTCCAAATCTGGCGAATTCACCGAACGCATAGCCGTCTTCGCCACGTTAAACGACTAAATTAACCATTACCAATCAAAATAAAAAAGCCCCGTTAGGGGCTAATTTTCAGGTCTGGAGGGCCCAGTGGGACTCGAACCCACGACACCCTGCTTAAAAGGCAGGTGCTCTAACCGGCTGAGCTATGGGCCCATAAATGTTCGGCGAACATTAATGTCGACTCGAGCGAAGCGTCACTAGTGAAACTATGCAAAGCCGAAATAACTCCTTACATTATCCGTATTTTGGCCAAAAAGTCAATCTGAATCGTCAGTTTCGCGGGTCGTACCTATGCGGCGCAAACGAGATAAAATTGCCAACAGAACACCTATCCCTGCAACTATCCAGGCAGTTCGAAATGTCCCATAACGGATATCCGTACCGATGTAAATGCCATGAAGCAGCACCAAAGCTAGAACAGCGTAACTCACATAGTGTAGCCAGCGCCAGGTTCTACGCTTAGTATTAATCCAGCCTAACGAACTTGCCACAACGATGATAACCCCATACATGGCGAGTACACCAAACGTTACGGCCCACCAACCTAACGCAACGTTGCCGACAGCCGTGCCGTTATTGTAGTGCGATAGGAAGGGCAATAAGACCTGTGGCCAGGTGAAGGGGATAAATTTATCGAGGACCAAAAATAAAACGTGGATGGCAATACTAATACAAAGGGCTATCGCTAAAGCCTTGTGAATTGCCCAAGCTTTGACAGGCTCAATAAAGCGATAGGTAAGCCCAGTAACTTGGCCGATGCCCGATAACATCAAAAGTATGATAAGCCCCGCTGCTACCAAGCCAGCAGCACGTATTACATACCAGCGCCACGAAGTATCAACTCGTTGCGTAGCGATGTTCAAAGCCGAGGCTACAAAATAATAATTAAGGCTAGCTATCACAGACTGTCTCCGTAAGTTTCAATACCGATATGTTTATTATGCCAGACTTGCAGCAAGGCTGATATGTCAGATTTTTCTGCGAGGAAACTTGGTGCTGTTTGACTGCCAAGTATCACCAGACATTTAGCAAAAATATCCGCTTTAGTTGCAGATGTGCTCACAACTGTCGCGGATAAGATATCAGTTTCGGCTGGCCGCCCCGTTCGCGGATCTATGATGTGATGCCAGCCTGGACCAGCTCGCTTGGTAATACCCGATGTTGCTACTGCCATTTTTTTACCACTCTTATTAACGACTGCCTGGATAACCTTCCGAGTTGTTTTGGCATGGGCCAATCCGATCTCCCAGGGTTTTTTATCAAGGTCATAACCCCCGCAAATGATGTCGCCACCCAGTGACAACCAATAATCCTTAACATGTTTAGTATCAAGATAACTAGCTAGCTGATCGAGCAAATAGCCCTTGCCAATACCACCAAAATCCAGCGCTGTCTCATCTGGAATTTTAACTGCGCTGGCCGTAACAACCATCTTAGAAGTAGTTTTGAACTGTCGCTTTGAAAAGTCCAGAGAACCTCCTGATGACTGTGGCTTTAGCCACGAACTGACATAGCCTGCCTGCTGGAGGGCTGGCAGAATCAGAGGATTATACAGACCATCAGTTATTTTTGTGAATTGCTTAGCGGTTTTAGCCAGGCTCAAAAATTCTTTACTAACGGGTACCGATACACCAGCTTGACGATTAACTTCCGATAGCTCACTTTTCTCCTGAAAGCGACTAAAACGCTGTTCAAAACTGACGATCTGGTGCCAGAGCTCGACAAAGATTAGCTTAGCCTCAGCCTCGTCTTTGACAATCAGCGTCAGGACTGCCTCTGAGCCGAGTGCTGTTGCAGTTTGCTGTCGTCGGATCATGAGACATTGCTTACCGGTTGCTGGTAATACTGCGTATCACTTGGTGTGGTCGATGTACTAGCAGTACTTGAACTAGTATCGGTTGTAGTCGAGTTGCTACTGGAGTTGTCTGTGGTCGTGCCGGATCCCGAGCTGCTCGTTGTACTGGTTGATGGCTGGTTTGTTGTGGATGAACTTGCTGGAGCAGCCGACTTACTAGCTGCTGTAACCTTTGGCACATAACGGATCAAATCTAAAACCATAACCGATCCAACGCCGGCCAAGAGAACAAGACCCGTCAAGGCGTAAGTCAATGATGTGGCGCTCATTTGCAGAGGATTCCAACTAAATTTACTGGATTGTGAAAACGACTCAGTAATAATTTGTTCCTCGTCTGCTCCACTTGCAAATAGAATGTTCTGCATGCTGCGCGTGAATTCGGGCGGTCCGCATAGGTAAAAATCATAATCGACAATATTGTCACCGGTAACCTTGCGCAATAAACGTTCATTAATTTTGCCGACAAGCGTATTGCTAGCGGGGTCATTTTTTCCTTCACTGACGACAAAAACAATCTGCAAGTGTGGATTTTGCCGTTGCAAGTTTAGTAATTCATCACGAAACGGGATGTCCTGATTATTCCTCGAAGCGAAAACCAGAGTCGTTGGTGTGGCGTCACCAGATTCAGTGGCATGGCGCAAAATACTCATAAAAGGTGTGATGCCAATACCCCCAGCCAAAAACACGCGGCTGTAACCATTAGGTTCTGGCACAAACTGGCCAAAAGGTCCCTGGACTTTTACTCGTGTGCCAGGCTGGAGTTTGGAGATATGACGACGAAATGGCCCCTCGGAACGCATAGCAAATTCAAGTTGTGACGAATGGGGCGAGTTGGTCATGGAAAAGCAACGCATTGGCGACAGACGAGCACCCGTACCGTAAGCAATAGTGGCATACTGTCCGGGCAAGAAACTCAGCTGATCGTGGTCGGTCTGAGGCAATAATTTCAGTACGATGTAACTGTTATGTTTTTCAATTTCATAAACGCGATAGTCTTTCATGACACTCATGGTATAAGTATAGCCTGAGTGGTGGCTTAGAACATCGAACAAATGGTACGGAGCCTGAAATAAATCTTAAATAGTGGTCGCATGAGCAGTTTGGCTTGCTAGAATCGGCGGCATGGAGGGTTTGGGCAGATATCGGTTTCGGCGCACCACGTTGCTGGCGGTGCTCTATGCAGCTTTTTTGTGCGGCATTGGCATGGCGCGGACGGGGCATCTGATGGTTGGCTATTGGTGCTTGATTTGCTTGCTGCTAGTGGCCACTTTTTGGCGTAGCCAGAATGTGCTGAGCCTGTTGTCTGTCATTGTCTTCGGGCTTTTATTGGGCTGGTGGCGAGGCTCGGCTTTTATGATCAAAATGTATGACTTTCAGAGTCTGTATCACCAGAATGTCGTTATCATTGGGCGAGCTGGCGACGATGCTGTGTATGGCCAGCATTCACAGCTGAGCTTTGATGTTGATCATGCTCATCTGGATGATGGGCAGCAGCTAACAGGGAAGTTGGAGATCAGTGGGTTTGGCCCGAATGCTGTATATCAAGGGGATGAGCTGGAGATTAGTGGTCAAATGTATCCTGGATTTGGCACTTATCAAGGCAGTATTAGCTATGCGAAGCTAGTGGTAATTGCGCACAATCCATCATTGGCGGCTGAGCTTAGACGTAAGTTCGCGTCTGGTGTGCAGTCGGCCTTGCCTGAGCCGCTGGGCTCATTTGTAATGGGTCTGCTGATTGGCCAGCGGACGAATCTGCCAGATCAAGTTAAGCAGGATTTGCTGATGGTGGGTTTGACGCATATCATCGCTGTTTCTGGCTATAATCTGACGATTATACTAAATGCTAGTAAAGAGATTTTTGGTCGTCGTTCCAAGCGCTTGGCAACGCTCATTTCTATCTGTTTGATAGGTGTCTTTCTGCTGTTTTCGGGTTTCAGTGCTTCTATCGTGAGAGCAGCAATAGTTAGCATGTTAAGTATTGCTGCCACTTACTACGGTCGGAGCTTTAAACCGCTAGGTCTCATCTTGCTGGCGGCTGCCGTGACGGCTTGGGCTAGCCCGCAGTATGTTTGGAGTGATATAAGTTGGTGGCTGAGCTTCCTGGCCTTCTATGGAGTGATGATCGTCGGACCTCTCTTTAGTGGTCGGCTGGCAAAAGGCTGGCAGCACTCGGTTATTGTGGCCGTAGTTATTGAGACATTGGCCGCCGAGATCATGACGCTGCCGTTCATTCTGCATAATTTTGGGCAGATGTCGCTAGTGAGTTTGCCGGCCAACATTCTTATTACCACTTTAGTGCCGTTAGCAATGTTGTTCGGTTTTATTGCTGGGCTGGCAGGTATGCTGATGGGCGGTTTATCTGGGTGGCTAACGTTGCCGGCTAAGGTATTGCTGACCTACATGTTAGATACGGCCCATTTACTGGCGCACATTCCACATATCTTCATTCAAAATATCGGATTTTCTTTGGTGCAAATGCTAATTTGCTACGTTATGATTGTTTTCATGTCCTGGCTGCTCATAAACAAGACAAATGACCAGCTTCATGGTAAAATAACAGATAAGCAGACAGATTATAGTAAGGGGAGCTTGCATGAGCGGACACAGCAAATGGTCAACTATCAAACGGCAAAAGGGCGCTAAGGATGCGGCCCGAGGCGCTGTGTTTACAAAACTTGGTAACGCAATCGCTATTGCAGCGCGCAGTGGCACCGATCCCGAGACTAACTTTGCGTTGCGCTTGGCAATCGATAAAGCCAAGGCCTCCAACATGCCCTCATCCAACATCCAGCGCGCGATCGACCGCATCAAAGACAAGGATGCTGCTCAACTGCAAGAAATATTGTACGAAGGCTATGGTCCGGGCGGAACGGCAATTTTAGTGGAATGCGCGACTGATAACATCAATCGTACGTATCCAGAGGTGAAGTTGGCTTTCAGTAAGCATGGCGGCAACATTGCCGAAAAGGGCGCCGTGGCGTTTCAGTTTGATCACAAGGGCATGATTCGGGTGAAGGGTGCAGGTGACGAAGTGCTATTGCAAGCCCTGGAAGCCGGTGCTGACGATGTTCAGGAAGAAGAGGGTGATTCAGTTATTTACACTGACGCCAAAGAACTGGCCAAAGTTCGCGAGACGCTTAGCGCCGCTGGCCTAGAAGTCACCGAAGCTGAGTTGACCTACGTGCCAAACAATACCGTCGAAGTCACTGACGCCAACACTGCTGGCAAAATCATGCGCCTAATGGATGCCCTTGATGACTGTGACGATGTGGTAAACACCCACGTAAACTTCGACATCCCCGAGGAACTACTAGCATGAGCTACGAAGCTGAGCTTGCATTTGCAACCGATACTGCTCGAGAAGCCGGCAAGATAATGCTTGAATACTTTCGGTCAGATAAAATTGATACCGAGTGGAAGCAAGATAATAGTCCGGTAACGATTGCTGACAAGACTATTAATGAAATGTTAATTGATCGCGCAAAGGAAACTTTTCCTGATCATGGCGTACTAGGCGAAGAATTAAGCAATTATCCAGAAAGACAGCGCATATGGGTAGTTGATCCAATTGATGGCACTGTCCCATTTTCGATCGGTATGCCGCTCAGCACCTTTTCATTAGCGCTGGTAGATCGCAGTGACGGTCAGCCCCTAGTTGGGGTTACCTATGACCCATTCCTAGACGAGTTGTACTATGCAACTAAAGGTGGCGGTGCATTTTGCAATGACGTGGCAATCCATACCTCAGAAGCAACCGAACTTAATCGCGGCCTTGTAGGGCTTACGGGTGGACGCCTAGAAAACTTGCCTGACTACTATGACCCAGGCTTGGCTACCAATGCGATTAGAAATGCCGGTGCTCGAAACATGGGTTTTGCCTCTTTTGTTTACTTGTCGAATCGTATTGCAAAGGGCCAATTACTTGGCTCGATTATTGGCAAGGCCGGCGCTTGGGATATCGCGGCCTCGAGCCTAATTGTTCGAGAGGCCGGTGGTGTCGTAACTGATTTAACGGGCAAGCCACGCCGCTTTGATGAAGTTGACATGGGTTGTATGCACGCCGCCAACCCAGAAATCCACAAAAAGCTCATGGAACTAATGAACAATGGCCAGTAGCACTGAGTCTGAATTAGCTCGATTTAAATACGTAAAGCTATCACGATGAGAATTTTAGGCATCGATCCGGGCACGGGCATTTTGGGCTTTGGGGTGATTGATGTCGAAAAAGGTAACATTCAGATGGTGGATGCCGGGGTAATTCGTACACCGGTCAAAGAGGATGATGCGGTGCGGTTGCAGACTATTTATGAAGAATTAACAGATATAATCGCACAGAATAAGCCTCAAGTTATGTCAGTCGAAAAACTATTTTTCTCGCAAAATGTGACGACGGCGATGAGTGTTTCGCAGGCCCGAGGTATCGTACTACTTACTGGTAAACAGGCGAACATGGAAATATTTGAATACACTCCGCAACAGATCAAGCAGGCCGTAACTGGATACGGTAAAGCCGATAAAAAGCAAATTCAGGAGATGGTGCGCACGATTCTCAAGCTTAACGAAGTGCCAAAACCCGATGATTGTGCGGATGCCCTAGCAGCAGCCATCACGCACAGTATGACCATGCGTTAATTCGAGCTGGTAAAGAAATAGAAGCCTTTCCGAGCGCGAAGCTATATAATAGGATTAATGATTGCGACACTTTCTGGCAAGGTCAGCGAAAAACTGGGGGACGTAGTGGTGCTGGAAGTAGCTGGCGTTGGTTATGGCTTGCTGGTGACGGGTGAAGATTTTGCTCGGCTTACAACTGGTGAAACGGCCAAACTCTACATCCATGAGCATATCCGCGAAGATGCGCATGATCTCTATGGTTTTCGTGAAGTCACGACTAAAGATTTATTTGAACAGCTTTTGAGTGTCAAAAATGTGGGGCCAAAGGTGGCTTTAGCAGTTTTGGGGATTGGCAATGACGGTGAAGTCCGTGCTGCAATTGCGGCTGGCAACGTTAAGCTTTTGCAAACTGCCAAAGGCGTTGGCAAGCGGGCGGCCGAACAGATGGTAGTCGAGCTACGCGATAAAGTTGGCCTAGCCGCAGGCGCTGACGCCGAAAACATCGTCACTCGTGGTGGGGTGAACGTTACCGATGAAGCTGTGCAGGCATTGTTGGCGCTCGGCTATTCAGAGACTGATGCCACCGTAGCGCTACAAAACATCGATCCGAAATTACCCACCGAAGAACGTATCAAACTAGCCTTAAAGAAATGATATGACGACGCTAAAAGCTATCCGATTAGGTAAGGGCGACGATTTAAAGCAATTCATCACCGATTTCTTTACTGATCAAAAGATGAGTTCGGGCGTCATTGTGAGCGCCGTTGGTAGTTTGTCAAAGGCGTCGCTACGGATGGCGGGCGCTCAGCCAGATGCGCAGGATATCCGTAACTACGATGGTCATTTCGAGATTGTCTCACTAACTGGCACTGTCGCTGGGAATGGCCTGCATCTGCACATGGCCATATCTGATAGCGAAGGGGTGGTTTTCGGCGGTCATCTCAAAGAAGGCTGCCTGGTAGACACCACTGTTGAATTAGTCATAGCGAGCGATACTGAGCTACAATTTAAACGGGAAGTTGATCAGGCAACTGGCTTTGATGAGCTGACCATTATCGAGAAAAATCATGATTGATCGTATAACGAATACAGTAGCTGATGTAGAAGATCCCAAAGAAGTTGAATTGGAGATTACGCTGCGGCCGCGTGATTTTGCCAGCTATATTGGACAGGAACGACTGAAGCAGAATCTGAAATTGGCGATTGAGGCAGCTAAAAAACGTGGCGAGCCGATTGATCACGTGCTGCTCTATGGCCCGCCGGGCTTAGGCAAAACCACTATGGCGACCGTCATCGCCAACGAAATGAGTGCTCAAGTGCGTGTTACGAGCGGCCCAGCCATCGAACGAGCCGGCGATTTAGCTAGCCTGCTGACTAACCTGCAGGACGGCGACATCTTATTTATCGACGAAATTCATCGCTTGAATCGTAGCGTCGAAGAAGTGCTGTACTCCGCCATGGAAGATTTTAAGCTGGATATCATGCTGGGCAAGGGGCCAAGTGCTAAGAGCTTGCGCCTTGATTTGCCAAAATTTACCATCATTGGTGCAACGACACGTGTTGGCGCCCTAGCAGCGCCGCTGCGTGATCGCTTTGGGCATATTTATCGCTTAGAATTCTATACCCAACCAGAAATGCAACAAATTATTGCTCGATCGGCCGGCATTTTGGACGTACAGATAGATAAAGATGCTGGAAAAGACTTGGCTAAGCGAGCCCGCTTGACGCCTCGCATCGCCAATCGTCTGCTGAAGCGTGTGCGTGATTACGCTGATGTAAACGGTGACGGCATTATCGATACTGTCATTAGTGCTCAGGCACTGGCTATGCTCGAGATCGATGACCTGGGCCTCGACCCGGCCGATCGCATGCTGTTGGTCGCCATTATCGATAATTATAATGGTGGGCCAGTGGGCGTGGAGACGCTAGCAGCGTTAACTGCTGAGGAGCGCAGCACCATCGAAGACTTCATCGAGCCATATTTGATGCAAGTTGGTCTGCTTGAGAGAACGCCTAGAGGCCGCAAAGTCACCAGCAAGGCCTACAAGCACCTCGGCAAAAACCAAACTGAAAATACAAACCAAAGCAGCTTGCTATAATAAGGACAACCATGAACGAAACCCAGATCCGTAAACGATTACCTATCAGTGACAACGAGAGAATCATCACCGTGTTCCGGCATCATTGGTTTGCTTACGGCTCAGTTTACATCTTTGGCGGTTTTGTAATTATTGTACTAATAGTCTGTTCAATCATCCTGGGATCACTAGCTAAGAACTCGCTGGGGCTCTCAGCTAGTGCAGCTACAGCCATCATGATCATCGGGCCCATAGTATCACTACTAATCCTGCCCTTCCTGTTTATCCCCATCTATTTGTTGCAGAACGAAGCAATTGTTCTGACCGAAGAAGCCATCCTTGAACTCAAAAAGCCAAGCATCTTTACCAACAAAACTTCCCAGGTAAATCTAGCACACATAATGGATGTGAGTGTTTCGCAAGATCCACTGGGCACACTATTAGGCTATGGTCATATCACGATCGAAACCCCTGGCGACGAGGATGATTATGAATTTGATAAGATTCCGTTGCCACAGCAATCGGCCAAGAGAATTATTGAGGCCCACGAAAACTACTCAGCAGCCCTCGAGAGTGGTCAAATTAAATCTACGCTCGGTCAACGTTCTCCGATGGAGGGTACAGCTTGGCGCCCAGAGAATGAGCTGAATCAACCTGCACCAACGCAGCAGCCCGAGCCCACAAATAATAACATTGATACACCACCAACCACGAGCTAAACGATCTTACTGAAACGGATTACTGCGAGCGTCGTTAAAGATAGTTTTAACGCCAGCGTTATTGTTTTGTAGCGATTCCAGCTGATCAACAACTGACTGGTCGATGTGTGGCAATTGAGAAGATTTGACCTGCTTATCAATCGCATCTTGCGTAGGCTGGGCACTGCTGAGCGTACTGATGCGCAGTAGCAGGAAGCCGTAGAGCAGCCCCACAACCACAATGAAAATGACGAAGCTATAACGTTTGGCTGCTTGTAGACGGACTAGCAAATTGTCCACTAGACTACGTAGATCAAGCTTCGGTTTATCTTCACTCATGGCTTTATGTACTCGTTTAAGGTTAGGTTGAAACTTATTGTTGATTGCTTGCCGGTGGTCTGTGGCTGTATGGCAATGCTGGTGACTTGAGCAGTGCGCCGGTTATGCTCGAGTGCCGATAGGAAGCTGATGAAATTATTGAAGCTAACTGGGCTGTTGGTATCACTTTGAACGGTTATCGGCAGCTGGTAGACGCCTGGTATATTTTTGACCTGTGTCAGCTGGGATAAGGCGGCGCTCTTAGCAGAAGGTGCTTTGGTGGCCACACCAGTGCTGCCAGAACTGCTGGTCCCCAACGTAGAAGCGGGGAAGCTGATGCTGGCCAAACTGACACCATTCGCGGCTGCAATGTTAGTAATTTCACGAACCGCCTCAGCCTGATTTTTGTCCTGCGGTACCACAGCTTGAGCAATGGCATCCAACTCCCTGTATTTAAAAATATCTTGCTGTGCCTTACTGAGATTGCTCTGCTCGATGGCTAGCGCTTGAGCCTTGGCTTTGGTATTCGTAAGCGTGTTAGCCTGGCTAGCTAGTAATTTATTGGCGCCATATGTGCCAGCAACTAAACCAATGCTGAGTAATATGACTGCAGCCAGCAGCGCGAAGAAGAGACGTTTACTAGTCATGGCTTAGCCTTTGTATTTACAAGCATATACGGATTACTGGGACTGAATAAAGCTCTGACGTTAACAGTGCATGGATAGTTGGTGTCTGCCGCATTGCCACTACAACTGACACTCAGCAGGTCAGCGCCGCTAAAAATCTTATTAGCTGGATCGGCTAGGTTGACCTGAACCTGAGTCGCAGTGCTGTAATCGGTAGCACTGGCAGTTATGTCTAACCCACTCTGAGCTTGGTTAATATTCAAGCCAGTTAGCACGGCATTTTTCGGGATAATAGTAGCCAGCTGTTTGATGAGCTGCGAGAATAAAACTTCTTGGCCAAGCACTTTGATGACAAGTTTGAAATCACTACTGATAGACTGCACTTGCTTTTGGACATCATCAAATTTCTCCTGTTTGAAGAGCTGTTGCGTGGTGGCAACTTGCTTGTCGTAGCTAACGGTTGATTCATGGATGGTGAGTGACCCAAAGGTTGTGATAATCCCCAACCCCACGAAGGCGATAATGACAGTAATCATCCAACGGCGTAAAACAACATTGCGACGAGCGTATTGGTAGTTGCTTTTAACATCAGGCGGTAGCAGGTTGATCATGCTCCAAACACCTCCTTGGGATGAGCCAAGCACAGGCCGGCAACTGTTGCGAACATGGGTTTGTCGGCATCGGATGGTGGCTGCAAGCCCTTGTAGGTGAAGTATTGCCAGGGGTCAGAATGGCGTACGGCTAGGCGCAGATTATCGGTCAAATATTCGCTAAGACCAGGCATATTAGCTCCACCACCAAGAGTTATAATCTGTCCGATTGGTCGTTCGGATCCATAATTTTCTTCGTAGTAGCGGATCATGCGCCGGATTTCTTTAACAATTTGCTGCAGAATCGGATCAAGGGCGGTCTTAATTTCGGCTTGTCGCTTACTCGAGCCCAGGCCGTAGCGTGTTTTTATTTGCCAGGCCTCTTGGGGCGTAACCGATAGCTGCTTCATAATTGCTTCGGTAAAATCTTCGCCACCGCCTTGAACGGTGCCAATGACCAACGTATGATTATCAAAAATGCTAATGTCGGCCGAAAGCGATCCAAAATCAATGATTAGCGTTGCTACATCACTTTGTGGATCAAGTTGGAACAGTCGACCCGAAGAACTCAGCGTCGGCTCAATCAACACCGCTTCTAGACCCAAAATTGTGGCTAGTTCCAGATATGAGTCAACGATGGTGCGCGGTACCGCCACCACAAACAGCTCGGTCTGCTCATCAGTCTGACGGGTAATGGTGTAATCCAGATACAACTCTTCCAGGGGCATCGAAATGTACTGCTCGGCCTCTAGTTCCACTGCTTCACGCAGCTGACGTGACTTAAGTCGTGGCAATTTCATGGACCTTGTGAACGTTCGGTAGGCTGGTATGGCGATTGAAGCACGGTGCGTGGTGATATCGCCGATCAGGTGATGCTGGAAGAGCTCATGAGCTGCTTTAGCAATGATTTCTGGCTTGACTACCACGCCATCTTCTTGAGCGCTTTTGTCAAAAGTAGTGAAGCCATAGCCGGTGATTTGTGGCTGATGTTTGTGAGTAGCAGCCTTGCCGTAGGTGTCGCTGATTTGCATGACCTTTAGCGTGCCATGTCCAATATCGAAGCCGAACATTGGCTTATCTTGGAAAAAATAGGGGATTTTTGTAGTTTTCATATATGCCGCCCATCAAAGCATAAGGGTCTTCACTCTAGTATAGCAAAATTACCACTGTATTTAAGAAGTTTTTAATTTTCCCACATAAACCAAAGGCATAACAGATTAGGCAAAACTGTTATGCTTTTCTATAATAGAAGACAATGAAGCGCAATCAGGGTGGTTATACGCTCGTGGAACTGATGGTGGTCATCGTAGTATTGGCAGCTTTGGGCCTGGGTACGTTTACGCTGTTCATCTCTCTGCTGCACAGTGCTCTAGTGACGCAGCGGCAGGCGGTAGCTTCTACATTAGCCACCAATCAGATGGAATACCTCAAGTCACTGCCCTATGATAATTTGGCTGTTGCCGGCGGTGCAATTGTATCATCAACGACCATTCCGGGCACGATCACCAAAACCGTTAACGGCGAGAAATACACCATCAAAACCAGCATCACCTATGTCGATGATGCCTACGATGGTTGCGGATCGTATCCTACGACAGCTCTTAAGCAGCAGTACTGCCAGAATTATCCGCCACCCACCGGCGCACCCACAACCGACACCAACCCCGGTGATTACAAAGACGTCAATGTCGTGGTGACCGATAAAGCAAACTTACAGCTTGCCAGCTTGGATAGCCACATCGCAGCACTGGTTGCCGAAACCGCCAGTAACACCGGTGCTTTGTTTGTTAAAGTCGTCGATGATAGCGGTACACCAGTTGTAGGTGCGACTATCAACGTCACCAACAGTAGTGTGTCGCCGGCCGTAAACGTTAGTGATACTAGCGATGAAAATGGCATTGTTATATTTTATGATTTGCCGCCAAGCACCAGTGGTTATAAATATCAGATTTCTGCTAGTGAGTCAGGCTACTCGTCCTTGACTACAATTGTGCCGTCTGGTGTCCTGCAACCTACCTATTCCAGCCAAAACTTGATTGCCCAGAGCTCATCCTACGCCACGCTGGTGATTAAAAAACAGGGAACTAGCAGTCTTGTACTGGAAACCACTGACGTTAACGGCAACCCACTAGCCAGCGCCAAGATTTACGTCAAAGGTGGTTACAAAAAATACACTGCCACAACTGACACGACATATTATTACGATACGCTGAGCCCCAGTGACACCAGGCCGGTTACGGACAGTAACGGGCTAGCGGCTTTGACCAACCTGGTCCCAGGCAATTATATATTTTGCGGTGATGCTGGAGCTACAAGTTGCAGCGTAAGTGGCACGACGTACTACCTGGCGGCCGCTATACCGTATGGTGGCAATAATTCTTTGGAACCAGTCACTGTGCCAACCTATGACCCTGCCAATCCACCGGCCACGACCTATAGCTATAACAGCGCAAACTACCTCCAAAAAGTGCGTTTGATGCTGACCACTAGCTCGAGCTTCCCACGAATCGCTGCTTTATCGCCTGATGATGTCAGTGCGACTGGCGGCACCTTGAGTAACTTTAGCTTTACCATAACGGGCGTTAACTTGCCTTGTAGCGCTACGGCTTCCAGCTGCACCACGCACGTTAGCTTCAAGCAGTCGACCAATACCTATACTGCGTCCTGTACGGGCTCGAACAGTGGTTTGCAGCTAAACTGCACTGTCAACCTGACGGGTGCCACGACTGGGACTGCGCAACTGATTATTGCTGTCGGTAGCAACACGTTGACATTGCCTGCAACCTTGCCACTTGGAGGTCTCAGTGTCACGCCGTAGCACTAATGCTCAAGCTGGCTTCACGCTAGTGGAGCTGCTGGTAGTGATCGTCGTTACGGCTATCATGGTGGTGACCTTTGCCTCGTTTTTCAATAATTACTTAATACTGTACTCAAAGTATCAAAAAGACAGCCTCAACTTTACTGATTTGGCCAGCCAATCACAGCGCATTGCTGAGGTGGTGCGGGGGATTACCGACATTACGTCAGAATCAAGCAATGATCTGGTCGCTTATGCTTATTTTGCGCCAACCGATACCTATGTATCGCAAGTCCACTACTACTTGAATAGTACCTCGACAGCGGTTATGGTTGATATTACGCCCATGACAGCAAACCCACCGGTCGGCACCCTCATTACAGCCAGCAAAAAGACCTACACCGTCATACCCAATTACTACCAGGCATCTGGCGGCAGCTTGTTTACGTATTATGATATTTCAGGCACAGCTCTCACGCTGCCGATCGCTGACGAACACAGCATACAATCGATCAAGATCAGTCTCGCAGCACCGGCGACCCACAGCACCAAAGGCCAGAATTTAAACATAACCGTAAGCTTACGTAATAGGAAAACCAACTTATGATCCCAGGAGTACTCGCCGTAATTATCGCTTTTTCAATTATGGGGACTGCCATCGTTGAAGTGACGCTGACTAATTTTTCGGTCGTTGGTAACATCGTCAAAAGTCAGCAAGCTTTTAATGTGTCCGAAGCCGGGTTGAATTATTACCTGTGGCACTTAAACCATAACTCGACAGACTATAAAGACGGCGGCACGACACCCACGACTCCAGATCCGACGCTGGGTTATGGGCCGTACGTGCATAACTATACTGATACGAACGGCAACATGCTGGGCACATACACGCTATGGATTAAGCCAGCGGGCAATGGCTCGACCGTTGTGACTGTGCGATCGATTGGCCAAGCCACCGGGACGAACATCAAGCGGACTGTCCAAGCGCAAATTGGCTCGCCGTCGTTTGCGAGCTATGCAGTAGCCTCCGATTCGGCGCTGTGGTTTGGTAATACGGAGTCGGCTGACGGGCCGGTGCACTCTAATCAAGGTATTCGCATGGACGGCCCAAGTAATTCAACAGTCAGTAGCGCTAACACCACCTATGTCGCCCCGAGTAACTTAGGCGGTAATGGTTCAACCAGCTACCCGGGTGTTTGGTGTAGTGCAGCCGTCACCACCCCCGTCAATTGCAACACACGCTCTAAAAGTGCGTGGGTCTATCCTGTGCCAACACTTGATTTTAATCAAATCAGCAGCAGCCTCTGTACTATGAAAAAGACCGCATTTGCTGATTATTCGAACACCTCATCTTTGGCCAACCAGGCCAATGCCTGTACCCAAGTTCCTGCAACTCGCACCAATGCGTACATTCCGCAGCTAAGTTCATCGTTTTCCACCAGTAAGGGCTATTTGATAAAGCTTAATAGTAACGGCACCTATGATTTGCTCAAAGTGAATAGCGAGGACGATACCAAGACACCGTACACCAGCGCTTTGAGCACAACTTCAGTGGCTACTAATGTTGCCACGCCACCCTCAGGTGTCATCTTCGTGGAAGATAATGTCTGGGTCACCACACCAACTAACTATCACGGACGTGTCACCATCGCCTCAGGCCGTCTGGCCACCAGCAACAATACAGATATTGTGATCGCCGGTCCATTGCTTTATAGCACCAAAAACGGCAGTGACGCCATTGGTTTGGTTGCCGAAGACTCTATCTATATCGCACCGTATGCGCCGCCATCGACCGGATCGTTTAATTATGAAGTTGACGGGGCACTACTAGCCGAAAGCGGCAATGTCCAATACGGCGAATATGGCGGCACCCCATACTATCGCAGCGCTACCTATAACTGTACTCGCGGCTGGGTCAACAGTAATCAGACCTTTACGTTCTACGGCTCGGTAGCAACGCGCCAAACCTGGACCTGGACCTGGCTGGATGGTGGCGCCTGTGGTGATGCTGCCCATGATGTCACCAACGGCTACATCTCCGGCATCGAAAACAACACCAGCCAATACGACTACAACCTAGAATACGCACCACCACCAAGCTACCCACTAACCACTGGCTACAACATACTCTCCTGGCGCGAAGTCCTCACTCACCCATAAGCAGCCTTTATTGTTGCCAAACTAAAAGTCCCCGAGTGAACGGGGACTTTTGCAAGTGCTTACTTGAGGATTAGTCTAAGTTGCTCTTGGTGTAGGTGCTCTGACCGTTGACAGTACCTTCGTAGGTTGCAGTCAAGGTGTACTTGGCACAGGTTGTGTCATCGCTTTCACAGCTGTTGCCGTTGCTGTCGGTTACCGCGTAGGCGTACCACTTAGCTGCTGGCGCACTCTTGAGCTGCTTGCTCTGATTCGGGTTTGAAGGATCAGTTAGTGCTGT
>Ga0265327_10001504_pt1 | contig 28880 bp, 22 predicted proteins | sample 41621metaG_FD_202089 | JGI IMG/M metagenome (GOLD analysis project Ga0265327, IMG submission 202089) | Rhizosphere microbial communities from Carex aquatilis grown in University of Washington, Seatle, WA, United States - 4-16-21 metaG | ecosystem: Host-associated > Plants > Roots > Rhizosphere...
AGATTTCTGGTTATCATCAACCAGACGTGCGCTCAAGCTGCTTTCCATCTGTCTGGCAACCAGCACCATCTGGTTAAACACCTCGGCGCAGTTTTTGACTCTTGGGATATCCAGCTGGAAAGTCAGGCCGCGAATTACGACTGTTCTCAACATTTCAGGCGTGAATGGGTTTTGGTCCTGATTAACCAGCGAGTAGAGTTTTTGTCCGTTATCTGTCATGGCATGAAATGCACCGTCCTCGCCTAGAACCAGGCCGCTGGCTTCTGCCAGACCGCGGAACTTGGTTCCAGTAAATGGGCCGCTGACACCTTGGACAAGATGAAAGCCTACCAATTTATCAACATCAATACAGAACTGATCTAGCTGATTGGCATAACTAGCTGGATTTGGGTCACCAATCCATTCGATTTGTGCTGATAAGCTCTGCCCCAATTGATCAACAGCATGCTGGAAACGATTGAGCGTATTACTGGATACAGGACCTGAGCGATCTGCAAGTTGCAAGCTACAGGCAGCACGCCTGAATTCACTAGCCTCCTGCTCGCGTGTCAGCATGCGCCAGACGCCATCAGCGCCAAGTCCATAGGCATAGACAGGCTTATCCAGATCGGTAGTAGAGATTAGAAACTCGCGCAAAGCCGCGCCAGTAGCTGGTGTTGATAAAAATAGCTCTGCAATCAGGTCAATTTGCTGGTTCATCGCTGATGGCAGGTTATCAAGATCAGCTGTCTCAGCTTTGGCTGATACAGGAATATTCTCTTCATCTATATCCAGAGCACCACGCGCATCAAGCCCGGCTTCTTCCATGAGCTCCTCAACAGGCGCTGTTGTCACTAGCTCATCTTCCGCAGGTAATTGCCATTCATCATCAGCTTCTTCAAGAATCTCGCTGAGCGCATGCTCTTCAGCCTCGCTAGCCATGTCTTCTTCAAACTCGGCGACTGCGGAAACCGCATCTGCGACCGCTGGGCTTACCAGATCATGTTCATCAATTACTTGCTCCGCACTCTTGGCAAAATCTGTTGCCAAGCCTTCGTCACGTTTAATAATAACAGGCTCATCGTCATCAGCCACGGCACTGACATCCATCCTAAAATCGTCTTCAAGCAAGGGATCTTTGGTTGGCAACTTAAATTGCTCTGCAATATTTTTGCGCATACGGCGTTCTTGCCACCAGTTCACAATCAGAACGGCAACGATAATCAGGGCGCCAAAGGCAATTAGGGCTAGTTGTAAATCACTCATAGTTTCTTAATTTATATACTTATTTATGCGTACCAGCAGTCAGCACGCTATTAAACAGTGGCCTCATGCATTTGCATGGCGGCCTCAATATCGACTTCCACAATTCTTGAAACACCGGATTCCTGCATCGTCACACCAATCAACTGCTGCGCCATTTCCATGGTTATTTTATTATGGCTGACGAATAAAAACTGAGTACGCTCAGACATTTTTTTCACCATATGACAGAATCGCTCGGTATTGCTATCATCCAATGGTGCATCAACTTCGTCCATCAAACAGAATGGTGCCGGATTGAGCCTGAATAAGGCAAACACCAGTGCAATTGCAGTCATGGCCTTCTCGCCACCAGAAAGTAAATGGATAGTGCTGTTCTTCTTGCCTGGTGGCTGCGCAAAAACCTGCATGCCAGTATCCAGTATTTCCTCTCCCAGCATTTCCAGCTTTGCCTGACCACCGCCGAATAGCGTGACGAACAACTCGCCAAAATGGCGGTTTGCCTCGTCGAATGTAGCTTGCAGGCGACTACGTGTTTCTTTGTCTATGCGCTTGATAGCGTCTTCCAGAGTATTAACGGCTTCCAGAAGATCCTGCGATTGGCTATCAAGGTATGCTTTACGCTCACGTTCACTATTGAGTTCATTGATCGCCGCCAAGTTGACTGGGCCCAACTCTTCGATCTGAACTTGTAGCGCATTGATCGTGCCCTCGAGATTGCTGGCTTTGGTATTTTGTGTCAAACCTTCTGACAGCGCCGCTTCGTCAAGCCCGGTGGTCTCTAGCGCAGTCTGGCACTGTTCAAAGTTAAGTCTGGCTTGCTGCTCTTGCAATCTGGATTGCTCGACCTTGTCGCGCATCGGATGCAGTTGTTGCTCAGCTTGCATTTTGCTGCGTTCCTGGCTTTGCAATTCCAGCTCAGTCGCTGCTAATCCGTTACGGGCTGTGGCTAGCTCGGCCTCACGCTGCTGCTTGAGTTGCAATGCAACATCCAGATTCGCCTTGAGATTTTCCATTTTGGCAGCTTCTAGCATGCTTTCAGCTTCTTTTTGCCGATTAGCGAGAGAGTTTTTTTCTTCAGTTAGAAGATTAAGTCTATTATTCAACTCATTGATATTATTTAATAATAATTTTTTATTAAATATCTTTTCCTGCGCAGCTTTCTCAGCCTTTTGCAATTGTTCGCGTATCGTATCCAGCCCTGTTTCAGCCTTCTGTTTTTCATTAAAGCTGGCAGAACGATTATTTTGCAAATCTCCCAGAGATGCTCTGAGCCTGTTAATCAAATCCTGTTTTTGCTGCTGATCGGCCTGTAGCCTGATTTGACGTTGTTGCAATGACTCCACCTCGCTTTGCAGAGACTTCTGTCTATCGGCGATATGTTGGCGTTGCTGTTCCAGCCGTTGTATCTCAAGGTTAAGTTGATGCATTGTCTGAACTAACTGCCGAATTTCTTGCTGTTGCTGCTGGCTTTTGGCCTGCGAGGCTCTGTGTTCACTTTCGGTGTTACTCAGCACTTCAGCGCGCTTAGCCAGTCCCTCGTTCAGCAATGGCAAGCGAGTCTGGAGCTGTTCCAGTTCCTTCTGCCGTTGCAACACGCCATGCATGGCAGATTGTGCTGCATGCATATAAACACTGCGACGTGTGTAGATATCACCCTGTTGGTTCACGAGTGATTGCCCTGCCAGCAAGCTTTGGCGAGCTTCATCGGCATTAACACCAGCTTCCAGCAAAAATACGCCTTGCAGCCATTCAGAAACCACAGCTGACACAGCTTTATCCTTAATTTCCATAACTGCTAACATGGGCTTCCATGGTTGGCTGCTTGCAGACGTTGTGGCGTCGTCGGCACGCTCGACGATAACAACGGCGGCAGGCGGTCTGGAAAGCGGTGTCAACGAGCCAGCGTTTTGCAAAATCGCATTTAGCTTATTACCAAGGATGGCTTCCAACGCAGTTTCCCAGCCAGAAGCGATTGAAAATTGCTGCCAGATTCGTTGCTTGGGCGATAGACCAACCGCATTAAACCATGCGTCTAGTTTCGATTCCTGTCCAATAGAAGCCTGTAACTTGGAGATGGAGGCAATCTCGGCATTGACCTGTGCAAGTTCACGTTCTATCACTAATACCTGTTCGCGTAAGCCCTTGATCTGCTCTAACTGGCTTTGCTCCTGCTGGCGTATTGCCTGTATTGAGTGCTCAAGCGTTTCCTGTTGCTTCTTGGTTTCACCAAATTGCTGGTGTTTGGTATTCAACTCACCTTCTGATGGCAGTTGTAATGCCGACTGGTCATTGCGTATACGTTGCAAACGCTGATTTACTTCGGTAATGCTATTGCTGATGAAATCCAGATTATTGGATTCCAGGCGGATATTTTGCTCTGTCTCGCTTAGCTGGCGCTGGTTCTGGGCATGTGTCTGCTGGGCTTGCTGGTTGCTCTTCTCAGCCTCAGGCAGGGTGGTTTTGGCTTGTGCTACTAAAGCCAATGCTGCAATCTCTTCTTGCTCAGCACCCTGCTGCTTCTGCTGTAAATCCTGCAACGAGGCTTGCAGTTCTGTGAACTGAGTTTCGTTCTTTTGCGATTGCACAGTGATTTGCTGTAACTGCGACAACAGCCGTTCGCGGGCTTCCTGAGTGTGCTTTACTTGCGATTCCAGCGATGATACTTCTGCATTGGTTTCATAGTAGCGCGTCTGTGTTTGCTGCAAAACCTCACTGGCTTTGTAATGTTCCTGACGCTGGGTTTCGAGCAGGCTTTCCACTTTGCGCAGATTCGCCATTTGCGATTCAAGCTCGTTTACCAACTTTTCTACCTGACGCTGACTACGCTCCCAGCTCACTGCTGCTTCGCGCTTTTTAACCAGCCACAACTGGCCTTGCGCCTGTTTTAAGGCATCCTGTAACTGATGATATTGGCTGGTGACAACCGCTTGTGATTCCAGACGGTTAATCTGTTTTTCCATTTCCTGACGGATATCTTCCACGCGCGTCAGATTATCGCGCGTATCACGCAGACGAAACTCGGTTTCGCGGCGGCGTTCCTTGTATTTGGAAATTCCTGCCGCTTCTTCCAGAAATACGCGCAGTTCTTCTGGCTTGGCTTCTACAATGCGGGAAATCGTATTCTGACCGATGATGGCATATGCGCGGCCACCGAGGCCTGTACCGAGGAACAGATCAGCTACATCACGACGACGTACCAAGGTGTTGTTGATGTAGTAACTGGAACCTTTTTCACGTTCAATCACTCGCTTGACGGAGATTTCGGCATATTGCGACCATTCACCACTGGCACCACCCAGACTATTGTCGAACATAAGCTCAACACTGGCCCGGGAGATAGGCTTGCGGTTGCCAGAACCATTAAAAATTACATCTTGCATGGAGTCGCCACGCATCTCTTTGGCACTGGATTCACCAAGCACCCAGCGTACCGATTCCATTACATTGGATTTGCCACAACCATTGGGGCCAACTACGCCGACACGTTGCCCATGGATGTGCAAAGTCGTGGGATCCACAAAAGATTTGAACCCGGCAAGTTTAAGATGAGTAAGGCGCAATTTGTTTTAGTTTATAGAGATATTCTGGTGCTTGTATAATAAGCGTTTTAGCCCGGATGCAAAACTTTATCCAAATAATAAAGTCTGCATCAATCCACATTAAGTTTATACGGTAGCCCTTATGTCTAGTCAACCCAGTAAAGCACTTGAAACCTTCGAAAATCCACGCCCAGAACGTGATTTTCATATCCACATGGAAATCCCCGAATTCACCTGTTTGTGCCCAAAAACCGGCCAACCAGATTTCGCGGTGCTTTACCTTGATTACATCCCGGATCAAAAGTGCGTAGAACTGAAAAGCCTCAAGCTTTATATGTGGTCTTTCCGTGACGAAGGCTGCTTCCATGAAGCCGTCACCAATCGCATTCTGGATGATCTGGTTGCAGCTACCGAACCAAAATTCATGCGTTTGACAGCAAAGTTCTACGTACGTGGCGGCATCTTCACCAATGTGGTTGCTGAGCATCGCGCAAAAGGCTGGCAACCCGCCCCACGGGTAGACCTGACTCAATTTGAGTCAAATTCAAATATCCGCGGTTAATTTCATATTGAACTAGAAAACTCGTTGACAAGCAGGCCAGCCGTCATTAATATGGCGCCTCTTTCGCCTTCGGGGGTATAGCTCAGCTGGGAGAGCGCTTGCATGGCATGCAAGAGGTCAGCGGTTCGATCCCGCTTACCTCCACCAAATCTGGTGACCCGAAGCAGGAATTTTAAGTTTAATTTTTACTTAAATTAGACGTGAGAATGTAGTAAAATAGCCTCATGTCCCCATCGTCTAGAGGCCTAGGACACCTCCCTTTCACGGAGGCGACCGGGGTTCGAATCCCCGTGGGGACGCCATAAAAGAAAAAGCCACCTTCGGGTGGCTTTTTTGTTTGCTAAGCATCAACAACTGACTTGCTGACGATTGGTTTTTCTAGCTTTACTCTTCATGGCGTCCAATCAAAAACCACCCAGAGATTTGTATAAAGCTCATCTTTATTTAAGTTAGCACACCAGTCTCATGCAGGTTGACCGTGAGCCACTCATCAACAGGCAAAGGCTTGCCATAAAAGTATCCCTGATGGATGACTGAAGCTCTGGAGTTCAGAAATTCCGCCTGTTCTATCGTCTCCACACCTTCGGCTACCACGCGCAGTTTCAGCTGCTTTGCTACCGCAAGGATAGTCTCAACCAGTACTGCATCATCCTGATCATTTGGAGCATCCTGAACAAATACCTTATCAATCTTTAACTCATCTATCGGTAAGTTCTTCAGGTAGGACAATGATGAATAGCCTGTCCCAAAATCATCAATTGAAAAATGAATACCAAGAGAACGAAGCTCAAGCATCTTACTGATGACGTTATTCACATCCTGGATAACAAGACTTTCTGTAACCTCCAATGTAATTAAATGAGGATTGGCACCTGTTGTCAGCAATATGCCTTTTATCCATTCAATAAAGCCCGGCTGGCGGAAATGGCGTGTACTAATGTTTACGGCAATTCTCACGGAATGCTGTTCAGCTATATCGCTAGCTAGGAAACGACAAACTTCAGTAAATACCCAGTTATCGATTTCACAAATCAAATCGGAATCTTCCGCTATTGAAATAAATAATGCAGGTGAAACAAGCCCTCGTTCAGGGTGTTGCCAACGCACCAATGCCTCAGCCCCAAGCATTTTTCCTGCTGCATCCACCTGTGATTGCAGATAAAGCCTTAACTCAGAAGATTCAATGCCTTTGTGCAATTCACGTTCAATCAGGAAATGTTGCTCAACTGCGCGCCCCATGGCTGACTCAAAGAACACGGTCTCATTACCACCATGCTGCTTGGCTCGATGCAGGGCGGTGTCTGCTCGCCTTAATATAGCATCCGCCACATCTCGCTCCCCTTCTGGAAACAAGGTAATACCAAGGCCGGCAGTAATGAATATCTCATCATCTTCAATAGTGAATGAATTGCGTAATGCATTGTGGATCTTGCTTGCGACTAATGCAGCATGATGGCTTGCCTGTGTGGTTGTTGTGTCAAGTGCATGCAGCAGGATAGCGAACTCATCACCGCCAAACCTGGCCAAGGTATCTCCCTCTCTCAACAAGTTACCCAGACGCTCTGCAACGGCTTTTAACAACAGATCTCCTCTGCTATGGCCTAATGCATCATTCAGATTTTTAAAATGGTCAATATTCAGAAGAATTAATGCACTTTGCATCAGGTCTCTGTCTGCCATGGCGACTACCTGTGAAATCCGGTCTGCCAGTAGTAGTCGATTCGGTAATCCAGTCAAGCCATCAAAGTACGCAAGGTGATGGATTTGGGCCTCAGCCTGTTTACGCTCTGATATGTCTAGGGCATATGCCAAACGTGAAATTGGCTTTCCAGAAGGTGATTTAGTTACTGTTACGTCAATCAAGACAGGGAATGCCTGGCCGGTCTTTGTCAGATGAATGGCTTCAAAAACACCATGACCAGCCTTATCAATATCATGGATCCTCTGAACTATTTCTTCATGCATATTTGAAGGATAAAGCTTCATGATTGACTGACCGACGAGCTCGCTCACCTCATACCCGCGCTGCATTGCAAATGTAGGATTAACAGCCATGAATGTATTGTCATCTGGGTTCGCTATTGCTAAGGCAAACTCAGCAGACTCGAATGCCTGCCCCCACATACTTAGCTGTTGTTCCGCGGCCTTTCGCTCACTAATGTCGATTGCATATATAAATCGGGATGATTGTCCATTTTCACTAGACCGAATAAGTGTGACATCCATCAAGACAGGGAACTCGCTACCATCTTTTCGTATATGTAATGTTTCAAAAGTACAATGTCCAGTTTGTTCAAGCCCACTTATTCTATCGAGTGCATTCTCGTGAGCATCTGTGGGGTAAATTATTTGACTCGATTGACCAATCAACTCTTCCGGCAGATATCCCCTTTGCCTTGCAAAAGCTGGATTTACAATCCTAAAAAGATTTGTGGCTGAATCGATTACGGCCAAGCCGAATTCGGCAGATTTAGAAGCTTTATCCCAGACGTGAAGCTCTTGTTCGGTTTGTTTTTGCGCGGTGACATCCTGCATAAAGCCATGCAGGCTAGTTACTTTTCCGTCAACTTCAACAGGGATACCCACAGTACGAACCCATTTTTTGTTGCCCTTGTGCGTCATCATCTCAAGCTCAAGGTCGTAAGGTATGGATTCTTCAATGGCTTTGTTTACTGCATGCTCTATCATTTCTAGCCACTCACCATTAAATACACTGAGGCCATAATCAACACTAATTTCACCGACCTCATCAGCATCATAGATATTGGCTATCTCTTCAGTCCATGTACCTTGCATGGTTGAAACATCGAACTCCCAGCCACCAACTTTAGCCATGCGACTCATTTGGTTTAAGATGGCCTCATTCTCTTTTAAAGCCTTAATCGCTTTAGCAATCTCGGAGACATCACGTACGATGCCGAACAATCCGACAACATTGCCATTTGCATCATTCAATGGACCCTTGGTGGATAGAAATGTGTATTCCTTTCCTGCTAGCTTTAGATGCTCAGTGATTGTCACGGTTTGGTTATTGGCCATGACCTCACGTTCATTTTCAATTATCTTTTTGGCTTCTTCAGCTGAAAATATGTAGGTGTCATCCTTGCCAAGAACATCGTGCATGGATTTTCTGGAGATTTTTTCTGCTTGTTGGTTAAACAGCAAATAACGACCTTGTGAGTCTTTGGCAAAGATTGCATCTGTTGAATTAGCGGCGATTGAATCGAGTAAGTGCAAGGCATTTAACTTTTCCTGATCAAGCAGTCGCTTCTGCTCTGCCGCATCAATTGCCTTCTGAAATTGCTTTCTCATCATAAAATAAAGCAAACAGGAAGTAATACCGACAAACATCCAGCCTTTGGCAATACTGATAAGCGCAATCTGATCAGGGTCAGAAAAAAAGAAAGTGACAAGCCGGTCGGAAACCAGAATATAGAGACCGGAGAAGGCAGCATAAGCCAGCACAACAGTCAGCGATTGATCTCTAGAGGAAATCAAATCCTGACTAAACGGGTGTTTATCTGGATTTTTGTAATCGTTCACGTCTAAGCACACTTAAGAAAATTATTGGGTATAGCTAATTTGAAATCTAGCTGACGTAATTTAGGCATAACAATACACTAACCCGATAAGGAAAAAGCCACATAAATGTGGCTTATTTCAAAGTAATCCGTTAGAAGGGGCTGTATGCTATCTCCTTGTTTTCAGATGACAGAGGGTGCCCCACTAATTCCCACGATATTCATCGTGTGCCATGTAAGAAGAAATTAGCGTAGATTCTGTAGCTTACTTCGCGCATAAGCTGATGCAGCAGTCCGCGTTTCTACCCCAAGTTTTTCAAATACATGTTCCAGATGTTTATTCACTGTTCGCGGGCTACTACCGAGAATGTCTCCTATGTCTCGATTGGTTTTACCTTGCATGGTCCAATACAGTACCTCCGCCTCACGTTTGGTAAGGCTGAAAGACGAGATCAGTGCTTCGATGACAAGGTCTATGGATTCTTCGCGTAGCACGATGACCAGTTGATTGTCGTCCACGACTTTGCTGGCTTTGAAGAAAAGCTTCTGCTCATTTGAAGTAATCGTGAGTACGGGGGCATCCTGATATTGGGTGTATGCACTTAAACCCGATACCCAATGCATCAGTTGGATAGGCAACGATGACTGACTCAGCAACGAGCTTTCTTCAACGAAGTATTTTTTTAGTAGCTTGCGTGCCAGCGGCGTTTGCCAGACGATGAGATTGTTTTCAAGGTGTACAGCAATCGCAGCCTGCCCAAAGGCATCCAGCACGCCCCTTGCCTGATTCATCATGCGTGATGTCTTGATGTGCGCCTGTATTCTGACCATCACTTCATTGGGGCGTATCGGCTTCGTAACGTAATCGACACCACCCGCTTCGAAGCCGGCGACCACATGCTCAGACTCAGTGAGGCCTGTCATGAAAATAACCGGTATATGGCGTGTCAGAAACTCGGCTTTTAGCTTCCGGCAGACTTCAAACCCATCCATGCCGGGCATCATGGCATCAAGAAGTATGATATCCGGCTGAGCATCCATGGCGCGTTCCAACGCGTCTTGGCCATTATTGGCGACCAATACCATGTAATCTGCCTCGTCCAGAGTGTCGTGTAGAACCGCAAGGTTCTCTGGCACATCATCGACGATGAGCACGACCGCGCTATTGGTTTGGGTAGCTGGAAGACTAGTCATTGCGGACATACTCCGAATAGTCTAATTCCTCGATAAATTTCTTCATGGCTTCCAGCTGGAATTGCTGCGCGAATTTACGCATCACATCGACAAATAAGGGATAGCCATCATCCAAGGTAGAAATCACGTCCAACTTCTTGGAAATGCCGCGTATGTAGCCAACTTTGATCAGCTTAAGCAGTTCTTCCACATGCTCGGCTGGCGGCAGCATCAGATCTGCACTCGGCAATGGCTCGTGGCTCAAGGGTATGGCAAGCTCTGGCTCAGTGAGCCATTCCAGCCCTAGCTTGCTTTCAATCCAGTCCAGCAACTCTGCCAGATGTACCGGCTTAAGAATGAAGTCCTCCGGTCCTATACCTGCACTATTTTCAAGGCCTTTATCAAAAGCATTCGCTGAAACAATACCGATAGGAGTGTTGGATTGATGTACCTTGCGAATGATGTAGCTTGCCTCCCAGCCATCCATTACTGGCATAGCAAGATCCATCAAAATCGCATCAGGCTTGAATTCCGTATAGATTTGCAGACATTCCTTGCCTGTAGCCGCTTCTGCCATTTCAAACCCAAGTGGCTGTAGGATGTGGAAAAGCAAGCCACGATCTACTGGCTCGTTATCTACAACGAGAATTCTGCGTTTAGGGCCTTTATAGCCGATGCGCATGGCAGAAAGAGTTGCCTGTTCCTCTTTCTCCAGATGCACCTGAGATAAGAAAAGCCTGATTTGAAAAACTGTGCCGCTACCTATTTCGCTTTTAACACTGAGCTGTCCACCCATCAACTGGGTCAGCATTTTGCTAATGGTCAGACCAAGCCCGGTACCGCCGACATTACCTGCATTTGCTGCACTACCACGGGTAAATGGCTCAAAAATCTCGTCCAGTTCTTCCTGCAGGATGCCCGGGCCGCTATCTGCAATCTCAATGAGTGCTAATTCTCGGGCATAACTCACTCTGAATATCACACCGCCCTTCTGTGTGAATTTAACTGCATTACCGAGGATGTTGATTAGTATCTGACTCAACCGCTTCTGGTCTGCACGTACAATACGCGGCAACTCGCCACTCGGCTCGTAGGAGAATGAAATGCCTTTGTTGCGGGCTTGCAGCTCAAACATGCTGACAATTTGCTGTATCAGTTCGTTGAATTTAATCGGCTTGATATCAAAGGTGAGCTTGCCACCTTCTATACGAGCAATGTCCAGAGTACCTTCAATTAGCGACAACAAATGCTCACCACTGCGGCGTATGACGCGAATCGCCTGCTTGCGGCTATCGGGGATTTGACCATCGTTATCCAGCAATTGGGCATAACCCAAAATACTATTCAATGGAGTTCTCAGCTCATGGCTGATACCAGTGATATAGCGGCTCTTGGCCTGATTGGCGTGCTCAGCCACCTGCCGGGCCTGTTGCAGTTCGGCATCGGTCTGGCGGTGTAACTCGATTTCACGCAGCAACAAACCGGTCTGGCGATTGGACTCTTCCTGTGCGACACGGCGGCTTTCGCCCGTTAACACCAGCCACCAAGCGATGATGCCGCTGGCAAATACCAGCGCTGCGAATACCTTGAGATAACCGAGTCGCAACATAGGCAAAAGCTCAGGCGCGCTATCTGTCAGCACGATGCTCTCGTGGAAATAAATCAGGCCTAACAGCAAACCAAGGAAAGACAAAGTAATGCCCATCAGGAGCAGATAGGTACTTAGGCCGCTCCTAAGGTGAGGCCATAGTATTTTGGGCAAAAGAGTTTTGAGCAGGCTCTCCCACTGGAACGAGAAGCGGGCATGCGGCTTACAGACATCATTGCAGCGCGCATCTAGACAGCAACACAATGAGCAAATAAAGCCCTGATATGCCGGGCAATGCGCCATATCCTGTGTCTCATATTCACGCTCACATATTGAACATTTGGCCACACGTCTCAACGAGCTGAATTTATAAGGCTTACGTGCTATGTAGTATTTACCACGGGTCAAAAATGCAATTGCCGGAGAGGCAAGCAGCGCTGTGATGAGCGCAATAAAAGCCGAAAACGCCTTTAGTTCATCCCCGAATACACCAGCAAATGCTGATATGGATAGTGCCGAGGCCAGCAACATAGCCCCTACCCCGACTGGATTAATGTCGTACAGATAAGCGCGACGGAATTCGATGCCCTTGGGGCTTAAACCTAATGGCTTATTAATCACCAGATCAGCCACCACAGCGGTGATCCAGGAGATTGCAATATTGGAATACAGACCAAGCACCTGATCCAACGCCTGGAACACATCCATCTCCATCAACATCACGGCGATCAGTGCATTGAACACTGCCCATACCACACGACCCGGATGGCTATGCGTGAGACGAGCAAAGAAATTAGACCACGCCAGAGAGCCAGCGTAGGCATTGGTCATGTTGATTTTGATTTGCGACACAATGACAAACAAGGCTGTCGCTGCCAGTACTAATTGCGGTGAGGAAAACACATGCTCAAAGCCTATCAAATACATATGGGTTGGATTAACCGCCTTATCCAGCGCCATGCCACCCTCGATAGCCAAATAAGCCAGCAATGCGCCCCCCAGCATTTTTAGTATGCCAAGGAATATCCAGCCAGGTCCGGCTATAAGCACTCCCAAATGCCAGGCTAGCTTATTCTTTTCGGTTTTTTCTGGCATGAAACGCAGATAATCGACTTGTTCGCCGATCTGCGTGATTAGCGCTACACCAACTGCTGTAGCCGCACCAAATAATGCCAGACTGAACCCACCACCCTGCCCCGACCTGCCTACGTAATGAATCAGCCTTGTCACTATCGCCGGGTCTTGATGGATAACAAAAATGAAGGGCAAGGCCATCAACCCTAGCCAGATTGGCTGTGTAATCATCTGTATGCGGCTGATTAATGTCACCCCATGCGTAACTAGCGGAATAACGATCAGGGCGCTGACCATATAGCCTGCATAAAGTGGCATATGAAACGCCAGTTCCAAGGCATAAGCCATGATGGCGGCTTCCAGCGCAAACAGAATAAAGGTGAACGAGGCATAAACAAAAGATGAGATGGTAGATCCGATATAGCCAAAGCCTGCGCCACGTGTGAGCAAATCCATATCTACACCATAACGGGCCGCATAATAACTAATGGGGATGCCCGTCATGAAAATAATGATGCCCACCGCCAATATGGCCCAGAAGGCGTTGATGAAGCCATAGTTGACGGTGATGGTGCCGCCGATTGCCTCCAGCACCAGAAATGAAATTGCACCAAAAGCGGTATTGGAAACGCGTAACACCGACCATTTACGAAATGACAACGGCGTAAAGCGTAACGCGTAATCTTCCAGCGTTTCGTTGGCTACCCATGTGTTGTAGTCGCGTCGCACCTTGACGATGCGCTGTATAGGCTCGCCTGACTCGATATCCCCACTGTTACTTAGAATTGCGCTCAATGCTTATTCCCGAGTTTGAAGTATTTTTGTTAGTTATTTTTAAAGCAATTTTCAAGCTATAAATTGCCTTAACTTTATATTAATTAATACGCAGGTTTTGGTCTCTACGCAATTCTACGTATTGGCCATCTGTCCTAATGAAATCTACCAGTGTATTAATTAGCTATTTATTTGAAAAATAATAAAATTGAAACAGAGGCTTGGTATCTTCAGTAGCACTTGGTTGGCAATTTTTCCAAGTAAATATTCGTAAAATCGGTATAACTTATGCTTGTAAAAATCGAGTCTGACTGACTCAATTAACCTTGATTGAAAGGAATGTGAAATGGCTCAACATATAAGCACACATCAACTTGATATCGGTATGCAAATTGACGAACTTGCTGGCATTGAACGTACAAAAAAAGAGGTGACCTTGCAACTGATTAAAAAGACTCTTTTGCTTGGGATTAATCTTGGAGTTACACGTCAGGACTTACTGAGTGCGGTGATTTCTGCTGATGCAAAACACTACGAAAGCAGTGAAGAACTGGAATTTAGAGCTGCTGCCGAGGCCGATATCCTGCTCCGCGACTTTTGCCATATATCCGGAATCGACCTGAATGCTCATGTAGAAACGGTAGTCAAAGATAAAATGCTCAATTTTGTGGAAAACAATTACTCAAAACATTCCCCAATCAGGGCACAGTAGCCAGATAATTAAAAAGTCGTTTTTTCTCTGAGAAATAAACAGGGCACGATTTTGGCACCCTGCATTGGTACATTTAAGCTCAGGCAATCATCAGGTAGCCACCAACACCAAGCATGAGTATACCCATGAAGGTGTGAACTGGTTTTGGTAGGCTCAGGCGCTGTGAAGATAAGGCAAGACCAGTTAGATGCAAAAGCGTTGTTGCAAAAAGCATGGCTGCCATTGTCTCAATACCAGACTGCAATGGCAGCTCTGCGCCGTGCGACATCCCGTGTAAAACTGCGAATGTAGCTATCAACATGATACGCAGCATAGGTTGAATTGATAAACTAATAACTAGCAGCAAACCCAGTGCCATCACACTGGCAGCAATTCCTGTTTCAAGTCCACCAAATGCTATCCCAGACGCACCTAGTACTGCGCCTACAGCCATCAATATCACAAAAGTGACTGGCAACTGCCAGCGTGCACTGCCGCCAAGTTTGCCTGCCCACAAACCAACAGCCAGCATCACCAGTAGGTGATCCCAACCTGTGAGTGGATGCATAAAAGCAGCATAAGCGTTATTCAGTCCATGGCCAGGATGGGCACTGGCAATGGCCGGAGCCACCATCAGCGCAATTGCTAAGAGTTGTTTCACTTTCATTCTATATCTCCTAATTTATCCAGACTTTTCTAACTCAGAAACGATTTACAAAAAACATCGCGCTATTTCATTAAGCCTTGCTTTTCGATGAAGCTGACAATCTCTTCCAAGCCCTGCCCTGTTTTCAGGTTGGTAAATAGGAAGGGCTTTTCACCACGCATGCGCTTGGCATCTCTATCCATTACTTCTAGCGAAGCGCCGACCATGGGCGCCAGATCGATTTTGTTGATGATCAGCAGATCAGACTTGGTGATGCCGGGGCCACCTTTGCGAGGTATCTTCTCGCCTGCTGCCACGTCGATCACATAGATAGTAAGGTCTGAGAGTTCGGGACTGAAGGTGGCAGCCAGATTATCGCCACCACTTTCTACAAATACGATATCCAACGGTGCAAAACGCTGACTAAGCTGGGCGACTGCCTCCAGATTCATCGACGCATCTTCACGTATCGCTGTGTGCGGGCAGCCGCCGGTTTCCACACCGATGATGCGTTCTGGCACTAACGCTTCATTACGAGTCAGGAACTCGGCATCTTCTTTGGTGTAGATATCATTGGTGACAACGGCGATGTTATAGACATCGCGCAACCTGCGGCATAGCGACAGGGTTAGTGCGGTCTTGCCTGAGCCTACTGGGCCGCCTATGCCTACGCGCAAGGGCTCGGCATAGCTGAGTGGTTTTTCAGATTGCAATGGCTGGTTCATTTAAATACCTCGGATTATGATCGAAACAGTCGTGTGTATTGGGTTTCATGCTTGCATGCAGCGATCGTCAGCGCCGGGCAAAAATTACTGATCTCGTCATCTGGCAACTGCATGGCACGCTTGATTTGCGCGGCTAACGAGCTACCGATGTGTAGCAGTATCTTTTGGCCAGCCACCTGCCCCAGAGGCACGGTTTTCATGGCAGCGCTGACTTGATTTTCGGCCCAGCTCCAGGCATAGGCATGCAACATATCCTGTTCACTGATCTGCCAGACATGACAGACGCCAGCGTAGATTGCAGGAAAAGCGGGGGCATCCAACTGATTGATCCTGGCTATAAATTCTGACGGCAATTCGCCTACATCCTGCAATAGCCGACGTAGCGAATAACCCATCTGGCGGCTCTCGGCCAGTGCCTCGGCACTATCGCGCCCTGCCTGATATTGCGCATCCCAATCTGCCACTGCATGCATATCATCCTGCTGCCAGGCTCGATACAAGCGCAGTAGCATTGGCAGCTCAAAACTGGTTTGGTAACTGGCTAGTACGTCAGCTATCCAAAGTTGCGCGGATTTCAGGTCTATCACATCCCCCGACTCAATTGCCCATTCCAGACCTTGCGAATAGCTATAGGCACCGACTGGCAGCATGGGGCTGGCCAGCTGTAAAAGACGGGAAAGTGCTTGGCGGTTATGGTCAACCATGGCGTAGCAACCTCGCTGGTGGGCGGATAGAGGGCGCATCATCATTGCTGTGGCGGTGACCGCCACCATAGGCACCAGCTTCTGGCTCAAAAGGCGCATTTTCATCGACAACAGTCACACCCAAGCCCAACAACATCTCTTTAAGCACATGATCTTGTTCAAGTCGTAGCCAACCATCGCCCACTTGCAATGGCACATGGCGGTTACCCAGATGGTAAGCCGCACGTGTCAGGGCCTGCGCGTCTGGCGCCGTGACTTTCATCACGGCTTGTTCAGCAGCGATGATCTCTATGATTTTGCCATTCTCAGCCTGCAGCAAATCGCCACCGCGCAGGATATTGCCGCGTTCTAGCATCACGGCAGCTTCCAGTCCTGATTTCAGGGTGACGCGTATGCGGCTTTTCTGGCGCAGATCAAAAGGCAGAACCAATGCATCGTCAGCTTTTTTAATCTCATCAAGTTTAATAAATATATTTAACATGTAATTGAATTAAAACAAAAAGTATCTTTGCGCCATGGGCAATATGGTCGCTGGTTCGCAGATCAACAACTCACCATCAGCACGCACCATGTAGGTCTCAGGATCGACATCGATATTCGGCATCCAGCTGTTATGGATCATGTCTTTCTTTTTGACGTTACGCGTCCCTTTGATCGCGACTAGCGGCTTCTGCAAGCCGAGTGCGGCAACTTCAGGATTGCTCAAAGCAGCCTGCGACACAAAAGTCACAGAGGTTTTAAGACCGCCACCATAAGCACCGAACATATGGCGGTAATGCACAGGCTGCGGCGTGGGGATAGAGGCGTTGGGGTCGCCCATCGCCGCCGCAGCGATCATGCCGCCTTTTAGTATGGTGGAAGGCTTCACCCCAAAGAATGCCGGACGCCAGAGCACCAGATCCGCCAATTTGCCGACTTCAATAGAACCAACCTCATGGGCAATACCGTGCGTCAGTGCTGGGTTGATGGTGTATTTGGCGATATAGCGTTTCACACGGAAGTTATCGTTACGCGCTGAGTCTTCAGCCAAAGCGCCGCGCTGCAGCTTCATCTTATGGGCGGTTTGCCAGGTACGGATGATAACTTCCCCTACCCGCCCCATGGCTTGGGAGTCAGACGACATCATGGAAAAGCCACCGAGATCATGCAGGATATCTTCAGCAGCGATGGTCTCACGACGAATGCGGCTCTCGGCAAAGGCGATATCTTCAGCAATCGCCGGATCAAGGTGATGACAGACCATGAGCATATCCAGATGCTCATCAATGGTATTGACGGTAAAAGGTCGTGTCGGATTGGTCGAGGATGGCAATACGTTGGCATAGCCTGCCGCCTTGATGATGTCTGGGGCGTGGCCACCACCGGCACCTTCAGTATGAAAAGTGTGAATGGTGCGGTCTTTAAACGCTGCAATAGTCGTCTCGACAAAACCTGATTCATTGAGGGTATCGGAGTGGATAGCGACTTGCACATCCATCTCTTCAGCCACGCTCAGGCAGTTATCAATCGCAGCCGGTGTTGTACCCCAGTCCTCATGCAGTTTGAGGCCGATAGCACCTGCGTTTACTTGTTCGCGCAGTGGTTCCGGCAGGCTGACATTGCCCTTGCCAAGAAAACCAAGATTCATGGGGAAAGCATCAGCCGCCTGCAGCATGTGGTGTATATGCCAAGGGCCTGGCGTACAGGTCGTCGCAAAGGTGCCCGTCGCAGGCCCGGTACCGCCGCCTATCATGGTCGTCACGCCTGACATCAAGGCCTCTTCGATCTGCTGTGGGCAGATGAAATGAATGTGGGTGTCGATACCGCCAGCGGTGACTATCATGCCCTCACCTGCAATCACTTCAGTCGCTGCACCAATGGCAATGGTGACGCCCGGCTGGATATCTGGATTACCAGCTTTGCCGATAGCAGAGATACGCCCTGCCTTGATGCCGATATCCGCTTTGATGATGCCCCAGTGGTCGATGATCAGCGCGTTGGTAATCACGGTATCAGCGACATCTGCCTCATTCAGTTGGCCTTGCCCCATGCCATCACGTATCACCTTGCCGCCGCCGAACTTCACTTCTTCACCGTAGAGCGTGTAATCCTTCTCCACCTCTATCCAGAGTTCTGTATCGGCCAAGCGCATACGGTCGCCGACCGTTGGGCCAAACATCTCGGCATAGGCACGCTTATCGATCTTCACGCTCATTTCAAAGCCCCCATGACCTTGGCTGCGAAACCATAGACTTTTCTATCCCCTGCCAGCGCCACTAGTTGCACAGTTCGGGTCTGTCCAGGCTCGAAACGCACTGCAGTACCTGCGGCTATATCCAACCTGTAACCATAAGCAGCCTCACGCGTGAATGAGAGCGCTTCGTTAGTCTCGTAAAAATGGTAATGCGAGCCAACTTGTATCGGCCTATCGCCTGTGTTCGCGACGTCGATAGTCACTACTGGGCGACCTGTATTCAGGGTGATTTCACCTGCTTCTATTTTCATTTCACCGGGGATCATATAAACCTCTTCAAGGAAAAAATGCCAAGCACTAAGCCAGTCGAGGCGCGAGTGAAAAAGACCGACGCAGCATATGTGTGATATGTAAGGAGGGCTTTTTCAGGAGCAACGAAGTATGGCGACGTGGTTGTCATTTTTAAGGAATTGGATGGTGGACAGTGACTAGCTTCGTCCCATCCGGGAAAGTCGCTTCAATCTGTATCTCAGGAATCATCTCCGCGATGCCTTCCATGACGTCTTCACGGCTTAGTAGAGTTGCGCCATAACCCATGAGATCAGCTACCGTGCGGCCATCACGTGCGCCCTCCATAATGGCGGCTGAGATATAGGCGATCGCTTCCGGGTAATTGAGCTTGAGACCACGCGCCTTGCGGCGCTCTGCCAGCAAAGCTGCGGTGAAGATGAGTAACTTGTCTTTTTCTCTTGGGGTCAGTTCCATGTGTTTACTCTAGTGTTAATCAGGTATTCCAAATCCTAGGTTTATTAGCTTCGCGCTGCCCATACCAAGGGCGTAATAGCATCCATAAGCGCTCAAAATACTGTCTGGCTTCCTGCGAAGATTGGCCGATGTAACGTGCCGAGAATATCTCCGGCAATGCCGTCACGCCACATTGCGCATCCTTGCTCACGCCTAGCGCTCTACAAGCATCAACTATGCTAGCGGGCACAGCGCCAGCGGTTACAACAAAGCCGCCTGAAATGACATTTCCACGCAAACCCATGAGTGACTGCATGACACGACTTTGTGGTGTCAGATAAGTACGCTCATTCCAGACCAACTTACCGTTACGCCTGATAGCCAGTGCTTGACGCAGAGTGCCCTCCTGCCAAGTTTCACCTTTGGCTTGCCTGCCGAGACAGACGATGTCCCAACCCGCATAGGCTGCACCAGAATCAAGCGTAATCTGGGTTAAAAAATTCACCTTTGCACCATCGAACAATATGTTTTCCTGCGGCAACCATTCCATGTGCGCATCCTGGCCTATGGTGATATTGATATGCTGGCTGGCAACCTGCTGGTTCGCCTTATACCACTTGCCAGCACCTGGGGTCGTTAACAGCACATTTGAATGGTTATCGAGTTTTACATCCAGCAATAGCCTATCACCACCTGCCACCCCGCCTGGGGGATGCACGATAATGCCATGGCAAATGTCGGGGCCTTCTGGATGTAGCGTCTTTTGTATAACCAGTGGGCCTTGATGTTGTCTTTTTGCGAGAAAACTGCGTTCATCCTGATGCGCAAAATCAAGCTTGAGTGCGCCTAGCCAGCCACTGCCCGGAGGCTGACTGACATTGCTAAAAGGCGATAATTGAGGCGATGCGGGGTTAGTGTCATCCATGCCTCATAATGCCACGAAATTCCGGATATTGTCTTTTTCCATATCCTCACCAAGTCCGCGCTTCACCACCTGTCCGCGCGACATCACCATATAGTGATTAGCCAGCGCCTGTGCAAAATCGTAATACTGCTCAACCAGCAAGATGGCCATATCACCACGCTGTGAAAGCATGCGGATGACACGCTCGATATCCTTGATGATGGAAGGCTGTATACCTTCGGTGGGCTCATCCAGAATCAATACTTTGGGTCTGGAAACTAGCGCCCGCGCAATGGCCAGCTGCTGTTGCTGGCCTCCCGAGAGGTCGCCGCCACGTCGGTGTAGCATCTCTTTCAGCACTGGGAACATCTCATAAACATCCCCTGGTATCTTGCTGGCGCCTTTACCTTTGACGACCGCGAGGCCCATCAGCAAATTCTCTTCTACCGTCAGGCGCGAAAATATCTCACGCCCTTGTGGCACATAAGCCATGCCATTGCTGGCGCGGGTATAGGGCTTATAGCTGGTGATATTTTTGCCATCCAGCATAATCTGGCCAGTCTTGACTGGAATCACGCCCATCAGGCATTTAAGCAGCGTCGTCTTACCCACGCCATTTCGCCCCAGCAACACAGTGCAGGCGCCCATGGGCACTGATAAGGAAACATCACGCAGTATCTGACTACCACCGTAGAATTGATTGATTGCTTTGACTTCTAACATGTATGGATTACCTTCCTAGGTAAACTTCGATGACTTGTTCATTGTTCTGAACTTGATCCATGGTACCTTCGGCCAGCACACTACCCTGATGCAGCACAGTGACCTTGCGAGCAATGCTGTTCACAAAATCCATGTCGTGTTCCACCACCATCAGCGAATGTTTGCCAGCCAAGCTATTCAGCAATTCGGCCGTACGCTCAGTCTCATGGTCTGTCATGCCGGCTACTGGTTCATCGAGCAAGAGCAGGCGCGGCTCTTGTGCCAGTAGCATACCGATCTCCAGCCACTGCTTTTGGCCATGCGAGAGCAAGCCGGCACGCCACTGATAGAGGCTGGCCAGATTGATGGTTTCCAGAATCTCTGAGATGCGATCTTTTTGCTCGCCCGTCAGCTTGCCAAACAGTGAGTTCCAGACACCTTTATTTGCCTTGATTGCCAGCTCCAGGTTCTCGAATACGGTGTGGTTTTCAAATACCGTAGGCTTTTGAAACTTGCGGCCTATGCCTGCTTGCGCAATCTGTGGCTCAGTCATCTTCGAGCAATCCAGCGTCTGCCCAAAGAACACACTGCCACTGTCTGGGCGTGTCTTGCCAGTAATCACATCCTGCAAGGTAGTCTTGCCCGCACCGTTAGGGCCAATGATGCAACGTAACTCGCCTACATCAATCGCCAGCGAGAGATTATTCAGCGCGCGAAAACCATCAAAACTGACTGTGATGTCTTCCATATACAGCACCACACCGTGCGAGGTATCGAGCACCCCAGGCTGCAGGATATGCCCAGCTGAAATAGAGGTCGTTGCGCCCGATTCACTTATTTTTTGTTCTACCATCATGCACCCTCTGTCTGTGCTGCAATTGCTTGCGCTTTGGCTATCTTCTTCGCCTTGATCTTATTGACTAAGCCGAGTACACCCTGTGGCAGATAAAGCGTGCTGAGTACAAACAGAAGCCCCAGGAAATACAGCCAATATTCAGGGAAAGCCTCAGTGAAATAGCTCTTCATACCATTGACCACCCCTGCTCCGACTAGTGGACCAATCAGCGTGCCACGACCACCGACTGCTGCCCAGATGGCGATCTCAATCGAGTTGGATGGCGACATCTCACTGGGGTTGATAATGCCGACCTGTGGCACATACAGGGCACCAGCAATGCCGCATACCATGGCGGAAAATGTCCATATGGCGAGTTTGTAATGCAAAGGGTTATAGCCAGAGAACATGACGCGTGATTCGGCATCACGTATCGCCGTCAGCACGCGGCCAAACTTGGAGCTGACAATCGCACGCGATACCAGTAGCAAAGTAATCAGAGTCAGCCCGGTTAGCACAAACAAGACCAAGCGCATATGCGGCGTGGTGATGTCATAGCCCAGCAGGCGCTTGAAATCGGTAAACCCGTTATTGCCGCCAAAGCCAGTCTCGTTGCGGAAGAACAGCAACATGAAGGCATAAGTCATGGCCTGAGTGATGATGGAGAAATAAACCCCTTTGATTCGGGAGCGGAACGCAAAGTAGCCGAAGATAAAAGCCAGCACGCCTGGCACCAGCACTACCAGTAACATGGCATACCAAAAATGGTCAGTGAACTTCCAATACCAGGGGTAAGCTTTCCAATCCAGAAACACCATGAAATCTGGCAAATCGCTATGGTAGCTGCCGTCATGGCCGATCTGGCGCATCAGATACATACCAAAAGCATAGCCGCCTATGGCGAAAAACAAGCCATGCCCGAGACTCAGTATGCCGGTGTAGCCCCAGACCAGATCGATCGCCAGCGCCACGATGGCGTAGCAGAGTATCTTGCCACTCAAGGCCACGGTGTAATCGGAGATATGGAATATGCTACCTTCTGGTACCAGCATATTCATGATGGGGAACAGCAGACACAGCACGGCAGTCGCTATGCCCAGATAGAGCCATGAGCGGGAATCGTACAAACCGGAGATAGACGTAAATTTCATATTGCTTCCCTAATCTAGCGAACGGCCCTTGAAGGCGAACAGACCCTGCGGACGCTTCTGGATGAAAATAATGATGATCACCAGCACGAATATCTTGGCCAGCACCGCGCCAGCAATGCCTTCCAGAAATTTGCTGACGATGCCCAAGCCCATGGCGGCATAGACAGCGCCTGCCAATTGCCCCACCCCGCCCAGCACCACTACCATGAATGAATCAACGATATAGCTCTGACCCAATGCCGGGCCCACGTTACCCACCTGCGACAAGGCCACGCCAGCCAGCCCGGCGATACCTGAGCCCAGGCCAAACGCCATCGCATCTACTTTGCTGGTATTGACCCCTGTGCAACTGGCCATGCCACGGTTTTGCGTAACAGCGCGGATAAATAAACCAAGGCGGGTTTTGGTGATGAGTAGCCACATCATGAGTAGCACGAGGGCTGCGAAGGCAATGATGTAGATGCGGTTGTTAGGCAGTATGAGGTTCGCTGTGAGCTGCAAGCCACCAGACATCCAGCTCGGGTTTTCTACTGAGACATTTTGTGCACCAAAGACGCTACGTACGAGCTGCATCAGCATCAAACTCACGCCCCAGGTTGCCAGCAATGTCTCCAGCGGGCGGCCATACAGATGGCGCAGTACCAGACGTTCGATAATGACACCGATGATGGCAGTGACCATGAAAGCAAACGGGATTGAAAGAATCAGATACCAGCCAAAGTAATTCGGTAAATAGTGCAGAAAAAGATTCTGCACGATGTAAGTGGCATAGGCGCCTATCATCATCATTTCGCCATGCGCCATGTTGATGACGCCCATCAGGCCATAGGTCACCGCCAGACCCAGCGCCGCCAGCAGCAAGATACTGCCGAGGCTAATGCCGGTAAAGACCTGACCTATCTTGTCATAGGTCGCCATGTGGTTCTCAATCGACTTCAGTGCTGCCTGAATCGCTTCTTTCACTTCAGGGTCTTGCTCACCATCCGCTTCGAGACGGCTGGCCAAGATTTGTTTGTTATTAGGGTTGGCGCTATCGCCTAATTCATCGACAGCTGCCAATCGCGTGGCTTTATCCGGGCTGCTGATTTCGATGCTCGCACGCACCTGAGCCAGAGTCGCTTTTACCTTGCTATCTTCTTCTGTGGCTTCCACCTTTTTGATTAATGCCAGTCGACCTGCACTGGGGTCGGTGCCTAGTAGTGATTTAGCGGATTCCAGCCTGACTTTGGTGTCTGTTGATAGCAAGTTAAGCGATGCGATGGTTGCATCCAACTCACCGCGCATCTGGTTGTTATTGATGATGTCTTCAGCGTCTTCTGGCAGTTCGACCTCTTTGCCAGTCAGCACATCAGTGACGGCGCTATCGCCCACCATGAAAATCTGTTTGTCTTTGAGTTTGATCGCATCATCGAGGATGGCTTGCAGATAAGGGATCGCTGAAACATCACCTTCTGCTGAAACCTGATTTAATGCAGCGATTCTGGTGTCATTGTCACCAGTGGAGAGTATGGCTTTTTGCTGGGGCGTCAGCGCCCAGGCTTGGCTTGAATACACTGAAACAAATACCATCAGTGCGAATAGGTAGCGGGTAATGCCAGAGTTCTGTTTTGTCATTCAATCGCGCTCTCAAGAATACCGCTGCGAAGCAAGTTCGCAGCGGTTTGAGGATTTAACTACAAGATCAAACTATTACTTGGTGACAGGCTCATCAGGCTTCTTGTCGTTGCCTTCAATGAATGGGCTCCAAGGTTGTGCTTTCACTGGGCCCGGTGTCTTCCAAACCACATTGAACTGGCCATCAGCTTTCACTTCGCCGATGAATACTGGTTTGTGCAAGTGATGGTTCTTGGGATCCATTTCAGACATGAAACCACCAGGTGCCTTGAAAGTTTGGCCAGCCATCGCAGCGATCACCTTATCGGTATCTGTGCTCTTGGCTTTTTCAACTGCTTGCGCCCACATATGGATACCGATGTAAGTCGCTTCCATTGGGTCGTTAGTCAAAGGCTTGTCAGCGCTAGGCAGCTTCTTGGCTTTGGCGTAGGCGGACCATTCCTTGATCCATGCAGCGTTGGTTGGGTTCTTCAGGCTCATGAAGTAGTTCCATGCGGCCAAGTGACCAACCAGTGGCTTGGCATCGACGCCGCGCAGCTCTTCTTCACCCACTGAGAATGCAACCACAGGAACGTCTTTCGCCTTCAGGCCAGCGTTGCCCAGCTCTTTGTAGAACGGAACGTTAGAGTCGCCATTGATGGTGGAAACCACAGCGGTCTTCTTGCCTTCAGCTGCAAACTTCTTGATGTTGGCAACGATAGTTTGGTAATCGCTGTGACCGAATGGTGTGTACTCTTCCATGATGTCGGCATCAGCAATGCCTTTGGAATGAAGGAATGCACGCAGGATCTTGTTAGTCGTACGTGGGTAAACGTAGTCAGTACCCAACAGTACGAAACGCTTGGCGCTGCCGCCATCCTTGCTCATCAGGTATTCCACTGCTGGAATCGCCTGTTGGTTAGGTGCTGCACCAGTATAGAACACGTTTTTCTCAAGTTCTTCACCTTCGTATTGCACTGGATAGAACAAGAGACCGTTCAGTTCCTTGTATACCGGCAGTACAGATTTACGTGAGACGGAAGTCCAGCAGCCGAAAGTCACAGCCACTTTGTCTTGAGTAAGCAATTGACGTGCCTTGGTAGCGAACAATGGCCAATCAGAAGCTGGGTCAACAACCACTGGCTCCAGCTTCTTGCCGAGTACGCCACCATTTTTGTTGATCTCGTCTATGGTCATCAGCGCCATGTCTTTCAGCGCTGTTTCAGAGATCGCCATCGTGCCAGAGAGTGAATGCAGAACACCGACTTTGATCGTGTCCTCAGCAGCTTGTACAAACGAAATGTTAGATCCAATCAGCGCGATGCTGGCAGCGATCACGCTCATGGATTTAATGAAATTGCGACGATTTTGCATTTATTGCTCCTAAGTCAAATATGTAAGGGAGTAATTAGAATTGGAACTGCATAGCGACATTGATCGCGTCGATACTGCTAGCACCGGTTTTCTTGGTGTCAGAGTAGAACCCAGACACTTGAGCGTTGTAGCCATCAATGATGTAAGCCATGCCTAAGTCGTATTTCTTGGTATCGATATTGTCGTCCGGGTTAAATTTCTGATAACGAACGAATGGTTGCAATTTGCCCCAACCCATACTGTCGTTGAAGATATAACCAGCACCGGCTGAGTAAGCTTTACCTTGTTCGCTCAGGAAAACTTTGTCGGTGTTGTAATCGTAGTAAGCAGCTTCAATTGAAATCGCGCCTGGACCTACACCCTTTTTCTCAAGCAGGAAATCAACGCTGTATGAGTTGTAATCACCAGTTGCCGTAGTTGATACAGCGCCGTCTCGTTGGGTTCTACCTGCGATACCAACAGCCAGAATGTCCTTGGCACCAAGATAGTTACCTGTACCGTAGTAGCCAGGCTCTGCATCCCAGAAGTCATATTGCAGACGACCGGCATACATCAGGCCATCACCACCAGTACGTGGGCCAACCACGACAGGTGCGATTTTGAATGCAGTATTGCCTTCAAACGCGCCGATAGAGTACTGCAGCTTGCCGTCAAGCAAGGTGCCAACAGCTGCAACACCGTCGTCACGGCCGATGTAACCACCATTGAAGCCATAACGTGACGCAATACCTGACCAGTAGCCACCACCGAGTGAGTAGTAAGGGCCTGCCAGATTGGCACGGTCACTAGGTGAAAGGAAACGACCTGCCCAGATTGTGAATTCTGGTGTCAGTGCGAATTGAACGTTAGCATCGATAGGCTGAAAACCTTCGCCAGCAATACTCTTTTCAGTATTGAACATACCCTTGATATATTTATTCAAAGAGCCAGAAAAGAATAAACGTGCACTGTCCAGACTGAAGTCTTGTGAACGGCTATTGCCGCTTGGCGCAGCATCTTCGACGGAAGCAAAGCTACCACGCATGCCAAAACCGAAACTGACTGATTGATCTTCACCAAAAGTAATCGTACCGCCAGCATTCGCACTGAACGCAGATACTAAAACCGCTGCTGCTACAGCGTTCGCAAGCAGATTTGTCTTAAGCTTAAATGTCATCCCAACTCTCCTTATTAAAAAACCTACCCTGAATAAAATCCTGCGTTTGAACGCACCAATAGAAGTGCAGATTCAAAACATGTTGCAAGATTAGTCAGTGAGAGCTACGCATTGAATACGTCATATTGCGTAGTCTGGTTTTAAGATAAGAGAGATGGATTTGTGATAATTTCAGCAAACCATTACTGAATCAGGATACAAAAGCATCATGGGAAGAATTCATAGCATCAGACAAATAACAATCTTGTCTTTGGCACTTTTATGCAGCGCATGTGGCGAGCTATCTTACAAGCGTGGCGCTGGCCCAGAGGAACTAGCAACTATACAGAAAGGCTGCCGGAGCAACTCACAGACTCCCGCTGAGTACGAAGCATGTATGTCCGGGAACGGCTGGGTGGTGAAAAACTTTGATGAGAAAGATCCAGTGGCAGACATCGAGGTTTCAACAGATAACAGAAACCCGACAGGTACTATTGTCCACAAAGAAATAGTTGCTGGATCTACAAATCCGACCTCAAGTACTGATTCAGCAGCAGCGATTAAATCAGAGCCAGCACACATCGCCAGCCCTGATGACCTATTCAAAATCAGTTCATGGTGGAAGATAGGTGGTAATGATGCAGGTCTTAAGCAGGCTATGAACGAATGTGTCGCCAGCTTGGGTGAAGCGCATAAACCCAATGTTGCCACTCAGCAAACAACCAGAGCTTTCCTCATCTGTATGAAAAAATCGGGCTGGACTGGTTTAAGGTCAAAATAGCTTTATACGCTAGGTTAAATATCTTTCTTGATGCACTGTGCCTTCATTGCATCACGGTAGACATCATCAATTGCATCATCACCGATGGCCGAGTCTTCTAGCCGTTTTCTGAAGGAATCACATTGCTTGTCGCTGTTGATTAACTCAGCGGCCATTTTGGCTTTTTTGCTGGCCTGTAATGGATGGTAATGATGCCCACAGCCAGCTAGCAACAAGGCTGCTGTAACAACGAGAATGTACTGTTGCCTGAATCGCAAGTTATTTGCCCTACCTTTCAAAGTCACATTTATACAATTTCAATTAAAGCCAATGCATAATAAGGCCATTAGTTAACTTGGCCGTAAAAAATATGCATATTGTCGATGGAATCGCGCTCTCTGATTTAGCCATGCGTCTGGTATCTTCAGTCTTTCTGGGTGGATTGCTTGGACTCAACAGAGACCTGCATCGCAAGCCTGCGGGGATCAGGACACTTGCCCTTGTATCATTGGGTGCTGCAATGGCCACATTGCTTGTCGTTGGCGTACATCCTGAAAATGGCGCACCCAATGTGGATGCAATCAGCCGTGTGTTGCAAGGTATATTGACTGGTATAGGCTTTCTCGGTGTTGGGGTAATCATTAGAGATGCAGCCGGGCATGTGTCGGGTTTAACTACGGCCGCGACGATCTGGGTTTCTGCGATTATGGGGACTCTCTGCGGCCTCGGATATTGGGAACTGATTGCTATCTCTACTGCACTCATCATGTCCATCCTCACATTTGGCGGCAAGCTGGAGAGGTATGCTGAGCGAGTATTCAAACATGCATCCCCTGCTTCCAAACAATCATCTGAACAATAATAAAAAAGCCGCGCAACCGCGGCTTTTTTATTATTTAGAAGAATCTAACTGAAATCTATTTCAATTTATACACCAGTACACTATCACCTTGCTTGTAGCCAAAAATAGAATTGCCACCAGATGCCACGGCAATGTACTGCACGCCATCAATCTCATAACTGATAGGTGGGGCATTCACACCATATTCACTCTTGGCTTGCCATAGCAGTTTGCCGGTATCTGTATCGTAAGCATTAAAGTTACCGTTACCTTCGCCAGTGAACAGCACACCACCTGCTTTCGCCAGTACACCACCAATCAGTGGCTGCTCCGTCCTGTTTTGCCATTTGATCTTGCCAGTAGTCAGGTCTATGGCTGAAAGCAAACCCCATCGTGGCGCATCTGCTGGTTCTGAAGATGCATAGC
>Ga0265327_10001505_pt1 | contig 28874 bp, 12 predicted proteins | sample 41621metaG_FD_202089 | JGI IMG/M metagenome (GOLD analysis project Ga0265327, IMG submission 202089) | Rhizosphere microbial communities from Carex aquatilis grown in University of Washington, Seatle, WA, United States - 4-16-21 metaG | ecosystem: Host-associated > Plants > Roots > Rhizosphere...
TAAACACCGACATCCGGAATTTTAAAATCAAATATTCTGTTCCGGCAAAATAATAAATTGACTAAAATTCTGTGAATCTTGTGGCAATTTTTTAATTTTTGGACAGCATCTTAGTTAATAAAATAGTGATGGATTTTAGTCCAAATATTTTTAATGTATTTGAATGATTTTTAATGCTTGACTTCAACAGGTTTGTGAGTATATTTAAAAACAAAAGGAAAAATTACGCCTAAAATTAATGCGTATGCAGCAAAAACAAACCAGATACTTTGCCAGTTTTTAATACCTCCTTTTGTAAAATAATCGACTACCTGACCACTTAATATGCCACCTAAGAAAGCACCTAATCCATTTGTCATAATCATAAACAGCCCTTGAGCGCTGGCTCTAATATTAGGTTCAGCTTCCATTTCAACAAATAAAGACCCCGAAATATTGAAAAAATCGAATGCCATACCATAAATAATCATCGATAAAATAAGTAAAAATAAACCATCCCCGGGATTTCCAATTCCAAATAAACCAAAACGTAATACCCAAGCAAATATGCTTATAATCATAACTTTTTTAATTCCAAAACGACGCAAGAAAAATGGAATTGATAAAATAAATAAAGTTTCGGATATTTGTGACATCGACATTAACAAACCGGGATGTATAACTGCAAATGAATTAGCGTACATTGGAAGGCTTTTAAACTCTTGTAAAAATTGACCACCAAAAGTATTCGTAACTTGTAAAGCCGCACCGATAAGCATTGCGAAAATAAAAAACACGGCCATTTTAGTATTTTTGAATAGGACAAAAGCATCTAAACCTAAGGCTGAAACTATTGTACCATCTCGTTTTGCTTTTGCCGGCAAACAAGCAGGCATCGTAAAGGCATAAATTCCTAAGAATAATGCCGAACCTGCCGCAACATATAATTGTAAAGGGCTTTGCGACCACCCAAATAAATCGACAACCCACATTGCTATTACAAAACCCACAGTTCCCCAAACCCGAATTGGTGGAAAATCTTTGACAATATCTAAGCCTTTTTGCTCCAGAATGCTGTACGATACAGTATTATTCAGTGCAATAGTAGGCATATAGGCCATAGAATTAAATAGCATAACCCAAAACATAAGTGTTGGATTACTAAGCGTTGATGCCCATAATAACAATATAGCACCTAAAATATGGCATATCCCCAATACTCGTTCTGCATTAATCCACCGGTCGGCAACTATGCCCAACAACCCTGGCATAAATAGCGAAGCGATACCCATAGTTGCAAAAATGCTTCCTATTTCTCCACCGGTAAAATGCAAGGTAATACCCATGTAGCCCCCAAAAGAAATCAGCCACGAACCCCAGATAAAAAACTGGAGAAAATTCATCAATATAAGACGCAGTTTGATACTCATAAATTTATTGTTACAAATTATAGTTAGACGAACAAAAGTAGAAAAAAATAAATACTGGCAAAGAATTAAACGGTCAAAATAAACATAATAATAAACTCAAATTCTTTCGCTCACTTTTTTTACCATCATTGGTTTCCATGAATCGAAATCGCCATCGATAATCTGTTTGCGCGCTTGTCCAACCAGCCACAAATAAAACGCCAGATTATGAATACTTGCAATTTGTGCTGCCAGACGTTCATTTACATGTACCAGATGACGCAAATATGCTTTGGAATATGTTGTATCAACAAACGAAGCGCCGTCATCTTCAATTGGAGAAAAATCAGTTTTCCATTTCTCGTTTTTAATGTTGATAATTCCGTTTTTTGTAAACAACATTCCATTGCGACCGTTGCGCGTTGGCATCACGCAATCGAACATATCTATTCCGAGCGCAATTCCTTCGAGAATATTCACCGGCGTACCGACGCCCATCAAATAACGCGGACGGTCGAGTGGTAAAATGCCGTTTACGAGTTCAATTGTTTCGTACATCATTTCAACCGGCTCGCCAACCGAAAGTCCGCCAATAGCATTGCCTTCACAATTTTGTTTGGCAATAAATTCGGCAGATTGAATGCGTAAATCTTTGTAAACGCTACCTTGTACAATCGGGAAATATGCCTGATGATAACCATATAACGGTTCTGTTTCGTTCAGCCGTTTTATTCCACGCTCCAACCAGCGATGCGTCATGTCCATTGACTTGTGCGCGTAATCGTATTCGCAGGGATATGGCGTACATTCGTCGAGCGCCATCATAATATCTGCGCCAATTGTGCGCTGTGTTTCAATAACATTTTCGGGAGTAAAAATATGTTTCGAGCCGTCAATATGCGAACGGAATGTTGCGCCATCTTCTTTTAATTTACGTATGTCGGACAAAGAAAATATTTGAAAACCGCCGCTGTCGGTAAGTATTGGTCTGTTCCAGTTCATAAAGCGATGCAGACCGCCGGCTTGTTTCAAAACATCGGTTCCGGGACGTAAATATAAATGATAGGTGTTGCCAAGAATGATTTGCGCTTTAATGTCGTCAGCCAGTTCGTGTTGATGCACGCCTTTTACAGTGCCCAATGTACCGACGGGCATAAAAATTGGCGTCAATATTTCGCCGTGGTCAGTTGTAATTTTTCCTGCGCGGGCTTTGGTTGCGTTATCTGATTTATAAATCTGAAATGTCAGCATTGATTTTTATTTTTAAATCGCAAAAATAATTAATAATTGTCAATTGTTAATTATCAATTGGATTCTGATTAAAATATTCTTTTAACTTTTTTTTACATTTATAGATTAAACCATTTTCAAACTCGTGCGTCTTAATAGTATCAAAATTTTAATTTAATAAAATAAAAATTATGAAACGTTCAAAAATTTTAGCAGTCGCAATGTTTTGTTTGACATTTGTGATTACTATTTCGATTCATTCGTGCAAAAAAGACAGCACAACACCAACCGGTCTTGATGCCACATCTCTCTCAAATGCCGAAGCCGATAATGCTTTAGCGACCAACACATCCGATTACGTGGACAACGAAGTAACGTCGGCAATGGTTTATACCGAAAATAATTTATTAAAAAGCGCTCAAACCGATACTTGTCCGACCATCACAGTTGTTAGCAGTCCCAATTATCCAAAAGACATCACTGTTGATTACGGCACAGGTTGCAATCTAAACGCAAACCGTGTTCGTTCGGGTGTTATTCATATTCACGCAACTGGACCATATCGCACACAAGGCAGCGTTTTGACAGTTACGTTCACTAATTTTTACATCAACGGAAATCTGATTGAAGGAACAAAAACCGTTACAAACAATGGATTAAATAGTAACAATCATATATCTTTCTCAGTAGTATTGGTCGGTGGAAAATTAACAAAACCCGATGGCAGTTGGATTGCACACGAATTTACACGCACGCGCGAATGGATTGCCGGAAGCAATACGCCACGCATCAAAGCTGACGATGTTTATTCTATTACCGGTGGCGCAACTGGTTCTAATTCTGCCGGTCTGACTTTTACCAGAACCATTACAAAACCAATTACAGTTGCATTAAATTGCGACTGGAACGAAGCAGGTACAGTCCAAACCGTTTATACAAAAAACGGCTCGTCAAAAACAGTCGTACTCGATTTTGGCGACGGTACATGCGATAATGTAGCCACAGTTTCGGTGGATGGTGGTGCACCAAAAACCATCATAATAAAATAAGGTTTAGTGAATAATTGTTGTCGCCGCAGAACATGTGTTCTGCGGCTTTTTTTTGTTGCCATTGTTTTTTTCTCTAATTTTGTCTCCTTAAAATTAAACTTTTGATTATGAAAATTCATGCAATTCTTTTGACCACGTTCATTTTAATGAGCTTTTTTAATGCCAAATCGCAAAACAAAACCGATGACGATAAAAAAATCAAACAACAATATAACTGGTTTAATCTCGATCCGCAAAAAGATCACATAGCCGGCGTCGGAACTGAAAAAGCCTACGAAACTTTATTAAAAGGAAAAAAATCATATCCAATAATTGTTGCCGTTATCGACGGTGGTGTGGACATTAACCACGAAGACCTGAAAGGAAAAATTTGGGTCAACGAAAAAGAAATTCCGGGCAACGGCATCGACGACGATCACAACGGTTATGTTGACGACATTAACGGCTGGAATTTTCTCGGTAACGCAAATGGCGAAAATGTCAACTTCGCTACAATGGAACTGACGCGCGAATACAAAAAATATTATGCCATGTTTTTTAATAAAGAATTGAAAGACGTTGCAGCCAAAGACACAGCCGATTTTAGAAAGTTTCAGAATATAAAAGAAAAATACGACAAAGAAAAAACAAAAGCCGAAAGCGATTACGATATGATTCGCAATTTCGATGCGACATTCTCGATTGCTGATAGTTTGATTCGCGTCTATTTGAAAAAAAACAATTATACAATTGACGACATCAATGCCATACAGACAACTAAAGATTCGCCTGTAATGATGGTTAAAGATTATTTTCAGCAATTGTACAAAAAAGGTTTTACACGCGAAGACTACGTTTCTTACCGCGACCACGTTTACGAAAAATACAAATATCAACTCAATTTAGATTTTGATTCGCGCAAAATTATTGGCGACAATCCCGACAATCCAAGTGATTCGATTTATGGCAACAACGACGTTATTGGTCCCGATCCGAGTCATGGAACCGGTGTTGCTGGAATCATTGCTGCCAATCGCAACAATGGCATCGGAATAAATGGGATTGCCGATAATGTTAAGATAATGGTTTTGCGCGCCATTCCAAACGGCGACGAATATGACAAAGACGTCGCAAATGCAATTAAGTACGCTGCAAATAACGGAGCAAAAATTATCAATTGTAGTTTCGGGAAAAATTATTCGTCGGGCAAATATATGGTTGATCAAGCAATAAAGTTGGCAAAGGCAAAAGGCGTGCTTATTATTCACGCTGCCGGCAATGACGCGGAAGACAACGACATGGTCGATCATTTCCCGACAAACTTGGACGTCAATAGAAAAGTAATTGATGACAACTGGATTGATGTTGGTGCAAGTAGTAACAAACTTAAAAAGACGCTTACTGCTTCGTTTTCGAATTACGGAAAAAACACGGTTGAAGTTTTTGCGCCGGGTGTCGATATTTATACAACCGCGCCTAAAAATACGTATAAAATTGAAAGTGGTACCAGCTTTTCGTCGCCGGTGGTTGCCGGAGTTGCTGCGCTTATCTGGTCGTATTATCCAAACCTGACAGCAAAAGATATTAAGCAAATAATTTTACAATCGGCAAATGTTTATCCAAAGAAAAAGGTTTATAAACCAGACGCTCAAACCCCAGAAAAAATTAAAGTCCGTTTTGGCAGTTTATCGGTAACCGGTGGAGTTGTTAACGTTTACAATGCGCTTTTGCTTGCCGAAAAATGGAATAAAAAATAAGATTACTATTTACCGCAAAGACGCTAAGTAGCAAAGAAAAAACATTATTTATTTTTGCGTCTTAGCGTCTTAGCGGTGAAAGAAATTAGAACGACAACAAAGTTAAACCTATTGTTACCGGATGCAACTCTGGTCCGTTGCCGGTTTTAAACAATGGTGTAACTTCGTAATTGGCAAATAATTTAAGTGCGCCATATCCAATGCGTGCTGTAAAGCCATAACGGAAAGTATTTAATTGATAATCGCCGTCAGCAACTTCGTCATAAGAATAACCATCTTTTGAGTACAGATAGCGCATACTCGACCAAAGTCTTACACCGCCAACAACTCCGGCAGCAATATAAAACATCCGGTGATTTTCGCCGGTAGGAATTTGTATTTCGAAAATTAATGGAATGTTCAAATAAGTGGTGCGCAATTTATTTTTTGCATAAGAAATTCCGTTGCCCGGATCAATGCCCACAATGCTGTCGTTGCGCTCTGTTAATTTTACATTATTTTTAAAATAGTAGCCGTTCCATTCTAATCCCATACCAGTTGTCAGACCAACATATTTTTTAATTAACGGAATATTGTACTCCAAAAAATTTAATGCGAACGCCCACGAATGAGTAGGATTCAAATCCATAAAACTTGCTTTTTGTCCATTGGCATAAACCGGTAAATCAAAATTGTTATTCTTGTCAACATAATTATTCAAACCCAGTTCGAAACCAGCCCAATGACCGTGAAAATGATCGCGGTTGTGTCTGTGCCATTTGCTCCAATCCCAGTCACCGTCAGTGAAATCGTTTTTATGTTTCTTTTCTTTTTTGTCTTTGGCATTTTGCAATTCGAGTTCGGAAATTTGCGTATCGATGTCAGTAATACCTTTTTGTAAAGCAACAATTTGATTTTCTAAATTGGCAATTTCTTTTTTATTGACGGCAGTCTTTGTCGTGTCGGTACTTTCTTTGAGTTTTGCAATTTTATTTTGCAAGTCAAGAATCTCGGTTTTAAATTCGAGTTTTCCATTTTCGAGTTTATCAATGTCTTGTTGATTGATAATGATAATCTTTTTGGTTCCCATCTTTATTTTGGTCGTGTCGTTTTGCGCAAAAACCGAAACGCTGCAAAATAGTAAGGTTAAAACCATAGCGGCATAAGTGCGGCTAAAAACTTTCCTTTTCATGTTGTTTAATTTTTTTTGTTTGACTTTTTGTTTGATTGTTTAATTGTTACTTGTAAGACGAATGAAGTTTCGAAATGTTACAGGAAAATTTCAAAAATAATTAATCTTTTGGAAAATAATTTTTCGACAATTTTTCACAAATAAACAACCATGAATTTACACATAGTAAATAGCTAAACAATTATCCGTTGTATTCGTCCCAGCTTTTTATGGCGATGTCTTCGTCGTTTAACAAACAAATGGCATAAAAAAAGGCGCTTGCCAATCGGGCGTTGGTTATCAACGGAATATTGTAATCGACAGCGCTACGTCTGATTGTATAATCGTTTGCCAACTCGGTTTTTGTTAAATCTTTCGGGATGTTTATAACTAAATCAATTTTTTTTTCGCGCAAATAATCCAATGTGTTTGGTTGCTTGTCTTCGTCGGGCCAATGAAGCATGGTTGCCGGTATTCCATTGTTTATAAGAAACTGATGCGAGCCGCGTGTTGCAAATAAATTATAACCCTTGTTGACCAACATTCGTGCACTTTGCAGCAATTCAATTTTCGAGCGTGCATCGCCTGTTGAGAGCAATATATTTTTCTTCGGAACGGTATAACCAACCGACAGCATAGCCTTTAATAAAGTTTCGTAATAACTTTCGCCAATGCAACCAACTTCGCCCGTCGAAGCCATGTCCACACCCAACACCGGATCGGCTTTTTGCAAGCGCGAGAAAGAAAACTGTGGCGCTTTTACGCCGATGTAATCCAAATCAAAACTCGATTTTTCGGGTTTATGAACTTCAATGTCCAACATAACTTTTGTCGCCAGTTCTATAAAATTTACTTTCAACACTTTCGACACAAACGGAAAACTTCGCGAGGCGCGCAAATTACATTCAATTACTTTTATGTTGTTGTCTTTTGCTAAAAATTGCATATTAAACGGACCGGTAATATGCAATGCTTTTGCTATGTCGCGGCTTATTTTTTTAATTCGGCGCGCTGTTTCGAAATAAATTTTCTGTGCAGGAAAAACCATCGTTGCGTCGCCAGAATGGACGCCGGCAAATTCGATGTGTTCCGAAATGGCATAACAAATAATTTCGCCGTCTTTAGCAACTGCATCGAGTTCTATTTCTTTTGCATTTTCTATAAACTCCGAAACCACCACCGGATATTGCTTTGAAACATTTGCTGCCAATTGCACAAAAAAATCCAATTCCGAGTGATTCGAAACCACATTCATTGCCGCGCCAGACAAAACATAAGAAGGTCGAATTAAAACAGGAAAACCAATCTGGTCAACAAAATCGTGAATATCTTCTATGGACGTCAATTCTTTCCAACGTGGTTGATCGACTTTTAGTTCGTCGAGCAACATCGAAAATTTATGACGATTCTCGGCATTATCAATCGACAGCGGCGACGTTCCAAGAATATGAACATGCTGACGGTGCAAACGCATCGCCAGATTATTCGCAATTTGTCCACCGGTCGAAATGATAACGCCTTTGGGTTGTTCAAAGTCAATTATATCCAGCACGCGCTCGAAAGAAAGTTCGTCGAAATAAAGCCGGTCGCACATATCATAATCGGTGCTGACGGTTTCAGGATTGTAATTTATCATGATTGAACGGTAGCCTTCTTTTCTGACTGTCAGCAAAGCATTAACGCTGCACCAATCAAATTCAACGCTGCTTCCAATCCGGTATGCGCCCGAACCAAGCACAATAACAGACCGGTTGTCTTTTTCGCAAATTACATCATTCGTGTTGCCGTTGTAAGTCAGGTATAAATAATTTGTTTGCGCAGGATATTCAGCGGCAAGTGTGTCGATTTGTTTAATTACCGGAACGATGGATTTGCTTTTGCGGTAATTGCGCATTTCCAACAATTTAACTTCGTCATACGGTTGAAAGTCTTGTTTTGTCAAAAATCTTAAAATCTGAAAATCCGAAAATCCTGACTGTTTTGCTTTCAATAATAATCCATCGGGTATTTGAATGATTGCATTGTATTTTTCTATTTCGACGGATGTGTCGTAAATATTTTTTAGCTTGACCAAAAACCATTTGTCGATTTTTGTCAATTCGTGAATTTTGTCTAACGAAAAACCTGCTTCAAGCGCACTGGCAATAGAATAAATCCGCATGTCAGTTGGTTCGCTCAATGCCTGCTCAATGTTGTCGAAAACCAAATCGTGATTACCGACAAAACCGTGCATTCCTTGCCCCACCATGCGTAAACCTTTTTGAATTGCTTCTTCGAACGTTCTGCCAATTGCCATCACTTCGCCGACGCTTTTCATGCTGCTGCCAATTTCTTTCGAGACGCCCAGAAATTTGTTCAAATCCCAACGCGGAATTTTGACTACAATGTAATCGAGCGACGGTTCGAAAAATGCCGACGTTGTTTTTGTTACAGCATTTTTAAGTTGATGTAAACCATAACCGACCGCCAACTTTGCAGCGACAAACGCTAACGGATAACCGGTAGCTTTCGACGCAAGCGCGCTGGAACGCGACAATCGTGCATTGACTTCGATAACGCGGTAATCTTCGGAATCCGGATCGAGTGCGTACTGTACGTTACATTCGCCAACAATTCCAATATGCCGTACAATTTGGATTGCCAGTTTTCTTAATTTGTGGTATTCGCTGTTTGACAAAGTTTGCGATGGAGCAACTACGATACTTTCGCCGGTGTGAATGCCCAACGGATCGAAATTTTCCATGTTGCAAACCGTGATGCAATTGTCGAAACGGTCGCGTACAACTTCGTATTCAACTTCTTTCCAACCTTTGAGCGATTCTTCAACCAATATCTGATTGGAATATGAAAACGCTTTTGAAATAAGTTTCTGTAATTCTTCTTTATTTTGACAAAATCCGCTGCCTTGTCCGCCAAGCGTATATGCAGCGCGAATGATAAGCGGATAACCTAATTTTTCTGCAGCAGCGTAAGCTTCGTCGTCGGTTGTGGCAGAAATGCTGCGCGGTGTTTTTACGTCAATTGCTCGTAGTTTGTCTGCAAAAATCTGCCGATCTTCGGTGTCGATGATTGACTGAACCGGTGTCCCTAAAACTTGTATGTTATATTTCTTGAAAATTCCTTTTTTATACAATGCTATTCCGCAATTGAGCGCTGTCTGTCCACCAAACGACAATAATATTCCATCAGGTTTTTCTTTTTCTATGACTTTTTCAACAAAATCTGGCGTTACCGGAAGAAAATAAATTTTGTCGGCAACTCCTTCGGATGTCTGGACTGTTGCAATATTCGGATTAATTAAAACTGAATAGATTCCTTCTTCGCGCAATGCTTTCAACGCCTGCGAGCCGGAATAATCAAATTCGCCGGCTTCTCCAATTTTTAAAGCGCCCGAACCAAGTAACAGAATTTTTTGTATATTTTTTGTCATATCGCTTATTTGATTTTGAAAACAAAAATACAAATAATATTAGTTTGCGCAAATGACTTTTTTTGACTACCGACGTTTTAGTCTTGACCTATAACAAAATAAAAAAGTCAGACGTTTCTAAAACGTCTGACTTTTTTATTGGAGTTAAAGATGTCATCTCGTAGAGATGACATCTTTTTTGTTATTGAATCATTACTTTTGCAGTTGTCATTTTGCTGTTGCCAGAAACTTTTACAAGATACATTCCGTTAACTGCATTTACAGCGATGCGTTGTAAACCAAAACCGGTTTTGTTTTCGTAAATTTTCTTGCCACTCAAATCGTAGATGCTAACTGTTACTTGTTCTGCATTCGGATTGTTGACATAAACAAACTTACCGGCTGAATAAACCTGTAATGTAGCCGCGGTATTATTATTGAGTGCCGTATTGTTGTCGCCAAAATGTAATCTGAATGGTTTTTCGCTTCCTGTTTTGTAAGCAAAATTGTAAGAACCTGTGGTTATGTTGTTAAATGTACCGGCAACAACGTCTTCCAAAACAACGGTCGAATAATTAAATAGATTCATATTCGTCAAGTCAATTTTATAATTACCAGACAATCCGGCGCGGAAATATAAATCTATCGATTGTGTTTGAGGAAGCGTATTAATTGCTAAATTAAAACCATCTGACGAACGGCTGTACAAGTGACAGAAATTGTTTTCCGGAACAAATGTTTTTTCTCCGTCAAATAAATTGTCGAATCCGGTTGTTGCGTCTGGTCTAAACATTATCATTGTTTCGTCGCCAATAACATTGCCGCCGCTGGCTGTTAATTTTAAACTGTTGTCAACAATGTTGTCGCTCTTCATGTAGTTGACAGTTGTTGCGTGTACTCTAACTGCATTGGTTGCTGTCAATACTGCTGTTGCAGTTGTCATCGGACGAATACTGAAACCTTGCATTGCTGGTATGTAGCGTTGTCCGCCGTTGGTTGAAGCACCGGTTGTTGCACAATAGTTTCCTATTTGTAAATTTGATGTACGATACGAAATTGTAGGACAAATATTTTTAGTTGTGCTGAGTGCGTAAAGTGCATTCCAGTCTATTGCCGAAGTATATGGATTACCACCGTTGTCTGCAATACTTGCTACGTTATATAATAGTCCGCTGTAGAAATCGAAGTTTCCATTTTTCGGTGCGCCGGTAAATGTAACTGTGGTTGGAGTTGTATAAACAACGCTGTAACCTTTACCTTGTGTTAACACACCTGAGTAGTTTCCTGTTGCGGGATTCCATGTACCATTAGAAGCCATATAACTTTTTATAACCGGACTACCTGTGAAAACTGATGTTGTTGCATTAGTTACCGGTGATGAAATATAATGCGTTGAATTTCCACTTAACCAAAGTTGTGAACTCAAATTGCCTGTTTCGTTACCGTAAACAATTAGAGAACCTGTTGGAGTTGCGTTTGTAGTTGCTTTTAATAAAACAGTTCCACTATTAGCCAAGTCGCCATTGACAGTAACATAAGAGCCTGCTGCAACATTAAGTGTAATGCCGGCGTTTACAGTCAAATTGCTGCAAACAATGTTAGCTGTTGATGTATAGTTAGCTGCAATTACTGCATTTACTGTTCCGTTTGGAACACCTGCATCCCAGCTTGTTCCTCTCCAAGTTGTAAGTATGGTAACATAAACTGTCCAATCTACTGAAGTTGTTCCGTCTTCCGAAACTACTGAATAAACTACTGGACTTGTATAATTATTTCCTGTAATGCTGCTAAACTGTGCGACACAACCAATATACATTTTTGCATTTGGCGAAATAGTAAATGCGGCAATTTGGTCTGTCAAGTCTGAACCTAATTTTAAAGAAATATAAATTGCATGAGCAACCGGATCAATTCTGGTGTTTTGTACTTGGTTTGTGTTTATCGAAAATGCGGTCAATGCCGATAAACTGCTTCTTGTATCGATACTGACAGCAAAATTTTTGGAAACCAAACCATTTGCAGCAACTACTGTTACTAATATTGGGTTAGCATAATTGAAAGTTGTGGCTTGCGGACTTGTTTGCAAAACGCCATTTATATAAACGCTTGCTCCGGCTGATGCAGTAAATTGTGCTTTTAATGCACTGACATTTGTTCCAGACGCAACTTTTGCGCTGTAATTACTACCGTTTCGAACCAAAGCAATCCTGCTTGTCAATCCTGTATTATCAGCAAGTTCAAATGAATATGCTGTAATATCACAAGCTGTACTTAAATCATTTTTAACAACTACATTGTAGGTTTGCGTTATTCCAGTATTAAATCCAGTACCAAGTACAGTATAAGTTAAAGAACCTGCGCTGAAATTATTTGCAGTAACGCCACTTGTCTGGGTAGCTAAACCAATCTGAACGGTCGAATTTTCTGCAACTGTAAATGTCGGGACTAAGTTGGTTAAATTTGCAGTAGTGCTCATTACAACTGTATAAGTATTTGTAGTTGCATTAAAAGTTGTTGGGTACGATTGACCTGCAACTGAGAAACTGGTTAACAAAGTGCCCGGAGAATTCCAAAGCTGGTTTGCGCCTGTATTCGTAGTATTTGCATTTGTAATAAGCGCTGTATTGTCATTCGCTGTGTAGTCGTAAACATAATTGCCAGAACCTTCAATGAATTTATAATATGCAATCAAATTGGCTTCGTTACCAACATAATTTGTCATCATATTACTTTGAATTGTTGTTTGACTTAAAGTTGTATTCCAAACACGGAATTCATCAATATTACCGGTTAATACGCGACTTGCAGTTGCACTACAACCAATATATAAAGGATTTGCAGCATTTGAATTGACAGGTCCAGGAGTACCGGTTGCGCCAACTACACCGCCATAAGAATATTGTAGCATCGGTTGTGCAACGCCATTGATATAAAATGTATAAACATTTGAACTTGATACAGTAACAGCATAATGATTCCAAGCGCCTAATTGTACAGCTTGGGGAAGCCAGTAAACAGTTGATGTTCCTGCGGTAGTTGATGTAATTGACAAAACATAAGAATTGGGTTGACCATAAACCGATGTTCCATAAGAAGTAAAATAGTACAATAAAATATTGGCTTTATCAAATATACGTCCATAAACTCCAACATCCTTTAAATTTGCCCAAGCTTCAACAGTAAAATTATTTGTTAAATTGTTCGCAGTGGTAGCCGGAGCAACAACATTATCGTCAACACCGTCTAATGTTGCGACAACATTTGTAGCAGAGTTAGTGGGCGTGACCACTGTGGTAGTGAAGTGATCGTTTGCTGCATTGGCATCACCGGCAACGGTCGTATATACATCAATTGTGTAAGTTGTACTCGGTGTGGATAAATCTGCTTTTGTTGTAAAAGTAATAGTTCCAGTGCCATTGGCGGCTATAGTTCCTGAATAATTTTGTGTTTGAATAAGCGTACCATTAACTTTGTAAGCACATGTTGGATTAACAATAGAAACGGTTCCATAGTTTTTAACTGTTGCTGCAATGGTCGATAAAGTTGTTGATAATCGTTTTGGATAAATTGTTGTTATAGCGCTAATACCAGCATCGGTAGTTGGTACAACTACTGCCGTACGTGTAATTGATGCTGTTAAAGAATTGTTTGCTGCGACTGCATCATTTGGTAATGCAACCCATGCTTTTAAAGAATATGAACCGGCTACTGACAAATCAACTTTGGTCGTAAAAGTATAATTTGCTGTTGCTCCCGATACGATAGGTCCGGGCATTGTTTCGGAAACTGCTGTATTAGTCCCTAATTGATAATAAACTGGAATAGCTGAAATTGGATTGAGTCCTGGATTTGAAACAGTAATTGTTACATTTTCCAAACCTGTAACTGTTCCTGATGTCGCCGGTGATGTAATGGCTGTAACACCTGCATCTATACCTTTTGGTACACAACTTGCATTTGCAACAAAGCCCATTCCATTTACCGATGCGTCTGATTTAAATATTAAATAGAGTTGACCACCTAATGCGAATGATGTTACCGTTGGAGGTATCGTTTGTCCTGTCCAGTGTCCCAGCATATTTGCTGCAGTAGCTGCTGTGCCACTATAAACTGTCAATGAATCATATCCTAATTCAGTATCATAGCTTGAGAAAGATAAAGACATGTTATTGCCTGCTGTTGCTGGCGCTAATGTAAGATTTTTGTTTGAGCTAATCGGGTAGCCAAGGTATCTACCACCCGGACTAACAATAGTTGCAGAACAAGTTGTATATGGCGAAGCTGCAACACCCATAACTACATCAGTTCCATTGTTGGCTACCTGAACCGATTGTGAATTATTTGCGGCTACCGCATCGCCTGTGTAATTGACGCTCGCAACAATTGTATATAATCCTGCCACCGATAAATTAGCTTTTTGCGTAAATGTATAATTAGTTGTTACGAATGGAGCAACAGGTCCAGCAATAACTTCGTTTACTGGAGCATTGGTATTTATTTGATATGATACCGGAATATTTGTTAACGAAATTGCAGAATTATTAATAATAGCTATTTTTATAGATTCAGCATTTGTTACGCCGGTAGGAGTGGTCAAAGTTGTCAATGTTAAATCAATCGGTGCTAATGCTATCTGCACATTGTCAATTGCAACAAAATCTCCGTGATCATTCGTGTCAGTGCTAAAATCGTAATCGCCGGTTGATGCTACAACATAAGTAACGTACGGAGTTTTGCATACAGCCTCAAAATCGAGTGTTACAACTTGTCCTGCATAAGCTGATAAATCATAATAAACAGTTTGGTAGTTAACAGTACCGGTTGTGGTTGCTGCGTAAACCGATGTTCCTGTTAAACTTGTAAGTACAGTACCGTTTACTTTAACTCTATAAAATGAATAATTTGCAGCAGTATATTTCATTAAATAATCATATTTTAATCTGATGCTACCTGTTGCCTTTGTTAAATCTACGCTGCATAATGACGCTTTCGTAATGAAATTTGGATTATTGGTAAAAGCTGTTGTAGATGATGAAGTAACCCATGATGTTGATACAGATGCACCTTCCAAACGAATAGCATATTTTTGTGCATCATTAATATAATGAATACCTGCCGAACCTAAATTCGATGAAAAATAAAAGTTTGACGAATTGAACGTTGCAAATGATTCACTAAAAGGCAATGCTGTAACCGGTAAAGCTGGATTAACATTTACACCCAACGAACGCTCACTAACTGCACCGGTAGCAATGTCAACTGCACGAACACAAAACCAGTTATCATTGTTCTGTGTCAAACCGCTAATAATATAGCTATTTGTTGCACTTGTGCCAATTTGGTTATAAGTTTGTCCGGTTACTTTAAAAACCTGATAAGTTGCACCGGGTATTGCTGTCCATTGCAAAGTAAAAGGACCTGCGCCGCTACATGTTGCTTTTCCAATTGCTACACTTTGTGGGACACTCATAATATTGAAATCGGCGCGTGAAATATCCAAGACATAACCGTTTGAAATGCGTACTTTTGCTTTACCGGTAACTGTTGTTGGAACTGTCCAAAGATAACTTCTTAAATTTGATGCAATATTTGTTGCAATTGTAGTATAATTGAGACCATCGTCAGTTGAATATTCTAACATAAATGGACTTGTATATCCTTCGCAATCCCAACGAACTACAACCTGAGCATTTGGTGAATAATATTCGCCACCAATTGGTGAAGTCAAAGCAAGCATCGGCATATCCCATTCATACACAACCGAGAAATCTTGTGTGCCTGATGGAATTGTTGTTCCGTTTATTGTAATTGTGTATGTTCCTGCTGCCGGATTTGAAACTGTAACTTGTTCCATGTTATTCATGTGGTCAGCGCCACGAACTGCATTGTTAGCAGGATTTGCCGGGTCTAATATCCAAGGCTGATAAACTGTACCATTATTTGTTACAGTTAAGTCTAAGTCGTTAACAAGAATTTTAGCAGCTCCCGGAGTTCCGGTTAAATCTGTCCATGCAAGAAAAACTTTTAATGATGAAGCACCGGCTGGTACGGTAATAGTTTGTGTTGTTGATTGTCCTTGACTTAAAGTGCCATTGAAATAAGTATTTTGTTCCATTACTTTTACTGCTTTGAAACCATTAATTTCGCCATAACCAAATTTATAGTCTGGACCAGGGTTTCCTAAATCTGTAGCAGTGTTACAAATTAATGCACGCATAAACGCCGATGTTGGTTTTACATTACCGTGTGTGTCTTTGTAACGTCCATAAATTAAAGCTGCAGTACCAGCAGTACCGGGACATGCCATTGATGTACCACTCATTATGCCATAAGTATTATCAAAGAAATCAGAATAAACGTTTACACCGTCGGCAGCAATATTGGGTATTAAACGACCGTCTTTCGAAGGACCGAAACTACTGAAAGAGCTCATAACATCCATTTGATCTATAGCCGCAACCATCAACGAGTTTTTCATGTTTTTTGATGTAGTTGCATATCCACCGGGACAAATTGCTTGGTCATTGCCTGCTGAAAAACAATATAAAAAGTAAGGGTACCAACTTGCTACTAAGTCTTCGTTATGGTCAGAACTATTATACGCATAAGGCTCTGGGCATGCAGAAACAGTGTAACCCCACGAGTTAGATGTAATTTCAATATCATCGCCATTTGTAAGTGAAATTAAACGTTCTTGTGCTTCATTTAGTCCATCGGATTGTGTGTTGAAATTCCAGGCATAAACTTTAGCATCTGGAGCCATACCTACTGCGGTAGGGTCAAGTAAGCCGGCGCTAACCATTGTACCGCAAGTATGTGTACCATGGTCGCTGATGTGATATTCAAATTCGCGGTTGGTAACACGTCCGTTAAAATCTCTATTTTGGGTAACGTCGCAGTCCCAAAGACCAATGGATACGCCTTTACCTGTCAAACCATAACCTAATCCGCGAATGGTAGAATTTAATACATTTGCACGATGCAACGTTCGTCCATGATTGTTGTATGGCGCTGATGGCGGAGCAACTAACTCAATATTTTGCACCCAACCCAACGAAGCTAATTTATTGATGTCCGTCAAAGCGACTGTTGTAACAACTTGATGAAATTTATCTAAAACATTTACGTTTGAGCTACGAACCGATTTCAAATCGCTGTTAATTTGAGGGGTGGTAGTTTGGTCAAAATAGGTAACCACAACTTTAACATATCCCGGTTTGTCGGTTGCGTAATCGGGTATAGTGCCGTCTGCAATTAATTTATCGATTTTATATTCAGGTTTTATTTCGACAATTGAATGTAGTTTTTTAAATGTTGTGCTTGACGAATAGAATGCTGGTTCGATAGTTGCAAAATATGCATTGTTCGAAATGTAATTCAACAATTTGATTCCCATCTTATCTAATTGTGCTTGCTCTTCTAATGTAGGAATGGCATCAAATTGAATAATAAACTGCTGTTTGATTGCTGAAGCAGGTAAATTTTTTTGTTTTAAAGAATAGGTTTGTTTCATCTGGGTAACATTCGATTCTGGCGTAATAACCTTGCCATTGATGGTAAACGAATTGGGCAAAAACTGATTTTGCGTCCAACCATAGCTACTATAAATGATAATAGCTAATAAAAAAAGTAAACCTTTTTTCATAAGATAGAATTTGATTTAGTTGTTAATAAAAAAGTTAATTGAATATAAAACAATAAGTTTGCAGAAATTTATCGACCATAGAAATGCAATAAACCTCTTGTTTATAATTAACAAATTTATTGTTTATTTTAATTATTTCACATTTCTTGTTAAATATTTTAAATATTTAACAGTTTTTTGTGAAATAAAAATACTACTGAATGAAAAAATATTGATGTATTATTTGATTGTTTAGATATGGTTATATTTGCATTACGGTGCGAATTAATCATCATTTCCTGCGTCAATGTTTTTAATTTTACCAAAACGATATTAACATTATATTAACAAAACCAATAAACAGAACTATAATGCAGTAAATACCGAAGTTTAAGTGGAACTTATTGTTTGTTTAAGTTTTGAGTTTTAAATAGTTTTGGTAAATGGCGCACGGTGGGGTGTGGAACTCGTAAATGGCATCGGTAACTTAGCGCACGGTGGGGTGTGGAACTCGTAAATGGCATCGGTAACTTAGCGCACAGTGGGGTGTGGTACTCGTAAATGGCATCGGTAACTTAGCGCACGGTGGGGTGTGGTACTCGTAAATGGCATCGGTAACTTAGCGCACGGTGGGGTGTGGTACTCGTAAATGGCATCGGTAACTTAGCGCACGGTGGGGTGTGGTACTCGTAAATGCGGTTTTTGCATGTTCCCGAAAGGGGTATTGAACTCCAAACCTGACATTTTGACAGACAACATAGGGGTTTTGTACTCTTAACCCCCCTGTTTTATTGCGTCCGATGCAATTCTGACTTCCAAACTGCATGATGCGCAAAAAAACATGGGGGGTTAAAAATACCAAAAGCCTGTTTTTACAATGCAACATGCCACTGTTGGACTCCAAACCCTGCTGGGGAACTTGCAAAATGCGATTTTAATACTCAAAACATGACATTTTGGCAGTATTCCAAATAATTCAATAGGATACTTTTTTTAGTAAATAATTTGTAATTATCCGAAAAATAATTACTATTTTTGCAAACTTTTAAAAAAGCCCTTCAAGTGTGATGGGTTCCGTTAAGTCGGGATAAGTAACACATCTAAAATAAATTATAAAATGAAAATTTTTGAATTATCAGGAAAACTAAGACCGGACACCGGCAAAAAAGCAACCCACAAATTACGCAAAGATGGTATGGTTCCTTGTGTGATATATGGCGGCGAAAAGAACATTAGCTTCTATGCAGAAACCCCTGCTTTTCGTCATTTGGTGTATTCGCCAAATGTTTACAATGTTCGCATTGATATAGAAGGAACGCTTTATATTGGTATTTTGCAAGACCTTCAATTTCACCCAGTAAGCGATGCTTTGTTACACATCGACTTTTTACAAATATTTGAAGATAAAAAATTTATAATACACATTCCGTTGCATTTAAACGGTTTATCTGTTGGTGTTCGCGAAGGTGGAAGTATGCATCAACCATTACGCAGTTTGAAAGTTAAAGGATTTATCAAGGATATTCCTGATACATTTAATGTTGATGTTTCTGAATTAGGAATTGGTCAATCAATCAAAGTTGGCGATTTAAGTTATGAAAATCTCGAACTTCTTGATTCTAAAAACGCGGTTGTCGCAGCCGTAAAAGTAACCCGTGCATCGAAAGAATTAGCTGAAGGCGAAGCTACTGCCGGCGCTGCGGCTGCTCCTGCCGCCGCCGCTACTGCTGCCAAACCTGCTGCCGCTGCTCCAGCTGCAAAGAAAGACGCTCCTAAAAAATAATTAGAAACTTATTTTAAGTACATTTAAAATAGCGGGGACATTGAAATATTTAATAGTTGGGTTAGGCAATATAGGCTCAGAATACGTCAACACCCGTCATAATATAGGATTTCAGGTATTGGACGCTTTAAGCAAAGCGTCCAATCTTGTTTTTAAAGCAGACCGGTTGGCGTACGTTGCCGAATATTCATTCAAAGGACGCAATTTGATTTTAATAAAACCGACCACCTACATGAATTTAAGCGGCAAGGCAGTGAATTATTGGTTGCAAAAAGAGAAAATACCAATCGAAAATTTATTGGTTTTGGTTGACGACCTTGCTTTACCTTTCGGAACAATCAGGATTAAAGCCAAAGGCAGCGACGGTGGACACAACGGCTTGTCGGACATTCAAAATGTGCTCGGACATACAAACTATGCAAGACTTCGTTTTGGAATCGGCGACAATTTTTCTAAGGGACGTCAGGTTGATTATGTACTTGGCGAATGGACGTCAGAAGAAAAGAAGAACCTGCCTGAACGCATGGATAAAATGATTGAAGCTGTTCAAAGCTTTGTAACAATTGGCTTGGAGCGCACAATGAATTTTTACAACGGAAAGTGAAAGAATTGACAATGGAAAATGGTAATGGAACATTTGTGAAAATAAATCAATTCTGTGAAAATTTGTAACAATAATTATTTTTTATATTTTTGCATCAATAAATTTCGGGGTGTGGCGCAGTTGGCTAGCGTACTTGCATGGGGTGCAAGTGGTCGGAAGTTCGAGTCTTCTCACCCCGACGTTATAAACAAAGGGTTTCAAGTAATTTGAAACCCTTTTGTTTTTTGGCTGTGGTTAAATTATCAACTGAATATTTCAGGATATTAAATTCCGGTTTTAACATATTTTAAAATTATTTAATCAACCAGTTTGGTAATTTGTTTAATTTTGTAAATTAATTTAGAAAGCGCAAATCAGGATAGAGCATTAAAAAATGTTTAGAAAAGAACTACATTTGAAAAAATATACGAAGCTGTTAGGCTTATTATTTCTTATAATCACCAATGTATCAATTGGACAAACAACACAAGACAACCTTCCGTCAAAAGTTACATTGTCGCAATGTTTGACATTTGCCTTGTCGAACCAATCATTGATAAAACAATCATCGCTCGACGAAGATATTACGAAAAAAGATATTGGTATCGCCTTGTCCGGCTGGTTTCCGCAATTGGAATTTGACGCCAATCTGCAACATTATGTTCAAATTCCGATAGCATATTATCCTAACGTGTTGAATCCTGCTGCACCGATTGCTTTTCCAACCACACTGTCAAATGTATCGGCAGGAACATTCTCAGCCACGCAAACTTTGTACAGCAGTAGATTATTGTTTGCCGCGCGGACGTCCAAAGAGATTAAAAAGCAAGCATCAGAAAATACACAAAATTCAAAAATAAATACCTATGTCGATGTTACCAAAGCTTTTTTCAATGTATTGTTGACAACGCAGCAACTTAACGTTCTCAACGAAGACATCCTGCGCTTGCAACGCAATTACAAAGACGCTTACAATCTTTACAAAGACGGTCTGACAGACAATATAGATTATCAACGCGCTCAGATTTCACTTAGCAATGCACAGGCACAAAAGAAATCGTTGGAAGAAGCGCTGAAAGCAAGATATTCCATTCTAAAACAAGCAATGGGAGTCGTCCCCGAAAAAAATCTTACAGTTTTGTACGATTCATCAAATTACGAAAAAGATATTTTAATGGATACAACAAAATTTTTAGATTACGACAAACGTGTAGAATATCAGTCGATGCAAACTACAATGAAATTGCAAAGCACCGAAATCAGTTATAACAAATGGTCATTTCTACCTACATTATCGGCGTTTTATGACTACAATCCATTGTTCGAGAATAACCAATTTTCTGAATTATATAACAAAAATTATCCGACTTCATTGTTCGGATTAAAATTGACGTTGCCGATATTTCAAGGAATGAGTCGCGTTGAAAATGTGAGCAAAGCAAAACTACAATACAAAAGACTTCAGTTCGGAATGGATTATCTGAAAAGTGCAATTAATAGCGAATATACCGTTGCATTGGCGTCATACAAAAGTAATTTAAATGAACTGAAAACTGCAAAAAGCAATATTGACATTGCAAAGAAAATTTATAATACAGTCAAATATCAATACGACAAAGGAATTAAAGCATATCTCGAAGTGATAGTTTCCGAAACAGATTTGCGAACTGCCGAACTTAATTATTTGAACATACTTGACCAACTTCTTACAAGCAAAATGGATTTGGAAAAAGCTTTGGGAGACATAAAAATCAATTGACAATAAATAAAACATATCCTATGTATAAAATAACACATATCATCATATATTTTGCCATGATTGCCGGTTTGCTTTCCTGTCATGGAAATGCAAACAATAAGACGGCAAATGATGCAGCAATACCGGTTACAGTTGCAAATGTAAATGTTTCGAAAGCCGTTTTTTACAATTCATATCCGGCAAATGTTGTCGCTTTAAAGGAAGTGGAATTGCGTGGACAAGTCAGCGGATATATTACCGGAATATATTTTACCGAAGGCAAAGAAGTCAAAGCCGGAGAAAAATTATATGAAATTGACCGTCGCAAATATCAGGCAGCGTATGACGAAGCGCAGTCGAACGTTAAGATTGCCGAAAGTAATCTCGAAAAAGTGCAGCGTGATGCCGACCGTTACACAGACCTTAACAAACAAGATGCTGTTCCAAAACAAATTTATGAAAATGCGATGACTGATCTCAAAAATGCAAAACAACAAGTACAGTCAGCAAATTCAGAATTAATAAAGTCGAAAATGGATTTTGATTATTCGCTAATCAATGCGCCTTTCGATGGCACAATCGGTTTTTCGAATGTAAAATTGGGAACGCTCATCACTCCGGGACAAACGCTTCTGAATGTAGTTTCGTCAAATGATCCGATGGCAGTTGATTTTGAAATCAGCGAAAATGAACTTGGTCGTTTTCAAAGTCTTGAAAAAACTGCAATGTCGAGTAATGATACGACATTCAGAATTGTTTTACCAAATAATACCATTTATCCGTATATCGGAAAACTTAGCGTTATTGACAGAGCTGTTAATCCACAAACAGCTTCGGTCAGAATAAGAGTAAGCGTTCCAAATCCAGACAAAAAATTAATTCCCGGAATGAGTTGTAAAATTCTTGTTCTAAATGCAAATGCAGGTCAACAGGTTATAATTCCGTTTAAAGCGGTATTGGAACAATTGGGCGAATATTTTGTGTTTACAGTTAACAATAATATTGTTAAACAAACCAAAGTTGCACTTGGTCCAAAAGTCAATTCGAATGTCGTCATTTTAAAAGGACTTGACGGTGGAGAAACTATTGTTCTTGACGGAATACAAAAACTGCACGATGGCTCAGCAATTACTTTGGCAGCGCAAAAAAAACAATAAATTTATTTACGAATTAGGAATTAAAAATTATAATTCCTAATTCCTAATTCTTAATTCTTAATTCATAATTAATTAATGATAGCCGATACTTTCATAAAACGACCCATTACAGCGATAGTAATTTCGATGGTCTTAGTTATAGTAGGAACATTGGCAATACTTAGTCTGCCGGTCAGTCAATATCCGGACATTACGCCGCCGGTAGTTCAGATATCAAGTCAATATACCGGAGCAGACGCAACAACTGTCGAACAAAATGTTACAACGCCCATCGAAATTCAGGTAAATGGCGTACCCGGCATGAATTATCTGCAAAGCAATAGCACAAACGATGGTCGCTCAAGTATCAATGCTTATTTTGAAGTCGGTACGAATGTCGATAACGCCACGACTGATGTTCAGAATCGAGTAAATATTGCAACTCCAATTTTGCCCGATCAGGTAAAGCGACTGGGAATTACAGTCCGCAAGCGCAATCCGAGTATTTTGATGCTTGTAGCAATTTCGTCGCCAAATGGAACACACAACATTCAGTTTCTCGATAATTTTACAAATATATTTGTAAGAGACGCGCTTTTTCGGGTTAAAGGCGTTGGAGATATTTTCACACGCGCCGACGATTTCAGTATGCGCATTTGGTTGAAACCCGACAAAATTGCAAGCATGGGTTTGACATCATCGGAAGTGATAAATGCTGTTCAGGAACAAAATGTACAAGTGGCTGCCGGTTCAATTGGTACGCCGCCACAACCAAGCGATCAACCTTTCGAATACTCTGCAATTGTCAATGGAAGATTAAGCAGTGTCGAAGATTTCAATAAAATTATTGTCAGGTCAAATCCCGCTGACGGTTCAATCGTTTATTTAAAAGACATTGCGCGCGTCGAGTTAGGTAAGTTTAATTATTCCGGTGTATCGTATGTTGACAAACGTCCGTCATCATTCTTGCTTATTTACCAGACGCCGGGAAGCAATGCGCTTGATGTCGCAAAAGGAATTAATACTGCGATGGAGCAACTAAGCAAATCTTTTCCGAGCGATGTTTCTTACACAGTGCCTTTTGAATCGGTTTCAGTTGTGCGGGAATCAATCAGCGAAGTTGTAAAAACCTTGCTTGAGGCGTTGGGACTTGTTGTGTTGGTTGTATTTATTTTTTTACAAGACTGGCGTTCAACAATTATTCCGGTTCTTGCAATACCTGTTTCCATCATTGGTACATTCATTTTTTTCATACCAATGGGTTTCACAATCAACACGCTTACGCTTTTTGGTTTTGTGCTTGCAATTGGTATCGTTGTGGACGACGCAATTATTGTTGTCGAAGCAGTGCAACGATATATGGAAGAGCAACATTTACCGCCCAAAGAAGCAGCACACAAAGCAATGGCTGATATTTCCGGTCCGGTGGTTGCCATAGCGCTTGTACTTGCAGCGGTTTTTGTTCCGGCAGGTTTCTTACCCGGCATTGTCGGACGTTTGTATCAACAATTTGCAATTACCATAGCTATTTCGGTGCTTATATCGGCGTTTGTGGCATTGTCTTTTACGCCGGCATTATGTTCGTTATTTCTGAAACCGCATCATATTGATAAATCTTCGACAGGACTTAATTATCTTTTCTTTCATTTTAATAAATGGTTCAACCGAAGAACAGAAGGTTACACCAACAATGTCAAAAGAGCAATAAGAGGTTCGCGTTATGTTGTCATACTGCTTGTTATGGTTGTGTTTGGCGCATATATAATGATGAAAGAAAAACCTACGGGATTCATTCCATTGGAAGACGAAGGACGATTATATCTGACATTCGAATTACCCGAAGCATCTTCAACTGCGCGCTCAGTGGATGTCTTAAAAAAAATAATGAATACGTTGAGTCAAATAAAAGGTGTCGGACATTATGCCGCAATTGCAGGTCTTAATGTTGTTACCGGCGCTACCAAATCGAACAATGGAACAATATTCTGCCAGCTAAAACTTTGGGACGAACGCAAAACAAAGGAAGAACAACTTTTTGCTTTAATAGGACAAATGCAGGCGCGGTTTGCGGCAATCAAAGAAGCGAATATAATTGTCATACCACCACCTGCAATTCCGGGACTTGGTGCAACCGGCGGCTTTACTTTTGAATTGCAGCAACGCGAAAGCAATGACGATATAAAGACTTTCGAGCGGAATGTTTACGCATTCATGGGAGCGGCAAACAAACGACCGGAAATTGCGCGGGCTTTTACATTTTTCAACGCACGCACGCCCAGTTATCAGCTAACCGTTGACCGCGATAAATGTAAAAAAATGGGTGTCAATCTAAATGACGTTTTTAATACAATACAAACTTATCTTGGCAGCAGTTATATAAATGACTTCACAATTTATAACCGCAATTTCCGCGTAATTGCGCAGTCAGACACGCTTTTCAGGCACGACATTGTTGATATGGAAAAATATTATGTCCGCAATCAGCAAGGCACCATGCTGCCATTAAGTTCGGTGATGACTTACAAAGTAATCGAAATAGCATCTGCAATTTCGCATTATAATCTTTACCGGACTGCCGAATTTGTTGGCGACTCAAAAGCTGGATTTAGTTCAGGTCAGGCGTTAAAAGCCTTGCAGGAAGTTGCTCAACAAGTTTTACCCAAAGGTTATGGTTTTGAATTTTCCGGTTTAAGTCGCGAAGAAATGAAAGCCGGTAATACTTCGACATTTATTTTTATTTTGTCGTTATTATTTGTCTTTTTGTTTCTTTCGGCGTTATATGAAAGCTGGACAGTTCCTTTCACAATTTTGCTTGGTGTCCCGCTTGCAGCTTTCGGTGCCATTTTAGCATTGACAATTAACCCAAGTTTGTCGAACAATATTTATGCGCAGATTGGTCTGATTACGTTAATCGGACTTGCTGCTAAAAACTCAATTCTTATTGTTGAATTTGCCAAAGAGCGTGTTGACCGTGGAATTGAAATTGTTACTGCAACGACCGAAGCAGTTCGCTTACGTTTGCGTCCAATATTGATGACTTCGTTTGCTTTTATTTTGGGTGTATCGCCATTGGTTTTGGCTACCGGCGCTGGCGCTGTCGCCCGTCAGACAATCGGATGGTCAGTACTGGGCGGTATGATTATCGCAACTGCTTTCGGAGTTTTTGTAATTCCGGTTTTATTTATTTTGATTATCAAACTTACTTACGGCAAGAAGAAACTCGCCGAACTTCAAGCAAATGCCGGAGAAATTGAGGCTCATTTATAATAACTGAACTCAATAATTTAACTTCGCGTGCCTTTGTGAAAACCCTTTGTGTGCCTTTGTGGTTAATGTATTTTACCACTAAGGCGCGCAAAGGGTTTTCACAAAAGCGTATGATGTTTAATTTTTCAAATTAGCCACAGACATTGATTCGTAATTCCTAATTCGTAATTCCTAATTCCATTTTCACAACTGCATATTTAGCGGCAGCCAACGTTTCTCTGTTTATTTTTTCCATAATCCGGCCGCGGTTCAGGTCTTCCACTTTAATATGACCTTTGAGCAGCAACAATTGCAAAACCATATTGTTTAGTTTGACGTCATCGCTGTAACCTTCGGCAACATAAAGTTTTGGAAGGTCTTCGGCAAACGCTGCTGCAAATTCTTTGTTGTTCGGTAAATCAATTAATTGCTCGTAAGTTTCGCCAAAACAATTGAGCTCCATGTTAATATTTGGCGTAACCAACAAAGGCGAAAATTCGTGATTTTTCTTTAATGGTTTAAAACCTCTCAATCTCGACAAATCAACGGATTCTTTCACATCGTCTAATCTTACAAAGTCTGCTTTGCGCATTTGCTCAATTTGCCACAGCACAAAATTGTAGCGGTGAATTTCGGGGCTGTATTTGCTTCCGTTAAAAATATGACGGTACTTTTCCTGCACAATATTTCTGACCTTTTGTTTGCTGTTATTAATGTCAGGGTTTGCAATTCTGACTTCTTGAATCAATTTTTTCAATTCTTCGGCAGCCTTTTGCGGACCGGAAATTTCGCGACCTTTTTTGCCCAAATCGGTTGACAAAGTTCCCAATTGAATTTTACTGCCTTTGCCTTTGCCGTATTTGCCGCGCAAAATATTGGCAAGATGTTGTTTGCCTTCTAACTGCGATTCTTCCGAAATAAACGGTTGACCTGTCGGCGTACTCGCCAACGCATTAAACAACGACGAGAAAAACATTTTGTCCAACAAAAACGAAATTTCAAACGAATCGGAGTTTTGTGCTTTCACCAGAAAACGATTTTTAATAATATCAAACTGCACATCTACAATCTGATATTTGATGTTATCTCTTGTAAAAGTTTTTCCGTTAAAAATTTTGCGTACAATATCTTCAATATCAATTTTGTCAATCATTTTATAAGACGAGCAAAGATAAACCGTTCCCGTTTGTTCGTCCTGATCCCAATCCAAAACATCGTCCAAATAATTGCCATGTTTGTCGAGAATGTTTACAATATTTGTGTCAGCCGGATAACGCAACAAAGTACGTTGCAAATGTGGATGGTCGCTGCTGGTAGCTTTTTCCTTACGCTCGCCATGCGATTCGCGGTAATACAAAAAGTTCTCCGGATTGTCGTGTCGAATAATTCCGGCTTCTTGTCTTGCATAATTGCTTGCGGTCAACATGATGTCAATTTTGTAAGGCATCGTAATATCGCACAAACCGCTGATGGTGCTGCGCGAATTGAGATCGTCAGCATTGCTGTCCGATGCGCTTTCGAAAAGCGTATTGTAATATTTTATGTATTCAGGATCAAAATCCGTAACACGCGAAAAGTCACCGGCTTCGGTTCCAATTCCATATAGATTACCTTCTTTGTCCGGGAAAATGTGCAACATGTCGCCGGCAATTAATTTGATAGAACGAACGCGTGTTAAATCTTTCTTCAACCATTTCAACATCAACGCCGCCAACATTTCCGATTTGCCAACGCCGCTGTCGCCACTCACCTGAACGACAAAAATTCCACCATCTTCTTCTTCAACAGCAAACATAGAACCATGAACCGGATAGCCGCCCATTTCCTTGACTTTCTCGTTAATCAATGTCAATCTTGGTTTTTTGACGTTGCCGAAATAATCCGTATTTTTCTTTAATGGCGTTATCAAGGTTTTGATTTTTCCATTTGGACCTTCGATGTCGAAATAACCAATTTGCGGATATGAAATTACTTTTTCGGGAGCGCCAAGAATCAAAATAACATCGGGTACAAAATTGCGCGCTTGTTCGAGCGAAACGTCTTCGTAGTCAAGCAAACGGTAATTATCAGCCAGAAATTTGAGATATGTTTTTTGGATAATCAACAATTCTTTAATCAAACCTTTGTCAGTAATTTTGCAAATATATTCGTTGGTGTCAATGTTGGCAATGAATTGTTGCAAGCGTCTTTCGAAAAATTTATTTTCGGGTTTTGTTGCTAAGTTTTTTATATAATCATTGGGCGACGGATTTTGTTGTGCCGTAAGCGATTGATTTGCGCGAATCTGTTCTTCTTCGGGCGTTCGGTCAATTTTGTGAATAGGATAAATGCGTTTCTTGGCGTCCGTCGAAACGCGCGTATGTGTTTGCACCGGCTGTTCAACGGCAATCGTTCCACATTCCGACATCATGCGACCAATCCAGTTGAGCGCACCATCACGAAACTCAGTAAACGCCGGATTTTTCGCATCGAATTGTTTGTAAATGCTTAAACCGTGCTGAATCATTTCGTTGATTGACGAATTTTGTTTTTTAAATTCGGTTTCAATAAAACGCATCAACGTATGTGTATAAATGTCGTAATATTCAGTCGATTTGGTTCGATTAATAATGTCCACCAAAAACTGCGCAATCTTGCGCGATTCTTTACTCAATTCATCTTGAAGAATTTTGATTTCGCCGTGACTAAACAATTCGCTTAAAATTGAATTTAATCGCTCAACAAAAATGCGGTTTGTAAAATCTTCTTTAATTAGTTTGACATCAAAATCTTCGGTTTCCTGCAATTCTTTTTGCACAAAAG
>Ga0265327_10001506_pt1 | contig 28834 bp, 29 predicted proteins | sample 41621metaG_FD_202089 | JGI IMG/M metagenome (GOLD analysis project Ga0265327, IMG submission 202089) | Rhizosphere microbial communities from Carex aquatilis grown in University of Washington, Seatle, WA, United States - 4-16-21 metaG | ecosystem: Host-associated > Plants > Roots > Rhizosphere...
TAGGGTTAGGAAGTATCTGCAATAGTCGTAAAGCTGCTGTAGCGTTGCGTTACTACCAATAGTGATAGTGTTGGTAGAGGTGTTAATCGTGAAGAGAGAAGAATATCCTGCTAACGTGACGGGATTCGTTACGCTCCAGAATGGATCAATAACAGGAGTGCTAAAGCTCATCACCGGGTCGAGGGTAGGTTTATAAAGTGTCCCATCGGTCAATGCGGTGACTTCAACGAATTGATATCCGATTGCCCGTATGTTTCCTTTGAGATTTGTGAAAACAACTTGGCTATTCGCTGCACTAGAATTTGTCTGTAAGGACAAAGTACAGTTAACATAACCATTATTTGTGGCGGGAACTATTGTGGTTCCGATAGTCTGACTTGCCGTGCTTGCTGCAGCCGTAACCGTCGAGGATGTAACTCCTAAGTCGGACGAAAGAATTAACTGTGGTAGTGTGTAACTACCTGCGTAATAAGCTGAATTTTGGATTTGTAGGGTAGTCTGTGCGTAAACAGAGAAACCCGCTACGTTTCCAGACAGATTCTTATAAGTGAACTGAGCCGCCCTAGTCGTCTGGTCACATTGTCCTGTAATCTGGCTATACGATCCAGATGAAAACCAACGTCCGTTGTAGTCGTAATACTCATTTTGATCCGTAATATTGACGCCCAATAGATATGTGTAAATAGTGGTCTGTAAATTCGTATTCTGGTAATATCTGTTTGTGCTACCGAAATAACAGTTTGTAAATTGTGCATTACCCGTTCCACTTCCATTACCGCTTAAATCGTAAGTGTTTTTACCTTTTGTACCAAGAGATCCGCGCAACCAAGTAGAGTAAGCAGACGAGCACGAAGCGCCATAAGCACTAGCATGAACTTCGCAGTCTAGATATGTGGCTAGAGATGTAGTAGATCCTTGATAGACTCCAATACCACTAAGAGAAATGCCTATAAATCTAGTAACAGTCATCAAGTTATTATACGACTGAATACCGTTACTATTTCTAAATGCCATGCAATCTGTGAAAGAAGAAAGCGTTGTATAACTTTCTCCAAAAGCCGTATTCCAATAACCTTGATCGCTGCCATATGACACACAATTGGTCATAATATTGGATTGAGCTAAACTTCCTCCACCTGTAAGATACATCATATTCGAGCCGCTAACAGATGGCCCAAACACCGCGCCCGTGGCACCCATTCCACCACCAAAAGCATTTCCTTTTGTAGCATTACCACCGGACACGCCCGACATATTGTTGAACCGCATCCATTGGATGGCTTGAGTGCCTCCAGTCAAAATGGCGTTACCGCCACCTGTGGGAGCCCCGGCTTGAAAAGCTGAGCCATACATTGGGTGATCTGATGTAATTATCAGATTGCGAGTCATGTTGACGATCCATGAATCACTGTTGTATGTCGCCTGTAACTGCGAAACAATATTCATATTAACAGTCATGGAAGAAAAAGTGCCAGACCACGTAACTATTGATCCGCCATAAGTAAGTGATATCGAAAATGTGGTAGCTGAAGCCGCGACAACCCAAACAGTCGTACTTCCAGAAGTTACGCCAGACGCTGCAACTCCGGAGAATGTTAAAATCATGGGAGTACCTACGGCGAGATTATTTGGAGCCGTGATATTATTCCCGTTCGCATTCGTAATCGTTCCGATATTTGTAGCCTGAGTAGGCGCACCATAAAGAACGTATTGCGTACCCGTTAAATCACCAGCGGAAGGTGTCGCCCATCTGCGAATCGTATCCGCTTGGTTTGCTGAAGAACCAACAATTATTTCAGTACCAGATGGCCAGAAAACAGGGTCGGCAAGGATAAGAGGAGAAGCTACGGTTCCGAGACCGGACGAAAATTTAGTCCTCCACATATTCACCGTTAGCACTGGTGAGCCAAGAGTACTTCCAACATTTATTGCCGTGCCTCCTGGCGTAGCTGATATGAAGAAAGAATTGCTCGCGATTGCGGTGATGTAATATGGCGTTCCGGCGACTACGTTGGTTAAGCTGCCCACGCTTGAGAACACGATAGGAGCGCCTAAAAGGTATGTAGTGTTGATACCGTTCCAGCTTGAAACGGTAAGCGTAGTACCTGAAACAGAACTTAGAGAAACCTGCGAGGAAGTCGTAATCGGAGGACATCCATACCACGCCCATGAACCCTGATAGTTTGGAGCTATATTGATGCAATAATTATTGTTCACACCTCCCTGTGCTTGAATAATCTTGTGAGTGTAAGCAGAAGGGAATGGAGCGGCTAATGAACCTGCATTATACGCTCCGTTATTACATACGACCATATTGCCAAAAATCGTCATCGTAGTGCTTGCCGATGTCGTAGGGGTAAGTATGGCGCTATCGATAATCATTAAGGCGTTATTAACCGAACGAGAGTTTGGAAGTTCAACAGCGAGACCTCCGCCTAGTGTCCAGTTCGAGTCTATAGTTACGGTATATGTAGCCGTTCCAGTATTTCCGGTAACGATAAAATTGTCCGTCGTCCCTAATGCAGGTTGCCGATTATCAGAACAGAAGAATGCGAAATTAGCTCCGCCTGAATCTGCTCCAAGATTTATCGTACCTGCACTATCAGAACCACGGGAAATTTCTAAACGATAGTATCCAGCCGTAGTTGTTGTGTACGTATAAGGTGTGGCGAATCGGATATTGAACCATTGAGACTGATTGTTTCCGTTTTGTAGTTTAAAAGTCGCCGCCTGAGAAGCTTTCGTTACCCAAGACGTACCATTGTACTCTTGTAAAATCAGCGTGAACGTAGACGTGTTGTTAGGTGATCCCCATCCTTGCACGTAGAACGCTCCGCCTGTACAGGAATTGCTTGTGTTAGGAGCCGTGAATACTGCGCCAATAAGTGTACTAGACCCGGCAAGGGTAATATTCGTCGTGGCATGCATAGAAGGAGTATTTGAGATACTATCCCATAAGGACGCACTCGATGCATTTCCCGAACCGTTGTTGATGCGATAGGCCATGTTAGTAAACTGTAGTCGAGGTTAACACACCACTGGTATAAGTAAAGTTCGTGCTCTTGTATATACCCGTACCACTAATAGCATTGATAGATCCATCACCGTTATAGTAGAAAGTCTTGACCCCAGAGGCTGTGGTTAATGTTTGAAGTGCTCCGTTACCGTAGTAGGTAAATACTGAAGACAGCTTCAGCGTAGCGCCATTTAATCCACTGTAACCGGATACCCCACTCCAACCGGAGTATCCACTATAGCCGGATGACCCTAGATACCCTGAGTAACCAGAATATCCTGATATACCGCTATACCCAGAGTAACCAGATAACCCTGAGAAGCCTGATAACCCCGATCCACTATAACCACTGAAACCGGACGTTCCGATGACACCAGAATAACCACTGTATCCAGACACGCCTGAACCAGAAAATCCACTATAGCCAGAGGTTCCTGAGAAACCGCTAAATCCAGAGAAACCAGAAATACCACTGTAGCCAGAGTAACCTGACCAACCCGAAACGCCAGAATACCCAGAGAAACCACTAAAGCCGGATAGTCCACTAAGTCCGGAGTATCCGCTATACCCAGATGTTCCTACACCGCTAAAGCCACTATAGCCAGACCATCCAGATACACCTGAATAACCACTGATCCCAGACCAGCCACTTATACCGCTATATCCACTGTAGCCTGACCACCCCGACACACCAGAATAGCCAGACAAGCTGGAGTAACCGCTTATACCGCTGTAACCTGACAACCCACTCACCCCAGAGTAGCCACTATATCCAGAGATCCCTGATCCAGAGTAGCCGCTTATACCCGAGCCACTATATCCCGAATATCCGGATTTACCTGAGTAACCAGAGAAACCGCTAAACCCGCTTATGCCGGAATAGCCGGACAGACTTGAATACCCAGAAATACCTGAGTAACCAGAAATTCCGGAATAACCACTAAAGCCAGATACACCACTGTAACCACTAAAACCTGATATTCCGCTACCACTATAACCACTTACGCCTGAGCCACTGAATCCACTATACCCAGATAAGCCGCTGAAGCCTGATACACTGCTGTAACCAGATAAGCCTGAGTAACCGGAATAGCCACTAGTTCCGTAAAATCCAGATACGCCGCTATAACCTGAGTAGCCACTAATAGTGGAAAGGCTTACACCTATAGTGAAGAGGATCCAAATAATAGACGACGCACCTAACTGAGCTACATTGGACTCCAGCGTCCATAAGGTATTAGCGTAAGTTGTACCAGCTACAACACTTACAGTGGCACCGTAAGGTAGAAAGGTTTCTTTGTTTGCGTCAGCAGATCTTTGCCATGTTAGGGCTGTAGCGTCGTAAATACCGTTCTGAGTAGTGTCGCTTTGATTCGTTACCAGGACACGATTGCCTTCCTGTAGGAGCACACCGTCAATAGTTTGTAGACCTGCTAATGTGATATTGCTGACTGCAACCGCTACGACGGCTTCTTTCCAGGAAACAATGTCTTTAAACAGCCCTGACTTACCTCTGTAGTTACTTACTCCACTATAGGTAGGAAACTCAGGATACCCCGAGTAACCAGAGAAGCCGCTTATGTTGCAGCTGTAACCACTAAAACCAGAGTATCCGGAATATCCGGATAGTTGAGATGTAGAAATGTTTACCCATATGATAGGTGATAGCCCCAACTCTACTACATTAGACTTCAATGCCCAGAACGAGTCACTGTTAATTAGTCCGGATGAAACAGATACTATCGTGTTGTACGGGAGTAGTGGTTCGTCGTTAGCATCAAAGCTTCTACTCCAGTCCAATGCTGAAGCTGTATATATTCCATTGTACGCAGGATTGTATTGTCTGGTTATCAGTACTCTGTCACCCTCCTGAAGCAGCACTCCGTCAATAGCTTGTAAGCCTCTAAGTATTACTGGCGTTACGGCTACCACGACTACTGGAGCCTTCCATCCTACACTATCTAAGCTACCTGAACCGGTGTAGTAGGAATTGAGTATATTGTAAGACTGGTTGTATATCGGACCTGTTCCTGAATATCCACTAAAGCCGCTATAACCTGAGTAACCCGAGTAGCCTGAGGTCGAGTAATAGAACACCTGCTCCCATACAATGGGTGATACTCCAACTGTAGTAGCGATTGATACTAATTGCCAGTTAGTGCCTGCATATAAGATACCTGACGATACAGCTATTACTCTTCCTAATGAAAGGTTGGCGGGTGTTGCGGCGTCATTGGTTCTGAACCAGGTCGAGGCTGACGCCACATACAACCCGTTCTGCGTAGAGTCTATTTGTCCTACAGCTAATACACGATCACCTTGCTGCAGCAATACACCGTCGATTATCTGTAACCCGTTAAGAACAATATCACTAGTTGAAACAACTAGAACAGTGTCTTTAGAGGTTAAGGGTATACAGGTATCAGACATAATAACATATGACTAATTTATGGGAATGTTGGATAGTTGGAAGGAGAGGTCCAGGCTAGAACCCTAAATAATTCCTGTCCTGTATTTCTCCAATGGTACAACACAGGAATAACTGTAGACCCTTCAAATATCCAAGTAATAAACAGCTTATCCCCTACGGTTGCAGTACCTTGTGCATAGTTAATCTGAAAGTAAGGCTCTAGAGAGTTACGTAAGATGTCGTAGTAAAGTATTCTTCCGCTAGATTGAGCTATAAATAGTCTATTAGCATAGTCGTAGGCGTAGCATGTACCTGTAGTGAATAATTCGCCTTGGTTACCATACGCTAGACCACTAGTCCATGTTCCAGCCGCGATATCATAATAATCTAGTACGTTTCTGTTATTACCTCTAAACGAGTAAAAATAGCGTCCATTCTTAATAAGGTCTGGATTTGTCCAGGCGGAATCCATAACACTGTTTACCCATACGAAAGAAGCACCTGTTCCTGGTGCGGCTGCCCGTGCGGCTGTAGCACCTACAGTAGACCAAGAGTTACCAGATATAGAGTATCTAAATACACCTATCTGTTGGTTACCCATGAAATACAATGAGTTATCGTTACCTTCTATGACCCAGACGCTTGTAGCATCTAAAGTCGATGTGAACACCCCGACCAAAGTTACAGTTGTAGCTGTGTTGGCACTGATAGGCAAAAACTGGCCAACATTAGTTCCAGCTATGCATCGAAGCTGACAGGAGTTAGCCCATTGATTGGCAGCCCAGTTTGTACCTGTAACAGTTAGCACGGCATTTGTGGTATTTGTAGCAGATGAGAATACTGCTCTACCTCCTGTACCGGCTGCACCACCTGAGTCAAAAGCCTTACCTAAAATCCATACACTTGTGGCATCTGGGGTCACAGACCAGTTGCTAGCTACAGTAAGTGTACTTACACCAGCGGTGGCTGCTGTGTTGGATGCAATCATTCTAGTCTGACCTGCTCCGGTTCCGTCTACGATAGTTATGAACCCGTACTGCCATTGATTAACTGTATAAGCTACGTTGTTGATGCCGAGGGTTGCTGAAGTGGCAGCATTCCATGTATGTAATGCTCCTGACCAGTCATAATCGTTGCCTAGTATTCCGTTGGTTGATTTCAGTAATCCGTCAGTACCTGTGTTAGTAAGGCCTGTAGTAGATAAGCCTGTGGTCCATGCGCTTAGTGCCCAGTCAAAATAACCTAAGCCTGTACTAGGGTTAACTATCCATAATCGAGGAGTAATCAGTCGGTAGGTACTTGCTGTTGTAATGGTTGTTGAGAATGCGGTATTTACCGTAATGACTGAGTTGGCTCCTAATGTGTTACTCTTGATAACGCGCTCGTCACCGGCACCAGGTCCACCGGTTATACGTATGATGTATCCCCGTAAGTCTCTAGGGATAGTTAAGTTGGTTGTAATTGTGGTTGTAGACCCTGCTGTAGCTGTGCCTGTTGGTCCTAGTGGTACCCAAGTCCCACATGAGCCTGCTCCGAACGTACCACCTATACCTCCGGTAGGTAAGTTAAGATAGGAGTCTTGTTTGAAGTTATACAGCCATACAGCTGATGTCGTATTAACACAAAATGCAGCTAGGTCTGTATTGTATGCGGGTACGGTTATCTCTTCGACGAAAGAACCTCCCGCGTTAACAGCTGGTACAATTGAGCAGGCTTCTGCTTGCAGTCTATGAAGTTTTGGTTTTAGGTTTAATACAATTGCCATAGTGAATCCTTATGAACACGCTATTTGCGTGTAAACTTGTTGCAATGGTGCGTTTATTGTAGGAAGCACTACTTCCTGCACTTCGATAACACGAGTTGTACCTGTAGTTATGGGACCAGAATTCAACGTAGGAGCCACACCATTTATCTGTGCGACGTTAATACCATAGTTACTGTTGTTGATATAGACAGGAAGCGAGCTACTCATTGAGCTTCTGTTCATTCCACCGTAGCTTTCTACGACTGTACGACTGAAAGATTGAACTCGAACCATGTTAAGTCTTAAGTCGGTTCTTTTAATGAATGTTCCTCCGCAGTTAGTAGATCCTATATCAGATCCTGTGGGAGCAGCTCCAATAGGTTGCAACGTGAGTGTGGTGGTGGCTAGGTTAACTACCCTGTAACTCCCATCGACACCGATAGAGGCTCCAGTTGTAACGTTATTAATACCTATCAAATTAATGTAATCACCTATGACGCAACCAGTCCAGTTAGAAGCACTTATCAATGTAACGATGTTACTTGTTCTGCTTACTGAGGAAGCAACGATAGTACTTGCCCCAGGCTGTGTTACACCTCCGTTAACGCGAGAAACGTAGCCTCCGTATGCAGTAGTGGACGAGGCGGTACCTATGATTATCGTGAAGTGTGTGGTGTCTATGATGGAGGCTACGACTGTAGCCGTAGATAGGTTAGGGAAGTTTGTGGTATCAGATATACCGTAAATATTTACGTAATCTCCTGTGGTTAAACCGTGCGCAGCTGTGGTTGTGATCGTTGCTGTCGTTGTTCCAGACTTCACAGCACTTACAATAGTTGCTACTGGTACAGTTAGAGAAGCTTCATTGATAGCTCTAAATCGTAGTTTGTAAGTTTTGGTGGGATCAGGTAAGCACTGATCTTTATGATAGCGTATTGTGAATGTTGTAGATGCGTTATCTATACCTTTATCCATCCATTCTACAGCGTCATGCTGGTTTATGAGTTCATAAGAACTAGACGGATAAAAGCAGTAAGTTCCGTAACTTGAGGCGGCTACAGTAGAAGCCGTGGAACTAACGTTTGCGCTTTGGTTTCCTGTTAAAGTACCACTACCTAAAGCGCTGGTGCCACTTGATTTAATAAAAAAGGAAGCGTTACCAGCTGTGGTATTCTCGAATACCATACTAGTTCCATTAGGAGCGTAGCCTATACCTGGTCGGTTGTAGATTGTACCTACGGAAAATGGCCCTGTTGAAACGTTTGGAATCGTTCCAGCCGCTCCAGCCGTAGCTGTGAATGTTGTAGCTGATGTAATGGTAGCTACAACCAAGTTTCCGTAGTTAAGACGAGAGTCATTTGTCACACCAACAACTGAGAATCTGTCTCCAGGCATTAATCCATGGTTGGTTGCTGTTGTAATGGTTAATGTGGTTGTGGCTTGTTGAATTGAGGATATGGAAACGGGTGTATATGTTGCCAGGGGTGTTTCTGTGGATATCCACTCCATTGAAAGATCAGAACCTGCAATACGCTGAGAAACTGAAAACAATGCAGCTACTCGTGTAGGCTGATTCCAACTTTGTTGCGTAGTTATCGATGTAGTAGTACCTGCTGTGGTTGGGTCTAATGAAATAACTACATACGTAATACCTAGAGCGTTTCCATCAGCAATGATTAGATCCCCTGAAGCTTTGTTATCTAGTGTCCAGTTAGTGGAGGTATTAAAAGACGTAAACTCGTCCTTAAATGAGTAGGGAGAGTTCTGAATGTTTACAGCGCTCTGGTCTGAGGCAATAACAACTGGCGCAGAGTTTGCGGAAGTGTTTTGACCGTTAGGGTTAGGGGGAACGTAGGCCATATATTGTAGTTCTTATGATATATACCACTGTGTACCATCACAAATAAAATCTAATACCATGTTCTGAACTGGTAGTGTCACAGAAGTGTTAACCCCTTCTATGTTGTCTGTACCGTTAGGTAAGACTGTTAGTACGAAAGCTGTACTATTTTTTACTGTAACGGATTTACCTGTCATACTACTGGCTGCTGGTAATGAAAGGCTTCCAATACCTGAGCCAGTCCATACAGCGAGTTGTAAGTTGGTGGTAGGGAGTGCGGAGTTTGTTGTATAGGTTGTTACCGCTGAGAGTATTGCTCCGGAATAACCGCTATAACCTGAAAGTCCGACACCAGAAAATCCACTATACCCTGAGAACCCACTTATACCGCTATAACCAGAAATACCTAACCCTGAATAGCCTGAGAAGCCGGATACACCTGACCCGCTATAACCAGAGATACCTGATGCTCCACTAAAGCCTGAATATCCACTCGCGCCTACACTTCCACTATATCCGCTGAAGCCTGACAGGCCTGCTCCACTGAACCCACTATAGCCAGAGACACCTGATCCTGAATATCCACTATAACCTGACGAACCCGAATAACCTGATGTGCTTGAGTAACCGCTCAGGCCTGACCATCCAGACAAACCAGAATATCCGCTGAAGCCTGAGACTCCAGAACCAGAGTAACCTGACACACCAGACCAACCAGAGATACCTGAATAACCAGAGTATCCACTAATACCTGACCATCCAGATATTCCTGAATAACCGCTATAACCTGATTTACCTGAAAACCCACTAAAGCCAGAGAATCCAGAAAATCCGGAGAAGCCGCTATAGCCGGAATAACCAGACAGACCAGAGCCACTGTAACCGGAATAACCACTGTACCCAGAAAGACCACTAAACCCACTAAAACCGGATAGTCCAGAGTAACCTGACACACTGCTGTAACCGGATAATCCACTGAATCCTGACAGGCCTGAAGCACCACTATAACCAGATAGGCCGGAGTAACCGCTAAGGCCGCTCCAACCAGAGATGCCGGAACCGCTGTAGCCTGAGAAACCGCTGATAGCGGAGTTCACCACATAGATGACTCCTGATATACCTGAGTAGCCAGATACACCACTATAACCTGAATAGCCGGATATGCCGGAGAAGCCGGAGCCTCCGCCGTTAGTCCCGCTATAACCAGATGCGCCAGAGAGGGCATAACCAGGAATACCTATAGTAAATAGAACCCATGTGATAGCTGAAGTTTCTAATCGTGTAACATGCGATTGAAGCATCCAGAACGTGTTTAGATTTGTTAGTCCGCCTGCAACAGGGACTACGGCTCCATAAGGCAAAAATTTCTCTTCAGATGCGTCAGAGGACCGTGCCCACTGAGTAGCAGAGGCGTCGTATATACCGTTTTGGGATGGATCTGATTGCGCTGTAACTAACACTCTATCATCTTCTTGCAGAAGAATACCGTCAATCACTTGAAGGCTGTTTAAGTTGATCGGAGAGGTAGCTACGACCTGTACAGCCTCTTTCCAAGAGACGACGTCTTTAAAGATACCTGAGTTACCAGCCATCTACATAGTGTAGATGAAGATTAAGGCAAAGCAATGCTGTGTTGGTTAGAGCTCGCAGCCAGTAAAATAAAGAACAGCACTGGCGTTAGTTGCATATAACGCACAAGGTAGACTTGAGGTAGATCCGCTTGTAGTTATAGTTAGAAGTGCAGCTTGCGTACTCAGGATAGAGGCTAACGCTATAACTGATGCGGCTGTTGCTCCGATAAATATAGTCACACTAAAGTATGTCGCGTTGTTTACATACACACCTGTAGGGATAGCTCTAGCTGTTACCGGAAATACCACTAAAACCTGAGCGTTAGTAGTCGAAGTTGTTGTACCTGTTCCTGGTAATGGAAAGGTAGTCGACGTGGCAATGAAGGCAGGTAAATATCTTTGGCACGCCATAAGCTCAGTAGTAATGTTAGGCTGCTCGTACAGCGTAGCAGCTGACCCAGTTTCCAGTTGTACACCTGTTATAGTTAACGTACCAGAAGTAAAAGCCCCTGTTGATAGGTTTAGAGCTACTCCGTTAGCTGCGGCAGATGAAAGAGTAACAGCTACTTGATATCTGGTTAAGGTGGACGTAATGGTCCAACTACCAGAGGAGATTAGCGTACTGCTTCCAAAGTTGTCTGTTGAGTTTGCTGAGTATAGCGCCCAGTTGACTGTAGTTAATGTCGAGCTGGCTAAATAGGCTGAAAGCGTGACAGTGGTACTCGCTAAATCCGCAATATTAATAGACTCTATACGTTGAGCTAACACAACAGACGTATTGCTAGCAGCTCCTGTAAATTGGTAGGCGTATTGAAATCCTCCACTTCCTGCAACTCGTTGTCCGGTTACGTTAGCTCCGGATGCGTTAGAATACCACCTATCTACTGTGTAAGCTGCGGTAGATGTTATGGTTTGTGCAGCACCTGAGTTTCGTTGGTCTATACGCATTGCCCCGTTAATCAAACGATTTCTGTTTGAGAACAAAACTGGTACGGCTCCTGGATTACTGGATATTAACATAGTATCAACTTAGACCAAAGTCGGATGGTTTGTATGGAATAGTGTAGTTTAAGGTATTAAACGTTGTTGATGTGTTCGAGGCAGCTGCAAGCATTTGTAGTACAACTGTACCATTGGCTTGCGCCATTTGAAGTTGTTGAGTAGTCAGCATTTGAAAGGCTGCCATAGTTTGAAGGGCATCACGCTGAGCTTGGTTCCACCCTAAGGAGTCTAAGTATACATAACCAGCCGCTATTGCCATCTCTTTAGTTACAACTAAAGCAGGAACAATAGGGGGATGAAATACTGAACCGTCATAGCTCCAACCTATAGACGGCATTGGAGATATGTCAGTGATGTCTATACCCAGGCTGTAGCCATCGTCAGCCACTACAGTGTTTACTACGCTACCGTTATCTATGATTGCGAATGTCTTCATATTATGCCGAGCAGTACTCTTCTATTAATATTACACCAGGAGCTCCTACTCCACCATTAGCGGTATAGAAGGCACCACCTCCGCCTGAGCCGTAACCAGTGGCTGTTCCTCCCGTACCTGATGTGCTACCAGCTCCGCCTGACCCGAATAACGTGTTTGCTCCGTTTCCTCCTGAGGCTGTACTTATTGCATAGTACCCTGCTGGACCTCCGAAGTTAAAGTCGCCACCGCTTCCGACACCTCCACCACCGTTGTAGCCTGTGCCACCAGCAGAGCCTCCGGTCGCCGTTAAAATGGGTGAGCCGCTGGATCCAAAATACGATGTACCTCCTGTTCCTCCTGCTCCAGAGGAAACGGAGTTTACACCTGCAGTGCCACCGCTACCTACTGTAATAGATATGGATGCCCCCACTGTCGCGGCAGAAACGATCTTAGAGGCATAGCCTCCACCACCACCACCTTCGCCACCGTTTGTTATACCGGTGTTTCCGCCTCCGCCTCCACCACCTCCACCCATTATTTGGACATAGGCATAAAGCATTCCAGAACTAGGTGTATAAGTACCTGTGCCTGTGGAGGTAATAACTTGGCGTTTAACAGTTAGTACTGGAGCTGTACCTGCCGCCACCTGAACCCCTATAGCAGATATATTAACCCTCAACGCTGTAGTGCTTGTGGCGGTTCCTATAGATTTTACAATGTTACCTATCGTAGTCGTCTGAGACGTGGTTAACAGTCCTGCGGTGGCATCGGATAAGAAATACTCCGAACCTGCAGTAAGTCCTGTAAGCCCCGTAGCCATACCGTCCAATGTTACAACGAATGGATTTCCTGTTGTTGTTACAACTCCTAGAGCGGCTGATGTTGCAGAAGCGTTTGCCTGTGCTAGTGCCCAGCTAGACCCATTATAGTATATTACTTGCCCGACAGTGAATGAGTTAGATTGTGTAACAGATAAAGTTAAAGCATTACCACTGCCTCCTCCTGCTGCACCGCTGTAGCCGGAAATACCAGAAAATCCTGAGGTACCTATGCCACTAAAGCCAGAGAACCCAGATGTTCCAACTCCACTAAATCCGCTGTAACCAGATAGGCCTGAACCTGAGTAACCACTAATTCCAGAATAACCTGACGCAGAGGAGTATCCAGAATAGCCCGATATACCGGACCAACCGGAAATACCTGAATAGCCACTGTAACCCGACTTACCTGAGAAGCCACTGAAGCCGGAATATCCACTGAATCCTGAGAATCCAGAGTATCCACTAAACCCAGAAAAGCCGCTCACACTGGAATATCCAGAAATGCCTGAGTAACCGCTATAACCTGAAAGGCCTAATCCGCTGAATCCTGAGTATCCGCTGATACCGGAACCACTATAGCCAGAATAACCACTTACACCTGATCCAGAATATCCTGAGTAACCTGATACACTGCTGTAACCGGATAAGCCTGAGTAACCACTAATACCGCTATAACCGCTGTAGCCAGATAGACCTGCACCACTATAACCTGAATAGCCGCTAATACCTGAACCACTGTAACCGCTATATCCTGACTTGCCGCTAAATCCTGAGAAACCGGAAAACCCTGAATAACCAGAAAATCCACTGAAGCCAGAGAACCCGCTAAGGCCGCTAAACCCTGAATATCCAGAAAGACCAGCACCAGAAAATCCAGAGTAACCTGAAGTACCTGCTCCAGAGTAACCCGAATAGCCAGAAGTACCTGCGCCACTGTAGCCTGAGTAACCAGACAAACCAGAATATCCGCTGTATCCAGATACACCTGCTCCGCTGAAACCTGAGTAGCCAGAAGTACCTGCTCCGCTATAACCAGAGTAACCGGACTTACCGCTAAAGCCAGAGAAGCCTGAAAACCCACTGAAACCTGAATATCCACTAAAGCCGGATACACCAGCTCCAGAGAATCCAGAGTAACCACTTACACCGGCTCCACTATAGCCTGAATAACCGCTAGGTCCTATCCCACCAGAAAAACCACTATACCCTGATAAACCAGCACCACTATATCCACTGAAACCGCTGTATGCTTGGAAGGAAAAGCCATCAGAAGCCAAAAATACACGAGCATTGTTGTTTCCTGGAGGGGTACTGAATGTGACTGTAACGTTATTTAAGTCTACTATAGTCAGCGTTACTGGTGTGGATGCTCCAGTGCTAACGATATAAGCATCGAAGAGTATGTGATTGGTGTTGAAATTGTGGTTGATCGAGTAAACAGTGTCGATCGTGTTACCAATGATAGATGTCTTGGCTAACCCGGGAATAGCTGAGTATCCAGACATACCGGAAGCCCCGCTATAACCAGATAGACCTGCTCCACTGTAGCCACTGTAACCAGACACACCAGCACCACTAAATCCGCTCCAACCAGACCATCCACTAACAGCTGTAAATATCGACCATGTAATAGGTGATACTTCTAAAGTTGTGACGGTGGAGATGAGAATGAATAGTGTGTCTATCTGTGTACCACCTACAACAGCTACAGCCGCACCTGTTGGGAGTTCTTGTACAGAATTAGAGTCTTGAGATCTAACCCAAGCTCCGGTTGAGGCATCGTAAATACCGTTCTGAGACGGAGTGGCTTGGTTCTTAACTAATACACGTTGACCCGCCGTAACAGGTACGGTGTCGATGGTCTGTAGTCCGGACAGTGTGATAGGTGCTGTTGTAGCTGCCACCACAGGATATTTCCAGGCAAGCTGCGAGGAAATGTTTATGTTCTGAAATAGGGAATTGTCTAGGTAACCGCTAGCATTCAGGATAGCAGCATAATGTGCGTATCCTGAACCTGTTGAAGTCTCTGTACCGCCCTTAATTGGCAGTCGGGATAATGTGTCTTGGGATGCCACACCCCAATACTAATCTGCGCTATGATCCTTATCAATCCTCAAATTAGCTATCTCTTCTAGCAACTGAGGTGGAGTATTTTGCTTAGCTGTTACAACTTCTTCCTCTTCTGCACTCTCTGGTTTTTCAGCCGTTTCCTCAGGAGTCTCAAATTCCGGCATCATCTCTCTTACTGAAGAACTACCTACTTCTCTTACCAAGCGCAACTCACTTGTTCCTACTTCTCCCATATAGATACCTTTTTTGGGTTTCACTGTAGAGAACTCTATACATGTCCATTTGTCTGGGGATATGTCTGTGGTTAGCAGGTACTCTACACGGAGAGCTGGAATGGGTTTTCCACTAACGCTACAGAGGTATTCTTTTACGGCTACAGGAACAGGCACTACAATCACTTTCAACTTAGGAGTGGTTAGTTTTTTCTTCTGCTTAGTCCTAGGTTTTCGAACAAGCTTCTTAACTTTCTTTGGGCGTCCAGGCTTTCTAACTAACTTCCTCTTACGTAAGAAGTTACATATAGTAGCCAAGCATACTTTGTGTTTCTTAGCTAGCTGACGCCCTGTTGCGCCAGCCTTATACTCTTCGATGATACTGTCTTCTTTACCAGTTAACTTTGATTTCATGGTGATTGTTTTTCTATCTTACTGCGCCCCTGGTTGCCCTTGCTGTCCCTGTTGCTTCGCTTGCTGAACTCCCTGCGACTTAGCATCTGACGTCATCTGCTCAAGAGTTGCTTTGACAGAACTATATAGTGTGGCGTTCTGCCCCTTGATCTCTTGTAGCTTCTCTCTACGACCCGCACCATCCATAGGCATGAGCTGCTGAGCAATCTCTTGCGCCTGTTGTTGAACATCCTGAGGGGAGGAGCCTGACGTGCTGTAGCCTCCTCCACCTTGACCGGGTTGACCTCCGCCTTGTTGGGCGGAGAATATGTCGGCCTCCGAAGACTGTTCGATCTGTTGCTTTTCCTGTTCTTCTTGTTGTAGCTCTTGCTGATCCTTGTCTTCCTGCATCTTCTTCTTGATCTGATCTTTGAAGTCGAAGCCGTAAAGACCTAGCAACTCGCTTCTTGCGATGGAGTTGGTGGATACTAACTGACCAACAACACTCTTGCGTTCCATATCGTCTGCAAATGTGACAGGGATTAAAGAGATCTCTGCTTCAGGTAACCCAAGCATACTTCCAATCGTATCAGCGAAGTGGGCTAATAGCAGATTGTAGTAATGAGGAAGCATGCTCCAACTGTTCTCAAACAGTCGGAGAGCTGGTCCCACCGTGTTTGTTTGAAGGTTCATGTTGTAGAGCTCTTGAGGGATGTTTAAGGCTGAGAGGATGTCTGACTTCCATTTATCCATCATCTCGACTGGAACCAGATTCTTTCCTTCGCCTCCAAGCTGTTGATACTGAAGTGGATAAGGAAATGTGTGATAGGCTCCAGGGTCTTTACGGTGCTCTTGGATCATACCGTCCACAGCTGCTTTCCAGAAACCACCATTCATATTCAATGCTGGGTTAGAGACACCGTCTGAAGGAGAAGCCATAGACACAACACGAAAAGGTGCAATATCTTCGTAACAGATAGCTTCGTTAAACCTCTTGAGTACCTGCAACATGAAGAAGTCTTCAAACATATAGATACAGGGAGGTATAGAACGACCATCGGTACGCAGTGACACAGGAGAAGGCATCTTCAGATGTACAAAATTACGTTCATTGAACGCAACCATCTTTTTATCATAGATACAGTCGTAAATAACCTTAGGGGTAACTTTTGCATAGAACTTGTTGTTCTTGGAAGTTACTTTTTGTATATACGAGTTAGGAATGTCCCAATAATACTCAGCTTGACCTGTAGTATCTTCGGATCGAACCTTAACCTCACGAGCAGGCCAGTGTACAACCTTGATTTGATTGGGATCTTTGGAAGATTTATCTACGCAATCATGCTCACCAGTGTGCTTGCAACGAGGATTAAGACAGGAGTAGTAGTATTTACCTTGTTTGAACTGAAAGTCGTCGATCTTGTTAATGTTGGTTACCTTCAGACACTTAGGACACTGCAGATAGCGAGTAAACCCAGGATTGGTGCTTATATAAGCATTACCATAAGCCAGTAAGTTAAGTCCACCGATACCTAACTGCTCTTTCCAACTGATTTTCTTGAGGATTTCTTCGTACTTCTTCTTAGCATCTTCATCCTCACACTTAATAACCAGACTGGTGATGAAGTAATTAGCAATACGGCTCAAGGCTGACTTATAGAAACCGTTCCTGAAGAGGAAGTGATCCGCCCACCACAACATACCGTCCATGTTGAGAGGGAGATACTGTAAGGGGATGTTATAATAAGGATTAGGGTAACGTTCCTGGGACTCCATAGCTCCAAAGAAGTTTTGCGGTGAGGAATAGGGATCGGCCATATGTTATTTCTTTTTGCTGGGAGTGTGTAGCTTTGTAGGGGTCTTCAATTTACTCTTGTTTGCCTTATCTGCAACTTCGAAGCCGTCATTATCTATATACTCGGCCTTCTTGGTATAGTCGAAATCTGACTTCGAGTCGGGTCGTAGGTCGCCTGTCTTAATCATTAGGATCTCTCCAACGGGTTAATTGTCATAATCTTAGGTGGTTCGTCGTTAAACACAGTGTGTGCTATCTGCTTAACTACTGGAGCAGCGTTTCTGGCTCTTTGTAGTAGTGAGGGATGCTCAACTGGCTGAGTTCCCTGCTCTCTAAGCACGGTATTTAGGTCGTCTGGTGTAAATTCATTACTCATTAGATTTTTCTTCGGTTGACTTAAACAATATCATCGCACGTTTGACACCGTCTATCCATGTAAAAGTGACTCCGGTATAGAACACAGGGATGTCTTCTTTGAACTCATCTACAAGGGTTAAGCTCTCTCCAATGTTGGGAGTAAAGGTGAGTTGGTCTTCAGAGGCGAACACTAGTATCATTGCAAGCTCCTCATTGATGCAGGACTGTACAGTCACTCGAGTCTTACCAAACTGACTCTTGAACCAGACATAGACAGGTTTTACTTCTTCTACAACTTCCTCGATCTCTTCTAACTCTGCAGGCACTGTCTTGTTAGAAGCTTTGGGCTTAGTTGGAAGTTTAGCAACCTGCTTACCTTTCTTATTGGTCTTAGCTGGGACAGGAACACCTCCAAAATTTGCGGCATGCTCGGAGTACAGATCAGTAACTACTGACTTCTCGTTTTCGACTTCAGCCTGAATCTTTGTTCCAAATTCTGAGTATAGAGGCTTGTCCTTCTTCTTACCTCCAACTACATATGCGTTCTCAGCGATACTATTATATTCTGCAGTCATGGATAAACCATATGGGCATTTAAACATTAGTCAAGCTATGTAGACACCGTTGCTAAAACTATGTAATTTTAGCTTCGCATCCCCGACCGTAGGCTGGGGAGAGAAATCGAGTGAGTATATTCCTAGCTGCATTTAAGTCTGCGTCGTCAGCGTGACCACACTGCTGACACCGAAACTTACTCTGTGTTACTCGATTTTTCCTATTGGAGTGACCACAAATTGGACATGAGGTACTGGTGTACGCAGCAGGCACGGTGACGAAGCGAATACGATTCTCTTCACAGCGTTGTTTCAACCTGTTGTGCCAGTATCTCATGTTCCAACTTCCAATAGAGCGGCGCATATTTTTACTCAATCGCCGTTTGAGTTTAGTTCCGTGGGAAATCCCACGTAAATCTTCTAGGACTACTGCCTCAGGATTAAGAGAAATAATATCTCTGGCGACCTCGTCCATACTTTGTCGCAGAGACCTTCTCAGCCTTTTCTGCCTTACGGAGCCCTGTTTACACCGTTTTATGGCTTCAATCTTTACTTCTACACCTGTCCCTAGTTTTGTACTATTGGAAAGGGACGCCAGCGACTTTATTCCTGTGTCGATACCTATGGATTCTGTTTTATTTGGTTTTTCCGTGGCTAACACTTCAAAACAAAATTGAACATAGTCTCTGGTGACAACGTAAGAATTAAGTCTGCTTCCTATACGTAACAGCCTGTTAAACTGCTTATGGAATTTTATGGGAATATCCAGTATTACCTTGTTGCCTATACTGCTAAGATGAAGCCAACCATCGAAATAATTTTCTCCGAGTTGTAACTCAGCTATGGTACAACCTAGAACCATTCTATTCCCCCTGTGTACCGGCATACCTGCTTTTTCAGGCTTATTTTTCCACCGTCGCTTGACAGCTAAAATCATGTCAATGGCTTCCCTAGCTGCAACTTTACGCAGCCTAGCAGAGAGCCATGTTTGGGGAATATCGACAACACCTTTGAGTAGTTCCGATTTACTAGGTAATCCTGTCTCCCAGAAGTGAGATATGAAAGTATTACATACTTTTCCGTACTCAGTAAGCACAGTATCCAATTCCACTAGTTTTTTACTGGTAGCGAACTTAAGAGAGCACTTGGATGATCTAACAAATGTCATGCTTCCTCTTTGGCGGCATCCAACATCTTCTTTGCCTTGTTCTTAGCTGATCGTTTACCGTATATTCTGGCACACATAGAAGTAACCACATCAACGAAGTCTTGGACGAGGTCATCCTTTTGTTCTGTTTCGTTGATGGCTACGACTTGTCTCCCCGCTGCTGCCAAAGAGGAAGCAAGAGAAGCTACCCCAAATCTAGCCAGTCGATCTCTATGTTCAACTACAACTCGTGTGACTGTAGCGTCTGATAGTATAGACAGTAACCCCTTTCTGTGGTCATTAAGCCCTGACGCTACCTCTGTTACTTCTTTGAATACCGTCCAACCCTTAACAGCGCAAAAACTCCTTACACGATCAAGTTGACGGGCTAAGTCAGCTTTTTGATCGTGTGAGGAAACCCGACAATATATAACTGTGTTTCCACTTTTGGTATTTTCTGGGTATACGACATACGTACCAGTTGCAAGCTGTTCAAACGGACAAGGGAACACGCCTGACTTTAATTGGTTGTAAGCTGCACGATAGCCTATACCCTTTGACTTGGCCCATGTAGATAATTTCATCCCCTGATTCATAGGATGAAAATACATCAAAAGACATAGTATGTCAAATAACTTATTTCAGTTGTCCACCCCTCCCCTCAAAAACTAAACTAAAGTGGTATAATCTATTAAGAAGAGTAATACGCTTTTTAATAGCTAGTCGATCGATCAGCAAAAGCAAATCACATTACACTTCTTAGCCAGCATAATCATGAGCAAACATTCTTCCACAACGAAATCCCAAAAAGCTTCCAATCTTCGTTATATCAAGATGAAACAAATCATCGAAGATACCCTCAAAGCACTTCCTTCTTTTACACATCTTCCCGCAGCACGTCCTCTTTCCGACGAATACATTCCTATGTGTTCTCGTGCGTAATACCTTAAGTAATTTTTAGCTACACAATATGTCTACACCAAACGTCATAGATTACTTAGCCACTCCTAAGCGAACATATTTTATGGATGCTATTAAACACGCATCTACTCTTGTCGAAGCCGAGAAACTATACATCGGTCTTGCGTCAGAGGTCTTCGCAGGTGTCCCACAAGGACCAAGACCAGAAGCTTGTCCTCCTGGTACATCAGAGGAGGAGCATAACAACCGTCAGATGACAAACTTTATAGGTGTCTCACTCGGTAACTTACTGAGTAAGTCGCTAGGCAAGAATAACGCAGCCTCTATGTGAGGCTGATTTGTCTTTTCCCTCATTACACAAACCCTGTCCCATCAGGGCTCTTGTGTAATGAGGTTGAGTTTTATGGGGAAGGTGGCGGTTGCTGCCTTCGCTTACCTTAAATTTAGCTATTCAACACTTTCTCATACAGACGAGACTGGTCTGTATGCTAACGAATCCTCGGTACTTAATCCCTGCTTTCTGGTAGGGCTCTTAAATACTGAGTAGTCAAAACCAAACAACAACATAAAGAAATACCATGGCTGATAAAAAAGAAACCAAACAAGAAGAAATTCAGATCACGCAAGAACAACTCGACCAGCTTCCTAAGTATGCTGAGCAGTGGATTGCCAACGCTTTCAATACCGCAACCATTGAGCCTGACAAAGAGAAAATCGTCGAATGGACGAAGAAGCTCTATACTACAAGTAAGTTGAAAGAACCTAATGCTATCGGATTCGTCCGTTCGCCTTTGGCTCTGGCTCTTACTGGCTCATGTGCAGCTGCAGTATGGTACGACGCTAAAGCGTATACTGAAAAAGAAGTTCTCACAGCTATCGACAAGCTCATGGAGAACATCTTCGACGCAGGCATCAAAGAAGAGGTCAAACGCGTCACTCTCGAACTAGCCAAAGATAACATCGTCAAACGTAAGTCGTCTGAGAAAAAGAAATTCGACGTAGAACGTCTGGAAAGTCTGATGCGTGAAATCGCGATCAACTACTGCTCCTCCATGTGGAACGGTGGTAATCAGTGGTCTGGCTGGGTTTGCTACCTTTCTGCTTATGCAGACGTATTTAATATCCTTAAAGATGTACATGATGAGAAGTTTCTCCCATACCGTCGACTCTGTGAACTTTCTGGGCCTCGTATGGTTCATGCCAACTTCTGTGTATTCTCTGATCGTCCTCTCTATATCCATCGCAATGCAGAGAATCAACCTCACAACAGTTCTGGAGCCTATATCGAGTATCGTGACGGTTGGAAGCTGTATGCATTGAACGGTATTCAATGTGAAGCAAAACATGTGGAAGTTGACCCAGAGAAGTATCCAGCCGAAGAAATCCTGAAGGAAACCAGTGTAGACCTTCGACGAGAACTTATTCGTCGCGTAGGTATTGAACGTGTACTAGCCAGCCTCAACCCCAAGGTAATCGATACCAAGGGCGACTATGAGTTGCTGAATGTTTCTGTCCCAGGTGTCTTCGAAAATGCAATTTATCTCAAAATGACCAATCCCTCGATTGGTGTGTTCCACCTTGAAGGTGTGGCACGGGAATGCAAGACTGTACAACAGGCTCTCAACTGGCGTGCAGCCAACCTTATTGACCACCAGAAAGAAACCTGGAACCCGAGTCAATTGACCTAATAAGTTCTTAACTATTTTAATGTTTAACGGGACACCTTACATTAAACATTAAATAGCAAATAAGGTGGACAACACCTAAGAACGGCGTATCTTAGGATCATGCAAACCAAGAAAAAACAAATGAGCAAAAATACAGAAAATCAGATTCAACAAGGTGATGTAATTGGCAAACGTATTATGAGCCTGCCTTCTACGGCAAAGCTTCGTAACGCAGACCCTCGCGGTCTGGTTCTAGCTGAAGGAGAAATGTCAGGACATTTCCATGCTGTCGCAGGTGAAACAGGTGTCAATCTCTACGAGAACGGCAAAACCCTTATCCTCGAAAATACGACCGACCACGAAGTCGTCATCACTCACCAGGAACACAATCCAGTCAAAGTTCCCCCAGGGATCTTTGAGTTCGGACAGGTTCAGGAGTTCGACTACTTCCAGGAAGCCGCTCGCCAAGTCCGCGACTGATATAATCTTTCATATATTCTAATTCGCCCCGGTAGCCCTAAAAAGCTATCGGGGTTTTTTATTACCTCTACACAACATCCAAAAGAAATACTCAAAATGACCATTAAAAAACACCTCAAAGCAATCGCCACTGAACTCACAGCCCGTAACCTCGCAGGAGCAGCAGCGTTCGAAGTCATCTCTAACCTACTTGTAGGTAAGACTGTTGCAGCCGATCGTACAGCCACTGTCAAAGAAAAGCCCTTGGCCTCTTGTAGCTGTAAGGCTCGTCGTAGCCGCAAAAACTATCGTGGTAAGTTCAAGAACTCCACAGGTTTAAGCATGCCCATGCATAGCATCGTTCGGCAAGTTGTTCAGAACACGCCAGCAGGAGCTAAGCTGACCGTGAAAGACCTGACCAAGGTCATTCGTAAGTGGAACGCAGGTATCCCTAAGTTCAACATCTATACATGTGTGAATCCTGGGCTGCGCCAAGCCGAACAAGAAGGCTATATCACGCAGGTAGGTAAGAAGGGACGCATGCCTGTGTTTGAAGTCAGAGGCAACAACTCTGCTTCGACTACGGCTCAGCCTTCCGCTGAAGCTCTCGACTTCGCATCCAATCTTTAATACTTTCAGAGAGGTAGTAGTACCAATATGAGTGATACTGAATCATCTCAGCCTCGAAAGTATAAAGTCACAGTGTTTACGAATGACAATACTCAAGAAATTTACAATGAGGTAACTGAACCTGAGTTTCAGTCCGACGATTGCTTCACGGCAATACTTCCTAACGGTAAACACCTATTACTTCGTAGTAAGTGTGTCACTGTAGAAGAACTGTAAGTTTTGCTCTTTGCCTGCCTTGGAGAGTATGCTAGCCTACTCTCACAATGGCAACATCCACATTGACCCTCAATAAGGCATCAGTCGCCTACATCCCAAGCTTGTCGTCATACCGAATGACGGCTACGGTTACTGCCGCAACAAATATGGCTGCAAACGTATTTGTTATCCAACGTCGTTGGACTACCGGCAATGGAACAACGGATGTATTCGCGGCTATCGCTACCCCAACTCAGCTGGAAGACCTTCCTGTAAATGCTCCAACAGATACAGTTGGCTTCTTTCTCAGCAATACAGTCGACCTGGTCGCCCGTACAGCTCAAGAGTTGGACAATGTGTTCGAGGAGATGCTCGCCGAACTAAAAAATCTGACCGCAGACGTGACCGTCCTTAACACGTCGCTATCTCCCGACACTACTTATGTGATTACACCATCGAGCGTGGCTTACACCTCCTTGGCAGGCAAGACGCATTATATTACCCCAGTCTTCTCTTCTCCTGGTGCTGTAGCTTCTACGGTACTAGGCTGGTCTACACCGCTCATATCCGACCCTGACGGAGTTGGGTATGATTATGTGTACAACATGAGTGTAGATCCTGCACTGTCTACACTGTTCCCTATTGATTCAGGGTTGGTTGCTTTTGCATCGTTCTTACAGCAGGGGGTTGCCAGAACAGCAAATGGCTATAAATTAACTACGTCGGGGCTTTACTGGAAGACATTAAGTACTAATGATGTTCCTTGGGAAGTTCCGATAACTCAGAGCGTTTCCTACTATTCAACAGTCTTGAAGCTACAGTTGAGCTTCTACAAGTAGATTGCGAATGTAACAAAACACTTTGTTTATAAGAAAAACCAACATGGAGCAAACTAGAATGGAAAAGATTGAAGGAGTGATACTTAGGGAAGATATCACGTTTTTTCGTTCTATTCAGAAAAATTAAAATCGCATGAGCACAAACCTAAAGCCTGAACTAGTAGAGAAGATTGAAATCCTTTTGAAGCAGAAGAAAGGTGCAGTTACTTATCTCGTCGAACAAGGATACAAGCTTGAGAAAGCTAAAGAAATCGTAAAATCCGTCCGTGATGGAGAGCTAGAGCAAGACGACGCCAAACAAGAGAGTGGTATCGAAGCCTCTTCTAAGTACGTGTACAACCGCAACAACGACAAGTACATTGTACACCTGAAGTCCTTCGCCAAACCACTTGTCATCAGTGGCTCTACACACAGAGCCATCCTCAAAGACTATTCAAACTGGAGTGGCAACTCACTTACAACAAATGAGATCTGTCGTAAGTACAAACTTCCACAAGCCTGCTTTAATGAATATAAGAAGATATTCAAACTCACACATGACCGTGAGCCCCTCTCAGTGGAAGAGGTGATTGACGAAGACCCCAAGGATCTCGTCGGTCGTATGCTGGAAGAGAAGAGATTCACTATCCATCAAGAATTTGAACGAGAGGACTGGAAGCAGACTCAAGAGCACGCGTTAAACTGGGAAAGGTTTATCGCGGAAGAGTTTGACCCGTTCGCAACTTTTTTAGATCATTGGTCTCCTCCTGCACGTAAACCCATTCAAGTAGAGAAGAAGAACAAACAAGGTACAAAGACACTGTTGGTTGGTCTATCTGACCTTCATATAGGCGGTAAGGCTACCAAGGGTCAGTTGTTCTCTGGAGAAGAATGGAATACAGAGATTGCAGTAAAGGCCGTAGAAGACTACGCCAAGAAAATAGCGGAAAACATCGGTAAAGATATAGCCGACTACGATAAAGCAGTCGTGTGTATCATCGGTGACATTCTGCATGGCCTCCGTGGACATACCGAGAAAGGTACGCCTCTGGAGTGCGATACAACAAGGGAGGATCAGTTTGATGCTGCCCTTAATGCAATCACAGCATTCCTGGACAACATGATTCGATTGTTCGGTAGTGTAGAAGTTGAAGTTGTTCGTGGTAATCACGACGGCCTCGATAACTACGCATTGTTCCGTGCAATCGAGAAGTCCTATACAAACCAAGTGGGAATCAGCTTCAACATCACTCAGGCTCACTCGATCGTGTTCCGTGTGCGTAATACCTTGTGTATTGCTTCTCATGGAGCTTCGGATGTATACAAGAGTCAGGTGCCTAAAGGCGGTAAGCCTCGTGAAGCATATGTACAGTCATTGTTGCTGAAAGCTCCAGAGAAGCTGGTAGGCATCAAGCAGCGCATCTTCATTCAAGGAGACAAGCATCACTTCGAGAATACAGAGTTCAACGACTTTGAGTTCTTTATGTTCGGCAGCACTGTAAAAGGTGATAAATATGCTGACCATTTGGGTTGCTCTGCAAGACCTCGACAGAATGCATTAGTCATTGATAATGAAGGAGTTGTGACGACCAACCATTACTATTTTGAATAACAACTAACCCTAAACAATTAACAATGTAAGCCCTGCTCTACGAGTGGGGCTTTTTATTGGAGATATGGACTACTTTAACGACAATACAGAAGAGACTACCCGCTTCAGTGCTCATCGAGAATTAGACAGTGACGCAGTGTTGTTAGAAGACGCAGATGCCATGCTAGATCGACGTGGAAGAATGGGTTTTCATAAGACTTATGCGGCAGTGCGACTACCTGAGCGCCTCCTCTTTGGAGCGGACTTCATGGCAAGACAGTACGACTCAAATCCAGCACTCATTCACCTACGCAAGAAACTAAACAAAGGAAACAAATGACAAAAGAAACCGGTACAGTTAAGTACTTCGCACCATGCTACGCAGTCGAGTACGCAGGCAAATTAGTTGGAGGCTATGTAAGATCCTATGAGCTAGCGATAGCCACGGAGAATGATGTATTCGACTATCGTACGGCTAATAACCTCGAATATAGCTTCTGTCTACACGATCACACATTTCAATTGGTTATGGTTGAAACGATCTCAAATACTCCACAACAGGCTAAAGACAAGTACGTACGATACGTACAAGAACAACTGAAGGTTCAGCGTTCAGAATTAGCTACAGTTACTGGAAAACTGACAGAGGTGGAAGCAGTGGATGCTACTCATATAACATACCTTAAAGTACAGGAAGCACGTAAAGAGGTAGCACATCGAAAAATGATGTTAGAGGACGCAGAAGCTGCATTACTTCGTGAACAGTTTAACTACAGCAATCCAGAAGCATATAAGCAGCAGTTGATCGAAACTGCCAAACTGAACGTATCTCAACATAAGCGTGTAGTTGATTCTTACGAAGCTGACCTGGCGCTAATGGAGACCACTGACCCTATACCAACACCGCCTGAAATATTAACTGAAAGTGCTAGGGTGATCGCCTGCTTGCTCGATCTGATGCGGACTCAAGAGGTATCTAAGCGCAATGAGACTTGAGACTTCTGATCTAAACAGGATGGATAACCTTGGTGATCAGGAAAGGCAAATCTACTACGCACTGTACCAACTTCCTATGGCTGACAGGTCTATGCGAGAAAAAGCCGGGTTTTCTGTTACATACTCCGGAGTAGCTGATGTTATTGACCTTGTATCTGGAGTTGAAGCACACGGTACACTTTATAACCAGACAGTTCAACATATGATTAAAAAACTAAAAAAGGATATCTTTGAATAAACTAATATTAATACTGATAGCTCTCAGCTATTCCATTGGTGAAACTGTATATTTCGGAAATAACTTATATCCGCATACTGACGCTGAGGTAATAGCTGACGGTATAGCTCTTCTGCTTGCAGCTATAGCTATTTCATACAAACAACAAACAAGGGAAACAAATGACTAAAGACATAACAGAAACACTGCTGGTTGCATCAGTGGTACTAAACGTATTCCAATTCGCTGCTTTGCAGTATGTGAACTTGGAATGGAAGAGATGTAACGACGACTGGTATCAGTTGGCCAGTCGGATCAACAAGGATTGGGCTAAGTTTATACAAGACAACTACCATACTACACCTAAACCTGGAGACAATAATGAATCATCTAAATAAAGCCTGCGAACGTTGGAACAACTACCTCATAACCGTCCAAGACATACCATCCCATAGTTCATCACTACCTATGAATAATTATTACGTTAATAGGTACATGTCTGTAGACGGTAAGAAGTGTTGCGCAGCACATTGCTGCAAAGAGGACGCTGAACGTATAATTAGCTGGGACAACTACAATAAGCACAGTATGCTGGTAATGTTTGCTGCCTCGTCTCAGGAAGCGGAGGATCAGGCTATGAAGGTAGATTGGCGTAGGATGTACTATCGCTACTACTGGCCTGCTGGAGGCATCAGAAAGATGGTGTACCTGTCCAAACCTGAACATTTACAGTCTGCTTACTTCGACGAGGTGTTTGTCGAGACCAAGGAAGAAGCTATGCAACGACTCTGGATTCAAAAGAATATGGTGCCTGTTGTCAGATATATAGCCGAAGCTGATTTAAAGTATGAAGGAGCTGTGACAGTTTATACCGAAGGAGAACTCAACGGTAACCCCAACCTGAACAAACATGAGTATATTAGGTTTGAAGGACAAGTGGAGCGGCTGGCAAGAGTATGAGTAACACCGACACACCGTACGTAACGATAACAAAAGCAAAGCTTAAAGAGTATCGTAAGGCTTACTACAAGCTACAAGCATTGGAAGCCGGAGGAGTGGATAACTGGGAAGGTTATGACCACTCTCTGCAAAACTACTTAAAAACAAACCCTGCAATGAAGGAGCTATTTAACCATGACTAACGAAGACTTTAAACAACTATTTGAAACTCGCCTGGACAAGCTGAAGAGCATCCTCAACAGCAAATCAGCTGAGTATTCAGTCCAGACAGACAAACTCCACAACTTCAAGGAGTCTGCGCACCTGATCAGATGTACACCAGTACAGGCTGCATGGGCGTTCGCAGTAAAACACTTAACCTCCATTAAGGATATGGTGGACGGATTGCATCCTGCAACACCTGAGCGCCTCGACGAGAAGATCACAGACGCTATCGCCTATCTGGTGTTGATTGAGGCCTGCTTGAAGGAGTCTTCTACAAAGAAGGAATATAAGCCAGAAGAAGAGCCTGAGATCGACTGGTGGGTGAACTGCTATTCAACAGGTGCAGGCGCAAAAAAACGAAAGATCGAAGTAGCAGCGTGTATGTCGAAGGCGGCAGCTATAGACTACAGGGCATACGGTGATGGCATTTATCGTACCTTCTCGGGTTGCTACCACGTCAAGGCTTGTAACAGTATTGAAGCAGAGCAGAAAGTCATGCGGCTCGAATGGCCGTCTGTTATAAACTGTCTGAATTGTAAGTGGTATAATAGTGCAGATAGTGCATGTAATAGCTGTGCTACTTACACTCGCTGGGAACAGGAGGCTGAATGACTGATCATTTCATAGACAACCTATCTAAGGCGATACTTATTAAAGAGTGGACTGAAGCCCACACCCATTTAGAAGGGTTGGTAAAGCAGGTCTGTGGAGACCAAACCCTAAACGACATCCACGACTCTCACTTCCACAACATAGAGGAGTTAGCCGATAAGGTGGTAGAGAAGCTGACAGTGGACAGAGACAGGCTCAAGGGCTATCTGAGGGA
>Ga0265327_10001507_pt1 | contig 28832 bp, 25 predicted proteins | sample 41621metaG_FD_202089 | JGI IMG/M metagenome (GOLD analysis project Ga0265327, IMG submission 202089) | Rhizosphere microbial communities from Carex aquatilis grown in University of Washington, Seatle, WA, United States - 4-16-21 metaG | ecosystem: Host-associated > Plants > Roots > Rhizosphere...
ACGCCCCGCGATTCGAGCAGGCGCCGGATGTTGCCGAAGACCTCGGCGCCGGTGATGTCGATGCGGTTGATCGGATGCGCGAACAGGCAGACATCGGTGAGGCCCGGCCGCTCGGCCAGCGCGGTGCTGATGTCGCGCTCCAGCGTGCTGGCCGAGGCGAAGTCGAGTTCCGCATCCATGCGCAGCGCATACAGGTGCGGCGCCAGCAGGGGCAGATGCCAGAGATGCCGGTCGCGCAGGCTGCCGTCGGCATGCAGGCCGACCTCGATGATGCGCGGATGCAGGTGCCGGTACATGTAGTGGGCCAACGCGGCCAGCAGGCCGCCCAGCACGCCCCAGTAGATCGAGGGCGCGGTGGCGATGGTCAGCGCGAAGGTGCCGAGCGCGATCGCCGCCTCGATGCGCGAGACCCGCCACAGCGCCGCGAAGGCCGAGGGCCGCAGCAGGCCGATGGTGGCGGTCGCGACGATCGAGGCCAGCACCGCCTGCGGCACGTGATAGAGCAGCGGCATCGCCCACAGCAGGGCGGCCGCGACCACCGTCACGCTGAAGATCGTGGCCCATTGCGTCTTGGCGCCGGCATAGAGGGTGATGGCGGAGCGCGAGAAGGACGAACTGGTCGGGAAGGACCCGGTCAGGCCCGAGGCGATCTTGGCCAGCCCCTGGCCGATCAGGTCCTGGTTCTCGTTCCAGAGCGTGCCGGCCCGCGCGTTGTCGACCTTGGCGCTCGATGCGGTCTCCAGGAAGCTCACCAGCGTGATCAGGAAGGCCGGCAGCAGCAGCTGGCCGAGCTCGTCCAGCGTGAGCCCGCCGGGCCAGTAGAAGGCGGGCAGGCCCGATGGCAGCCGGCCGATCACTGCGCCGCCCTGCAGGGCGTAGCCGATCGCGGCGCTGACGATCGCCGCCGCCGCGACCAGCGCCATGGTGGTCGGGAAACGCGGCGCGACGCGCTTGCCCAGCCAGAGCGCCGCCATGCCGCCAAGCCCGAAGCCGATCGCGATGAAGTCCGGCGGCGGCCCCTGCAGGACCTGCGCGAAGGAGCGGCCAGTGAAGCCCAGCAGCGCCGGCAGCTGCGACAGCGTGATCAGGATCGCGGCGCCCTGGGTGAAGCCCATCAGCACCGGCGAGTTGACCAGCCGCAGCAGCCAGCCGAAGCGCGCTGCGCCCAGCGCCACCTGCATCGCACCCGACAGCAGGCAGAGCCAGGCCGCGAAGGCCACCCACTCGTGGCTGCCCGGTATCGCCAGCGGCGCAAGCGAAGCGCCGACCAGGAGGCTGCTGAGTGCGGTAGGACCGACCGACAGGCGGGCGGACGAGCTGAACAGCACCGCGATCAATGCCGGCAGCAGCGCCGCGTAGACCCCGGTGACCAGCGGCATGCCGGCCAGCGCCGCATAGGCCACGCCCTGCGGGATCACCATCAGCGCGACGGTGATGCCGGCGATGGCTTCGTTGACGAGCAGGGCGCGGTCGGGGCGCGGCCAGGCCAGGAAGGGAAGCCAGCGCAGCAGCCGGTCGCGGGAGTTTTGCACCGGGCGATGATACAAAGCGCCCCCGTTGTTCAGGCGCGCTTCTTGTGCTGGAAGGCGGTCGGCGACTGGCCGGTGGCCGCCTTGAACATCGCGCAGAAGGCGCTGTCGGTGGCGTAGCCGCTGGCCGACGCGACCCGGCTCACCGCCATACCGCGTGCCAGCAGCGGCAGCGCATGGGCCAGCACCGCCTGCTGGCGCCATTGCTGCCAGCTCATGCCGAGCTGGTCGCGAAAGAGCCGTGCGACCGTGCGCTCGCTGGCGCCGATCGACTCCGCGCGCTCGGCCAGCGTGGCCCGGTTGGCCGGATTGCGCAGCAGCGCCTCGCAGAGCTGGCGCAGCCGCTTGTCCGCGGGCAGCGGGACGTCGATGCGGATCTGGGTGGCCCGCTCCAGCTCGTTCACCAGCAGCGGCGCGATCCAGCGCTCGCGCTGGGCGGCCTGCGCATCGGCCGGCGGCAGGCCGTCGGGCGTGGTGTCCAGCGCCAGCATCAGCGCGCGCATCAGGGGGCTGATCTCGAGCACCTCGCAGCGCTCCCAGGCGGGGCCGAGCCAGCTGTGCAGGTAGACGGTGCGCAGCTCGGCGTCCTCGATCAGCGTGATGCTGTGCGGCTTGTCGGGCGGCACCCAGAGCGCGCGGGAGGGCGGCACGATGTAGCTGCCTTCCATGGTGCTGAGGCGGATCACGCCGCGCGTCGAGAAGGTCAGCTGTGGCCAGGGATGCTCATGCAGCTCGACCCGGGTGTCGGCCTTGAGGAAGTGCTCCTTGGCACGCAGCGGGCGCAGCGCATCGGGCGCATAGAGGTGCGGCGTCAGCGGGCCGACGCTGACGGTGGGACCAGCTTCCGGGGGCGGCATTATTTCGACAAATGTTGTCCGTGTATCGGCATTCTGACGCGCACCCGGGTCTTAGGATCGGACTTCCATCCGATTTCTTGTTGCAATCCATGTCTTCCCCCGCCGCCTCGGCCCCTGTTCCCACCTTGCGTGCCGATGTGCGCCTGATCGGCCTGGTCGGCCTCGCGCATGCGATCAGCCACTTCAGCCAGCTGCTGCTGGCGCCGCTCTTTCCCTGGCTCAAGGATGCCTTCGGCGTGAGCTTCACCGAGCTGGGCGCGGTGCTCACCGTGTTCTTCGTGGTGTCGTGCATGGTGCAGGCGGCCTCGGGCTTCGTGGTGGACAAGCTGGGGCCGCGGCCGGTGCTCTTCGTCGGGCTGGGCCTGATCGGGCTGGCCGCCTTCGGCTATGCGATGGCGCAGAGCTACTGGATGCTGATCGGCTGCGCGGTGGTGGCGGGCGTGGGCAACGGGGTCTTCCATCCGGTGGACTACACGCTGTTCAACCGCAAGGTGGCGCCGACCCGGCTCGGCCATGCGTACAGCGTGCATGGCATCACCGGCAGCCTGGGATGGGCGCTGGCGCCGGCCTTCGTGGTGCCGCTGGCCATGGCTTTCTCGTGGCGCGTCGCGCTGGCCTCGGCAGGCGGGCTCGCGCTGGCGGTGCTGCTGATCCTTTGGGTCAACCGCGATGCGTTGTCGCTGGAGGTCAAGGACGTGCACGAGGCGACCGGCAGCGACGCGGCGGCCGGCGGCGAGTTCGCCTTCCTGCGAATCCCGGCGGTGTGGATGTGCTTCGGCTTCTTCTTCTTCTATGCCATGTCGCTGAGCGTCGTGCAGACCTTCGCGCCGGCGGCGGCCGGGCGGCTGCACGAGGTGCCTTTGTCGCTGGTGGCCGTCTGCCTCACGATCTACATGGTCGCGAGCGCGGGTGGCATGGTGGTCGGCGGCTTCCTGGCGTCGGACCCGTCGCGCTGCGAGCGCATCGTCGGCGCCGGCTTCGGCCTGGCGGCGGGCATCGCGCTGCTGCTGGCGCTGGCCGATTTCGCGCCGATCTGGGTGCCGGTGATGTTCGGCGCGATGGGTTTCGCGGCCGGCATCGCCGGGCCCTCGCGCGACCTGCTGGTCAAGCGCTCGACGCCGGCCAATGCCACCGGCCGGGTCTACGGCGTGGTCTACGCCGGCCTGGACATCGGGCAGGCGGTGGCGCCGCTCGTTTTCGGCCGGCTGATGGACGGCGGTCAATACGCCAGCGTGATCGTCGGCCTGGCGGTGGTGCAGGGCGTGCTGATCGCCAGCGCGTTCAATGTGCGTCGGGTGAGGCGCGAGGCGCTAGTGCCGGCCTGAGCTCACCGCGCAGATGGCCGCGACGCCCCTCGGGGGTGCCAGTTCAAGCGATCTGGCGAAGTCCGGCGAGCGTCTTGACGCAGGCGTCTGCGACTTCGGTGCCCTTGACCGCGAAATGCTGGTGGAAGTATTTGCGGTGCTCCACATGCTCGTGGAAGTGGTGCGGCGTCAGCACGGCCGACAGCACCGGCACATCGGTTTCCAGCTGCACCCGCATCAGCGCATCGACCACCGTGCCGGCGACGAAGTCGTGCCGGTAGATGCCGCCGTCGACCACCAGCGCGCAACCGATGATCGCGGCATAGCGGCCCGAATTGGCGAGGCGCTTGGCATGCAGCGGGATCTCGAATGCACCCGGCACGTCGAAGACGTCGATGCTGTCGAGCGGCACACCCTGGCGCTGCATCTCGGCCAGGAAGGCGTCACGCGCCTGGTGGACGATGTCCGAATGCCATTGCGCCTGCACGAAGGCGATGCGCTCGCCGCGTGCCGTGCCGGACGCGTCGATGGCGGAGAGGGGAAGGTCGTTGATCTGACTCATGGTTTGCCTTTGCAAGGATTGCCTGAATCAGGGCGCACGAGATCGACGTCGCCGCGCGCGCCAGCGGGGCGCGCACGGGGCTTCGATGTCGCGCTCTCTTTCATCCGGACTGTGACCGTCGGCCCCGGGATCCCACCGGGTCTGCTGACCCCCTCTTGCATGACGCAGGAGGGGCGCTCGCGGGCTTGTGCGAACAGGTCGCCATCACCGCCGGTGGGGAATCTCACCCCGCCCTGAGAACGCTTTTGCCGCGGCTCGTCGCCACGGCGGAGCCGATTGTAGGGAGGCAGCCCGCGGCCCGCTGTCACGCACGCGGCAAGACCCCGGGGCGCCGGGGGGCGGCGCCTCTTGCGCTCAGCGCGGGGCCAGGAATCGGGTCATGCGCTGCAGCTCGTCGTCCAGCGCCGCGCGGAAGGCCGCGCCCTGCGGCTTCGCCTGTGCGTAGCCGAATTCCGGCCGCAGGCGGCCATCGCGGGCGCTCACGTTGGCCCAACCGATGACCCGGTCGTGCCACAGCATCGGCAGCGCGTAGTAGCCCAGCTTGCGCCTGGCCGGCGGGGTGTAGGCCTCGAAGCGATAGGTCCAGCCCCACAGCAGCTCGAAGCGGCGCCGGTCCCAGACCAGCGGATCGAAGGGCGCCAGCAGGCGCAGTTGCTCGTCCGGTGCATGGCGGCGAGAGCTGGGGCGCTCGTCGGCGGGCCAATACCAGGTGGTGCCGTCGATGCGGCAGTTCGGCAGCTGCTCGCGCGCCTCGCGCAGCGCGGCCTGGGTCTGGGCCGACAGGTGCGGCGCACCATAGCCGAGCAGGTGCACGAGGTGCGTCAGGCTGGTCGAAGGCAGCGGCGCGTACTTGCGCACCAGCAGCTCGACGAGGGCGGCGCCCCGGCGGGTGCGGCCCTGGGGGCTCTCGTCGGCCGGCAGGTGCTCGACCGCCGCATAGATGCGGGTGCCGCTGTCGCGCCGCACCACCCGCAATTGCCCGCGGTAGTGCAGCCCGTCGAGGATCTGCGTCGAGGCATTGCTGGAGCCGCCCCAGTAGTTGCGCACCCTGCCGTGCGCGAAATGCCGGTCGACTTCGCGCGGATGCACCGGGCCGTGTTCGCGCACGAAGGCCAGCACATCGGCGGCCTTGCGCAGGGTCTCGGCATCCCAGGCCTTCTTCGGCTGGCGGGGATGCATCAGCGCGAGGTGCTCGCGCGGCAGGAAGCCATAGTTGACCAGGCAGTCCTCTTCGACGGGCAGGCGCGCATAGCGGCTTTCGAGGTCACCCGCGCGGTAGTCCTTGACGCGATGGCGCAAGGTCAGGTCCTGGGCGCGCGCCGGGGCGCGGATCGGGTCGGCCTGCACGAAGCCCAGCCGCTGGATCGCCCGGCCGAGGGTGGTGGGAGCAAACAGCGTGCGGGCGACGGCGTGGCGGCGCAGGTCGTCGATGGTGGGTTCGGCCATGTCGTGAATTGCATCACAAGCGGGGGCGCTTCGGCCGCATCCGGCGCATCCGGCGCATCAGGCTATGGCATGCTCGCTGCCGCCAGGCGGGGAGCCGATCGAGGGCGGTCGGCAATCGGCCGGCAACCGTCGTTCGACGCGAGGATCCCGCGATGCCCGAAGCCAGCGCTCCCGATCTCATCCGCCATCAGGCACGGTGGACGCGCGGGCTTCGCTGGATGGCGATCGCGGCCTGCGTGGCGCTCGTCGGATGCGCCAGCAGGCCGGTGGCGCCGCCCGCAGGCAACGTCGGCTACACGCTGCTCAGCGCCGAGCAGGCCAACGACGTCGCCATCTATGCCATGGGCCTGGTCGGCACGCCCTACAAGTACGGCGGCAACACGCCCGCCGGCGGCTTCGACTGCAGCGGTCTCATCGCCTATGTGTTTCGCAACAGCGCGGGCCAGCCGACCCCGCGCACCGTGGCGCGAATGGCCGGCTTCGGGCGGCCGGTGCCGATCGCCGAACTGCGCACCGGCGACCTGGTGCTGTTCGGCGCGTCGACGCCGACGCACGCGGGCATCTACGTCGGCGAGGGGCGCTTCGTGCATGCGCCATCGACCGGCGGGGAGGTGCGGCTGGACCGGCTGGACAGCGTGTATTGGGCGCGGCAGCCGGTGCAGGTCAGGCGGCTCTGAGCCGGGCTTTCGCCAGCTCGATGGCTAGCCTCCGGCACGCGGCTTCCGAGCCTTGGCGCGCGCTGTCTTCTTCGCTGGCGAGGCCGTCGATGACTCAGCGCCTTGCGGCGCGCCGACTGCCAGCTGGTCCAGCCACAGCAGGCCGTCGGCATGGGCCATGAAATGCTCGAGGTAGCCGGGCGACAGCTCGCGCATCAGCAGCAGCGCCCGATGCAGCAGATGGTTGGAATTGAGCGGCCCGGCGTTGACCGGCACGGTGTCGGACGATTGCGTGAGGTGCCTTTCGGCGGCCAGCTTCGACCAGGTGCCGCGGAAGTAGGCCAGCGCTGATTCCAGTTCGCGCGGCGCCGCTGTCGGCGTCGTTCGCGGCGCGAATTCCTCGAGCAGGCGGGCGAGCGGGCCCGGGTCTCGGTCCGCACCTGACGAGCCGTCCGCGCCGGGCAATACGTCTCGCTGCCCGTCGTCGCATCCCGGGCCCCTCGCGTCGCAGGCCGCCATCAGCGTCGCCAGCCGCTCGTCGAGGCGCTGGCGCAGCGCGCCGTCGTGCAGCGCTGCACGGCGCGCCAGCGCCTCGAGGAAATGCAGCCGCAGCGGATCCGCGCGACCGGCCCCGGCCGCGCGCCATTCGGCGACCGACGCGACCGGATCGGCGGTCAGGCGCTTCGCCGCCTGGCTATCCATGGGGCTTGGCGGCAGCCGCATTCGCCGGGCGCGGCGTCGGTGCCATCTCTACCCGGCGATTACGTGCGCGGCCGTCGGCGTCGGCATTGGACGCCACCGCCTGCTCGGCGCCGAAGGCAGCGGCGAAGACGGCGGAAGAGGGCAGGCCTTCATCGATCAGCGCGCGCGTCACGGTGAGGGCGCGCTGGGCCGACAGCTCCCAGTTGTCGGCGAAGCGGCGGTTGCCGTCGCGCACTTGCCGATCGTCGGTGAACCCGCTCACCATCAGGATCTCGTCGCGGCCTTGCAGGTAGGCGGCCAGCGCCGGCCGGATGCTCTTCAGCAGCTGCCGGCCCTCGGGCTGCAGTTCGGCGGAATTGACCGCGAACAGCAGGCTGCCGCTGATGCCGATGCGGCCGTTGTCCAGCGTGACCCGGCCGGCGGCCAGCGGTCCGGCCAGCGCTGCCTCCAGCGTCTTCAATCGCTGGGCCTCGGCCTGGCGCTGGCGCAGCTCGGACTCGAGGCGGCTGGTCAGTTCCAGCTGCATGCCGACCACGCAGACCAGGATCAGCACGAAGGCGCCCAAGAGCCCGGCCATCAGGTCGCCGAAGACCGCCCACACCGGCACCGTCGGCTCGATGCCGGCGTCGATCTCGTCCGCGATCACGCTTCGCTGCCCGCGGCGCTGCGCTGGCGCGAGAGCCGCTGCAGGTTCTCGACGATCTGCTTCTGCGACAGGATGCTCAGGTCGATGGCCTCGCGCGCCTGCGCGACGTAGTAGCCGAGCTGCTCGTCGCTGCGGGCGATCGACTTGTCGAGCGCGCCCTCGACCCGCTGCAGATGGCTCACCAGCTTGTCGTTCGATTCGCTGAACAGCTGCACGCCGAAGCCGAAGGCCTCGCCGAGGCTCGCCACTTCGGCCGCACCGCCGGCCACCTGCACCGCGGCGCCCTGCAGCTTCTCGCTCTCGGCCTCGACCTTCTCGCCGAAGCGGGCACCGACGCGTTCCAGCAGTTCGGCCGACCCGCTGACCAGCGAATCGATGGCCAGGCGCTGCTGGGCGGAGGCATGGTCGACCGCGCCGAGCAGGGTTTCGAGTGTCTGCAGGATGCGGCTGCGTTCTTCCAGCATCGCGTTGTCTCGGGCCATGCTGTCGGACAGCTTCTGGCGCAGCTCGCCGATGACTTCGGCGGCGGCGCGCGGCGCGTCGGAGGCCGCCTTCATCAGGCCGGCGATCTCGGCGATGGTGGCGCGTGCGTGGGCTTCGGCCTGCTCGCCGATGTCGCGCGCGGTGTCGGCCAGCGTGCGGCAGACCTGCTGCTGCTGCGCTTCGGTGCGCGCACCGGCCTGTTCCCATTCGTCGCGCAGGGCAGTGGCCATGGTCTGGAGCGAGGCGGTCCAGGTGGACAGACGCTGCTCCTCGCGCAGCGACAGTTGCGCCTGCAGATCGAGATGGGCGCGGTCCACGCCTTCCGACAGTGATGCGGCATGCTGCGCCAGGCCTGCGGCAGCCGCGGCCAGCGCATCGCGGTTGCGGGTCGCTAGCTCGTCGCCGGCCAGGGCCTGACGCGACAGCGCGGCATCCCAATGCGTCGACAGGCCTTCGGCGCTGCGGTCCAGCCGTGTCGCGATGCCTTCCACCAGCGCCGTCGACTGCTGCTCGAAGCTTTCGGCGAAGCGGGCGAGCGAAGCGCGCAGGTCGCTGGTCAGCGTCTCGCTGCTGCGCTGCTGGCCGGCCAGCGCATCGCGCCAGTGACCGGCCATGGTCGCACTGCTTGCGTCCAGGCGCGTCGACAGGCCCTCGAGCTGCTGCGCCACCGCCGCTTCGATCGTGCGATGCAAGGCGCCAGCCTGCTGCGCGATGCCGGCCATCGTGGCTTCGGCCACCGGCTGGATGGTCGCGCCGGCGATGCGCGCTCCTTCGGTGAGGCTCTCTCGGAGGCTTCGATCGACGGAGCTCGCGAGTTCGCCGTAGGCCTTGCGTGCCTCGCCGTGGAAGGCGTCCTGGCCGTCGACCAGGCGCTGGTTGAGCAGCTCGCTCTGCCGTTCGATCGTCGCCATCATTCGATCGAGGCGCTCGACCAGATGCGGCAGCGCCTCGGCCTGCAGCTGCTGCAGCCGGACCGATTCCTCGCGTTGGTGCGCCAGCGAGAATCCGCGCAGGCTGCCGGCGATGCGGGTGTCGAGCAGCTGTGCCGCCTGCAACCGGTCGCGCCGGCACAGCGCCGAGGCCAATCCGAGCATGGCGGATGCGGCCACCCCGGCCAAGGAGGTGCCGAAGGCCAGCCCGAGGCCCTTGACCGGCGCCGCCAGCGAAGCACGGATGGCCGACAGGTCGGCCGCGCCTTCGAGCGCGCTGCCGGTGCCCTTGAGCGTGACCACCATGCCGAGGAAGGTGCCAAGCATGCCGAGCAGGACCAGCAGGCCGGTGAGGTAGGGCGTCAGTGCCGGGCCGGGCAGCCCGATCCGCTCTCCGCCGATGCGCAGGCGCACCGGGTTGCGCAGCGACGCGGGCAGCGAGGCCAGCCAGCCGTCCAGGTCGGCGGGCGGCGCCGCCAGCCCAGTGCTGGCGCGGGCCAGCCCCATGGTGGCGTCGTCGTAGCGCTGCAGCTCGACCGCGCCCATCACGTAGAAGGCGCCGATCAGCAGCGTGATGAGCAAGGCCGCGGGGTTGGCGCCGACATAGCCGATGCCGGTCCAGCAGATGGCGGCCAGGCCGAGCAACAGGGCAAGGTAGCGAAGAGAACGGGTCATGAAATGTGTCTAGCGCATGCGAAGGGCTTCGAGCAGCCCGTCGATCGGTTGAAATCGAAGATCCAGTTCGGCCATCAGCACCTCGCGCATGTCGCGGCCGAAGCCGTCGAGCCAGCGCGGTGGCTCGTCGCCCGGCGCGGACTTGCGCAGTCGCTCGAAGTGCTTCTGGAGCACCAGCGGCACGGTCGCGAGCAGGCGCGACTCATGCGGCGCGAGCACCTGCTCCATCACCACGTCCACCGCGGCAAGGCGGGCCATCGCCGGCGAGGCGGCCGCCAGCTTGCTGCGCAGCCGGGCGCGCAGCGGCGCGACGGCCTGCTCCATCGCATGCTGCCGGGTGCCGATGTGCCTGCGCTGCGGCAGGAAGTCGACCGAGGCAGCGTCGACCGGCGCGGCCAGCGCCTTGCCGCAGGCACTCCGGATGCGTGCGCATTCGGCGGCTTCGCGTATTTCGGGTGCGTCGTGATCGGGGCTTGCGCGCGAAGCCGACTGCGGCATGCCGCCTTCGAGCGCCGCGGACAGCGAGATGGCGTCGGTCCAGCCCACCCATTGGCCCAGCCGGTCGGCAAAGGGCGGTGCGGACGGCGGCGCCTCGGCTGCGCCGAGCCTGGCCAGCAGGCGAACGAGTGGTGATGCGATCACGCCTTGCGATGAATTGAGGAGGCGGGGCCGGCGGCGCTGCCCGCGGCGCGGCAGGAGATGCCGGAGGGCGGGCGGCTTGTTGACGCTTGCAACATGCTGCTGGCAGCTGGAAAACCCGCCAGTCTACACTGCCCGTGGGCTCCGAGACCGATCGCCGCCGGGTCCGAAGGCCGCGCCCGGGCGGGCGGGCCGCAGCGCTCAGACCACGCTGCGGTGCCGTTCGATGCAGGCGTCCAGCGTCTCTTCGCCGGGCCGCTGCCACCAGTCGAGGGTCGAGAAGATCTCGACCTCGCTGTAGCCGGCATAGCCCGCCGCCTCGACCCAGCCGCGCACCTTGCGCAGTTCGACCACGCCGTCGCCCATCATCCCGCGGTCGGACAACAGGTCGCGCGTCGGCGTCAGCCAGTCGCACACGTGGTAGGCCAGCAGGCGCTCGCGGCCGGCGCGGGCGATCTGCTGCTCCAGCTTCGGATCCCACCAGACGTGATAGATGTCCAGCGCCACGCCGAGCATGCCCGAGCGCTGCGCATCGAGTTCGTCGCACAGGTCCAGCGCGTGTTCGAGCGTGTTGATGCATGCCCGGTCGGCCGCCTGCATCGGATGCAGCGGCTCGATCGCGAGCGGCATGCCGAGCTCGCGTGCGTATTCCAGCGATGCGGCGATGCCGTCGCGCACCTCGCTGCGTGCGCGGGCGATGTCCTTGTAGGCGGCGCGGCCGTCGAGCGCGCCGGGCAGGCCGCCGACCACCAGCACCAGGCAGGGCGCATCCAGCGCCTTGGCCTCGTCGATGGCGCGGCGGTTGTCCTCGAGCGCCGCCTTCAGGCCCGCCGCATCCGGCGCGGGGAAGAAGCCGCCGCGGCAGTAGCCGGACAGGCCGATGCCATGGGACTTCAGTTGCCGACCGATCTTCTCGAGCCCGACCGCGGCGACCTGGTCGCGCCACGGGCTGATGGCGCGAATGCCGCGCCCGGCGCACTGCTCGATGATGCGGTCCAGCGGCACCTCGGCGCCGCGCTGCTTGCGGATCGTCGCGGTGTTGATCGACAGCCAGTCGTGGTCGCGTGAGAAGTCGCGCATCGCTTGCCTCAGCCTTCGACGCCGTGCAGCGCCAGCAGCGTCTTCATGCGCTGCACCGCCAGCTCGGGCTTCTCGAGCAGGTTGGCCGCATCCGCGAGGCGGAACAACTCGGCCAGGTGCACCAGCGAGCGGGTGCTCTGCTGGCCGCCGACCATCGTGAAGTGGCTCTGGTGGCCGTTCAGCCAGGCCATGAAGACCACGCCGGTCTTGTAGAAGCGGGTCGGCGCCGCGAAGATGTGGCGCGACAGCGGCACCGTCGGCCCGAGGATCGCGTGGAAGCGTTCGACCCGGCCCTGTGCCAGCTCGGCCAGCGCCGCGCTCGCCGCCGGCGCGATCGCATCGAAGATGCCCAGCAGCGCATCGCTCTTGCCGTGCGTTGGCTCGCTGCCGTGGCCGTCGCCGGCGATCAGCTCTGCATAGTTGAAATCGTCGCCGGTGTACATGCGCACGCCCTTCGGCAGGCGGCGGCGCATCGCGATCTCCTTGTCCTTGTCGAGCAGCGAGATCTTGATGCCGTCGACCTTGTCGGGATGCGCCGCGATGATGCCGAGCGCGGTGTCCATCGCGCGGTCGAGGTCCGGCGTGCCCCAGTAGCCGGCCAGCGCCGGGTCGAACATGTCGCCGAGCCAGTGCAGCACCACCGGCTGGCGTGCCTGGGAAAGGATGCGGTCGTAGACGCGCTCGTAGTCGGCCGGGCCTTTGGCCACGCGGGCCAGCGCGCGGCTGGCCATCACGATCAGCTTGCCGCCCAGCGCCTCGATGGCTTCCATCTGCTCTTCATAGCCGCGGATCACGTCGTCGACGCTCTTCACCGCATCGATGTCGAGATGATCGGTGCCGCAGCCGGAAGCCACGAGCGCGCCGGGCACGTCCCTGGCTGCATCGAGCGAGCGGCGGATCAGTTCGAGCGAGGTCGGCCAGTCAAGGCCCATGCCGCGCTGCGCGGTGTCCATCGCCTCGGCCACGCCCAGGCCCAGCGACCACAGGTGGCGGCGGTAGGCGATGGTGGCGTCCCAGTCGACCGCGCATTGCAGCCAGGGGTCGATCGCGGCCAGCGGGTCGGCCACCACATGGGCGGCCGAATAGGCGATGCGATCGAAGCTGGCGCCGGCGCCGGCGCCGGGCCTGACCGGTGCGACGCCCTTCAGGGTGTAGCTGGCGAGCGTGCCGTTCGAGCCAGGCAGTCGGAGTGCGAGGGCCATAGCGTCAGACCTTCAGCGCGGGCACGTCGATCCAGCGGCGTTCCTTCCAGCTGTCGAGCGCGGCCTCGACCAGCTGCACGCCCTTGGCGCCTTCGGGCAGCGTCCACTTGTAGGGCGCGTCCTCGACCACGTGGCGGATGAAATGCTCCCACTGGATCTTGAAGCCGTTGTCGTAGACCTGCGAGTCGGGAATCTCCTGCCACTGGTCGAAGAAATTCATCGTCTGTTTCTCGTCGGGGTTCCACACCGGACGCGGCGTGGCCACGCGCGACTGCGCACGGCAGCTCGACAGGCCGGCCACCGCCGAGCCGTCGGTGCCGTCGACATGGAAAGTCACCAGGTCGTCGCGGCGCACGCGGGTGACCCAGCTCATGTTGATCTGCGCGATCACCGGCTCGCCGTTGTGGCCCTTGAGCTCGCAGGTGGCATAGGCGGCGTCGTCGGCGGTGGCCTCGTAGGGCTTGCCGGCCTCGTCCCAGCGCTTCGGGATGTGGGTGGCGCCCAGGCAGGACACCGACTGCACCTCGCCGAACAGGTTGTCCAGCACGTAGCGCCAGTGGCACATCATGTCGAGGATCATGCCGCCGCCGTCTTCCTTGCGGTAGTTCCAGGACGGCCGCTGGATCGGCTGCAGGTCGCCTTCGAAGACCCAGTAGCCGAACTCGAGGCGCACCGACAGCATGCGGCCGAAGAAGCCGGCGCGGCGCAGCATGTCGAGCTTGCGCAGGCCGGGCAGGAAGAGCTTGTCCTGCACCGCACCGTGCTTGATGCCCTTGGTGCGCTGGGCTTCGTCGGCCAGCCGGGCGATCTCGACCGCCTCGTTGAGGTTGGTCGCGATCGGCTTCTCGCAGTAGACATGCTTGCCGGCGCGGATCGCCTTGGCCAGCAGGGTGGGGCGCATCTGCGTGGTGCCGGCATCGAAGAAGACGGTGTCGTCCTTGTTGGCCAGCGCGGCGTCGAGGTCGACTCCCCAGCGCGCGATGCCGTGGGCCTTGGCCAGCTGCTCGATCTTCTCGGCATTGCGGCCGATCAGGATCGGGTCGGGCATGACCTTGTCGCCGTTCGACAGCGTCACGCCGCCCTGGGCGCGGATCGCAACGATCGATCTGATCAGGTGCTGGTTCATGCCCATGCGTCCGGTGACGCCGTGCATGATGATTCCGAGTCGTTGTGTTGCCATGGTCTTCTTTCGCTAGGGGGCAGGGGCGGGCGCGGCCGCTGGCTCAGTCGCCGCGCAGGGGTTGCAGTTGGGTCCAGTCGGGATGGGCGCGGGTGGCGAAGCCCGGCGCATCGAGCGATGAGAGATCGATGCGGCCCTGGTCGATGCGCAGCCGCACCGTGTGTCCTGCCGCCTCGTAGAGGCCGGGCTGGGCCTGCAGGAAGGCCAGCGCTTCGTCCGTGTCGGCGCCCTGGCCGGCGAAGCCATCGACATAGTGGTGGCCGTTGCGCTCGACATGGCCGAGCCCGATCAGGTTGACCAGCGCCAGGTCCTGCTGCACCGCCAGCCCGGCCTGCGTGGTCAGGTCCTCGGCCGACATGAAGAAGGGCGTGCCGCGGCCTTCGGCCTCGCTGCGCAGGTTGAGCTGGCGGCAGCGCGCCGCGTTGAGCAGCGAACGGTAGATGCCCTTGCAATCCTTGCTCGACACCCCGGTGTAGCCACGGGCCAGCGCCTCCGGAAAGGCCTCCAGCGTGCCGTCGGACTCGTCGATCAGCACCGGCCGCATCGCGGCCAGGGCGCGCACGTCGCTCTGCAGCGCGGTGGCGCGCGGCAGCGGCTGCTCGATGTAGAGCGTGGCGGAGGCGAGCCGCTGCAGCGCCGGCGTGGACTGCACCCGCTGCCAGAAATCGGCCGCGGCCTGCGCATCCTTGAATTGCTCGTTGCCGTCGAGCGTCACCACGTAGTCGGGCACGCGCTCGATCACCGCCGCGATGCGCGAGAGCCGCGCGATGTCCGCATCGGCATCGCCGCTGACCTTGAGCTTGAAATAGCGGCAGCCGGTGGCCTCGACCACTTCTTCCAGCGTCTCGGGCAGGCCGTCGTCGACGCGCTGCTGCAGGTCGTCGGCGTTGATCGCATCCACCAGGCCGACGGTATGGCGCAGCGCGATCTGCCCCGAGGGCTGCATGCCGCCGAGGAAGTCGGGCAGGTCGAAGCCGGCGAGATCCGGCGTGAGGCTTGCGTCGATGCCCGGCAGGTTCGAGCGGATCGCCGAATAGAAGGATTCACCGCGAGCCCGGCACAGCGCGTCGAGCAGCGCGCGATCGACCAGCGCCGGGCCGAAGCAGGACACGAGCGGATTCAGCTGGCGCGCGGCGCCGGCCTCGATCTGGGACTGGTAGTGGGCGGCGAAATGGCCGAAGGCGGTGTTCGATTCAGGCGCCCCCAGATAGGCTTGGCGCGCGAGGCGCAGCGACTCGCGCAATTGGTCGAAGTTGTCCTCGTTGCTGAGCGCCAGGTTCTTGTCGAACCACTTCGGCGCCAGCAGCTCGGCAGCGGCGCCTTCGGCCTCGATGCCGTCGGCCGTGCGGATGCGCACTCGCACGAAGGCCTGGGGGCAGGCGGTCAGCGTCACCACGCCGAAGCGGAAGGGCAGGCGCAGCACCACGCCGCGCTCAAAGAGCTGGATGTCGAGGATGCTGAAGGCGGCGGCTGTCATGCGGAGTCTCTGGCGGCGGGTCTCGGATCTGTCAGGCGAGGCCTTCGCGCAGCCCTTTCAGGTAGCCGGCGCAGAAGGCCGCGGCGCCCGGGCCGTCGGGCTGGTAGTCGAAGGGCTCGACGCCGATCGCGCCGGCATAGCCATTGCGCTTCAGCGCAGCGAGGATCGGCGCGAAAGCCATCGCGCCCTGGCCGGGTCCGCGCCGGTTGGGGTCGTTGACCTGCACGTGGCCGATCAGGCCGGTCGGCAGCCATCGGTCGATCAGGTCCGGTACGGGCTCGGACTCGCTGAGGCCGGCGGCGCTGCAGTCGATCATGGTGCGCAGGTGCGGGCTGTCGACCGCGCGCACGAGGTCAGCGGCCTGCGCGACGGTGTTGAGCAGCTCGGTCTCGTGCGCCGACAGGGGCTCGATGCAATAGGTGACGCCGTGTGCGGCGGCGCTCTGCGCGGCATGTGCGAGGCCGTCCTGCAAGCGTCCCAGTGCGGTTGCGTGGCTGTCGCCCTCGGCGACCTGGCGCTGCGCCGGCGAGCCGTGCACCAGCACCGCGCCGCCCAGGTTGGCGCACAGCCCGATCAGCCGGTCCATGACCTGCAGCGTGCGCATGCGCAGCGCCGCATCCGGATCGGTCAGCGAAAGGCCGGTCGGGCGCACCAGCAGCCAGTGCAGGCCGGTGACGACCAGGCCGAAGGATTCGACCGTGGCGCGGATGCGCAAGGCTTCGGCCGAGCCGATGGCGTCGGGCGTGTCGCTGAGAGTGAAGGGCGCGATCTCCAGGCCGTCGTAGCCGAGCGCGGCCGCCAGCTCGCACTGCTTCTCCAGCGGCATGCCGGCCAGGACCTCGTTGCAAAGGCTGATCTTCATGATGATGACGCGCTCAGGTCCTGGAGGTGCGCAGCGACTTCAGGCTGCGCCCGATCGCGCCGGTGATGCCCTGCACCACCGCCTTGAACGCCGGCACGTAGAGCAGGATGGTGAAGATGGTCACCGTCGCGAAGCCGATGCAGATCGGCCGGGTGAAGAAGGGCGCGAGGCTGCCGTCGGACAGCACCAGCCCGCGGCGCAGGCTCTTGTCGAGCAGCGGCCCGAGCACCAGGCCGAGCACGAAAGGCGCCATCTGGTAGCCGCGGCGGCGCAGGAAGAAGGCGCCGATGCCGATCACCAGCATGCAGTAGACGTCGAAGAGCCGCGAGGCCGAGGCGAAGGCGCCGACCGTGCACAGCAGGAAGATGATCGGCATCAGCACCGTGCGCTTGATGCGCAGCACCAGGAGCAACGGCTTCACCAGGAACAGCCCGAAGATCAGGATGCTGATGGTGGCCAGCGAGGTCATCGCCACCACGTCGTAGACGAACTGCGGATGCGAGATCATCATCATCGGCCCCGGTTGGATGCCGTGGATGATCATCGCGGCCATCAGCACGGCCGACGGTGCCGATCCCGGGATGCCCAGCGCCAGCGCCGGGATGATGTGCCCAGGGATGGAGGACATGTCGCCGGTCTCGGCGGCCATCAGGCCGTCGATCGAGCCCTTGCCGAACATCTCCTTTTCCTTGCTGGTGGCCTTGGCTGCGGCATAGGACATCCAGGCGCCGGAATCCTCGCCGACCCCCGGCATCAGGCCGGTCAGCACGCCGATCACGCCCGAGCGCAGCACCGTTGGCCAGTACTGGATCACTTCGCGGAAGCGCGGCAGCACCGAGTCGCGCAGCTCGACCATCTTCTTCTCGACCGGGTCGGCCAGTGTCGTCAGCACCTCGGCGAAGCCGAAGGCGCCGACCAGCGCCGGGATCAGCGAGATGCCGCCCGAGAGCTGGTCCCAGCCGAAGGTGAAGCGGTCGTAGGCATAGAGGCCTTCCTGGCCGATCTGCGCCACGAAGAGGCCCAGCGCGCCCATCAGCCAGCCCTTGAGCGGGTCGTCGCCGACGATGCTGCCCGACATCGCCACGCCGAAGAGGGCCAGCCAGAAGAATTCGAAGGCGCCGAAGGACAGCGCGACCTCGGCCAGCACCGGCGTGAAGGCCGCCAGGCACAGCACGCCGAACAAGGTGCCCATGAAGGCGCCCGAGGTGGCGATGCCGATGGCGCGGCCGGCCTCGCCGCGCTGCGCCAGCGCATAGCCGTCGGCGCACGAAGCGGCATTGGCGGCGGTGCCCGGGATGTTCAGCAGGATCGCGGTGCGCGAGCCGCCGTAGAGCGTGCCGACGTAGGAGCAGATCAGGATCAGGATCGCGTCGTTGGCCGGCAGCTTGATGGTCAGCGTGGTCAGCAAGGCGATGCACAGCGTGGCCGAGAGGCCGGGCAGGCAGCCCACGATGATGCCGATCAGCGCGCCGCCGAGGCCGAACACGATCGACTGGATGTTCAGGAAGCCCAGATAGGCATGCCCGAGCAGTTCGAGGCCCTGGAACATGGGTCCTTCTTCCTTGGATTCAGGGGAGATGCACCAGGAACAGTTCCTGGAACACCAGCGTGATCACGATGCCGGCGCCGAGGCCGATGACCAGTGCCTTGAGGACGGCCTTGGCCGTCAGCGACTGTCCGGCTGCCTTGCGCTGCACATGCTGCAGGCTCAGGATCGCAACCGTGACGAAGATGGCGGCCGCGCCCCAGTAGGGCAGGCCGTGGCCGACCAGGCCGACCGCGAAGGCCACGCACAGCGCGATCACCAGCGCGATGCGCTTCTTCTCGGCCGCGCTGGTCGGGTGCTCGGCGTCATGCGTGTGGGCGGCGCGCCGGCGCCAGCTGCGCAGGGCCAGCAGGACGCCGAGCAGCATCGTGACGATGCCCAGCAGGCCGGGCAGCAGGCCCGGCGCGGTGTAGGGATTGATGTCCTGGTGCTCGAGGCGGTCCATCCGCAGCGCGCCGATCAGCACGGCGGCACCGAAGACCATCCAGACGATGGAGGCGATCAGGTCGGTGCGCGCGGAGGCAGGCGCTGCGGAGGGCGCGCTCACGGCTTCGGAATGCCCACGGTGTCCGGCGAGACCTTGGCCTTGCCGGCGTCAAAGAGCATCCAGGTGTTGGCCTGGACCGCCGGCATCACCGCCTTCTGCGCGGCTTCGCCCGACACCGGCAGGAACAGCGCGCCGCGGCTGTCGGCGTATTTCTTGAGCGCCTCGCTCTTCGGGATGTTCTCTTCCCAGATCTTCTGCACCGTCTTCACCACCTCGTCGGGCACGCCCTTGGGGATGAAGATGCCGAAGTAGTTCGGCGGCGCGGTGAAGCCCGGCACGGTCTTCGACAGCGGCTCGATCACGCCGAAGCCCTCGAGGTCGAGCGGCTTGTCGCTCACGGTGGCCAGCGGCTTCAGGCGCTTGCCGCGGATCATGTCGGCCTGCTCGACCGCCAGCTGCGTCGTGACCTCGGCTTCGCCGGAAACCGTCGCGACGACCGCCGGGTTGCCGCCGTCGTAGGGCACCTCGCGGTACTTCACGCCGGTGGCCTTGGCGATCAGGTCCATCGCGTTGTGGCCGGCCGAGGTGACGCCAGCGGTGGCGACCGTGACCTTGCCCGGATTCGCCTTCATCGCGTCGAGCAGGTCCTTGGCGTTCTTGTAGGGCGTGCTCGGGTTGACGCCGATCACCTGGATGTTGGCCACCGTGAGGAACAGGTTCCAGTCCTTCAGGTTGGTCTTGAGCGAGCCCAGGGTCTCGTAGCTGCCCAGGTCCTGCGCGGCGCCGGCGGTCCAGGTGTAGCCGTCCTTGGCGGCGTCGAGCGCACTCTTGGTGCCGATGGCGCCCGAGGCGCCGGGCTGGTTGATGATGACGACGGTCTGGCCGAGCGCCTTCTCGATCTCCGCGGCGGTGACGCGGGTGACCTGGTCGGTCGATCCGCCGGCGGCCCAGGGCACGATCAGGTTGATCGGGCGGGTCGGCTTCCATTGCTGTGCCATCGCGCCGCCGGCGGCCGCGGACATCAGGGCCACCACGAGTGCGCGGCGGGTCAGGCTTCGAATCGATTGCAGATGAGGCACGGAGATCTCCAGTCGTTTTAATTCACTAACGAGTGAATTCTAGAAATCGCTCGCCGGAGCGTCAACGCGCCGCACCGGCTAGTCCCTCAGTACATACCCTAGGATCACGTCGCAGACATGCGAGAGCCTTTCGGCATGGGCCTTGCGGGTCATCAGGTCGCGCCCGAAGATGGCCGACAGGGTGTGGTTGTTCGACAGGTAGAAGTAGGCGAGCCCGGCGATCGAGATGTAGAGCTGCACCGGGTCGATGCCGCCGCGCAGGATGCCCTCGCGGCGCCCGCGCTCGAGGATGTCGCCCAGCGTCTGGATCAGCGGCGAGTTCATCTCGCGGACCCGGCTCGATTGCTCCAGGTGGCGCGCCTGGTGCAGGTTGGCGCTGTTGAGCAGGGTGATGAACTCGGGATGCTCGAGGTAGTAGTTCCAGGTGAATTCGGTGAGCTTGCGGATCGCCTCGGGCGGCGGCATGTCGAGCAGGTGCAGCGCCTTCTCGGCATCGCGGATGTCGGCGTAGACGCTCTCGAGCACCGCCAGGAAGAGCTCGTCCTTGCTGCCGAAGTAGTAGTAGATCAGCCGTTTGTTGAGGCCGGCGCGCTCGGCGATGCGATCGACCCGGGCACCGGCAAGGCCGTGCTGCGCGAACTCGTCGCGCGCCGCGATCAGGATGCCGAACTGCGAGCGATCGGCATCGCGCTGGCGTGGTTCTGGCGAGGCTTTCATGGTCTGGATTTAACTAATTGGTGAATTAAACCGCATCCGGTCTTTCCCTGAGCCGCCAGCGGAGCCCGGTCGATGCGGATAATCGGGTGCGATATTTCTTCTTCAACCAACCGGCATTGCGCATGGAACAACAGACGGGCGGCCACCTCATCGTCAGGTGCCTCATCGAACAAGGCGTGGACATCGCCTTCGGCGTGCCGGGCGAAAGCTTTCTCGCGGTGCTGGACGGCTTCCATGCGTATCGCGATCGCATCCGCTTCATCGTCAACCGGCAGGAGGGCGGCGCGGCCTTCATGGCCGAGGCGCACGGAAAGCTCACGAACCGGCCCGGCGTGTGCTTCGTGACGCGCGGGCCGGGCGCCACCAATTCGTCGATCGGCGTGCACAACGCCTTCCAGGATTCGACGCCGATGCTGCTCTTCGTGGGCGACGTAGGCAGCGACTTCCGCGACCGCGAAGCCTTCCAGGAAGTCGACTACGGCAGCTTCTTCGGGCCGAGCACCAAGGGCTTCGCCAAGCGCGTCGAGCGCGTCGACGACGTGAACCGTATCCCCGAATACATCTCCCGCGCCTTTGCGACCGCGATGAACGGGCGCCCCGGCCCGGTCGTGCTGGTGCTGCCCGAGGACATGCTGCGCGCCGCCACCGATGCGAGGCCGCTGCCCCGCGTCGAAGCGGTGTCGGCATGGAGCGACCCCGGCGCCCTGCGCAGCCTGCGCGAGATGCTGCTCGCGTCGAAGCGGCCTCTGGTCATCGCCGGCGGCGGCGGCTGGACGCCCCAGGCGGCTCAGGCGCTGCAGCGCTTCGCCGAGAACTGGAGGCTGCCGGTCGCCAATGCCTTCCGCTTCCAGGACACCTTCGACAACCACCATCCGCTCTACGCGGGCGATGTCGGGATCGCGATCAATCCCAAGCTGGCCGAGCGAGTGCGAAACAGCGACCTGGTCATCGCGATCGGCCCGCGCCTGGGCGAGATGACCACCGGCGGCTACACGCTGCTGGAGGCGCCCAAGGCCAGGCAGCGCCTGGTGCACATCCATGCCAGCGCCGAGGAACTCAATCGCGTCTACCAGGCCGACCTGGCGATCAACGCCGGCATGGCCTCGGCCGCGCGCAGCCTCGAGGTACTGAGCGCGCCGCCCGAACTGCCCTGGGAGGAATGGACCGCGGCAGCCAACGCCGACTATCTCGCCAACCTGCAGCCGCAGCCGCTCGCCGGCCTGCCGGCCGAAGCGCCGCGCGGCGCGGTCGACATGGTGCAGGTGGTGCAACTGCTGCAGAAGCACCTGCCGGCGGACGCGCTGATCACCAACGGCGCAGGCAATTTCGCGAGCTGGGTGCATCGCTACTTCCGCTATCACGGGCTGGCCAAGGGGCACAAGACCCAGCTGGCGCCGACCAGCGGCGCGATGGGCTACGGCGTGCCGGCCGGCATCGGAGCCAACCTGGCGACCGGGCGCGTCGCCTTCACGATCGCCGGCGACGGCGATTTCCTGATGAACGGGCAGGAGCTCGCGACCGCTTCGCAGCATGGCGGCAAGAGCATCGTCGTGCTGCTCGACAACGGCATGTTCGGCACCATCCGCATGCACCAGGAGCGCGAATACCCGGCGAAGGTCAGCGGCACCGCGCTGCGCAACCCGGACTTCTGCGCCCTGGCCAAGGCCTACGGCTACGCGGCCGAGCGGGTCACCGAGACCGCGCAGTTCGAAGCGGCACTGCTGCGCGCGCTGGCCGCCGATGTCGGCACGCTGATCCTGATTCCGCTCGATCCGGAGGTGATCACCACCCGCGGCACGCTCAGCGCGATCCGGCAGGCTGCGCAGCAGCGCGCATCGGGCGGCTGAGCGTTTCCAGGGCGGCTGGCGGCGAGCCCGCGCCGAGCGCAGCGGCTTCGACGGGCAAAAAAAAGCCGGCATCGAGCCGGCTTCCTGATTCGGGCGCGCGGGGCGCCCGGCGTCTTACTTGACGTGCTTGCCGATCAGCGAAGCCAGTTCGAACATCGAGACCTGCGGCTTGCCGAAGATTTCCTTCAGCTTGGCGTCGGCGTTGATGTTGCGCTTGTTGGCCTTGTCCTGAAGGTTGTTCTTCTTGATGTAGTCCCACAGCTTGCTCACCACAGCGGTGCGCGGCAGCGGCGTCGAGCCGACCACGGCGGCGAGCGCCGGGCTGGGGGTCAGTGCCTTCATGAACGCTGCGTTGGGCGTGCGCTTCTTCGCGGGAGCCTTCTTTGCAGCAGCCTTCTTCGCCGGTGCGGCGGCCTTCTTGGCCGGAGTTGCCTTCTTCGCAGGAGCGGCCTTCTTTGCCGGTGCCGCCTTCTTCGCGGGAGCGGCCTTCTTTGCCGCGGCTTTCTTGGCCGGAGCCTTCTTTGCAGTTGCCATGGTTGATTTCCTTTTTTGGTTGGACACTTTCACCAATGAAAAGCAGTGTCTCCATCGGCATTGCGGATGCTATCGGAGAAAAAACGCGTTTCCAAGGGAAAAGAGGACTTTTTCATTGGGAGCTGTTGTTTTTTCAGAGGGGAAAATGATTGCCGATCCACTCTGGCAGCGCCTTGGGCGGCGATCACGCGCGTCGCGAGGGCCAGGTGGCGAGCACCACGCCGAGCAATGCGAGCGCAAAGGCGACCAGTTGCGTTGTCGCCAGTGGCTCGTGCAGGACCGCCACGCCGACCACCGCGGCACTCACCGGCAGCATCACGGTGAAGACGCCGGCCTGGGCCGCCGGCACGCTCTTCAGGCCGGTCATCCAGAGCCACACCGTCCAGATGCTGGCGGCCATCGCATAGACCAGCAGCAGGCCCCAGATGCCGAGCGAGACGCCGCCGAAGTCGAAGCGCAGCGCCCACCAGATGCCGAAGGGCGTGGACAGCACGAAGCCCCACAGGTTGATCAGCGCCGAGATGCGGCGTGGGCCCAGGCGGCCGGTGAGCGACTTGCCGATCACCGCATAGGCGGCCTCGCACAGCACCGCGCAGAAGACCAGCAGGTTGCCCAGCCAGGGCATGCCGCCCGCGGTGCCGGCGCCGCCCGCCGGCGCGTGCGGCGCGCCATGGGCGGGCGCCAGCGCCAGCAGGCCGATGCCCAGTGCCGCGCAAGCGATGGCGGCACCGACCCGCGCGGTGATGCGCTCGCGCAGGAAGGCCCAGCTGCCGAGCGCGACCACCGCGGGTATCGAAGCCATGATCACGCCCGCCGACACCGCGCTGGTGAGGCTTACGCCGAACAGCATGCAGATCGAGAAAAGAAAGTTGCCCAGGAAGGACTCGAGGAAGACCAGGCCGCGCGTGCGGCGCGTCATCGGTGGCTCGTCGGCCGGCCGGCGCAGCCAGTGCGGCATCGCCAGGGCCGCGATGCCGAAGCGCAGCCAGGCCAGCAGCAGCACCGGAAAGGCCGCGACCAGCGGCTTCGAGAGGGCAACGTAGCTGCCCACCAGCGTCATGCTGAGAGCGAGGCAGCCATAGGCCAGCAACCGGCCTGGCGCGTGCGTAGCGGTGTTCAATAGACTGGGCGCGTTGAGAGGATTGATTTCGATGATGCCCGATTCCGCCCCCGGCCTTGCCGCCCGACATGTCTTCGTCTACGGCACCCTGCGCAGCGGCGGCAGCAACGACATCGCGCGCTATTCGCCGACGCCGGTGCTGGTGGCGAGCGGCTGCATCGACGGCACGCTGCACGACCTGGGCGCCTATCCGGGGGCGCTGCTCGGCGGCGGCGGGTGGGTGCGAGGCGAGATCTACCGCATCGATCCGGACGTCGAGCCGCTGCTCGACCTGCTCGAAGATGCGAAGCCCGACGGCAGCGGCGAATACGTCAAGCGCGAGATGCTCGTGACGCCAGACCATGGCGGCACGCCGATCGCCTGCCTGGTCTACGAGATCCAGCCCGATCGCGCGCGCGGAAAGCCGGTGATCGCGAGCGGCGACTGGTTCGACCGGGGCTGATTTCACGCGCGAGGACTTCGTTTCGCAATATGGAAAGAGTCACTGCTGCGCCGCAATATTTTTTCTCAATACAAGAAAAATAATTTCGCATTGAGAAAAATTCTCCTAAGCGATTGATTTCGTTGGACAAAAAATATGTCTTATATAAGACATAAGACCATCGTCGCTGAAGTAGAGTTGATCCCAAGCCGCAAGGGCGATCAGCCCAGCGACCACCGTTCAACCAACCTCCGGAGTGACCATGCCCCAAACCCTCACCGAACAACTGAGCCGCGAACAACAGATCGCCGCGCTGGAAAAAGACTGGGCCACCAACCCGCGCTGGAAGGGCGTCAAGCGCGGCTACAGCGCCGCCGACGTGGTGCGCCTGCGCGGTTCGCTGCCGATCGAGCACACGCTCGCCCGCCGCGGCGCCGAGAAGCTCTGGGACAAGATCAACGGCGGCGCCAAGAAGGGCTATGTCAACGCCTTCGGCGCGATCAGCGCCGGCCAGGCGATGCAGCAGGCCAAGGCTGGCCTCGAAGCCGTCTACCTGTCGGGCTGGCAAGTCGCTGCCGACGGCAACACCTCCGAGACCATGTACCCCGACCAGTCGCTCTACGCCTACGACTCGGTGCCGACCATGGTCCGCCGCATCAACAACACCTTCAAGCGCGCCGACGAGATCCAGTGGGGCCGTGGCGTGAACCCGGGCGACAAGGAATTCATCGACTACTTCCTGCCGATCGTGGCCGATGCCGAAGCCGGTTTCGGCGGCGTGCTGAACGCCTTCGAGCTCATGAAGAACATGATCGCCTCGGGCGCCGCTGGCGTGCATTTCGAAGACCAGCTGGCTGCCGTCAAGAAGTGCGGCCACATGGGCGGCAAGGTGCTGGTGCCCACGCAGGAAGCCTGCGAGAAGCTGATCTCGGCGCGCTTCGCGGCCGACGTGATGGGCGTCTCGACCATCGTGCTGGCCCGCACCGATGCCGAAGCAGCCAACCTGATCACCTCCGACCACGACGCCAACGACAAGCCCTTCCTGACCGGTGAACGCACGCAGGAAGGCTTCTACCGCGTCAAGAACGGCCTCGAGCAGGCCATCAGCCGCGGCGTCGCCTACGCGCCCTACGCCGACCTGGTGTGGTGCGAGACCGGCGTGCCCGACATCGGCTTCGCCCGTGAATTCGCGCAGGCCGTGCATGCCGCCTGCCCGGGCAAGCTGCTGTCGTACAACTGCTCGCCGTCCTTCAACTGGAAGAAGAACCTGGACGACAAGCAGATCGCCTCGTTCCAGGAAGACCTCTCGGCGCTGGGCTACAAGTACCAGTTCATCACGCTGGCCGGCATCCACATCAACTGGTTCAACACCTTCCAGTTCGCCCATGCGTATGCCAACGGCGAAGGCATGAAGCACTACGTGAACATGGTGCAAGAGCCGGAATTCGCGGCGCGCGAGAAGGGCTACACCTTCGTGTCGCACCAGCAGGAAGTCGGCGCGGGCTACTTCGACGACGTGACCACCGTCATCCAAGGCGGCTCGTCTAGCGTCAAGGCGCTGACCGGTTCGACCGAAGAAGAACAGTTCCACTAAGCCTCGGGCCTGGATTGCTTCTTCATATCCCCGCGCATGCAGGTGCGCGGGGATTTTTTTGCTCCGTAAGCGGCTGTCGGGGCGGAGGATAGAATGGCCGGCTCCATCTTCGAAGCAACAAGAGCGAGAAAGGCACCCTGGTTATGACACCGCGAACTACACCGTTCACCACGAACGGTCTCTTCCCCGAAGGAAGAGGCCGGTAGACCGCGCGCGCCGGCATCGAGCCGGCCCTTGAACCAGAGCCAGGCGCGGTCGACGACCGCGCTTTTTTATTTCTCGACGAGGTTTTCCATGATCCAGATCACGCTTCCCGACAACTCGCAACGCGAGTTCCCCGGCCCGGTTTCGGTGGCCGATGTGGCCAAGTCCATCGGCCCCGGCCTGGCCAAGATGACGGTGGCCGGCAAGGTCGACGGCCGGCTGGTGGACGCCAGCGACGTCATCGACCACTCGGCCAAGCTGCAGATCATCACGCCCAAGGACGAAGAGGGGCTGGAGATCATCCGCCACTCGACGGCCCACCTGGTCGGCCACGCGGTCAAGCAGCTGTATCCGACGGCCAAGATGGTGATCGGCCCGGTCATCGACGAAGGCTTCTACTACGACATCTCCTACGAGCGCCCCTTCACGCCCGAGGACATGGAGGCGATCGAGAAGCGCATGCGCGAGTTGATTGCGCAGGACTACGACGTCGTCAAGAAGATGACGCCCCGCGCCGAGGTCATCGACGTCTTCAAGTCGCGCGGCGAAGACTACAAGCTGCGCCTGGTCGAGGACATGCCCGACGAGCAGGCCATGGGCCTCTACTACCACCAGGAATACGTCGACATGTGCCGCGGGCCGCACGTGCCGAACACGCGCTTCCTGAAGGTCTTCAAGCTCACGAAGCTGGCCGGTGCCTACTGGCGCGGCGATGCCAAGAACGAGCAGCTGCAGCGCATCTACGGCACGGCCTGGGCCGACAAGAAACAGCTCGACGACTACATCAAGCGCATCGAAGAGGCCGAGAAGCGCGACCATCGGCGTCTCGGCAAGGAGCTTGACCTCTTTCACATCGACGAGGCCGCGCCAGGCCTGGTCTTCTGGCATCCCAAGGGCTGGCAGATCTGGCAGCAGGTCGAACAGTACATGCGCCGGGTCTACCGCGACACGGGCTACCAGGAAGTGAAGGGCCCGCAGATCTTGGACAAGAGCCTTTGGGAGAAGACGGGCCACTGGCAGAACTACCGCGAGAACATGTTCACGACGGAGTCGGAGAAGCGCGACTACGCGCTCAAGCCGATGAACTGCCCGGGCCACGTGCTGATCTTCAAGTCGGACCTGCGCAGCTACCGCGACCTGCCGCTGCGCTACGGCGAATTCGGCCAATGCCACCGCAACGAACCGAGTGGCGGCCTGCACGGCATCATGCGCGTGCGCGGCTTCACGCAGGACGACGGCCACATCTTCTGCACGGAGGACCAGATCCTCGACGAATGCGTGGCCTACACGGCGCAGTTGCAGAAGGTCTATGCCGACTTCGGCTTCAGCGACATCCTCTACAAGGTCGCGACGCGGCCGGAGCACCGCATCGGCTCGGATGAACTCTGGGACAAGGCCGAGCATGCGGTGATGGAGGCGCTGCGCCGCTCCGGCGTGGACTTCGTCATCGCGCCGGGAGACGGCGCCTTCTACGGCCCGAAGATCGAATACACGCTGAAGGACGCCATCGGCCGCCAGTGGCAGTGCGGCACGATGCAGGTCGACTTCAACATGGCCGAGCGCCTGGGCGGCGAATACGTCACGGAATCCAGCGGCCGGGCCCATCCGGTGATGCTGCACCGGGCGATCGTCGGCAGCCTCGAGCGCTTCATCGGCATGTTGATCGAACACCATGCCGGCGCGCTGCCCTCATGGCTGGCGCCGGTGCAGGTGGCGGTGCTCAATATCAGCGAAAATCAGGCCGATTACGCAGCGGAAGTTGCCAAAACGCTGCAAAATCAAGGGCTTAGAGTTTCGCTCGACCTGCACAACGAGAAGATTACGTATAAAATACGGAAGCATTCGTTGCAAAAGCTGCCTTACATCGTCGTCGTAGGCGACAAGGAAAGGGAAGCTGGTGCCGTCGCAGTGCGCGCCCGGGGCAATCTTGACCTCGGTGCCATGTCGGTTGAGGCCTTCTCTCAAAAGATCGCCCACGACATCCAACACAAGCTTTGAATTCGAACGGATTCAGGGGCTGATTTTCTTGATCAGGAGCTTGTGGGCGTGGCTTCGGCGGTGTTCGCTACATGACCTGTAGCAAATTGTTTGAAGGATTCCGACCATCGCTACTGCATTTCGCGACCGCCGCCACCGCGAGGAACGCCAACACCGCCTGAACCGGGAAATCATGGCCCCGGAAGTCCGCCTGATCGGCCCCGAGAACGAGCCGTTGGGTGTCGTGAGTCTGGCCGAGGCTTTGCGTCTGGCCGGTGAGCAAGACGTCGATCTGGTCGAGGTCGTGGCGGCTGCGAACCCGCCGGTCTGCCGCCTGATCGAGTACGGCAAGTTCAAGTACCACGAGCAGAAGAAGGCGGCCGAGGCGAAGTCGAAGCAGAAGGTCATCGAGGTTAAGGAAATCAAGTTCCGGCCCGGTACCGACGATGGCGACTACAACATCAAGATGCGCAACATCAAGCGTTTTCTTGAAGAAGGTGACAAGTGCAAGATCACGCTTCGCTTCCGCGGTCGTGAAATCACGCACCAGGAACTCGGATTGGCGCTCTTGCAGCGCATTCGGGACGAACTGGCCGACCTGATCGTGGTCGAGCAGTTCCCGAAGCTGGAAGGCCGGCAGATGATCATGATGATCGCGCCGGGCCGCAAGAAGGCCGGCGGCGCAGCGAAGCCCGCGGCGGACGCGGCAGCCGCGCCGGCCGCGGCACCCGCAGCGGCCTGAGTCCGGGCTGCTGGCGGCAGGAAGATTTCGAGTATTCGACAAAGGGATTTCGGCGCGGCCTGCGCCTTGTGTGCAGGCCGCGGCGGAGTAAAGAAGTGTCTCGGGGCCAACAAGCCCGTGGAATATCCGCGGCGCCTCACGAGCACAAACTAAAGGAGCATTCACATGCCCAAAATGAAGACCAAGAGCAGCGCGAAAAAACGTTTCCGCGTTCGTCCCGGTGGCACCGTCAAGCGCGGTCAAGCCTTCAAGCGTCACATCCTGACCAAGAAGACCACCAAGAACAAGCGTCACCTGCGTGGTGCAACGGCAGTTCACGAGACCAACATGGTTTC
>Ga0265327_10001508_pt1 | contig 28797 bp, 21 predicted proteins | sample 41621metaG_FD_202089 | JGI IMG/M metagenome (GOLD analysis project Ga0265327, IMG submission 202089) | Rhizosphere microbial communities from Carex aquatilis grown in University of Washington, Seatle, WA, United States - 4-16-21 metaG | ecosystem: Host-associated > Plants > Roots > Rhizosphere...
GGCGGGGGTCCTCGAGTACCCGCGGGAATGGTTCGAGGAGGGACGCGTCTGGAACGAGCAGTACCTCCTCCGGGCGTTCCTGATGCACAACTCCGCCTACCGCATCGAGCTGTTCACGAGCTGGCTCCGCAACCGGCACCGGCCGTGGTTCGCCGCGCACATGCCGCTCTGCCTCGTCGGCGACGGCGGCCAGATGTGGCTGCGCAAGCTGTCCGACTAGGCGGCGCGGCTCAGAACGCCGCGATGGACTCGAGCCGCTGGCGGTAGCGGGCGCCGATGACGGCGGGCGCGAACCGCGCCGCGATCGTCGCGCGGGCCGCGCGGCCGAGGGCCGGGCCGAGGTCGCGCTCGGCGACGAGCCGCTTCATCCAGGATGCGGCGTGGGCCACGTCGGGGTCGGCCCACACCTGGCCCTTGCTGTAGGGGCCGTGGCTCTGCGCGAGGGTCGTGAGCGTGAAGTCCACCGGGCAGCCGTTGCTCGCGTCGACAAACTCCGCGGTGGCCGACCAGTTGGTCGAGATGACGGGCTTGCCGAGCGCCATGCACTCGGCCACGGCGAGGCCGAAGCCCTCGGAGCGGTGCAGCGAGACGAAGCCGTCGCAGGCCGACTCGAGCAGCGTGATCTCGGCCCGGGACAGGGTCTCCGTGAGCAGGATCGTGCCCGGCACGTCGCGGAGCGCGGCTTGCAGGGCGGCGAAGTCGGCCTCGTTGCCCGCGGGATTCTGGACCTTGACCACGAGCGTGGCGTCGCCCCGGCCGAGGCCGGACTGGCGGAACGCCTCGATCGCCGCGCGCGGGTTCTTGCGCTCGGAGTAGGAATTCAGGTCGTAGACCGACAGGAAGAGGTAACGGTCCGCCGGCAGCCCGAAGCGCGCGCGGCCGTCGCCCGCGGGCGGCGCCACCTGGATCGCGTGCGGCATGGTGACGACCGGCACGGGCGACTTCGCGGCGATGGCGGTGCGCACGAACTCGCTTGGGCACCAGACCTCGTCGAAGAAGGCGAAATGCGGCAGCCACGCGTCGGGAAACTCCGGCAGCTCCCACGCCCAGTAGGCGATATTGTATTTGTCGGCGCGGAAGCGCTTCCCGTGATGATGGTCGAGGTCGGGCGAGGCGGGCGGGTCGAGGTGGACGACATTGACCGGATGCGGATTGTCGGCCTGCAGGCGGTCCGCGTAGGTCTGGTCGCCGAGCCGGTTCTTGCAGTTGAGCTTGAGCGGTACCAGCGCGGCGGGAATGCCGGCGGCATCCGCCGCGCGCACCATGCAGCGCGCCGACTCCCCGACGCCGAGGTCGGCGGTGAGGAAGCCGGCGATGTTGAGGCCGAGCCGGGCGTGCTTCCGGGCAAACGCGGCGGAGCAGGGCGCAAGGCGCACGGCGAAGTCGAAGATCACCTCGCCCTCGGGCGTGGTCACGGTGGCGATGCGCAGCTGCCGGTTCTTCGCCTGGGCGCGGAACCGCTGCAGCGGGCCGAGGCCGGTCACGCGGCCGAGCCAGGCAAGGGAATTGGTCAGGGCGACGCCGGAGAGCTGCAGCGTGATGAGCGGGCCGCGGCCGGTGGCGGGCGGCAGCGGGAGGCGCAGCTCGAACGGCCCGGGGGTGGACCGGCGGACCTCGCCGGCCTTGGCGCCGTTGACGTAGCACGTGAGCCCCGGCGGGGCGGCCTCGCTCCCGCGCGCGTCGGGATGCGGGCGGATCTCGCCGCGGAGGATCACGGCCGCGATGCCGTCGCATGGGGGCAGGCGGAGCTCGGCCCGGTCGCGGAGCCAGGCGGACTCGACCGCGAACGGGTCGAAGTACAGGCCGGCGTAGTGGGAGAGGCGCCCGAGGGAGGCCGTGCCGGTGAAAGTGGAGCTGGCGGGGCGCATGACGCAGGGAGAGGCAAAGCCGCCGCGTTTGCCTTGGCAAAGCTTTATCCCGCGGCTGGAATGGCCGCGATGGAACCCGACGAATACCGCAAGCTCGCCGCCGTCGAGGACACCATGGGTTATTTCCGCGCGCTGCACGGCCACGTGCACCGGGCGCTGGCGCGGCGGCACGGCGGGCGCGCGGCGCGCGTGCTCGACGCGGGCTGCGGCACCGGCGGGCTCATCCGGCGGCTGGCGGCGGCCGAGCCGGCCTGGGCCTGGACCGGCGTGGACCTTTCCCCTCTGGCCTGCGAGCTGGCGCGGGAGCGCGCCCCGGCCGCGGAGATCCGCGGGGCGGACGTGACGGCGCTGCCTTTCCCGGACGCGAGCTTTGATGCGGTGGTGTCGGCCGACGTGCTTTACCATGTGGCGGACGACGCGGCGGCGCTGCGCGAGTTCGCCCGCGTGCTGCGTCCCGGCGGGACGCTGGTGTTGAACGTCCCGGCGCACCGCTGGCTTTGGTCGTACCACGACGTCGCGACGCACGCCCTCCGCCGCTACACGCGGGGCGAGGTGCGCGCGAAGCTGGCGGCCGCGGGGCTGGCGGCGGAGCGGGTGACGCACTGGAACACGCTGCTGCTGCCGCTCGTGGCGGCGCGCCGCCGGCTGCTGCCGGCGCCGCGGGGCGGCAGCGACGTGCAGGCGTACTCCGCGCCGCTGGAGTGGGTCTTTGGGGCCGCGATGGCGCTGGAGCGCGGCTGGCTCGGCGCCGGCGCCGACCTGCCGGGCGGCAGCTCCATCCTCGCGGTGGGGACGAAATAGGCCACCGGAGGAACGGCGTTGAAACCGCGGGGCCGCCACCTAGCGTAACCCCAGATGGAATACTTCCTGGTCGTCCTCGTCTTGATCCTGCACCTCTGGGTGTGGGGCGCGGGCGCGGCCATCCTGCTCGTGCCGCAGCCCTGGCGCCGGCACTGGCCCGTGTTTTGCGCGCCGATGGGCCTCGCGCTGCAGTCGGCGGTCGTGTGGGCCGGGGCGTACGCGAACCTGGCCGGGACGGACGCCTATGCACGCTGGACCGAGGTGATCCCGCTGGCGCTGCTGGCGGGCGCGCTGTGGCGCCACGGGTCCGCGCCGATGGGGCGGGCGCTGGGGCGGTATTGGGCGCTGGGCCTCATGACCGCGGTGGACGCCTGCGTGCTGGCGCTGCCGATGGCGCTGGCCTCGCGGACGCTGACGACCTCGTCGCTCGGCAGCTGCGACGCGGCGGACTACGCGGCCGGGGCGCGGGTGCTGCAGGAGTTCGCGCGCAGCGACCGCAGCGGCTTCCTGGGCCTGACCGAGGTCGTGCGCGTGGCGTCGGTGGACAACTTCTTCGACTTCTGGCTGCGTCTGAATCACTTCACGCCCTCGGCGCTGATCGCCTTCAACGGCGCGGTGTTCGGCTGGCACCCGCATGAGATCACGGGGCTGATGACCGTGCTGCTGGTCGCGACCGCGCTGCCGGCCGTATACTGGCTGGCGCGGACCGCGCTGCGGCACACGGTGGGCACCAGCCTGTGGATCGCGGCCGTCTACGGCTGCAGCCCGATCACCTGGTACGCGGTGGCGCACGTGGCGATGGGCCAGCTGCTCGCGGCGCAGGCGATCGTGTTCCTGACCTGGGCGGGCCTGGCGTTGTGGCGCGGCCGGCTCGGCTGGGCGCAGGGCGGCGCGATGGCGGGCGTGCTGGCGATGGCGTACTGGCTCGTGCTGGGCAGCTACAATTTCATCGTGGTCGTCTGCCTCGTGCCCGCCCTGGCCTACGCCGGCGGCGGGGCGCTGCTCACCCGGGCGTGGCGGAAATTCGGCCGGTGGCTCGTCGTGATGCTCGCGCCGCTGGCCGTGACCGGCGCGGTGTTCGCGGAGCGGACGCTCGGGCTGGTGGAGCGCTTCCAGCTGTTCGGCAAATATGATTTCGGCTGGCACATCCCGGTGCTGTCGCCCGAGGGCTGGCTGGGCGCAGTGAGCGGCACCGGGCTCAATCCGATGTCCGGCGGGGTGCGGCTGCTGCTGGCGTGCCTGCTGCTGGTCGTGCTGGTCGCCGCGCTGGCGCGGGATTTCTCCCGGCGCGGCCGGACGGTCTTTGCCGCCCTCGCCCTGACGCTGCCGATCCTGGCCGGCTACGGCTACCTGCAGGTGCGCGGCGTGCTGCTCGGCACGAACGCCAGCTACGACGCGTACAAGCTGCTGGCGGTGTTTTTCCCGGCTCAGCTCTGCGGCTACTTTTACTGGGCCGGGCTGACGCGGAGCCGCCGCGCCGGCTGGCGCTGGACCGCGCGCACCGGCATCGCGGTGGTGACCGTGCTCAACCTGGTGGTCGCCTTCCGGTTCATGGACCGGATGCAGTCGCCGCCCCTGATCGTCGACCGGGCCCTGATTCAGCTCCAGCGCATCGAGTCCATGCCGCAGGTCACCTCGCTCAACATGGAGATCGGGGATTTCTGGACGCGGCTGTGGGCCAATGCGTTTCTCCTGAAAAAGCCGCAGTACTTCCGCACCCACACCTACGAGGGCCGCATCAACACCGAGCTCAAGGGGGAGTGGGATCTGGGTGACGGGATGATCGCGATCGCCACGCCGAGGCGGGGCGACTCTCACGCCCTCGGGCGGAACTTCAACCTCATCCGCCGCGCGAGTCCCGACTTTCTCCAGGCCGAGCTTGGCGAGGGCTGGTATGGGCGGGAAAGCCTGCGCCGGGCGGAGCGCCGGTGGCACTGGAGCCAGGGCAATGCGTCGCTGCGCGTGACGAACCCCCAGGCCGGGACGCGGACCGTGACGCTGCGGCTCTGGGCCCGCAGCCTGGCGCCCCGCGAGCTCGAGGTCTGGCGCGGCGACCAGTTCTACGGCCGCCTGCAGCTCACCGAGCGGATGGAAGAGGGCAGCGTGGCCGGCATCGTGCTGCCGCCGGGCACCAGCACCCTTCGCCTGGTCTCGCGGGAGGAGCCGACGCCGGGGACGGAGCAGGACGAGCGCGTGCTCGGCTTCGCGGCCTACGAGATCATCCTGGCGGTCGAGCCCCTCGCGGCCGCCCGGCCGCGCTGATGTTTTCGGTGTCGCCTCGCCAATGGCGGATTGGGTAGTTTGCCCGTGCATGAGCGCTGCCACGTCCTTTCGCCGCCCCTACGCCGGCCGCCGGGTTCTGATCACCGGTGGATTGGGCTTCATCGGCTCGAACCTCGCGCGGCGCCTGGTGGCGCTCGGGGCCCGGGTGACGGTGGTGGACAGCCTCATCCCCGAGTACGGCGGCAACCGGCACAACCTGGCGGGGCTGGCGGGCCGGGTGCGCGTCCACGTGGCCGACGTGCGCGACTGGCCGCGGCTGCCGCGGCTGGTGCGCGGTCAGGATTATCTCTTCAACCTCGCGGGGCAGACGAGCCACATGGACTCGATGACCGACCCGCAGACGGACCTCGACATCAACGGCCGCGCGCAGCTCGCTATCCTCGAGGCCTGCCGGGTGCACAACCCGGGCATCCGGATCGTGTTTGCGAGCACGCGCCAGATCTACGGGCGGCCGGACTACCTGCCGGTGGACGAGCGCCATCCGCTGCGGCCGGTGGATGTGAACGGCATCAACAAGCTCGCGGGCGAGTCCTTCCACCTCCTGTACTCCCGCGTGCACGGCCTGCGGTCGACGGCGCTGCGGCTGACGAACACGATCGGGCCGCGGATGCGCGTGAAGGACGCGCGGCAGACGTTCGTGGGCGTGTGGATCCGCTGCCTCGTGGAAGGGCGGCCGTTCGAGGTCTGGGGCGGGGAGCAGCGCCGGGACTTCACCTTCGTGGACGACGCGGTCGAGGCCTTCCTGCTCGCGGCCGCGCGGCCGGAGGCGGTGGGGGAGATCTTCAACCTTGGCGGGCCGCCGCCGGTCACCCTGCAGCGGCTGGCCGAGCTGCTCGTCGAGCTCAACCATGGGGGCGCGTTCGTGGTCCGGGAATTTCCGGCCGACCGGAAGAAGATCGACATCGGCGACTTCTACGCGGATGACCGCCGCATCGGCCGCCGGCTGGGCTGGCGCCCGCGCACCGACCTGCGCACCATGCTCGCCCGCACCTTGGAATTCTACCGGCGGGAGCTCAGGCACTATGTTTGATTCACGATCGGTCCGGAGGGAGCTAAACCGCGCGGCGCCGAACCTTCATCGAGACGCCACCTTCCTCTCGGCCATGGTTCCAGCACCCGCCAACTCGTAATTTTTCCCATGTCTCTCCTCACCGCAGACCCCCGGGCCGGCTATCTGGCCCACGCCGAGGAAATCCGCGCGGCCATCGACCGCGTGCTGGCGGGCGGACGCTACATCCTGGGTCCCGAGGTGGAGGCGTTCGAACGCGAATGGGCGGCCTACCACGGCGGCGGCGAGGCCGTCGGCGTCGCCAACGGCACCGAGGCCCTGGAGCTCGCGCTGCGGGCGGTGGGCGTCGGGCCGGGCGACGTGGTTGTCACCGTGGCCAACACGGTCAGCGCCACGGCCGCGGCCATCCAGCAGATCGGGGCGCGGCCGCGGTTTGTCGAGATCGACCCCGCCACCATGCTCATGGCGCCCGCCGCGCTCGCGGCCGCGCTCGACGCGGGTCCCGGCCGGGTCGCGGCGGTTGTCCCCGTGCATCTTTACGGCCAGCCCGCCGACCTGCCGGCAATCATGGACCTCGCCCGCCGGCACGGCGCCAAGGTGGTCGAGGACTGCGCCCAGTCGCACGGGGCCATCGTGGCGGGCCGCCTGGCCGGCACCTGGGGCGACGCGGCGGCCTACAGTTTCTATCCCACCAAGAACCTCGGCGCCCTCGGCGACGGTGGCGCGGTGGTCACGCGCGACCCGGCGGTGGCGGCCCGCGTGCGGGCGCTGCGGCAGTACGGCTGGCGCGAGCGCTATGTCAGCGAGCAGCCGGGCCGCAACAGCCGGCTCGACGAGCTGCAGGCGGCGGTGCTGCGGGTGAAGCTCGCCTACCTCGACGCGGAGAACGCCGTGCGCCGCGCGCGCGCGGGCCGCTACCTCGCGCAGCTGGCGTCCGCGCCGCTGCGGCTGCCGGCCGTGGCGGCCGGGACCGAGCCGGTCTGGCACCAGTTCACCGTCCGCACGCCGGCGCGCGAGGCGCTGCGGACCCACCTGGCGGCGCAGGACATCCACTGCGGCGTGCTCTACCCGGTGCCGCTGCACCGGCAACCGGCGTTTGCCGCGACCACGCCGCTGCCCGAGACGGAGCGGGCCTGCGCCGAGGTGCTGTGCCTCCCGGTCCACCCGGGCGTCACGGAGGCGGACGTTGACAGGGTTTGCACGGCGATCCTTCGTTGGCACCAGCCATGACCCCGGCCGGCCCCGCGCTTAGTTTCGTCATCCCGCTCTACAACAGCGCGGAATCCATCGGAGCGGTGGTGCGCGACATCGCCGCGCTCACGGTCGAGGGCGGCCTCGAGATCGTCCTGGTCAACGACGGCAGCCGCGACGGCACGGCCGAGATCTGCCGCGGGCTGGTGCGCACCGCGGGCGTGCCGGTGACGTATGTCGAGCATGCGCGGAACTTCGGGGAGCACAACGCGGTGCTCACGGGTTGGCGACACGCGCGCGGCGCGCATGTGGTCAACCTGGACGACGACGGCCAGAACCCGCCGGCGGAGGCGCTGCGCCTGTGGCAGGCGGCGAAGGCGCAGGGCTGGGACGTGGTCTTCGGGCACTATGCGGACAAGCGCCACGCCTGGTGGCGGAACCTCGGCAGCTGGTTCACGAACCGCATGACGGACTGGGCGCTGGACAAGCCGCCGGGCTTTTACCTCTCAAGCTTCCGCTGCGTGTCGTCGTTCGTGACGCGTCGCGTAGCCGAGCACACGGGACCCTATCCTTACCTGGACGGCCTGATCCTGCAGGTGACGCAGCGCATCGGCTCGATCGAGGTGCGGCACGCGGAGCGCCTGACGGGCGCGAGCGGCTACACGCTGCGGCGGCTCGGGCGGCTCTGGCTCAGCGCGTGGGTGAATTTTTCGGTGCTGCCGCTGCGTCTGGCGACCCTGCTGGGCCTCGCGCTCGCGGGCGGGGGACTGCTCGGCTTCGGCTGGGTGGTGTGGCTGCGACTCACGGATCAGGGCCCGACCTTCGGCTGGGGCTCGCTGATGGCGGCGCTGCTCGTTTTTTCCGGCACGCAGCTCGTGATGCTGGGGCTGATCGGCGAATACATCGGGCGGATGTTCATCGCTGTGAACCAGAGGCCGCAATCCGTCGTGCGCGAGGTGGTCAGCTCGGCACGGCCGGACTGACGCGGGCAATCGCCTTGTTCCGGCGCGCCGTTGCGCCATGCTGGGGTCGGGCATGACGAAGCTGGTGTTATCCTTCCTGCTGTTCGGTCCGGCGCTGGGGCTCAACGCGCTCGCCTATTTCGAGTCCCGCAAGCGCGGCCCCGAGTCCCGCCTGCTGCCGTTTCTCGGTGTGCCCGCCGGGCTGCTCTGGCTTTACCTGCTCACGCACCACGTCGGGGCGCAGAGCCTCGGCAATCTCGCCGAGGGGCTGGTCGTGGGCGGCCTCAGCGTCGCGGCCGCCGCCCTCAAGGTGGTGGCGCTCGACCCGCGGATCGGCCATCCGATCCGCAACACCTGGATCGCCGCGTTCCTGCTGCTCGGGCTGGCCGTGGCGCTGCGGGTGTACATGCCCGCGATTCCCGAGTAGGCGGGCCGGCCGCCGCCGACCACGTCACGGGTTGCCGGGAACCGGTCCGAGGAGCCGGTTCCAGCGGTCCAGCTCGAGGGCGATCGCCGCCTGCATGCCGGCATAGGCGGCGGCAGGCGGGTCGCGGCGGAGGCCGAGCACGAAGGCCAGCGCCTGGCGGGCCAGGGAATTGTCGGCCGGGTCGTGCGGGCTCGTCCACTGGCTCTGCAGGTAGTGCTCGCTCCACGAGGAGCGCGCGGCGAGGCGGGCGAGCTCGTCGCGCCAGCGCAGCGTCAGCCGCCGGCTGTTCTGCTCGTCGCGCAGCTTGCGGCCGGGGGAGGCGCTGACGTGGTGCCGGACGTCGCTGCGCAGGGCAACGGCGCTCACGTGGCCGGCGGCTTGGCTGCGCAGGCAGAAGTCGACGTCCTCGCCGCCATTGGCGAAGCCCTCGTCGAAGCCCCCGAGGCGGTCAAACACGTCGCGGCGCACGACGGTGCAGGCGCCGGTGACGGCGTCGGCCGCCCGCCAGGCGTCGAGGGCGCGCCAGCGCCGGGCCGGCGGCAGGGCGGTGAGGTGCTCGGGCTTGCCGCGGTGGTTGATGAAGATGCCGGCGTGGTCGACGGCGCCGGTGCGGGCGTTGAACTGGATGTTGCCGACAAACCCGGCGCGCGGGCCGAGCCGCTGGTGCACGGCCAGGATGGGCGCGAGCCAGCCGGGGGCGAGCAGGAGGTCGTTGTTGAGCAGCGCGAGGTACTCGCCGCGGGCGGCGGCCGCGCCGCGGTTGTTGGCCCCGGCGTAGCCGAGGTTGCGCTCGTTGAGCCGGACCACGCAGGGCGGCGGGAGCGTGGCCAGCCAGTCGCGCGTGCCGTCGGTGCTGCCGTCGTCCACGAAGATGATCTCGTGCTCCAGCCCGGCGGGGAGCGAGGCCTGCAGGCTCGCGAGCATCGCCTGCGTGAGCGGCAGGCAGTTGTAGAGCGGGATGACGAACGAGACGCGCATGTCAGGCTCCCGCATCCGAGGGTGGGGTGGTCTCCGTCGCGGCGGTCAATCGGGCAGGCGGCGGAGGTACTCGGCGTAGGAGGACTTGCCGAGCCGGCGGATGTTGGCGTCGAGCCCGGCCCGGTCGATCCAGCCCCGGCGGTAGGCGATCTCCTCGAGGCACGCGATCTTGAGGCCCTGGCGGTTCTCGATCACATGGACGAACTGCGCCGCCTCGATCAGGGAGTCGTGCGTGCCGGTGTCGAGCCAGGCGGTGCCGCGGCCGAGCAGCTCGACGTGGAGCTTGCCGGCGTCGAGGTAGAGGCGGTTGAGGTCGGTGATCTCCAGCTCGCCGCGCGCGGAGGGCTTCAGCTTCCGGGCCAGCGTGACGACGTCCCGGTCGTAGAAGTAGAGCCCGGGGATGGCGTAGTTGGACTTCGGCTGGGCGGGCTTCTCCTCGAGGGAGCGCACGCGGCCGTCGGCACCGAACTCCACGACGCCGTAGCTCTTGGGGTCGGCGACGTGGTAGCCGAAGATCGTGGCGCCGTCGGTGCGGGCGTCGGCCTGCGACAGCGACTGGGTGAGCTCGTGGCCGTAGAAGAGGTTGTCGCCGAGGATGAGGGCGGAGGGCGAGTGGCCGACGTGGTCGGCGCCGATCAGGAACGCCTGGGCGAGCCCGTCCGGGCTGGGCTGCTCGGCGTAGCTGAGCGTGAGGCCGAGGTTGGCGCCGTCGCCGAGCAGGCGGCGGAAAAGGGGCAGGTCCTGCGGCGTGGAGATCACGAGGATCTCCCGGATGCCGGCAAGCATCAGCACCGACAGCGGGTAGTAGATCATCGGCTTGTCGTAGACCGGCATGAGCTGTTTGCTCACGGCGATGGTCAGCGGGTAGAGCCGGGTGCCGGAGCCGCCGGCCAGGATGATGCCCTTGCGCGAGGAAGGAGAGGTGGTCACGAGCTTGGGGGAGATGGGAAAGCAATGGCCGCGGCCGGCGGATTCCGCAATCCGCAATCCGAAACCGCCGGCTAGGACTTGGTGCCGAGGCGCTCCCGGGCGTAGCGCTGGGACGTGATGTCCGAGCACCAGGCGCGGTGGCCGAGGTACCAGTCAACGGTCTTGGCGATGCCGGTGGCGAAGCTCTCGCGGGGCGCCCAGCCGAGCTCGCGCTGCAGCTTGGCGCAGTCGATGGCGTAGCGCCGGTCGTGGCCGGGCCGGTCGGCGACATGGGTGATCTGGCTGGCGTAGGGCCGGCCGTCGGCGCGCGGGGATTTTTGGTCCAACAGCGCACAGATCGTGTGGACGATTTCCAGGTTCGGCTTCTCGTTCAGCCCGCCGATGTTGTAGGTCTCGCCGACGCGGCCCCGCTGGAGCACGAGCCAGATGGCGGCGGCGTGGTCCTCCACGTAGAGCCAGTCGCGGACCTGCTGGCCGTCGCCGTAGACCGGCAGCGGCTTCCCCTCGAGCGCGTTGAGGATCATCAGCGGGATCAGCTTCTCCGGGAAATGGTACGGCCCGTAGTTGTTCGAGCAGTTGGTCGTGAGCGTGGGCAGCTGGTAAGTGTGCTGGTACGCGCGCACGAGATGGTCGCTCGCGGCCTTGGAGGCGGCGTAGGGGCTGTTGGGCGCGAAGGGCGTCTCCTCGGTGAAGGCGGGGTCGGACGGCCCAAGCGTGCCGTAGACCTCGTCGGTGGAGACATGCAGGAAGCGGAAAGCGGCCTGCTTCGCCGCGGGCAGCGCGGCCCAGTGGCGCCGCACGCGGTTGAGGAGGCGCAGGGTGCCGACGACGTTGGTCTGGATGAAGGGTTCGGGGGAGTCGATGGAGCGATCGACGTGGGATTCGGCGGCGAAGTTGACGACGGCGTCGATCGCGTGGTCGGCCAGGAGGCGCGCGACGAGCGTGTCGTCGCCGATGTCGCCCTTCGCGAAGACGTAGCGCGGGTCGCCCGCGAGGTCGGCCAGGTTGGCGGGATTGCCGGCGTAGGTGAGCGCGTCGAGGTTGACGAGCCGGGCGAGCGGGGAGCCGGCCTCGGTCAGGCGCTGCCGGATGAAATTGGAGCCGATGAAGCCGCAGCCGCCGGTGACGAGGAGGTTCATGGCGGGGTCAGGCGGATTTTTTCCAGGTGCGCAGCGCCAGCTCGATGGCGGCGTGGACCTCGGTGAGGCGGATGCCGGCGTGGGCGAGCTTGGTGGAGTCCATGACGCAGTTGGAGCGCGGGGTCTTGGCGGCGACCTTCATGAAGTCGGCCTCGCTGGCGAAGAAGTCGTATTTCTTCGGGTGCACACCGCTCTGCTCGATCAGGGCGACGACCTCATGCGTGGTGACCTGCCCGGGGTTCGTCACGTTGTAGGTGGAGAAGGGAATCCGCTTCTCCCAGCACGCGAAGGTGGCGGCGACGAACTCCTCCAGCTGCGAGATCGAGTTGGTGGCCTCGAGCAGGCGCGCGTAGCGCATGAGCTTGGTGAGGTAGTTGCGCGGGTTGTCGACCTCGTTGAAGGGGATGCGCAGGCGCCAGATGAACACATTGGGCCGGCCGGCGAGGACCTCCTCCCCGAGGGCCTTCGTGCCGCTATAGAAGGAGCAGTTGTTCTGGCGGAAGGTGAAATTGGGGGCGTCGGTCTCGGTGAAGCCCGTGCCGTCGGGCCGCGCGCCGGTGAAGATGCAGCCGGACGAGACATGACCCCAGGGTACGCCGGCCTCCTCGCAGGCCTGCGCGATCAGCCCGGGCAGGACGGCGTTGCCCATCAGGCACTCGGTCTTGTGGATCTCGCAGGCGTCGACGTTGGGCTTGCCGGTGTAGCCGGCGGCGTTGATCAGGAACTCCGGGCGGTCACGTCGCAGCGCGGCGGCGAGCAGGGCGGGATTGCTGTAGTCGAGCTCGGCCCGGCGCAGGTTGCGGAAGGGGATGCCCTTGCGGGTCAGCAGGGCCTGATAGGCCTGGCCGACGTAGCCGGAACCTCCGAGTAGGTAAATCATGCGAGCGCCCATTGAATGGGAGCGGAGAAAGGAGGAACAAGGCTTTTCTTGGGTGGCCGGGAGGGTCCCAACCTCGCCCGGATCCGGCGGCGGCGGGGCGAGCGCTGGTTGCGCACGTAGATCCGGTAGCCCCGTAGGTTGGCCACCTCGTGATAGTGGGCGGCCACATAGGCGGCCAGCTCAGGGAAAATCTGATGCCCAAACAGCTGGGGCTGGTCGTAGATGAAGGCGCCTTCGGCAATGGCATCCACGAAGAACGCGGGCTGGCGCTTGCGCAGGTCCCACAGCAGGCGGTCGCGGTAGAAGCGGTTCAGCGGCCCGGGTGCGATCAGGAACTGCGTGTGGCCCTCCCGCGTGCCCTGGGCGAGGCCGCTCTCGGTGTAGATTTGCGGTGACCAGCCCCAGACCAAAAGCGTCTCGCCGGGCCGGGCCAGCGCCTGCAGCCGGGCCGACACAGGATGCACGGAGTGAGCCTGCCCCTCGACCAGGTGGCCGAGAACCTCGTCGTTGGCGTGGCTCGGCTGGGCTAGTGGCGTGACGATCAGGCCGAGGACTGCGGCCACCAGAAGCCAGCGTGCCGCTGCGGACCCGCCGGATGGCCGGACCTGTCCGAGCCAGCGCAGGGCGGCGGCGAGGGACAGGCCGCCGAGCCAGGCGAGTGGCAGCACGAGGAAATGGAGATAGTGCCAGAAGACATGTCCGGGAAAAACGACGGTCCAGCATCCGACCGCGACCATCACCCACGCGGCGATCAGGGCGGGCCGGAGGCCGGACCGGGACCAGCCACCCAGCACCAAGCCGGCCGCGGCCAGCCCGACTGTGCCGTCGAAGAACGGCTTGAACGCGAAGTTCTCGGCGACAAAGCGCGGGTAGAATGTGCGCAGCAGCTGCCACGAGTCCTCCACCTGCAGGTCCACGTAGATGAGGTTCGCCTTGAAGTAGGCCATGTAGGCCTGCGCCCATTGCCCGTACAGCGTGACCCAAACGGCGAGCACCAGGGCAGGCGCCGCCGCCGCGCCCACCAGCGTCAGCGCCGCCCGCCAGCGCCCTGCGCGCGGCACGGAGGTGAGGCGCGTGAGGCTGAGCAGGCCGATGCCGCCAAGCGTGAGCCCGAGGACGACCGACTGGAGCTTGGCGAATGGCAGGCAGCCCAGGCACAGCCCGGCGGCGATGAGCCGCTGGAGGCGCGCCGACCCTGTGAGGTCATCCCGGCCGGCCTCGGCGAGGAGCCAGGCGGCGATCGCGAGCAGGCAGAACGAAGGCTGCTCACTCGAATACTGCACGTACTCCCACACCGCATTGAACGAGAGGAACGCCAGGAGCGGCAGCGTGCCGAGGCGGGCGATGCCGTCCGTGCTGAGACGGCGCAGCAACCCGTAGACCGCCAGCGCGCCGAGGGCGTGGGCGAGCAGCGCCGCGAGCCGCAGCCCGGGGTAACTGATCCGGCCGTCGGGCAGGAGCGCGGGGAGGAGGAAATAGGCGTTGACCGGTCCGGCGGTGTGCAGGTCAACGGAGCGCCACGGAACCGGGTCCTGCCAATAGGTCATCGCGGCCGCGCCCATCTGCGTCTCATCGGGGTTCCGCAGCGGTCCGGCGACAATTACGGGCCAGCGGCAGGCCAGGAGGGCGATGACGGCCGCCAGGATAAAAATCCCGGGATGCAGGAGTCCGCGGGGCACGCGCCGCCAAAGTCCGGCGGACGGGTGCCACTCGGAGCCGAGCCTCAGGACCGCGAGCAGGGCGAGCGCGGCCCACGCGATCCAGGCGAGGGCCCAGTAACGGCCCGGGTCGGCGTCAAACCAGGCCAGCAGGCCGGGGGCGACGAGGGCGTGGAAACGGGGCATGGGGGACGCTGACGCGCGGCGAGAGGCCGGACAAGTCCGGGCTGCCGCGCGCTAGTTCTTCCGCCGGTAGTCGCCGCGGCTGAAATATTTCTCGAGCCAGACGTAGGCGCAGATGAAAAAGTAGCGGCTGCCCATTTCCTTGATCTTGAGCTTGGGCACGCCGTATTTCCGGTTCTGCCAGGTGATCGGGGTGATCGTGAAGGTGAAGCCGCGGACGATCGCCTTGAGCGGGATCTCGACCGTGAGGTTGAAATGCGGGGCCAGGAACGGCCGGCAGCCCTCGATGACGGTGCGGCGGTAGGCCTTGAACGCGTTGGTGGTGTCGTTGAGCGGGATGTTGAAGCCGATCCGCACGAGGTAATTCGCGAGCCGGTTGATCATCAGCTTCACGCGCGGGTAATCGACGACCTTGCCGCCCTTGATGAACCGGCTGCCGAACGCGCAGTCGAAGCCCTCGTTGAGGAGCTGCCAGTACTTCACCGCGTGGGCCGGGGAGTCGGAGGCGTCCGCCATCATGATGACAACCGCGTCGCCGCGGCTGTGATCAATGCCCCAGATCACGGCTCGGCCAAAGCCATTCTGCCCGCCGTTCTGCGTGGGGGCGAGGGTCGGGATTCGCGCCTTCAGCTCCTGCAGCACGGCCCAGGTGCGGTCCTTGCTGCCGTCGTCGACGACGACGATCTCATGCGGCACGCCCGCTTCGTTGAACGTGCGGTGGATGTCCTCGACCGTGGCCGGCAGCGACTCCTCCTCGTCGCGGGCGGGAATGATGACGGAATAAAGGCGGAGCGGGGCGGTCGAAGCGGGCATGGAGGCAAACTGGAAATCAAAGCGGGGCGGAGAGGTCGAGCCAGCCTGGATGTGCCTGCGCATGCGCGGCGATCTCGTCGAGGATTGCGGTGGTCGGCGTCTGCGGCCGCCAGCGCCAGACGCGCGCGGCCTTGGCCGGGTCGAGGATGATCCAGGGGATGTCGAACGGGCGCGGTGCGGGATCGGCGCTGACGGGATGGGGGCCGAAGCGGGCGTCGCACCACACGGTCAGCTGATGGAGCGACATCGCGGACGTGGCGCCACCGGAGAAGTTGGCGACGCGGTCGGCGGCGGTCAGGCGGGGGGCGCCGAACTGCTGTTCGAGCACCGGGAGCAGGTCACGCGGATGAAGGCAGTCGCGCACCTGGTGGCCCAGTCCTCCGAAGCCGATGTACTTGAGCGGCCGGCGGCGCAGGTGGCTGTTGAGCCAGTAGGCGAAGATGCCTTGGTCGGGCCGCCCGAACTGGCCGGCGCCGGCGAGCACGCCGCAGCGGTTGATGAAGACGGGCAGCTGGAAGGTCTCGCCGTACTCGAGGGCGAGGGCCTCGCTGGCGAGCTTGGTGGCGCCGTAGAGCGAGACTGGCGCCAGCGTGGCAAAGGTCTCGTCGAGCCCCGCGGCGGTCAGGCCCGGCGGCAGCGCGGCGCCGCGGGCGGGCCGGAAGGCGCCGTCCACGGCCTCCACGGCCAGGGCGGCGAGCGGCGCGATGGAATAGACGCGGCTGGTGCTCAGCAGGATGAATCCGGCGCGGTGCTGCTTGCAGTACTCCAGCATGTTCACCGTCCCGCCGAGGTTGTGCTCGATCAGCTGGCGGGAACTCGTCTTCCCATCCACGCCGGCCAGCACGCTCGGGTTGGCGGCGGCGTCGATCACCCAGTCGCACGCCGGCAGGGTCTCCAGGTCGCTCGCGGCGCGGAGATCGCCGTGAAACAGCTTCACGCCGAGCGCCTTGAGCTCGGCGCGGTTGGTTTCGCTGCCGGGGCGGATGAAATTGTCGAAGCCGATGACCTGGTGGCCGCGGCCCGACTGCAGGAGGGCGCGGGCCAGCGTGCTGCCGACGAAACCGCACACGCCCGAGACCAGGATTTTCATGGGTCGAGGCAAGCAGGGGTTGGCGCGAGGCGGAAGGCGAAATTTCGCCCGCGCGGGCCGCGTCCGGCGGTCACTGCTTCTTCTCGGCGGCGGCCTTCCGCTGGGCCTCCTCGTAGGCCTTGCGGTGCTGCTGCCCGATGTCGAGCAGGTCGGAGACGAGCATGCGGGCCTCGCGCTCCTGCACCTCCGGCGGCCCGGAGGGCGGCGGCAGCGGCGGGGTGGGGGCCGCGTCGGGCCGCGGGCCCTCTGCCGTGGCCACGGCGGTGGCGCCGATGCCGGTGCCGGCCTGCACCACCGGGTGGCGCAGGGTGAGCGTGAGCTGCTCGCGGCCGGCGCGGATCGTCGCCTGGTCCTTGTCCGGATCGCAGCGCAGGACAGTGATCTCGCCGACCGTCTCGCCGACTGTGATCCAATAGCTCTGCCTGTTGCTCACGCGCGTGATGCTGGCCATGAGCTTGCCGCCGTTGTTGATGATTCCGCCCAATTGGTACCGTGAGTCGCCGGTCGGGACGCCGTTCCGGTCCGCCGCGGGCACGAAGGGCGAGGCGCCGGGCAGGTCCTGGGCCGGGGCGACGGCCGCCGGCAGCGCCAGGAGCAGCGCGAGGCCGAGGGCGGGAAGCGGCAGGGGACGGTTCATGGTGGGAGGAAAATCCTAGCGGGATTGCGCCAAAACACCAGTCTGGCGGCGGGGATGGGACACGCGCCGGGGCGGCGGGGTCCGTCGGAATGGCGGGACGCTCAGCCCTCGCGCCGGCGCCAGGCCTCGACGATCTGGCGGATGGTCTCCTCGAGCGACTGCGTGATGTCCCAGCTGGGGTAGTGCGCCCGCATTTTCCGGAGGTCGCTGTAGTAGCAGATGTGGTCGCCGATGCGGTTCTGGTCGACGTAGGTTTGGACCTGCGCCTTGCCGGTGAACTTCTCGGTGATCTTGAAGGCCTCGAGAATGGATGTGCTGTTGGCCTTGCCACCGCCGAGGTTGTAGACCTCGCCGGCCCGCGGGGCCGCGACGAATGCCGCCATGAAGCGGGCGACGTCGAGCGAGTGGATGTTGTCCCGCACCTGCTTTCCCTTGTAGCCGAAAACCTTGTATTCGCGGCCCTCGAGGTTGCACTTCACGAGGTAGCTGAGGAAGCCGTGGAGCTCGACGCCGGAGTGGTTGGGGCCGGTGAGGCAGCCGCCGCGGAGGCAGCAGCAGGGCAGGTTGAAGTAGCGGCCGTACTCCTGGACCATGACGTCGGCGGCGACCTTGGAGGCGCCGAAGAGCGAGTGCTTGGACTGGTCGATGGTGAACGTCTCGGCGATGCCGTGCGCGAAGGCCGGGTCGGCATAGTCCCAGCGCGTGGGCAGTTCCTGGAGCGCGATGCGGTTGGGGGCGTCGCCATAGACCTTGTTCGTGCTCATGTGCACGAACGGCGTCTCGGGCGCGGCCTGGCGGACGGCCTCGAGCAGGTTCAGCGTGCCGACGGCGTTGGTGTCGAAGTCGTCGAAGGGGATGGCCGCGGCGCGGTCGTGGCTCGGCTGCGCGGCGGTGTGCACGACCACGTCGGGCTTCACGGTCTTGACGAGGGCGAGGACGCCGGCGCGGTCGCGGATGTCGAGCTCGTGGTGGACGAACCCGGGGAGCTCGCGCAGCAGCCGCTGCTGGTTCCAGCGCGTGTCACCCTGCGGGCCGAAGAACACCGCGCGCTGGTTGTTGTCCAGGCCGTGCACAGTGTAGCCGAGCTCGCGGGCAAAGTAGACGCAGACTTCCGAGCCGATGAGGCCGGAGGATCCGGTGACAAGGAGGGTTTTGGCCATGGAAAGAGGCGGTGCGCCGCACCGCGAACCCACAGGGAAGTCGAGGTCGCCCTGGCTTTCCAGCCGATTTTGGGCACGCCCGGCCCGGGCTACACCGCGGCCGAGGACGGCGCGTCGCTTTTCCGCGTCGCGGCGCGGAACAGGACCGCCCCCACGCCGGCGCCGGCGAGGACGACCAGGACCATCATCACGGGATCGAGCGGCGCCGAGTGATAGTACGGCAGCCACGTCAGCGCGAACCCGAGCAGGTGCCACCCGAGCACCGGCAAGCCGAGCCAGCGCGGGAGCTGGAGCAGGAAGACCAGCGCGAGACCGAGCAGGCCCAGCATCATGGCGTAGGAGCTCGAGTGCAGGATGGTGGAGGCCGGGTTGAAGAGCGCCAGGGTCCAGAACGCGAGGGTGAGCGCGGTCCAGCCGAGCAGGATGGCCTGCAGGCCGAACCGTGGCGGCAGGCGTCGCCGGAACAGCCAGGCCGCGGGCGCCAGGATCCAGGCGAGGTTCAGGACGCCGAGACTGCGAAAGACGTAGAAAAACTCGTCCACCTTGCGCGGGTAGGCGGCCGTGGTGAACACGTCGGCGGCGGAGCGGAATGTGCCGTTGAAGAGCGTGCCGAAATTGGCGCGCTTGTTCGCCAGGAGCATGCCTGGCGGCAGGCCGGAGTAGGCGTCGCGGATCGCCTCCCAGGTGGTGCGCGAGTCGATCGGGATGACGCCGGCCAGGTGCCACTTCATCAGCCGGTTGGCGGGCGGATCATAGAATTTCTGGTAAGCCATCCACGGCGCCACCAGCACCGCGAACACAAGTGCGGCGGCGAGGACGTGCCTCCAGCCCGGAAACAACCGGGGCAGGAGAAGCAGCAGGCCGAGGGGCAGGAGCGAGAATGCCGCGGCACCGTGCGCCAGCCAACCGAGGGCGGCGCACGTGGCGGCGAGCGCGACGAGCGCCGGCGGCCGCGGCGCGGAACGGTCGAGCCACAGGGTGGCTGCGAGCAGCACGTAGCCGCCGGCGAGCAGCTTCGGCCACACGTAGGTGCTGTTGAAGAGCAGGAGTCCCGACGCGGCCGCGAGTCCGAGCAGGGTCATCAGCCGCGCGCGATCGAGCTCCAGGCGGCGGCCGACCAGCCAGAGCGCCGGGAGCCAGCACAGCTGCGCGAGGGTGCCCACGCATTGGTAACCCAGGCCGGGCGCCTGGTCGAACACGGTCAGCCACGGCCGCACCAGCAGGTAGAGACCGGCCTGCAGCGGCGGGCGATCGCTGCTCAGCCAGCCGGCCTCGGGCAGGAACGGCTTTGGGGATTCGCCGGCGTACAGGCGGTCGCCGAGCAGGAGCGGCAGATTTGAGTCCATCGGGAACTCATAGAGGAATCGAACCTGGGACTGCGCCTCCGGGGGGCGCGACAGGTCGGGCAGGTAGAGCAGCGCGAGGTAGAACAGGCCGATGCCGAAACCCAGCAGCGCCAGCAGGCGCAGGTCGGACGGGACGCAGGCTGGCCGGGGATCGCGGCGGCTCCGGACGAGGTAGGCGGCGCTGGCGACCGGGACCGCGACGGCGAACGCGCGGCCGAGTTCCGGCTGGAGGAAGTACACGTAGAACGCGACGTAGCCGAGGACGCCCGCCAGCGCGAGCGGGGCGGCCAGCCGCACGCGCTCGTCGGTCACGCCGCGCCGCGCCAGCCACCGGTCCGCCGCGCAGGCCGGGAGCGCGAACAGCGCCATGACGAGGGACCAGGAGAAGAGGAGCGACATGGGCTCAGCCGCGCGCGCGGCGCAATTCGGGGAGGAAGCCGGCGACGAGCAGCAGTCCGCCGGCGAGCATGACGAGCGCGTGCAGCTTCAGCAGCTTCTCCGCGGCCCAGGTGAGGCGGCCCACCTCGACGGGCTCGGTGAACGCGAACCACGCCGTGCTTTCCGGCACCGTGGCCTCGATCCACCATTCACCAGCCGGCCTGAATACGCTGACATTTTTCCAGTAGGCCCCGGGGGCCTCGTCCGGCACCACCGACACCTCGCCAGACGCGCTCTTCACCACCAGCTGACCGTGGCCGGGGGCGTCATCCAGATCGCCCGCAATGCGGAAGCGCAGCACCGGCAGCGTCGTCGCCGACTGCAGGCCACTCCGCCAGACATACGGACGCTGCAGCGGCGGCACGGACCAGGTGCTGAACGCAACCGGCCGGTTTGCGGCCGGGACCGAGGCGGGCACGGAGATCGGCGCGCCATTGGCCAGGGGCACCGAGCGGCGCACGCTTGGCGGCAGGATGGCCTGGATTGATGGGTGAGAGAGCCGGTCAAGCAGCGTGGGCCCGTCGGGGTAGGGCACATCGCCCCAGGGCTGGTTGAGCAGGTGGGCGGAATCGCCGGTCCGCACGAAATCGCGCACGTGTTTCTCCTGGGTCTGCTGCCGCGGGATGTTGGGCCCGACGAAATCCCGCCACATGAAGAGGCTCTGCTGCGTGAGCCCGGCGACCACGGCGGCGAGCCACAGCGCGGCCAGCGCGAGGCGAGTGCGGCCGGCAAACTCCCGTACGAGGAAGACCAGGCCGAGGACCACGTTGACGGCCAGCAGGTCCATGTAGCGGGGCGAGAGGACGGCGCCCGAACCGCCGCGGGCGTAGGCGGTGGCGAGGCACTGCAGCAGGACCCAGGCGAGCAGGCCCATGAGCCGCGCCTCCTCCGGCGTCGTGTCGCGGCGCTGCACCCGCCGGGCGATGAACACCACCGTGGGCGCGAAGAGCAGCAGCGCCCAGGGAAACGCGGCCGTGCCGGGCCAGGCGATGAGCTGCAGGATGGCCTCGATGAACTGGCCGGGACCGTGGACGCGCAGTTCGGCATGCCCGGGGACGTCGTTCTTCATGGCCCAACCCAGGAGGGAAAAACCGGCAGCGAGGCCGGCGGTCGTCCACTGCTGCGCCGACCAGCGGCGTTCACGAACTAGGCGGTGGCCGAGGACGGCGAGGATGGCGATGGCGGAGAGAAAACCCGAGGCCAGCGAGGCGACGGCGAGGAGTCCGCAGAGCTGCCCGAGCGCCCAGCGGATGCTGAAGCGGTCGGACTCCAGCGTGAGCCACAGGTGGCCCAGCGAGAACATCAGCAGGAAGTAAAACTGGACCTGAAAGCCGAACAGCGTGTTCTCCCACGAGAACGGCAGCGTGAACAGCAGGACGAGCAGCGCCCCGACCCCCGCCGGCCACGGGCGCGGCAGGCCGCGCGTCACGGCGAGCAGGAGCAGCAGTGCGCAGCCCGTGTGCAGGGCGGCGTTGACCGTGGTCTCGAGCAGGCCGTCCCACTGGCCGTTGGCGGCGAAGAGGCCGAGGACATAGAGCTTGGTCGTGACGAGTCGGTGCTCGTTGTGCGGGTGGAAAATTTCCTTCTGGCCCAGCCAGCCCTCCACCCAGGGCCGCAGCGTCACCTCGCCCTCGGCGTCCCACTGGTCCCACGACGGCAGGTCGCTGCCGGCGACGCGGATGAACCAGAGCTTGGCCCCGAAGATCAACAGGCCAAAGCCGGCCAGCAGCAGGAGACGACGGAGCGGGCTCATGTGGGAAGGTGTTGGCGTCGGCTGGTCCTCATACCTCGCAGACGGCGAACAGGTGGTAGTGCAGCGGCAGCCCGTCCACCGTCGCGAGCGGCTGCGGGCCATAGTCGATCACCTCGACATGGCGGAAATGCCGCTGGAGCAACGGGCGCAGGTTGAAGCGCGTGAAAAAATTCCGGTGATCGCCCTCCAGCAGGTGCCAGGGCGCGACAAGGCGGCTGGCGAGGAACGGGACGGTCTCAAGGTTGGGCACCGAGAAGAGGGCGTGGCGCCGCGTCACCCGTGCCATCTCGGCGAGGAACGCGTCGGGGTCGGCGACGTGCTCGAGCACCTCGATCGCGATCGCGGCGTCAAACTCGCCCGGTTCGGCGGGCAGGCGGTAGGGCGCACCGGGCCCGGCCGGCGCCGGGATGACCCGGTGCAGAAGGCCGCGGCGCGTCAGCTGGCGGACGCAATCGGGGCTCGTCTCGCAGCCGACCCAGGACAATCCGCGGGCGCGGAGCGGCTCGCAATAGGCGCCGACGCCGCAGCCGACGTCGAGCAGGCTGCGGCCGGCGGGCAGATAGTCGGTGATCAGGTTGACACAGTCCGGGCTGGCCGATTCGGCCGGGAGCCCGCTCGCATAAATATGCTCACGGTGCAGCACGTCGGTCTGCCGCGGGTCGCACAGGTTGCCATAGGGCACGCCGGTGTGGTCGTTGGGGAGGAGCTGAATGTGGATTTCGGCCAGCGTCGCACGGGTGCCGTCGGCAAACTCCACGCGGACCTCGAGGGCGAGCGTGGGCGGCGGCGGGCTGGCCGGCGCATAGACGGCGAGGAGACGAAAGCCGGTCCGGGTCTCGGGCGAATAGCCGTGGACCCGCGCGACGTCGGCTCGCGGGTAGAGCAGGGTGGTGGCGCCGATCTCGCCCTCGGGGGTGTGGACGGTGATACGCTTGATCCGGTCGTGACGGTCGCCGGCGTGGATCCAGCCCCGCACGGGGATCCGCTGCCGGTAGCAGCTCTCGCCCTCGCGGGGCTGATCGACGACGCTGACCGGTTGCATGCGGGGCGCGGGCTCAGCGCGGCGGGAACGCGAGGGAGAAGTCCTCCACCTTGAGCGAGAGGTTCGGGTTGTAGGCCGGGTCGCGGTCGAGCAGCGCGCCCCAGACGCGACGCATGTAGGCGGCCTCGCGCGTGAAGCGCTCCAGCTTCTCGGGCGTGTCCTCCGCGCCGCGGCTTGCGGACTCGTGGTGGTAGAGCTCGGCGAAGGGCGTCCAGAGATTGCGGAAGCCCGCCGCCTGCACGCGCAGGCAGAGGTCGATGTCGTTGAACGCGACGGGGAGGTCGGGCTCGTTGAACCCGCCCACCTGCTCGAAGGTCGCGCGGCGGATCACGAGGCACGCGGCGGTGACGGCCGAGTAGTTCTGCGCGAGCCGGAGCCGGTTGCGCTGGCCCTCGGACCCGCGCTTCGCGTCCTTGAAGGCGTGGCCGGCGACGCCGTCGCGGCCGGCGGGCCCGGTCAGGCCGAGCACGACGCCGGCGTGCTGCACCGTGTCGTCGGGGTAGTAGAGCATCGCGCCGACGGCGCCGATGCCGGGCCGCAGGGCCTGCGACACCATCTCGTCGAGCCACTCGCCGGCGATGACCTCGAGGTCGTTGTTGAGGAAGGCGAGGACCGAGCCGCCGGCGGCGCGGACCGCGAGGTTGTTGAGCGCGGAGTAGTTGAAGGGCGCGTCAAAATCGACGACCCGGTGGCCGAGCTGCCGCAGTTCCTCGAGGTAGGCGAGGGTCGCGGGGTCGTCGGAGCGGTTGTTGACGACGAGGATCTCGAAGTCGGGGTAGGTGGTCTTGGCGAGGATGGATCCGACGCAGAGCCGGAGGAGGTCGGCGCTGTTGCGCGTGGGGATGATGATCGAGACCTTGGGCGCCGGCGAGGGCAGCGGGTGGCGGATGCGCCAGTGGTGGCCCTTGACCGGCAGGAGCTCGCCGCCGACCTGCAGGCGCGCGAGGTGGTCGGCCAGGGCCTTTTTGGCGGCGATGAACGGGTAGTCGCTCTTCTGGTCGATCACGAGCGCGGTGGAGCCGGGGATGGCGCGCCAGTGGTAGAGGACGCGCGGGATGTGGTGCACCTGCGCGGGCGTGAGGCCGGCGGTGACCCGCAGCGTGAGGTCCCAGTCCTGGCTACCTTCGTAGCCGGCGCGGAAGCCGCCCACGGCGCGGACGCGCGCGGTGCGGAAGACGGAAAGGTGGCAGGTGTAGTTCTGGCCGAGCAGCAGGTCGGGATTCCAGTCGGGCTTGAAATACGGGTCGTGGCGCCGGCCGAGCTCGTCGATCTTGTCCTCGTCCGAGTAGATGAACTCCAGCCCCGGCTGCCGGGAGAGGGCCAGCACGACATCGGCGAGCGCGCGGGGCGCGAGCTCGTCGTCATGGTCGAGCAGCGCGGCGAACTCACCCGTGGCGAGATCAAGGGCCGAGTTGGAGGAGGCCGAGATGTGGCCGTTTTCGCTGCGGAACGTGACCCGGATGCGCGCGTCGCGCTGCGCGAACTCCTCCAGCACGCGGCGGACATGCGGCTCGTGCGAGGCATCGTCGGCGATGCAGAGTTCCCAGTGCGGGTAGAGCTGGGCGCGCACGGACTCGATGGCCTTCACCAGCCATTGCTCGGGCGGGTTGTAGACCGGCAGGAGAATGGAGATGAGCGGGCGCTGCTCGGGCGCGAGGGCCTCGAGCTCGGCGCGCAGGACGATGAGCTCCTCGAGGGTCGGGGTGTCGAAGCGCCGCACCCACGTGGCGTAGTCGCGGCGCAGGTGGGACGGCAGCTCGGCGCTGACCACGGCGGCGGGCGCGGCGAAGCAGCGCCAGCGTCCGTCCTCGCCCAGCGCCTCGCAGGCGAGGGTCAGCTTCGTCTCCGCCGGGAGGGTGAGGGCGAGCGTGAAGCCGGAATTCGCGGCGTGCGGGTGGCCGGGGTGCCCGGCCCCGACGTCCAAGCGCGGCAACCCGTAGGTGGCGTCGAAGGTCCGGTCGCCGGCGCGGACGCGCACCGCGATGATGCGGGCGCCGTCGGGGGCGATGACCCAGCCGCGCATCTCGCCGGCCGGCGGCACGTCGGCCCAGTCCGTCGGCTCGTCGATCATGTACGCGAAGCCCGGCGCGAGCACCGGTGCCGGCGGGGCGGCGGGACGGCCGCCGGCGGGGCGGTCGAACCACAGGCGGCGCAGCGCGCGCAGCGGGCTCGTGACGCGCCAGGAGAACGACTCGGTCATGCGCCGGATCTTGTCATCGCGCTGGCGGAGCTCGTCCGGGTTGACCGTCCGGGCGAGGCGGGCCATCGCATCGGCCGCGGCTTCGAGGCGGCTCCGGAGCAGGTCCACCTGGTTGCGCTCGCCGGCCAGCTTCGCGCGGTTGTAGCTCTGCTCGGCGGTGAGCCGCGCGTGCTCGGCCCGGAGCCGCGCGAGCTGCTCCTGCTGGGCGGCGAGCGAGAGGTCCTTGGCGCGCAGGCGCAGCGCGGCGTCGCCCTCGGCGAGGAGGACGTCCTCGGACGCCGGCGTGGTCGGATCGGTGAAGATCGGCGCGGCGGTGGCGCGGACCTCGGAGTAGAAATCGAGCAGGCCGGCGGTGTTGGCCTTCAGGTCGAAGTGGTCGCGGGCGAACGCGAGCGCGCCCTCGCCCAGCCGCTGCGCGAGGGCCTCGTCGCCGAACACGCGGAGGCACTGGTCGGCGATCTCCTCGGCCGAGCCGCTCTCGAGGAACAGCGCGTGGCGGCCGTCCTCCATCTCGCGGGCGAGGTTGGCGCGCGGGAGGATGACCGGGCGGCCGACGCAGAGGAACTCGGGGACCTTGGAGGGCAGGCGGTAGTCGTTGAAGGCGTCGGCCGCGCCGGGCTGCACAAGCACGTCGGCCAGCGCGAGCAGGGGGCCGAGGCGGGCCTTGGGCAGAAACCCGAGGTCGAGGACATGGCCGCCGCCGACCGCGGCGAGCTCGCGCTCGAGCTCCGGCGGGTTGATGCCGGTGCGCACGAGCTGGCAGGGCGTGCCCCGCTCGTTGATCAGGCGGACGGCGAGCAGCAGGGTGCGGACGTCGGCCAGGTTGGCGAACGTGGTGCTGCCGGTGTAAACGAGCAGCTTCGCGTCCGGCCGCGCCCCGATTTCCGCGCGCAGGGCCGGGTCGGGGATGAGCGGCTGGTAGAGGGCGCCGTCGATGCCGGGCAGGAGCCGGCGCGCGGGCTTGCCGGCCGGGATGAGCTCCTGCAGGCGGTCGGTGATGTAGGTGACGGCGTGGGCGACGCGCAGGAAGTTCCGGAAGCGCAGCGGGTGGGAGAGCCGCGGGGACAGGCGGGCGGCGAGCTCCTCGTCGGAGCGCAGCCGCAGCGTCGCGATCGGCTCGCGCGCGTAGCTTTCCATCAGGTGGACCTCGTTGTCCTCGAGGTGCACGAGCAGGGCGGCGGCGGGATGGCGGCGCAGGTACTCGAGCGTGAAGGCGCGGACGTTCTCGCGCGGGGTCCAGGCGTGGACGATGTCGGCGGGGCGGCGGTCGGGGAAGACGGGCTCGGCCTGCAGCAGCCGCGCGAAGGTGGCGCCGGTGAACAGCGGCTCGGGCACGACGGCCAGCGTCTCGGGCCGCTCCGGCACGGCGACCACGCAGGCGTGCCCCTGCAGCGTCAGCCGGTTCGCGAACGCCCCGATGTGGTTCAGGCTGTTGCTGGTGAAGTCGCCGTAGTTGACGAAGAGGATGTTCACGCGGTTCGACAGAGGTTGTTAAAGGCGCGCGGTGAATTCGAGAACCGATTTGGCCGTGGCGGCCCAGGAGAAGGCGCGGCTGCGCTCGAGGCTGGCGGCGGCGCGCTGGGCGCGGGACGCGGGCTCGTTTTCCAGGGCCAGCATGGCCTCGGCCAGGGCGGCGGGGCTCTCCGGCGGGAAGTAGGCCGCGGCGTGCCCGCCGACCTCGGGCAGGCTGGCGCGCTCGCTGGCGAGCACGGGCAGGCCGGCGGCGAGGCCCTCGACGAGCGGGAGGCCGAAGCCCTCGTGCCAGCTCGGCACGAGCAGGGCGAAGGCGCCGGCGTAGAGCGCCGCCAGGTCGGCGTCGGCCACGTAGCCGGCGTGGCGGACCGGCAGGCCGCGCTGCTGGAGTTCGGCGAGGCGGGCCGACACGGCGGCCGACTTCCAGCCCGGACCACCGGCAAGCACGAGCGGGCGGCGGCGCGACGAATGCGCGTGGTAGAGCGCGTAGGCGTCGAGCGCGGCGGCGTGGTTCTTGCGGGGCTCGAGCGAGCCGACGACGAGCCAGGGCGCGGTGTCCGCCGCCGGGCGGGGCGCGGCCGCCGCGGGAAACCGGCTCGCCCCCGGGGCGACGAGATGCGGGCGCGAGTGGAGCTCGAGCCAGTTGGGCAGGAGCAGCTCGAACTCGCGGCGTGTGTGCTCGCTGACGAAAAGGAAGCCGGCCGCGCGGGAGAGGGCCTGCAGCAGCTCGCGCTGGCAGACGAGGCGCGTGTCGTCGGTGGCGAAGTCCGGATGCACCCAGAACGCGAGGTCGTGCACGGTGTAGACCAGCTTCGAGTGCGGCAGCTTGGGCGCGTGGAAGCTGAAGGAGAGGACGACATCGGGCTTGCCCGGCAGCGGCTCGCCGGTGGCGACCTCGCGCCAGAATTCGCGGGCGGCGGCGGGGTTCAGCCCGCGGAGCGGGGCGGTCACGCGCGGGTCGTCGATCATCGTGCCGCGGGCGGTGTCGGCGTTGATCCACCCGCCGAAGTGGTGGTAGAGCTCGAAGGTGTGGCCGCGCGGCAGGCCCTCCGCGACCAGCGCCCGGCTGAGCGCGTCGGCGTACCAGGCGCACCCCGCGCGCTCGGCGCAGGTCTGGGAGACGTCGAGTCCGATCCTCATGGCGCGACGCGCCGCGCGGCGGCGGCGAGAAAATGCGCGAGGCGCCCGGCCTCGTGCTCGAGGGAGAAGGCGGCCAGGCGGGCGTGGCCGCGGGCGACAAGGGCCTCCTTCAGGTCGGTGCGGATGGCGACGCGCCGCATGGTCTCGGCCAGCGCCTGCGGGTCCCGGGCGTCGACCGCCAGGCAGGCGTCGCCGGCGACCTCGGGCAGGGCGGAGGAGTTGGCGGCGATGATGGGCACGCCGAACCGCATGGCCTCGAGGAGCGGAATGCCGAAGCCCTCGCAGAGCGAGGGGAAGACGAGCGCGCCGGCGCGGGCCCAGAGGGCGGCGAAGGCCGCGTCGGGCACATGGCCGAGGAACACCACGCGGTCCTTCAGGCCGAGGCCGTCGCGCAGCTCGCGGAGCAGTTCCATGCGCTCGTCGGGAAACCCGGTGCAGACCAGCGGCCAGGCCCGGGAGGCCGCGCCGAGCGCGTAGAGCCGGTAGGCGACGAAGAGCGCCTCGTGGTTCTTGTGCGGCCAGAAGTTCGCCGGGTAGAAGAAGAACGGCTCCTCGGGCGCGCCGGCGGGCAGCGCGCCGGGCGCGGGCAGCCGGCCCTGGACGGCGTTGGCGGTCACGAGGCACTGCGCCGGGTGAATCCCGTAGTTCTCGACCAGCCGGCCGACGACCTGGCGGGAGTTGCACTGGAAATAGGTCGCGTCGCGGGCGACCTGGGTGAACCAGGCGTGCCGGTGGTTGACCTCCTCGGCGGGCAGCGCGGCGGGCAGGTCGCGGTGGAGGAGGTCGACGATCAGGCTGACGCTCGGCAGGCCCGGCCGCAGGAACTGCGAGTGGCCGAACGGCGCGTAGAGCACGTCGAACCCGGCGCGGGCCGACAGCTCGTCGGTGGCCGGCAGCGTGCCGTCCTCCCGCCAGCCCTCGCGGGTGCGGCGGCGGACGGCGAAGGCATGGTCGCCCGGCTCGAGCAGATAGTCGCCCGGGCGCAGCACGGCGGCGAGCTCAGCGCGGACGTCGGCGGGGGCGAGGACGGCGAAGTTGAACTCCGCGCCGCGCTGCCGGCCGATCTCGGCGAGGAAGGCGAGGACGAAGGGCTTGACGCCGCCGTTGGCGCCGCCGGCCTGGAGCCGGAGGAGGTCGACGCCGACGCGGATCCGGCCCGTGCGGGCGAGGCGGGCCTGCCGGACGGCGGCGAGCGCGCGGCGGTGGGCCCGGCGCAGGGCGGGGGCGCCGAGGCCGAGGCGGCGGTGGAGCGGCGCGAAGTAGGCGCGGGCGGCGGCGGCGGCATGGAGCCGCGCCGCCGTGAGGTTCCACTCGCGCTCGAGCGCGGCGGTGCGCGGGGCCCAGCGCGCGAGGAAGCGGCGGGCGTTGCGGAACTCGTGCGCGCCGCGGCCGGGCG
>Ga0265327_10001509_pt1 | contig 28791 bp, 24 predicted proteins | sample 41621metaG_FD_202089 | JGI IMG/M metagenome (GOLD analysis project Ga0265327, IMG submission 202089) | Rhizosphere microbial communities from Carex aquatilis grown in University of Washington, Seatle, WA, United States - 4-16-21 metaG | ecosystem: Host-associated > Plants > Roots > Rhizosphere...
AATTATGGTTGCAAATTCAGTAAAAATCACGCATTCTTAGACCAAGTTTGAGCCCCTGAATTAACAGTTTAAAGTGGCTTCATTACGCCGAAAATCACTGGCTCCTTAATGCCGAAAAGTGACAACTGCAGAGGCGACAACACCTTGGTTTCCGGATTGAAGGTTAACCAGCTTGGCAGAGGATGACCATCAACCGTTGTTACGCTAGTAACAGCGGGGCTATCAGCTGACATTTTGGCCAGCTGCACTGGCAACGCAAAATTAAAACCCGAGCCAGCAGTTGCCATATCCTTCGGTACATAGCCAGAAATAAATTCTGCATTTTGAGCCGAGGGTTGTTGTGTCATCTCTACCGAAATTCCCGAACTGCCTCCTCCACCCGGTGTTGCGGAATTGCTGCCGCCACTTCCTCCAGTCGAGGAACTGCCGGACACTTGCAGCGGGGGGGGGATTAATTAGCAAGGAAGGTATACTCGGCGGAGGAAGCACTGCCGTTGTTGTAATAGTGACATCCGGTAATGTCGGCTGGGTTAGCTTGTAATTGCTCGCCGACCCATTCTTCCCGTCATCGGTAAAGCGTGGCAATCAACCCGCAGCCTAACTTATAAGGTGTCGAATTTGAGCGCCTGCTTCACTTCAGCTTGCCGATTACCATTGAAGAACAGACATTCGTGGGCAATTTGACTGCTTTTCCAACAGCCAAGTAGCCTACAGAACTACGCGCTGCACAATGGGCAGAATTTGATTTGGATAATCGTGAATGGATAATTTATGAAGAACGCATGAAAATCACGCCAGCCGCATACGACCAAGTTTTCAGTGCAAACGAGCCCTACAACGATAGTTTAGGACTATGTACTTCCAATAATTTTCGTTCATGAATTTCTTTCATCAACTGAAGTGTTCGCCTGGATAACATGTTGAACATCGCAAGGTTGGCTCCAATCATCGCTTTCATGGCACCACTAGATCCCCTGGCGACATATTGCTTTGCCTGTTCCACAGACATGCCGGATTGAATTGCGAGTACAACTTTGACCATTCGCTTGTCAGAATCCAGAATATGGAAAGCCAGCCAATCTGTCAGGAATAAAAGAACATCCTCGATAATTTCATTCTGTGACTTTGATAATTCCTCCCCCTTCAGCCTGAGCACTTCTGAGATAAATTTTTCATGTACCTGTTTGTGCATTGTTTCTAGTGCATCTCCCACAAGAAATTGCTGCCAGACAGTCTCTTCAGTATTGAAATGGTATGCGGCATAATCCGCAAGCTCATTAAAAACATCGTTTATTTTCGGAATCTCAGCCTTAAAAGCAATGCTACGCGCCAGCACATTGACCAAATGAACCAGTTGTTTATGTTGCTCGTCTATCTGCGGTAAGCCAGTGGCAAAACTCTCGTTCCATGGAAACATATCGAGTAATTCACTCATTGCATCGTTTCCGACAATGGGGTGATGTATTGATTGGATTTCGTATGACGTCTCGATATTTTGATTCGAAACTAGGGAGTTGAATGAGGATCTGTCGCAACACTGTTTGACCAGAGCTTCAAATTCATCAATCGGCAGTGGTTTGCTGAATAGATAGCCCTGATAATTTTGGCAGCCTGCGTTCTCAAGGTATTGCCGCTGCTCTTCGGTCTCTACCCCTTCTGCAATGACATCTAAATTCAAGCTGTGTGCCATCGATATTATGGTGTCCACAATTGCCTTATCGCTGTTGTCGACAGCCAAGTCTCTGACAAAAGATTGGTCAATTTTGAGTTGCTGCAAAGTCAACCGTTTGAGGTATTGCAATGACGAATAACCGGTGCCGAAGTCATCAAGGGAGAAGCGGACGCCGATTTCTTTTATCGAAGTCATTGTTTCTATCATGTCATCAATGTCTTCCAGCAACATGCTCTCGGTGATTTCCAATTTTAGCAATTTAGGACTTATTGCATAGCGATGGAGTACGTCTTTCACTTGAGCCACAAAATTTGCTTGATGGAATTGTTTTGCGCTCACATTAACCGCCAGGACGAGATCCCGGGTATGCTCATTCGTTTGCCATGCCTTGAGTTGGGCACAGGCTGTCTCCAGTACCCACTGCCCGATGGGGAGTATCAACCCGGTTTCCTCGGCAATCGGGATAAATTGCGCAGGCGAAATCATGCCACGCTCAGGGTGGTTCCAGCGTATCAATACCTCGGCACCCGTCGGGGACTGCAAATAGTCCATCTGGATTTGGTAATGCAATCGGAATTGATTATGCTCAATGGCTTTACGTAGTTCAATTTCAAGCGCTGAACGGGAGTTAATCGCTTCCTGCATTTTCGGGTCGAAAAAGCGCAGAGTATTTCTACCTGCCTTTTTTGACTGATACATGGCAATATCGGCTTGCATCATCAGATCATCCACTGATTGAGGAGGATTATTGAAGAGTGTTGCACCGATGCTTGGCGTGTTGCGGTATTCATGTTCTGCCAAGATATAAGGTAGATTAAGTGAAGCCAGAATTTTCTCGCCGACAGCTTCTGTCTGCGCGGCGGCCTCAAGGCTTTGTTCGCTGAGGTCTTCCAGCATCACTATGAACTCGTCTCCTCCGAGTCGTGCAACGGTATCACCTTCCCGCAGACAGGACTCAATACGGCGGGCCACTTGTTGAAGCAGCAGGTCGCCTATGTAATGTCCGAGAGTGTCATTGATAGTCTTGAAATTATCCAGATCAATAAATAACAGTGCGCCTTCTCGACCACTGCGTGCGCTTGATGCCAATGCGTGATGAAGCCTGTCCAGCAATAGTCGTCGGTTTGGAAGCTCCGAGAGTGGATCATAAAAAGCCAAATGTTTGATCTCACCTTCTGCTGCTTTAGACTCTGTAATGTCGCTGAACGAGCCAACATAGTTTGTGATAACTCCCCGATTATTTTTAACCGCCGTGATAGTGAGCCATTCGGGATAATCGATGCCATTTTTACGGCGGTTCCAGATTTCACCTTGCCATTGACCGGTCATGTTAATGGATTGCCACATCTTCGCGTAAAACTGATTATTTTGCCGACCCGACTGAAGTATACGTGGATTCTTTCCAAGGATTTCCTCGCGGTTATAGCCAGTTGCTGCAATGAAAGCAGGGTTAACTTCAAGAATCGCGCCTTTCGTGTCAGTGATAGAGATGCCGTCAGAAGCAGAGTTAAAAACGATGGCTGCTAATTTCAGTTGATTAGCTTGCTGACGCAGACGAATTAGCACGCGAACGATATAAGTTAGCAGAGCCAGTACTGCAAGCAGCAGGACAATCCGGAATGTCGTAGTACGATTTTGCTGTTTATCATAATAGGTTCGATATAGTTCTTCCAACCCTGATGAATCCGTGTTGCTTGATAATTGCCGCACCAGATCCGGCATCTCCATAGTGATTCTGTCTATGTTTTGAATATGCTTAATCAGTTGATATAGTTTTCTCTGAATACTGCCGTGTAAATGAGCTGCTCCCTTTTGCAGGGTAACAATTGCAGCATCAAAATTCCCATGTTCAACCTGGCCCCCCTTGATTCGATTCAATAGTGTCTGTTCAATCAAGTAATCGATTTGCTCCTGCACTCCATCTTCAGGTGGTAAATCAAGCTCCAGATCATCTCTAAGGCGGAAAAGATAGATCAACGAATTTTTAAGAACTGCATTCGATGATTTGAACTGTTCCAGAGCATCTAACTGTGCCGACAAGTGCTGTTCCAGCAAATCCAGTTTTTGCTGGAACTCGACTTCATAGTGTGAATTGCTCGCAACTTGAACATTCTGTAGTAAGTGAGCTGCCTTCCGCATATGATCGAATATTGTGTTCACCTTGTCATAATTATTTGACAGGCTAAAATTCAATTCCAATACGGTTTCGCCGAGACTGGCCTCGTCACTCTTCAATTGGCTGAGATAATTTTGAATGGCATTATGGCGATGCTGATTTACCGGTTGGGTAACAACAAACAAGATGACCATAGTTACTGCAATTAATATGCCACCGCCTATTCGATAGAGGTCAGCGTGTTCTCTTATTCCCTTGAACCACTTCACTTTAGCGGCTTCCCAAGATATTCCCCGGTCAGACTTCCGAGAAAAGCGACGATATTGGAAACGTCGTCGTCATCAACTTTCTCACCGAGCTGGAAGCGTGCCATGACCTTAACGGCGTCTTCGAGTTTTTTGGCCGAGCCATCATGAAAATAGGGCGGCGTTAAAGCCACATTACGAAGCGAAGGGACTTTAAAAAAGTGACGATCTTTTTCATTTTTTGTGACGCTGTATCGTCCCATGTCGGCTTCAGTCAGATGTCCCCGAGCTGCGAAATAATCTTCCATAACACCTAGTTTTTGGTACATGTTGCCACCAATGTTAATTCCCTGATGGCAGCTTATACAACCCAGCTGTTTGAACAGGCGATAGCCAGCCTGCTCCTTGTAACTCAAGGCAGACTTGTCACCTCGCAGAAAACGATCGAAACGAGAGTTTGGTGTAACAAGTGAACGCTCAAAAGTGGCGATTGCATCCTTGACATTTTTCGGTTGAATCCCATCACTGTAAATGGCTGAGAAATCGGATCGATAGTACGAATCCTTGGAGATAGAAGTGATGACCTGTTGCCAAGTGGCATTCATTTCAGACGGATTTTGCAACGGCTCATCAATCTGGTCTTCAAGTGATTCAGCGCGACCATTCCAAAACTGGCGGAAATTAAAACCGCTGTTGAAAACAGTTGGTGTATTGATAATACCTTCCCTCCCGCCAATGCCACGTGAATGTTTTAATAGATCAACGCCCCCCGTATCGAGGTTGTGACAATGAGCGCAGGAAATCGAACCATCTCCGGATAAGCCGGGATCTTTGAACAGGCGCTCACCGAGAGCAACTTTTTTGTTATCCAACGATACGTTGAGTGGCAAGGGAGAAATCTGGAGATCTGAAAAAGCAATTGTTTGCTTTTCAGTTGAATTAAGTTCAGTAATTTCAGACGAATCTCTCAAATCATAATAAATCAGGCTGACACAGACTATCAAGACGGTTGTTACTATCAGTGTAGATGTTAATTCATGACGGATGGTCATTTTCATTGTAAGTCACGATTAACCATATTATCTTGAGGCAACGAGATCTAATAAGTTATCCATCACCACACATAGGACACGATGGTCGAATGAAGTTCTGCCAAAGCAGCTTTCAGCTCTTCGGCGTGCTGCTTGCATTGTATAGTTCCAACAGAAAATTCAACTCGCTCGGCTAATTCCCTTGATTTTTCTGCTGCAAAAATACCAAACTGGCTCTTCAATGTATGTGCATTTCGCCTTATAACTTCTGTATTTTCGTTCGCAATTCCATCCATAATGCCTTGCAATAGGGTAGGAGAATCCTCCATAAACAATCTGACAAGTTCATCAAATAGTTCACGGTTATTACTAATAGTCCGTCTAGTTATACTAAAGTCTGCGATTACCATTTCATAATTTCTCCGGAGGAATAAATTGTGCTGTTCCTGCTCACACAAACAGATTCTCTGAATTATTTTTCTCTGCGGGGCTTCGACAAGAACATTGTGTTCCCTTCCTGCAAGTTGTCCTAACGATAAAGAGGACTACGCATATTGGAGCAACTCTAATCAGACCATAGCAATGCAATTGAAATAAAACAATCACCCATAATGGTTAGTATGATTACCCACTAGTGGTGAGCTGTTTTATTCGGATTTAAGTCTAAATAAACATTTAGTTGCCCAGTACTGCATGCAGGAATATTATGTTTTGCACTTCTCGGAGGGGGCAAAATGAAAAAGGAAAAAAAAGAGAGCGGAAAACGCTACGTCAGTGCGATGACCAAGAACACCTACGCAATGGTTTTGGCGGGTGGCAGAGGAAGTCGGTTGTTTAATTTGACTGATTGGCGGGCCAAGCCTGCGGTTCCATTTGGTGGCAAATTTCGCATCATCGACTTCGTACTGTCCAATTGTGTCAATTCCGGTATCAGGCGAATTGGCGTTGCTACACAGTACAAATCCCATAGCTTACTCCAGCATGTGCAGCGTGGCTGGAGTTTCCTGAATGGTAATTTTGGTGAATTTATAGATGTACTACCAGCCCAGCAATGGATAGAAGAGAGCTGGTACCAAGGTACTGCCGATGCGGTATACCAGAATCTGGATATTTTGCGTACTACAAAGCCTGAATATGTATTGATACTGGCAGGCGATCACATTTACAAAATGGATTACGGCAAGATGCTGGCATGTCATGTGGAAAAATACGCCGATATGACCGTAGCATGCATCAATGTACCCATTAACGATGCCAAGGAATTCGGCGTTATGGGAGTAGACGAGGAGTCGAGGGTGGTAGATTTTAATGAGAAGCCGAAAAATCCAACCCCCATCCCCGGGAATCCTCACCGTGCATTGGCTAGTATGGGTATTTACATATTTAATACAAAATTTCTATGTGACCAACTGGAACGAGATGCTGCCAATCCTAACTCTAGCCACGATTTCGGTAAAGATATTATTCCTTACCTCGTATCAAATGAATACCGCGTCATTGCACAAAGTTTCGAGGACAGTTGCGTCAAGAAAAGCGATGAGCTGCCGTATTGGCGTGATGTTGGAACGATAGATGCCTATTGGGAAGCGAACATGGAACTGACCCGAGTTACTCCTGAACTAGATATGTATGATCAGGTGTGGCCGATATGGACATATCAGGAGCAATTGCCTCCGGCAAAATTTGTGTTCAATGAGGAAAGTCGCCGTGGTATGGCATTGGATTCGCTGGTATCCGGAGGTTGCATTATCAGTGGTGCAAACATAAACCGTTCCTTGCTATTTTCCAATGTGCATGTACACAGCTATAGTGATATTGAAGATTCGGTACTCCTGCCCAACGTAACGGTGTCGCGTAGTGCCAAACTTAAGCGAGTTGTGGTAGACAAAAATTGTGTGATACCGGAAGGTTTGACAGTTGGAGTATATCCAGAAGAAGACAAGAAACGTTTTTTTGTGACTAACAATGGCATTACCCTGATTACTTCAGGAATGCTTGGCCAGAATATACACGACCCAGTCGGGCGCAAATCGTAATTCTGGCATGTGTGACTTTATGTAAAAAGGGGCAGAGTATAAACCCGAAGCTCATCCTTCCCCCGCAAACTTCCGGTATATTATTGACTCCCCGAGTCCAGCGCAGGCCGCACCAATGAACAAGCAACCCTCGCCCCATTCCGCCGGTATCATTGATGCGATAGCCCGCAACAATGCGGGCCGCGATCCCGAGCGCCTGTCCATGAAATATGCAAAGATGGCACAGAGTCCCTTCATTTTTCTGCGCGGGGCTTGCCACCTTTTTTATGACACTTTGCCGGATACTTCTTTGTTCCGCGATGCGCCGCCGGCATGGTGCTGCGGCGATCTGCATTTCGAAAATTATGGCAGTTACAAGGGCGACAACCGGCTGGTCTATTTTGACATCAATGACTATGACGAAGCTGCGCTGGCCCCTTGCACCTGGGATCTCATACGGCTGCTGACCAGCATTCAATGCGGGGCCGATGCCCTCAATGCAACCCATGCCGAAGCACTGGCCGTCAGTCAGAGCTGCCTGGAAGCTTACTGCAATGCGCTGATTAACGGCAAACCGCTGTGGGTTGAGAGAGATACCTCCCGCGGTCTGGTCCATAATCTGCTGAGCCTGTTGCAGGATAGGGCACGAAATAATTTTCTGGACAAACGCACTATCCGCAGAGGTCACCGGCGCAGCCTGATACTGGATGGAGTGAAAGCCCTGCCCGCTTCGGATGCACAGAAAAAGAGGGTCACCGGATTCATGGATAATTTCGCATCCCAACAGCCTGATCCAAAATTTTACCAGGTGATAGACATTGGACGCCGCGTCGCCGGTACCGGGAGTCTTGGCGTCGAACGATATGTTGTTCTGGTTGAGGGCAAAGGCTCGCCCGACAGCAACTACCTGCTCGACATCAAGGAAGCCAAGCCCTCGGCGATGATACCCCGCCTCACCCGTCTCGGCTTCAAGCAGCCCATCTGGCCGGACGAGGCCACGCGTGTCGTCACGATTCAGAATCGCATGCAAGCCGTCGACCATGCTTTTCTGCAAGCGGTGAAGCTAGACGGGCTCCCCTGCATTCTGCGCGGGCTGCAACCTTCGGAAGACCGGGTGTCCATCGGCGCTTGGGGCAAGAAACTGGATCGTCTCAAAGAAGTGGTTACCGCCATGGGACATATTCTGGCATGGGATCAGCTCCGCGCTTCAGGCCGGGCCGGAGCCGCCGGAGCCGACGAACTGATAGCCTACGCGCAACAGAGAAACTGGCAAGCCGAGATGCTGAAAACCGCGACCGAAATGACCGTGCAGACCGGGCAACACTGGAAAGTGTACACCGACGCATTGGACAAACAGCAATTGGCTTTATCAGCGCCACAATAGATCGGCAATCCACCGGATTACAAACTATCCCCGGGCGTGCCCCTGCACGCCGAGATTCACCGGATTCACATCGCTTCCCCGGAATGATAAACTTCTCCGCCCCTCCATCTGAAACCCAAACCATGACTCATCTTTTCGCCCCCCTCAAACTTCGTGATATTGTACTGAGCAACCGTATCGGCATTCCTCCCATGTGCCAATACTCGGCCCGCGACGGGTTGGCGGCAGATTGGCATTTCGTGCATTACGGCAGTCGTGCTGCCGGGGGAGCCGCTTTGATGATTCTTGAGGCAACGGCGGTAACACCCGAGGGAAGAATCAGCCCGGGCGATCTGGGTATTTGGGATGATAAGCACATCGAACCTTTGTCGCGTATCGTGCGTTTTGCGCAAGAACAAGGGTGTGTAGCAGCTGTTCAATTGGCCCATGCCGGGCGCAAGGGCAGTATCGGGCTGGGGTGGCAAGCTCAAAGCACGCTGGACAAGGCAGAAGGGGGCTGGGAAGTCATTGCGCCTTCGGCAGTTTCATTCGGCCAGGGATATATAGTTCCGCACGAACTCAGCGTGACAGAAATTGCCCATGTCATCACCCGGTTTGCAGCGGGTGCCCGGCGTGCACTTCAGGCCGGTTTCCAGACGATTGAAATCCATGCCGCCCACGGTTATTTGCTGCATCAATTCCTGTCGCCGCTGTCCAACCAACGTACCGATTCCTATGGGGGCAGTTTTGAAAACCGTACCCGCATCGTGCGGGAAGTGGTCGCTGCCGTGCGTGCTGAATGGCCGGAACAGCTTCCTTTGTTAATACGTCTGTCGGCCACCGACTGGGCTGACGGCGGCTGGAATGCCGACGAGACGGTTGAGCTTTGCCGCGTATTAAAATCGCTCGGCATCGACCTGGTGGATGTCTCCTCCGGCGGTTTGGTTCCGACCGCGCAAATCCCGGCTGGTCCCGGCTTTCAAATCGAGTTCGCCGCACGCGTGCGCCATGAAGCCTGCGTCCCCACCGCAGCAGTCGGATTGATCACTTCTCCGGCGCAAGCCGATCACATAGTCCGCAGCGGGCAGGCGGATATGGTTCTAGTAGGCCGCGAAATTCTGCGCAACCCCTACTGGCCTTTGGGTGCGGCCCAGGCGCTCGGACAAAAAACCGCATGGCCCAAGCAATATTTGCGCGCCGCGCCAGCCGGTTCGACGGGACGCTAAACGGGACGTTCTTTTTTTGCCGGAAGGGGCGTATCGCCATAGGCTCCTACGCAAGCATATTCAAAGTTATTTCACGTCATTTCAACTTTGAGTTTGCCCCTGCTCCTGTTTCATCAATTCGACCGCCTGCAACGGGTCACCTTCAATTTTCGGCTCGGGCGCGCGACGCAGATCCAGCGTAAACGGATAATCGGGATTGAGGCCTTCCCGACGTATGTGCATTTGGCCGGGTGTGTGGCCATGATTCCAGAAACGCGCGACGCGGCGTGACTCGGCCTCGTTGGCATTCACCGGGAAAGTGTCATAGTTTCGTCCTCCCGGATGGGCCACATGATAAGTGCAGCCGCCGATCGAACGTCCGCTCCACGAATCCACCAAATCAAACACCAGCGGAGCCTGTACTCCGATGGTTGGATGCAGGCCGGAGGGCGGGCACCAGGCACGGTAACGCACCCCCGCCACAAACTCGCCACGGGTGCCGGTTGCCGTCAGGGGGACAGGACGGCCGTTGCACGTCAGAATGTGACGATTGTCGTTCATGTGGCGCACTTTGACTTGCATGCGCTCAACCGACGAGTCGACATATCGGGCCGTCCCGCCCGCCGCCACTTCTTCGCCCAGCACATGCCACGGCTCAATGGCCTGGCGCAGTTCAATTTCGATGCCGTGATACACCACCGTGCCGAAACGCGGAAAACGGAACTCGAGGAAAGGCGCGAACCAATCAAATTCGAACGCATAGCCTGCACGCTGCAAGTCCAGAACCACATCGCGCATATCCTGCGCCACAAAATGCGGCAGCATAAATCGGTCATGCAACTCCGTCCCCCAGCGCGTCAGGTTGCCACGATAAGGGGTCTGCCAGAACCGCGCGACCAGGGCACGCAGCAACAGCATTTGCAGCAGCGACATCTGTGCGTGCGGCGGCATTTCGAAGCCGCGAAATTCGACCAAGCCCAACCGACCGGTCGTGCTATCGGGTGAGTACAGTTTATCAATGCAGAATTCCGCGCGGTGCGTATTCCCGGAAAGGTCAACCAGCAAATTGCGCAGCAGCCGGTCCACCAGCCACGGCTGCAAACTTTCCTCGCCGGGCTTTAAATGTTCAGCCATTTGCTGAAAGGCAATTTCAAGTTCGTAAAGGCTTTCATGCCGGGCTTCATCCACGCGCGGAGCCTGGCTGGTGGGACCGATAAACATACCGGAGAAAAGATAAGACAACGCCGGATGGTGCTGCCAATAAGTGATCAGACTCATCAACACATCGGGACGCCGCAGACAGGGCGAGTCGGCCGGCGTGGCGGCCCCCAGCGTGACGTGATTCCCGCCCCCCGTACCGGCATGCCGGCCATCCAGCATGAATTTGTCGGTACCCAAACGGGTCAGCCGCGCCTCCTCGTAAAGCGTTTGAGTATTCTCTACGAGTTGGGCCCAGGTGCTGGACGGATGAATATTCACCTCGATCACACCGGGATCGGGAGTAATGCGGAATTCTTTCAGACGCGGGTCGGAGGGCGGGGTATAGCCCTCCAGTCGCAAAGGCAGTTTCAGTCCGGAAGCGGTGGTCTCTATCGCCGTCAGCAATGCCACAAAATCTTCCAGCAAAGGAACGGGCGGCAGGAACACACACAGCACGCCCGCCCGAACTTCGACACACAAGGCCGTGTGTACAATCTCGCGCGGATCATAGCCTTCCTTCGGTGCCCCGACGGACTTTTTCGATTTCTTCGATTTCGTCTTGACTGCGGGTAAATCAGTTGCAGAATCGAAAGGATCACGCCCCAATTCCTCTTCCATGTCCTCGGGCGCAACCCAGGGCAACGAAGCGAGTGGCAAACGTAGCCCCAGAGGTGAATCACCCGCAATCAGATACAGATGTTCGCGGCGCAGCGGCCATTTGCTGGAGCGAAAGCCGGCGGAAACAATCGCCTTGTTGGCTTGGCGAGCGGTCGCGGGAGGCAACGCTTTAAGAGGCAATACATATCCTACCGGTTCACCCAGACCGCGTTCGATCAACTTGGCCAGCCTGCGGCGTTCATCGGTTTTTTTCAGATCGGCCGTAAGGGGATCAAGGTTTTCCGGCCAGCGTTGTTCCTGATCGATAATCTGGGTCACGTCCTCGTAGGCCGGAATCGCGTAACGTTCATCCAGTTCCAGTTCCCGCGCAAGTCGCTGCACGAAAATCAACGCATCCCTGGATAGCTGCTTGCCTTCAGCTTCCGATATCACCAGCAACTTCCGGTCATTCCATAGCGCTTTGCCGTCCGTGCGCCAGTAACAACCCAGCGCCCAGCGTGGCAACGGCTCACCCGGATACCATTTTCCCTGGCCGAAATGCAACATGGCCCCCGGTGCAAAATGGCCCTGCAGCCGGTTCAGCAAATCGCCGGCGAGTTCGCGTTTCCTGGCGGACAAAGCGGTGAAATTCCATTCGGGGCCTTCCATGTCATCTATGGAAATAAATGTCGGTTCCCCCCCCATGGTAAGCCGGACATCATGCTTTTTCAGCTCTGCATCAACCTGATACCCAAGATCCAGTATCCCTTGCCACTGGCCTTCGGTATAGGGCAGCGTCACGCGCGGATCTTCGTGGATACGGGTCACTTGCATGGAAAAATCGAAATGCGTTTCGCAAACTTCGGTTGCCCCGATCACGGGTGCCGCAGAAGAAGGCATCGCCGTGCAGGCCAGCGGAATATGCCCTTCACCGGCCAGAAGACCCGAGGTAGGATCGAGGCCGACCCAACCCGCTCCCGGGATATAAACTTCCGTCCAGGCATGAAGATCGGTAAAGTCGGTTTCGGTTCCGGAAGGGCCGTCCAGCGCTTTTACGTCAGCCTTCAGCTGGATCAGATAACCCGAGGCGAACCGTGCCGCAAGGCCAAGCCGCCGCAATACCTGAACCAGCAACCAGGCCGAATCACGACAGGAACCGAGCTTCCGTTCCAGCGTCTGTTCAGGTGTCTGCACGCCCGCCTCCAGTCGCACAATGTATCCCACATCGTCTTTTGCGCGCTGGTTAATACCCACTAACAAATCGATCGTGCGCAGTGGTTTTTCAAGCATTTCCTTGCGGGCTCGGCTGACCCAGTCGGACAACAAGGGGGTGTCCTGCCCGGTTTCCAGATACGGACTTAATTCGCGTTTCAAATTATCCGGATACTCGAAGGGAAAATTAGTGGCAAACTCGTCGATGAAAAAATCGAACGGGTTGATCACCGTCATGTCGGCCACCAGATCCACCGTGATCTTGATCGATTCTGCCCGCTCCGGAAAAACCAGCCGGGCAACCCAGTTGCCGAACGGATCCTGCTGCCAATTCAGAAAATGCCCCGCCGGCTCGACATTCAGGGAGTAACTCAGAATCGGTGTGCGGCTATGTGCTGCCGGGCGCAGACGAATCTCATGCGGCCAGAGTTTAACTGTGCGGTCAAAGGAATAGCTGGTATGGTGATTGAGCGCAACGCGGATGGTCATCGGAAGCCTTTCAAAGCATTAGAACTGCGTCTGCCCGGTGCAATACGAAATCGCTACCATTCAAAATTGGGTAATTGGGCAAAGGCACGGCGCACGCCTTCACCCCAACTTTGCCGCAGGTGTTGCATATATTTATCCTGCTCGTCAAAACGATGAATACTATTCAACAGCAGAGAGTCCCGGTTGTAACAGGCAAGGTCAATGGGCATGCCCACCGACAGATTCGAGCGCATGGTTGAGTCAAAAGATACCAGCACGCACTTGATAGCATCTTCCATGCAGGTTTCGGCGCTGATCACACGGTCAATAATGGGTTTACCATATTTGACCTCGCCGATCTGGAAATAGGGTGTTTCCGGCGTGGCCTCGATGAAATTTCCCTCAGAATAGACCAGAAAGAGACGCTGATGCTCACCGGCTATTTGCCCGCCCACAATAAAGTTGGCGCTACCGTCCACATTGTTCTCCAACAAAAATGGGCCATCACGATGCCGCACTTCACGCAGAGCCGCCCCAACCAGCTCGGCCACTTCGTACATCGAATAGACATTCATTAAATTGGGTTCTGTGCCACGCCTGATAGCCTGCTCCAGATGATTGATCGTGGCCTGGGTAACTGCAAGATTCCCGGAGTTAACCAGAACCAGCACCCGATCACCCGCGCGCTCAAAAGTTTTCATTTTTCGAAAGGTGGAAATATTGTCCACGCCGGCGTTAGTGCGCGAGTCCGACGCAAAAACGATACCGGCATCAATCATGGTCGCAACGCAATAGCTCATGGTTCTTCCAGAAAATTAATCGTTTAGTCTGTCAAAGGAGGTTACACCTAAATGTAACCGGAAAGCACGGGCAAGATCAATTCCGCCAGAGCAATTCGGCAAGAAAATTTCCAATAAACAGCCCGGGAGCCGGCAATTCCTCGGGGTCACCCGGCATTACTGAACTGTACCAGTTGCATCAATTTACTTTTTGCAGCCCCGCTTGCCAGGGTTTCCCCGGCAATCTGTACGCCTTCGGCCAAAGAGTTCGACAATCCCGCCACACAGATTGCCGCACCCGCGTTCAGCCTGACTATATCAAGAGCCGCTCCCGCTTGGTTATCCAGCACGGACATCAACATGACTTTAGCCTCGTCGGCATTGCTTACCCGAATTGCATCAAGCGGGGCTGATTTCAAACCGAACTCCTCCGGAGTAACGGTATATTCGTTTACCTGTCCCTCTTTCAACTCGGCAATCAGCGTAGGTCCGCTGATAGTAATCTCATCCAAGCCATCCAAACCGTGTACCACCAATACATGACGGCTTCCAAGGCGTTGCAATACGCGCGCCTGAATGCCCACCAGATCGGGATGGAACACGCCCATCACCTGATTGTCCGCACCGGCGGGATTGGTCAAAGGGCCCAGAACGTTAAACAGAGTGCGCACACCCAGCTCGCGTCGCACGGGTGCGGCATACTTCATTGCGCCATGAAAATTGGGCGCAAACATAAAACCGATTCCAATATGGTCTATGCTGCTGCCCACCTGTTCCGGCGTCAAATTCAGATTTACCCCCAAGGCCTCCAGTACATCCGCAGAACCGCAAGTGGAAGACACCGAGCGTCCGCCATGCTTGGCAACCCGCGCACCGGCTGCCGCAGCCACCAGTGCGCTTGCTGTCGATATATTGAATGTATGCGCCGCATCCCCCCCGGTACCGCAGGTATCCACCAGATATTCACGCCGGGTAACCGGAACCTTGGTGGCGAATTCGCGCATCACAAAAGCGGCGGCCGAAATTTCTCCTATGGTCTCCTTCTTCACGCGCAAACCGACCAGAATTCCTGCAATCTGTGCGGCGGAAACTTCGCCGCTCATGATCTGCCGCATCAGCGACAACATCTCGTCATAAAAAATCTCGCGCTGCTCGATGAGACGCACCAGCGCCTGCTGTGGGGTAATCATGGCAATATTGTCCCGTCAAGAAAATTCTTCAGCATGTCATGGCCATGTTCGGTAAGAATGGATTCCGGATGAAATTGCACTCCTTCTACCGCCAATGTCCGGTGACGCACGCCCATGATTTCACCGTCATCCGTCCAAGCGGTAATTTCCAGACAATCCGGAATCGACTCGCGCTCAATCACGAGCGAGTGGTAGCGTGTGGCGGTAAACGGATTGGGCAAACCGCGAAATACGCTGGTGCTGTTGTGATGAATTGCCGAGGTCTTTCCATGCATCAGTTGCTTGGCGTGAATGATGCGCCCTCCGAATGCCTGACCTATACTCTGGTGCCCCAGGCACACGCCTAAAATAGGAATACGTCCCGCGAACTGTTTGATCACCGGCACCGAAACTCCCGCTTCGTTGGGGGTGCAGGGACCGGGGGAAACCACGATGTATTGCGGCTGCAGCATCTCGATTTGCCCAGGCGTAATTTCGTCATTTCTATGCACGACCACCTCCGCCCCCAACTCGGCGAAATATTGCACCAGGTTGTAGGTAAAAGAGTCGTAGTTATCGATCATCAGCAACATATTTTCGTACCCAATTTAGTTGCGCATATTAATCGCGCAAACTTCATCACTATCATTCTCACCGCAATCCGGCATAGCCGCCTAGAGTCATGCAAAGCGGGATTATACCAATGGTGGCATGGAGAGGTACGCTCAACTCATCACGCAGTGGTTGGCACAATAGTAAATATCAAAAGAGGCCTGTTCCGGTCATGGAACAAGCCTCTTTTCAATGCAACAGAGTCATTATCGAGTCGGCCAATAAATAGTTTTGCAGGCTGGCGGTGAGCTTGCCCGATATAACCAGCGACTTGGCTGGCGTTAACCAATGACTTGGTTGGCGTAGTTTGCCAACTTAGTCAGATGGCTATGCAAAGCCTTTTGACAGCTTAGTCGAATGGCTAGTTAGTTCCTCAGCAGATTGCCCGACTTTGCCTCGAAGAGGTTCTCGCACCCGCAGGGTGTTACACCACCAGCCCGCGACATAGCGGACAATTTAAACTATTTGATGCCCGACTCTATAAACGAGCATTTATTTGACTAATTCCCTTCTTGCACCTTTCCACCCGGAATCGGAATATGAATACTTTGCCTCGACCAGTCTTCCCGCTCGGCATTCACGTGACATGCAGGACAATTCGCCGCTGTTTTGACTGCAGCATCCATCCATATTTTGATGGATATTTTTCGGTGCTTGCGAATAAACCACTGTGTATCGCTCACCCGCAAACCGGAATCACTACTTTTACCTCCCCAGGCAGTCCCGGAATTATCCCGCAGAAAATCTAAAATTTCCCGATTATCTCCGGGCTCAAGTGTAGCATTCGTACCAAAGTGCTGATCAAGTTTCCCCATCAGACGCTGCCAGTCGCCCGATGTTAATAATTGCGGGGGATACGCCACATGGCAGCTTCCGCATTCTTCCTTCCATTTCGGATTATCCGGAACAGTTATATTTTCGCTTTCCGCATGCAGCAATCCGCTGCCGCATATCATCAGCCACCCCATCAACCATTTCATGCTTGCTTCCTTAAAGACTTTTCCAACCGGTCACTACAGCAGTTTGCCGGAAAATGCCGTCCCGAAATGACAAAATGCGCCTGTAGCGCATTTTGTCATTTCGGCAAAACTGTTCTAATGTTTCAACCGACTTTTTACAGCCCGGAAAGATATTCCGCCACAGCCTTCATGTCTTGCTCTGTCAAACGTTTGGCAATGACCCGCATAAACCGGCTCACGTCGTTGTGACGTTCGCCGGTACTGAAATCCTGCAATTGTTTGACAATATAATCCGCATGCTGGCCGGCCAAACGCGGATATGCGCCGCTGCCCTCGGCATTTGCCTGATGACATCCCGCGCATACAGGAACATCGGATGACTCTATACCTTCTTGAAATATCTTCTGCCCCTGTGCGGCAAGTTTTTTGTCCAATTCTCTGTCACTATTCGGTTTCAGCTTCTGGGAACTGAAATATTCAACCAATGGCTCAATATCAGCCTGATTTAACTGGCTTACAATATCAGGCACCATCATCGGATTGTTTCTCTTGCCGGACTTCATATTACCGAGCTGCTTGGCAAGGTACACCTTCGATTGTCCGGCGAGCTTTGGGAACGCGGGGGACGCACTGTTGCCATCCTCACCATGGCATCCCGAGCAGATTGCCGCTTTCTCGGGAGGTGCCGCCAATACAGAAGTAGTGATCAGCATTCCCAACGCCAACGCCAAAAGCATTCCCGTTTTAGTTTGGCCTGTCCCTGTCATAGTTATTCCCTTTTCGCTGTAACCACAGCTGTATTTTAGTTTTTCCAATTGACTAATCCTCCACTATGGATTGATGTAAACGAGCATGTAACGCGCAAAGTCACGCTTACATCTTCAACTGATACAATAAAGCCAGAACACCCGTGTGCGTGCTCGGGGCAGGGCCTGAATCCAGCAGCAACGTACCGGAATCAAAAGCGGCCAAGGCATTGTGAATTACGCTGTCATAGTGCCAGTCTGCAATTTTCGAATCTTCATAACGATACATCAGGCGCACCGATGATTTTTTATTGATGGGCTTCACCAGATTGACCGTGAGGGTGTTTTGCAGCGTCGTCATATCGGGCAGCGCGTTACCGGCAATGGAAGCCATATAGGTATTGTTTGTCGCAGTGTTAGCCGTTTGCGAGTTATTGGTTGACGTGGGAGGAGAGGCAAACGAAGCAGGGGCACTAAATGCCATGCTGCCGAAGTTATAACTGATGTGGGTACTGCTCTTGGTAAAGGTATAGTCAATACCGAGACGCACAAAACCAAAATCATTCTGCAACCCCAAACCAATGACGTCATTACGATCATTGGTGTTCGATGACCAACTTGAGCTATACGGGCGCGCCCCGTTGCTTCCGGTCGTGGTATCGGCACAACCCAGAACCGAGAAGACTTGACCCACTACCGTACAGGCATTGGTCAAAGCCCCGCCGACTCCGGCAATACCGGAGTTCATCGACATGGTTTTATCGCCGTTCTGGAAGTTATAGAAGGCAGTAAAAGTTCGCTCGGATGAAGGCTGGAAATTAAGTTCAAAGCCGAGTGAGTCCAGATTGTCCTTTTGCAGACCATAGAAGGAATTGGGATATTGGGCTCTTTTAAGTTGCATATTGATGCCAAGATCCAAATCTTCACGGGCCATGAAATTAACGCGTGCATTCAAAATATTCTGGTCACGATCAGCCTGATCGTATTTGCGGAACAAGCTTGAATAGCGGCTGTACAGGTTCGCGTTAAGGGCGGGGTAAGTCACGCCATTAACAGTTACTGCGGCAGGATTGGCCGTGACAACACCCGTGTTGGGATCAACATAACCTTGCGATTCGATAGCAATCTGCTGCGCCAAGGTTAAACCGGGCAGTCCGGTCGCCATGTCGGCCGCCCGCACCAGCATATTGTATTCACCGCCGCGCTTGACGTCCTTCTCGTATGAAGCGCGCACAGTTGTACTTCCCAACGCACGGTTAACATAACCGAACTTGAACTTGTTTTCCGCTGTCTGGGGGCGCTCCCTGAAAGTACGGTCAAAATTCTCGTGTTCGATGGAGCCATTCAAGCTGCTGGTACGCGTCAAATCATAGTCTGCGCTGATGCTGACATTTGTTTGTTTGGTGGACCGGGCCTCGCTAAAGACCGGGATACCCGCACCATTAACCAGAGTAGCAGCCGAACATGACGGGACGGTCGGGAATCCCGGTAGCGTGTAACACGTAGTCGTGGGCAAGCCATTAACCATGACCGGAGCAACCGCCACTTCCATGGTGGCTACCCCCTGGTTGGTTGACGGCCCCCGCCCAAACTGGCCGGTAAGCGGATTGTAGGCTGTATACCCTCCCTTGTTGACCGTTTCATAAAAACGATAACTCCCCTTCACACTGAGATCCTCGGACGGCTTCAGTGACAAGCCCAGATCAACCAGTCTATTGTCGATCTCCTGCTTGGCGGTCTTCTGGCTTAGTGCCGCAGTGGTGTTCCAGTTGTTAAACAGCGTATTATTCGCGGCAGAAATGCTCCCGGCAGCATAAGCAGCAGCCCAGTCTGCACTCTGGGCAGCGGAATACGGGGCCAGCAGCGGATCATTCTGCTTGTTTACGCCAAACGACACCGCCGCTGTAAAGCGCCCTTTATATAAATCGGGCAGATTACGGGCAAACTCCCCCTTGACGTTGAAGGCGTCGTTATCCGGTGCCAAGGCAAAGGTCCCATGCTGGATCACACCGAACGGTCCATTACCATTCGTCGTCCCCAGCAGCTCATACTGGACGTCGAGCGTTCTGATGTTATTGATGAACTTGGAGATCGAGGCACGCAAATTGGCCTGATTGCGCTCATCCTTATAGGACAAGCCCACCAGAATATCATGAGTGTTGTAATCAATCGGTTCTGCAATTTCCGACGACATGTTGTTATCATTCATTGCAAAAGGTCTTGCGCCGACCCGGTTTTCAAGAGTGTAGCTGGCATAACCCTTCCAAGTATCGGTGAGGGTAACTTCCCCGCGCACGCCGCCCTTCTTGCGTATCAGACTTAATTCGCTATAGGGTGTTGCAGCCAATTTTGCCGCAATTGCCGCAGCCATATTGGATTGCGTTGCGTTGGTTGCGCCGTTGCTCCCGGTCGTCCCTATGACTCCCGTTGGAATGGCCCCGCTAACCGAATCAGGCGTACCTGTTACGCCATTAATCGCCAGCAAAGCAACTGAGTTTCCATAAGTCTTGCCATTGTAAAGCCAGCAGGGTGCGGACTGACTACAGGTGGCCGTTGCTCCGATATAGTTGGGCGTTGTACCTGAAACCATGCTACCCGAGGTAACGATCGTCGGCATAGCCAGCCCGGTTGTCAGCGTCCCCGTTCCTTCGCCGTTATAAAGCGACTTCCATGTATCGGTAAAAACGTGGGTAGTTTCGCTATAGAATGTTTTCACTTTCCAGTCGTTGTAATGGCCAAACTGCAAGCCATAAAACTGGTCGCCCTGCCCCGCTCCGCCGCCAAAAATCTGCATGAAGTGTGCTGTTTCCGGCTTGTCGGCATCCGCTTCAAAATAATTGAGATAGAGTCCATTCCTCAAATCCTTGTACTGCCTGAACTGCTGCGATGCAGACTGACTGTTTTTTTGACCCTCTTTGCCAACTCCTACCACGCCCGCTTCGATGCCTCCGTTGTAACTCCATCCCGACTCTGTTTGATTCTGCGTGGCAGGCAGGGAAGGAATTCCGTACAGCTGTCCGGTAGGACTGTGGCGCACTCCATCCACGCCATCCGGATCAACTTCGCGCGGGACGGACGTACGTCCGGGCGGGTTGAGGGCATTGCCCAGAGCGGTATCCACACCCGTGGCTGAGTCGGCCAAGGCCAAACCGGATTCAAATTGGGCAAGAACGAGGCCGACACAGATAGCCGTCATCTTCATACGAAAGCCATTTCTCATGTTAATTCTCCCGATACTTTTGGTGTTGTGCTTATTCATGGAATTTTCTCTCATGATGAATTCTTTATCGCTGGAAACGTGCGCCAAGCGGACTGTTGCTGCCATGGATCTGCGAGTGGCAGTTCTGGCAAGCACGTCCGGTCATGCGCTTGGAGGCGACCACTGATGCTGAAGTGGTTGCCAAAGCGCCTCCCGTAGCCGCAACGTTGGCCTGCGCTCCGGTATTTGTCTGCCCAATCGAGGTGGGGTCATTCGGATTGATAACCGAACCGAGCGCGTTGTCACCCCATACCAAGTGCCCCATTGACCCGGTACCGCTGTGACATCCCGAACACAAGAACGGACGCGTCTGCACCAGCAATTTATCGTTATTGGAACCATGCGGCGTATGGCAGTTCAGGCAGTTCTCGCGCACCGGTGCATGCTCCCAAAGATACGGGCCGCGTTTCTCGGCATGGCAGGTGTAGCACAACTCATTGACGCTATCCGCCTTGAGCAGACGCTTGCCCGAAGTACCATGCGGGTTGTGGCAATCTTCACAAGTCATCTTTCCTTCCGGAACCGGCATATGCGATTTCTTGCGGAATTCAGCGCGCTGTTGCTGGTGGCAGGATTGGCAAACTTCAGTGATGCTGGCCTTCTTCAGCGCACCGTTGGCCGAGAAACGCGCCATCGGATTGTGACAATCGCTGCAGCTCAGCTTGTTGAGCTGGTGGATGGAGCCTTCCCAATACATGCGCTGCCCCCCGCTGTGGCAGGTTAAACACTGCGCGGTTTGCTTGGCGACCGGGGTACCCCATTCCTTGGAGTAGCCAATCAGCGCGCTCTTGTCAGTCGCATTCTTGACGTGATTTGAACCGGGGCCGTGGCAAGCCTCGCATACTTGTTTTTCAACTTCATTGCGGGGATTCTGACGGAAGATATTTGCATGCAAAGTGTGGCCAAACAGCTTGTTTTCCGTGTCGTGGCAATTCTTGCAAACTTTCTCCCCGACATAGGTCGCAGATGCATTCCCTGCCTGCGCACCCGATTCAGACGCCTGGCTTGCAAGTGCAATTGCGGTCTGCTCGCCGGCAACGGCCGGAATACTCGACATCCCCATCAGAAAAAGTGCGGCCGCAGCGACCGCATTTATTGTCCGCAGAATCGAAAATTGATTTGAATTTTTCATGCGACACCTTACTCCTTCATAAGTTGGCAACCTGTCACCGTGACATTACAACGCCGCCTATTAAGATAAATTTGTCCACAGCCGGCCGCAATAGCAGGTCCATGCACTTCTTCTTGAATAATTCGGCATTCTTACAAACGATTCTTAACCGAATCTTAATTTCCAAATTTGGCAATAAATCGGCCTGAACTATGCGAGCTTAGCAAGCCTGAATTTCTCCGACTACCTGTATGAATTAACAGGTATGCTGACCGAACTACCAGTTTGCGGATATGCGATACACGCCACTTTTTATTAGATTTCCCTATAATCTCCCTAACCGCGCCCCCGACAATTCCGGCAAACAACATTGCCTCATGGCCTTAATGAATTTTTTAAACATCAAACAATGCACACCGCACGGCAGGAGATTTAAATGAGAATTCTTCTGGTGGAAGACGATGTTCTTATAGGTGACGGTATTCAGCGCAGTCTTCACCATTTGGGTTTTACGGTAGACTGGATGCACGATGGGAAGCAGGGTGAAAATGCCTTGACCGGTGAGGAATATGCCGCCGTCATTCTGGATATCGGCCTCCCCTATCAGGATGGTCTGACACTCTTGCATTCTGTTAGAGCCAAGGGACTAAGCACGCCCATTCTGATTCTCACCGCCCGCGACGACCTGTCTGACAAACTCAAAGGATTCAATTCCGGTGCAGACGATTACGTTATCAAACCCATAAACATGGAAGAACTCGCCGCGAGATTACGCGCCCTGATTCGCCGTTCATCCGGACGTGCAACTCCGCGCATTCAGCTTGGTTCAGTCGAGATTGACCCGAATACCCGGCAGGCTTGGCACGCAGGCAATCCCGTTGAACTCTCGTCCAAAGAATTTGCCCTGCTGGAATTGCTGGTACAAAATGCGGGACGGGTAATGACCCGCACACAACTGGAACAATGCCTCTACGGCTGGGGAGAGGGGGCTGATAGCAATACCATCGAGGTTTTTATCCACCACTTGCGCAAGAAATTAGGCAACAATTTTATCAAGACTTTGCGCGGCATCGGTTACACGGCAGGTCGTTCAGAATGAACTCTCACCCGATCTCCATTCAAACCCGGCTTGTTCTGCTGGTGCTCGCCACGGTTCTGCTGCCGGGATTGCTGGCCGCTTACAGCTGCTATCTGAGCGCGTTACGCGATACAGGTGAAGTGTTCGATGCCCAGTTGGCCCAGTTTACCCAGAATCTTATCATCCTGGCCAATCACACCGACCATGATGCCGACCACGTCAACACGGAAGCGCTGCCTCCCAAGGTTCATAAATTCCAGCCGACATTAGCTTTCCAAATTTGGAATATCAACAAGGAATATCCGGACTATCCCGTGGTTCTGCTCACCAGCGACAATATGGCAACCATGTCTGCCGCCGAAAGACCCGCCGAGGGATTTAGCACCCGGGATTGGCAGGGAAAGCCTTGGCGTTTTTACCGTCAACGGGATACTCAGCGCAGTCTGGATGTGTTTGTTGGACAATATGCCGATGTGCGCGAAGAAATTGCGCGGGATATTGCGTGGCACAACGTTTCTCCCTTTCTGGTCGGCATCCCGTTTCTTGCATTTTTTTCTTTTCTCTCAATTCGATTCGGTTTGAGGCCGTTAACCAAACTCACCGATTCATTAAGCCGGCTTTCACCGGTGCAACTTCACCCGGTAACCATGCACGATGCGCCCAAAGAAGTTGCCACTGTTCTGATAGCACTGAACAACCTGCTCTCGCGTGTCACCAACGCGATGAATAACGAACGTCGGTTTACTGCCGACGCCTCCCACGAACTGCGCACCCCGTTGGCAGCATTGCAGGCACAAATCCAGACTGCACAATTATCCGGCAACGAGAATGAGCGCAGGGAATGTCTGATCAAGGCACTGCGGGCTGCCGAGAGAATGAATCATCTGATCGCACAGTTGCTCATCTTGTCACGACTGGATGAACAAACCGCCCCAATCGGATTTGATCGTGTTGATTTGACCGCTCTGACCCGGGAAAACTGTGCGCTGCTAGGCTCCAGGGCGTTCGCCAAAAATATTGATCTCAGTTTTCACTCCAATCCGTGCCCCGCCATTTCCGGCTCGGCAGACATGCTGGGCATTCTGCTCAGAAACCTGCTGGACAACGCCATTCGGTATACGCCGGATGGCGGACATGTGGAAGTGGCATTGCGCTATACCGATTCCAAGCAAGTTGAACTTGAAATATCCGACAGCGGGAAAGGAGTGGCCGAGGAACAACTCACTCAACTTGGCCAGCGCTTCAACCGTATCACTCACAATACTGCCGAAGGCGTTGGCCTGGGTCTGTCCATTGTTCAGCGTATTGGAGAAATACACGGGATTGAAATAAAATTCAGTCGTGCCCCTGCTCTGGGCGGATTAAGTATTGTTGCCCAATTCCCGCCAGCGCTGTAAAGGGCACGGGTGAAATATCCGGAACCAGGAAAATCCCGATTGAAAGCTCGAGATCAATGACTACTTGTAGAATCCCAAGCCCGGCGCGGGAAAATTTCTGTTCCGGTAATTAATGTTTTCAATGTCCGGTTAAGCACGGGTTAATATTTCTTTGTCACACTCGCGGCCGAACATATAATTCTGAACAATCGACAACCGAGGAAAATGTATGCCCTATCAACGATCACTCTGCACTGTCCTGTTATTTCTTTCGAGCACGAGTCTGGTCTTGGCGGAAACTCCCGCAAGCCTGATATCCGGCTATGCGGCGGAAGCGGCTAAAACTTCTCCGGCCTTTGCTCCCTCGGCGCAGCGCGGGCAGGCCTTCTTTACCAGGGAATGGGGCATATCACAGAAAATGCCGAATTGTACCGTTTGCCACGGCAAAAACTTGAAAGTGGATGGCAAGCATGTGGTAACGGACAAACGCATAGACCCCATGTCCCCGACCGTCAATCCGGAACGTTTTACCAGTTTCAAAAAAGCTGAAAAATGGTTCAAGCGAAATTGCACCGAAGTTACCGGCCGTGAATGCACTGCTGCCGAGAAGGCCGACTTTATTCAATTTGTCTCGCAGTAAATTATAACGGGAAGTTTATTATGATGAATTATTTTTCTGCACTTGTTTTGTTTCTTGGCTGCTCTTTGGCGCATGCGGAAGGCGGCAAATTTTCTCAGCCCAACAATCCAAAATGGAAGGCGGAGTGCGGCAGTTGCCATATCGCGTATCCGCCCCGTTTATTGACGGCAGGGGACTGGGGGCATGTCATGGGGAGTTTGGACAAGCATTTCGGTGCCAATGCAACCCTGGATGCGAAAGACGCCGAGGAAATTCTGGATTTTCTGCGTCTGAATGCAGGATCCGGAAGCAGGCATGCCGCCGCCACGTTTCGGATCAGCGACACGGAATGGTTCGCCCGCGAACACCATGAGATTTCCGCCGGCGTCTGGTCAAATCCCGCAATCAAGAGCCGAGCAAACTGTACGGCCTGTCATATAAATGCGGAGAAAGGTGACTGGTCCGAACGTGGAGTCCGTATGCCCAAAGGGATATCGCGCGAGCATGATTGATTTTATCCAGAGACATCTATCTTGAAGAAAATTCTGGCCTGGGATCTTCCTACCCGCTTGGGGCATTGGTTGCTGGCAAGCGGTTTCATCCTGTCTTTTTTCTCGGGCGACAGCGAAGAATTGAGACTCGTGCACATTGGCGCCGGTTCTGCAGTGGCGGGAATTCTTGTGTTTCGCCTGTTTTGGGGAATAGCGGGTACACGTTATGCCCGCTTTAATTCCTTCCTGTTTTCCCCATCCCAAGTATGGGCCTATTTAACCGGCTTGCTCAAAGGCAAACCCGAACACTGGATCGGCCACAATCCCGCGGGCAGCTACGCGATATTTGCACTGCTGTTGCTTGCAGTATCCGTGGTAGGCAGTGGCTGCGCCGAGTATCTCGGCATAGGCGGGGACCCGATGGAGGAAGCCCATGACATGTTGTCCTACAGTATGCTGGGTATGGTTTGTATACACCTAACCGGCGTGGTGGCAGGCAGTTATTTGCACCGCGAGAATCTGGTGCTAGGCATGGTCACCGGATACAAACACGGCAGTCCAGAAGATGCCATCTCACCCAAAAGCAATTACTGGGTTGTCCTGCTTCTGCTTTTGACCGCTTCAGCAAGCCTGATGGTATTCGCCAGCTAAGTTCATAACACAGACAGGCATGAAACTTATTTTCGTTTGAACGGCCTTACGCATGTCTACACCAAACGGAGTCCAAATGTTCAAACCCGCGATATTCATCGGCCTGCTCCTCAGTTTTCCATTTGCTCTTGATAAAGCACTGGCTGAAAATATCATCCCTCTGGAAAGCTCAAATCCACCGTATGCAACCGAACCCTCTCCCGGATCGATATGGGTCGAACCCAAAACCGGCATGGAATTTTTGTGGATACCGTCCGGCTGTTTTCAAATGGGGAGCGGGAAATACAAAAATGAGCAGCCCGTGCACAAAGTGTGTGTCACGGGATTCTGGATGGGGCGATACGAGATTACCCAGGCACAGTACGTGAAGATCATGGGTAACAATCCCAGTAAATTTTCAGGCTTGAGCAATCCGGTTGAAAATGTAACCTGGGATGACGCCAGCGACTTTGCCGAAGAGATGAGTTACATCACGGACGCCAAGGTCAGATTACCCAGTGAGGCTGAATGGGAATATGCCTGCAGAGCCGGGAACTCGCATAACGAGTATTGCGGCAAGGGGGGACATCCCGGAAAAATGGCTTGGTACAACGAGAATAGCAATAATACTATTCACCCCGTGGGCTTGCTTGCGCAAAATGACTGGGGCCTTTTCGACATGAGCGGGAATGCGGAGGAATGGACGCTGGACTGCGAACACGACGATTACGTTGGTGCTCCAACGAATGGCCGTGCATGGTTATCAGGAAGCCATGATGACCAGGATGAGAGTATAGCTATCAATGCCAAAATCATGTCCGGGATCTGCGATTGGCACATGCTTAGAGGGGGCGGCTGGAAAGATGACGTTAGCAGAAGTTTGCGTGCCGCAAGCCGCCGCATCGGCTTTGCCCATGATCAGAATTTGAGCAGCGGCGGATTTCGTATTGTCAGACAACGCGCCGAGTTAAGCTTAAAACTGGCTCCGGCTTTGCGCTGATTAGCGGCAATACAGATTCAACAATTATTTAACCACACGCAAGTGTGACTTGACTTGCGCGGGGCTGTCCGGCGGCTTTCCGCCTCCATCCCCTTTGGGAGGGGTCGGGGAGGATTCCTGCCCCTGAAATACCAGCCCTTGGCCGGTTTCTTTGGCAAAGATACCGACTACCGCAGCTATGGGTACGATTATCTCCTGGGGAACACCGCCAAAACGACCACCACAGGTAATTTCTTCATTGCCCATACTGAGGTTACGCACTGCATCCATACTCAGATTAAGCACAATCTCGCCATCCTTGACGTAAGCCATCGGCACTTTTGTCTGCGCGTCAACGCGGACAGCGAGATAGGGTGTGAGACCGCTGTCTGCACACCAATCGTAGATTGCACGTATCAAGTAGGGTTTGGTGGATAGCTCACTCATAAATAATAGCCCAAGTTTGTAGCGGGTAGCCAACCGGTTTTGCAAGCCGCTACCAACTATGGGCTACCAACTTACTTGCGCATCGCTTTTTCTGCCGGCGTCATCGCTTCGCTGTAGGCAGGACGGGAAAACAATCGCTCGGCATATTTCATCAGAGGGGCCGCTTCTTTGCCCAATTGAATGCCATAATGGTCGAGTCTCCACATCAGTGGCGCGATAGCCACATCCAGCATGGAAAATTCATCGCCCAACATATATTTCTGCTTGGCAAACACCACGGAGATTTGGGTCAGATTATCCCTGATTGTTTGCCGCGCCTTGTCGGCCACTTTCTGAACACCGTTATCGATAGCATCAATGTGGCAGAACAATTCGTTTTCAAAACGGTGCAGAAACAGGCGGGCACGAGCACGCATCACCGGATCGGCTGGCATCAATTGCGGATGGGGGAAGCGCTCATCAATATATTCGTTGATGATATTGGCTTCATAAAGCACTAAATCGCGTTCCACCAGAACCGGCACTTTATTGTAAGGATTGATTACCGCCAAATCTTCCGGCTTGTTAAACATGTCAACATCTATAACCTGGAAATCCATGCCTTTTTCAAACAACACAAAACGGCAGCGATGGCTGAACGGGTCTGTCGTTCCCGAGTATAACGTCATCATAGCGCGACTCACTCCTTGATCAACTGGTTATGACGCATGACTCCCCGCACGAGGAAAAAACCGACCAAGGCCAGAACGGGTATCACGAGTATGGCAGTCAGCACCGGCATCGTGCCCGTGCCATTCACACCGGAAATCCAGGTATAACGCTCAAACAACGTGCCCACAATAATACAGACCGCAATGGCCACGGTAGCCTGAGGATTATGCCGGGTTACCGGGAAGCACAATGTGACAAATGGAATCACAAATTTAAGCGCAATCATGGACCACCACAGTACACTGTAATCCCCATCCTGCATGCCGTCTATGCGGTTACGCTCATCGGCAAAGTTGCCATACCAGATGGTCAGGTATTGGGCAAAGAACGTGTACATCCACAACAGGGTAAAGGCCAGCATCATCTGGGCCAGGTAGTTGTAGATGTATTCCTTGATTTGTTTCACCAGCTTGCCACTGTGGTTCAGCACATAAATCCAGACCAGCATGAATGACAGGAACATGCCGAAATTGCTGACCAGATTCTGCATGCCGTAAATCGCGCTATGCCAATCCGGCCGCAGGGTCATTTCAAAGTCCCAAGCCACCATGGTGGCATACAACACGGTGAAGAACGGGATCCAGCAAGCGACGCGGTGGAATTTCTGGCGGTCTACCTCGCTGCGGTCACTCAATTTCTGGCGATGAATAAACAGTCCCCAGACGATGATAATGACCAGCATGCCAAACATTTCACGGGCT
>Ga0265327_10001510_pt1 | contig 28791 bp, 19 predicted proteins | sample 41621metaG_FD_202089 | JGI IMG/M metagenome (GOLD analysis project Ga0265327, IMG submission 202089) | Rhizosphere microbial communities from Carex aquatilis grown in University of Washington, Seatle, WA, United States - 4-16-21 metaG | ecosystem: Host-associated > Plants > Roots > Rhizosphere...
GCTCCACGTGAGCTGCACCGAGTGGAAGAACCTGTTCTCCCTCGAGATCTACGGCCGCGACGGCAAGCTGGCGATCGACGGCCTGGGCGGCAGCTACGGTCCCGAGCGACTCACGTACTACAAGATGCTCCCGCAGATGGGCCCGCCCGAGACGACGGTCTTTGAGTATCCCGCCGGCGACGACTCCTGGCGGCTCGAGACCGAGGCGTTCGTCGAGGACCTCCGCCTCGGCCGCGAGCCCGCGCCCGGATTGGCGGAGGGCATCCGGACCCTCGAGATCGTCGAGCAGATTTATCGCGCCAGTGGTTGCCCTGGATCCACCGCCGGCCTTTAGGCTATCCCCCGACTCTCCCCGCCCCGACCATGATCATCACACGCTCCCCCCTGCGCATCTCCCTCGGCGGCGGCGGCACCGACCTGCCGTCCTACTACCAGGAACACGGCGGCTTCCTCCTGGCCGCGGCCATCGACAAATACGTCTACATCACGCACCACCGCACGTTCCAGGAGGAGATCATCGTCAAATACTCGAAGCTCGAGCGCGTTCACACCGTGGACCAGATCGAGCATCCAATCGTGCGCGAGGCCCTCAAGCTCACCGGCGTCACGGACCCCCACCTGGAGTTGACGGCCATGGCGGACATCCCCGGCGGCACCGGGCTGGGCTCCTCCGGCAGCTTCACGACCGCGCTGCTCAAGTGCCTGCACACGCACAACAAAAACAGCATCTCCCCGAGCGAGCTGGCCGAGCAGGCCTGCGACATCGAGCTGAACAAGCTCCGCGAGCCGATCGGGAAGCAGGACCAGTACATCGCCGCGGTCGGGGGCATCACGGCGTTCACCTTCCATCCCGACGGCCGCGTCGAGTACCGGCCTTGCCGGATCTCCGAGGAGACGCTGTTCAACCTCGAGGACAACCTCCTGCTGTTCTTCACCGGCTACTCGCGCAGCGCGTCCTCGATCCTCCGGGACCAGGATGACCGCTCGAAGCAGAACGACCCGGCCATGCTGGAGAGCCTGCATGTCACCAAGCAGCTCGGCTACCAGTCGCTCGCCGAGATCGAGTCGGGCAATCTTGAGGAATTCGCCCACCTGATGGACATCCACTGGCAGCGCAAGAAGGCGCGCAGCGCCGGCATGAGCAACGCGCGCATCAACGAGTGGTACGACTACGCCATCCAGAACGGCGCGCTGGGCGGCAAGCTCATCGGTGCGGGCGGCGGCGGTTTCCTGCTGTTCTACGCGTCCGACAAGAAGCGGCTGCGCCACGCGATGCGCGAGAAGGGCCTGCAGGAGGTCCGGTTCCGGTTCGATTTTGAAGGGACGAAGATCGTGACCCAAAACTAGGACCGCCAGTCCGGGTCGGCCGCATGATCTTCAATACCTATTGGTTCATCTGCTTCAGCGCGGTCTTCTTCCCGGTCTATTGGCTGCTGTTTTTGCCCAGCCTGCGCCGGGCCTGGCTGATCGCCGGCTGCGCGGCCTTCCATTACCACTTCGCCGGACCCGCGGGCGTCATCCCGATCGTGGCCATCGGCGTGACCACCTACCTGCTCGCGCTGACCCGCCTGCGCCTGCTGTGCGGCCTCGGCATCGCGCTGAGTGTGGCGGCCCTCTGCTTCTACAAATACGCCCTGTTTCTCAGCACGGACGTGCTCGGGTTCGTTTCGCCGGCCGGCGCGGCCGCGCTGGCGAAATCGGCCCGCGCCGCCCTGCCCGGCGCGGCGCCGCTGGCGATCAGCTTCTTCGCCTTCGAGTTCGTCCACTACCTGGTCGAGGTCTGGCGCGGCCGCGAGCCGATCCGCCGGCCCGATGACTTCGTCCTGTTCGCGATCCACTTCCCCTCGCTGGTGGCCGGCCCCATCAAGCGCTACTACGACTACCTGCCGAGCCTGCGGTCCGGGCTCGCCGGCGTCACGGTGGACGATGTCGCGGCCGGCCTGCAGCGCATCGCGCTCGGCCTGGTGAAAAAGATCATCCTGGCCGACAACCTCACGCTTGCGCTCAACTTCTACGGCGACCGCTACGACTCGCTCACCCTTGGCCAGGCCTGGCTGTTCCTCGCCGCGCTCTCGGCGCGCATCCTGCTCGATTTCAGCGGCTACACCGACATGGCCATCGGCCTGTCGCGGCTGCTGGGCGTGCGGCTGCCGGAGAACTTCAACTACCCGTACCTGGCCACGAGCCTCCAGGACTTCTGGCAGCGCTGGCACATTTCCCTGACTTCGTGGATCCGGGACTACGTCTACATCCCGCTGGGCGGCAGCCGGCACGGGCTGGCCCGCCAGCTGTTGAACGCCATGATCGTCTTCGCGCTCTGCGGACTCTGGCACGGGCCGGCGTGGCATTTTGTGCTGTGGGGTCTGTGGCACGGGGCCGGGCTGGTCGTCAACCACGCCTACCCGCGCGTGCTCGGTCCGCTGGGCCGCAGCCTGGCCGGACACTTCGCGCGCCAGCCGGCGCTGGGCTGGGCCCTCACGCTGCTCTATGCGGCCTTCGGCTGGCTGCTGTTTTTCTATGAACCGTTGCGGGCCGTCGCCATGGCCGCCAAGCTGCTCGCGCTCCACTGACCATGACGCTCCCCCGTCTCTCCAGTTGGCTGTTGCTCGCCGGGATCCTCGCCGGGTTCCTCGGCGCCGCGTGGCAGGGGCACCTCGCCAGCCGGTACAGCAAACCGGACGGTTTCCGGCGCTTCCACCAACGGATCAGCCCGGACGCCCTATACTATCCGCCGTATGCAATGCTGGAGGCCCTGGCGCTCGCCCGCTGGCACCCGGGGCAGACCCTCGTCATCATTGGCGGCAACTCGATCTTCAACGGCGTGGGCCAGCCGGTGGACGACCTGTGGAGCGTGCAGCTACAGGAGCAGCTCAGGGAACGCTATGTGGTGGTCAACCTGGCCTTTCGCGGCGCCTATCCGGCCCAAGGCGCCGCGCTCGTGGCGGAATCGCTGCTGCTCCGCGGCTACCCCGTGATCTACGTCGCGAACACCAACCCGCTGGCCGCGACCGGGCGTGCCACCGGCGGGGCCTCCGGATATTTATACTGGCAGGCCCTCTACCAGCATCAGCTCGCCAGCTATGCCCCGCGGGAAGCGGACATCCGCAACTGGCTGCAGACGCTTCCGCCCAAGGAGCGGGAGCAGCAGGCGGAGGAGCGGCTCGGCTCGTGGCTCGAAGCCTGGACCCGGCACCAGTCGCTCTGGCATCATGTCGGCTACCGGCATGTCTTCACCGTCTGGAATTTCGTCGTGGCCCAGGACCCCTGGGGCGCGCGGGATCAGATGCCTGACAACGAGCCCCCGGCCCGGCAGCTGGCCGAGCGTTTCCAGAATCTGCTGCCGGAGGAGATGGCCATCGTCCGCGGCTATTCGGCGAACATGGCCGTGCAGGACGCGCATCAGCAGTGGCACCTCGAGGCGGGCAACCGGCAGAGGCTGGTTGACGACATCGAGAAGACGATCATCCCCCCCCTGCGCCCACGTACCCTGATCATCCTCAATAAAAATTGTCCCTATTACCTGAACCTGCTGACGGCTTCCGAGCGGGCCCGCGACACCGCGGTCTATGCCGACAGCGCCCAGATCTGGCGCGACCACGGCGTCGCCTGCGCGGTGGCCGGCGAGGACTACGAATCCATCGACTACATTGACCGCGCCCATCTCTCAAGCGACGGCGGCCGCAAGGTGGCCCAGCTCGTGGCGCAGCAGGTCCGCCAACTCCACCAACCCTAGATGAACCTGCTCACGCGTTACCTGCCGAAGGTTGAAATCCCCGCCCCGCTCCGGCTGCTCGGCCGCTTCCTGCTCGGGCTGGCCATCGGCGTGCTGTTCCATTACATGCTCTACCGGTTCTCGCTTCCCGTGCAGCCCTTCATCTACGTCGCCTTCTGAAAACGACCGCCCCAGATCTGCCCGTGGCAATCCTTGCCGGCGGCCTGGCCACCCGCCTCCGGCCGATCACGGAGAAAATCCCGAAGCTGCTCGTCGAGGTGGCGGGCGAGCCGTTCTTCTCGCACCAGCTCCGCCTGCTGCAGCAGGCCGGCCTGACCCGGATCGTCCTCTGCGTTGGCCACCTCGGCGAGCAGATCGCCGACCGCTATGGCGACGGTGCCCGCTGGGGCGTGCACCTCGATTACGCATTCGACGGCGAGAAGCTGCTCGGCACCGGCGGCGCGCTTATCCGCGCCCTATCTCGGCTCGGCGACGCCTTCTACGTCCTCTACGGCGACAGCTACCTGCCTATCGACTACCGCGCGGTCGGCGCGGCCTTCCTCCAGTCCGCCCAGCCCGGCCTGATGACGGTCTACGAGAACCACGGCCGCTACGACCGCAGCAACGTCTGGTTCGAGGCTGGGGCGATCAAGGCCTACGGCAAGCAGGCCCCGCTGCCCCAGATGCACCACATCGACTATGGGCTCGGCATGTTCCGGCCGGCGGCGTTCGACGGCTTTCCGCGCGACGCCGTGGTGGACCTCGCGGACGTGCAGCAGGCCTTGGTCGCCCGTGGACAGCTCGCCGGCTACGAGGTCCGCGAGCGGTTCTACGAGATCGGCTCCCCCGAGGGACTTGCCGAGCTCGACCAGTTGCTCAAGACCCGGGCCGCCGGCCGGTAGCGCCCGGACATTCGTTTCATTTTCCTTTCCCTGCCCCCTGCTCCCTGCTCCTTTCTCCCGCGTGAGCTACTCCGCCCAGCACCTGAAGGAAACAGCCGAGATCGTCGCGAAGCTCAAGCCCGACGACTGCGAGCAATGCGTCCGCGAGCTGGTCGGGGTCCGCACGCGGGGCGGCCGGCTGTTCATCCTCGGCGTGGGCGGCAGCGCGGCCAACGCGTCCCATGCGGTGAACGATTTCCGCAAGATCGCCGGGCTCGAGGCCTATGCCCCGACCGACAACGTCTCCGAGCTCACCGCGCGGACCAACGACGAGGGCTGGGCCAGCGTGTTCGCCGAGTGGCTGCGCGGCTCGCGGCTGAATGCCAAGGACGCGCTGCTGATCCTTTCCGTCGGCGGCGGCAACCTGGAGCAGAACGTTTCCCCGAATCTCGTCGCCGCCCTGCAGCTCGCCAAGCAGGTCGGCGCCCGCGTGATCGGGATCGTCGGCAAGGACGGCGGCCACACCGCCAAGGTCGCCGACGCCTGCGTGATCGTGCCGACCGTCAACCCGGGCAACGTCACACCGCACAGCGAGGCCTTCCAAGCCGTGATCTGGCACCTGTTCGTCTCCCACCCCGACCTGAAGGTGAACCAGACCAAATGGGAGTCGGTGGCCCCGGCCCAGCCCAAGGGGTCCCGGTCATAGGCGCCCGGGTCGGCCAGATATTAGACTTCACATCGCCGGAGGCCGTTCGTTGAGTGAGAGGGATGATGAGGTCCGTTTCGTTCTTGGCGGCAACTCCTTGGCCAGTTTGGCGGCGCCCATGAAAGCGTCCGTCGCACTGCCGGTGGGGCAGCACAACATCGAGATCCAGCGGAACCGCGAGGCCTGGCAACGCAAGCCGCTCCTCCAGGACATCTACCGGCGGTTTTACCGGATGATCGCCGGCCACATCGACCAACAGGCACCCGGGCTGGTCGTCGAGCTGGGCTCGGGCATGGGCACGATCAAGGAAGTCATCCCGCAGTGCATCACGACCGACCTCTTTCCCAACCCCTGGCTGGATCGCCAGGAAAACGCCTACCGGCTGAGCTTCGCGGACGGCAGCGTGTCGCACCTCATCCTGTTCGACGTGTGGCACCACCTGCGCTACCCCGGCACCGCCCTGCGCGAGTTCCATCGGGTCCTGGCGCCCGGTGGCCGCGTGATCCTGTTCGAGCCGGCCGCCAGCTGGACCGGGCGGCTGGTCTACCACCTGTTCCACCATGAGCCCGTGGGCGTGAAGGCCCCGACCGTGTGGGAGGCCCCCGCGGGATTCTCCGCCGACGACGTGGACTACTACGCCATCCAGGCCTCCGCGACTCGCCACTTCTGGTGGGGCGAAGCCCGCGACCGGCTCGCTGGCTGGCGCGTGACTCGCGTGCAGCCCATCGCCTCGTTCGCCTACCTGACCTCGGGCGGTTTCTCCGGTCCGCGGCTGGGCGGGCCGTTTCTGGCCACGCTCATGCGCGGCCTCGACTTTGTGACCAGCCCGTTCCCCCGCCTCTTTGCCGCGCGCCTGCTGATCGTGCTCGAGAAGGAGGCGGCGTCATGAGCAGCGTCTCCGACCTCACGCAGGCACACCTGGAAAAAATCCGCGCCTTCTACGACGCCGCGCCGTCGACGCCGAATTACTTCTCCCGCGGCTACCACCGGCTGCTGGCCCACTACTACAACCTGCTGATCCCCGCGGAGGCCTCGGTGCTCGAGATCGGCTGCGGCTCCGGGGAGCTGCTCGCCAGGATCCACGCCACGCGCAAGACCGGTATCGACCTCTCTGCGGTCCAGATCCAGGCGGCCACCGCCCGCGTGCCCGGCGCCGAATTCCATGTCCAGTCCGGCGAGTTCCTCGAGCTGCCCGGCCCTTACGACTACATCATCATCTCGGACACGCTGAACTTCGCCGCCGACGTCCAGCAGATCTTCCGTCAGCTGCACCGGGTGTCGCACGCGAACACCCGACTGATCCTCAACTATCACTCGGGACTCTGGCGGCCGGTCCTTTCGCTGGCCCGGTTCTTCGGCTTCAAGGCCCGCCAGCCCCAGAGCAGCTGGCTGAGCACCGCCGACGTGCGCAACCTGCTCCAGCTGGCCGACTGGAACCCCGTCGTGGTGCAGCCGCGCATGCTGATCCCGGTGCCCTGCCTCGGCCTCGAGGTCCTGTTCAACCGCTGGCTCGCACCTTTCTTCAGCTGGCTGTGCCTGACGGTCTTCTGCATCGCCCGGCCGAGCGCGCCGCGGACCGCGCGCCCGCTCACCGTCTCGGTCGTCATCCCCGCCCGCAACGAGGCCGGCAACATCGCCGACGCCGTCCGGCGCACGCCGCAGATGGGCGCGGGCACCGAGCTGATCTTCGTCGAGGGCCACTCGCGCGACGACACCTGGGAGCAGATCCAGCGGGTCGTCCGGGAAAACCCGTCCCTCAAGATCAAGCACCTGCAGCAGACCGGCCGCGGCAAGGGTGACGCCGTGCGCCTGGGGTTCGCCGTCGCGACGGGCGACGTGCTCATGATCCTCGACGCCGACCTCACCATGCCGCCGGAGGAGCTCCCGAAGTTCTACGACGTGATCGCCAGCGGCCACGCCGAGTTCGCGAACGGCGTGCGGCTGGTCTACCCCATGGACGAGGAGGCGATGCAGTTCCTGAATCTCTGCGCGAACAAGACCTTCGGCCTCATCTTCACGTGGCTGCTCGGCCAGCAGGTGAAGGACACGCTGTGCGGCACCAAGGTGCTCACGCGCGAGCACTACGAGCGGATCGCCGCCAACCGCGCCTACTTCGGCGATTTCGATCCCTTCGGCGACTTCGACCTGCTGTTCGGCGCGGCCAAGCTCAACCTCAAGATCGCCGACGTGCCCATCCGCTACCGGCAGCGGACCTACGGCACCACCAACATCCAGCGGTGGAGCCACGGCTGGCTGCTGCTGCGCATGGTGCTCTTCGCCGCCCGCAAGCTGAAGTTCGTCTAGAAGGGACCCGCGCCTTGTCCCTGCCTCCTGCCGCTTCCTCGTTGGCCCCGCAAAAACGCCCCGCCGTTTTTGTGGACCGCGATGGCACGCTGAACGTCGCGGTCATCCGCGAGGGCAAGCCCTATGCCCCGGCGTCGGTCGCCGAGTTCCAGCTGTTCCCGGGCGTACCCGAGGCCTGCCGCGCGCTGCATGCGGCCGGCTACACGCTCGTGGTCGCGACCAACCAGCCCGATGTCGGCCGCGGGACCCAGCCGCAGGCCATCGTCGAGGCCATGCACGCGCGGCTGCGCCAGCTCATCCCGGAGATCGCCGCGGTCGAGGTCTGCTACGCGGCCGGACGCGACGGCGAGCCCGAGGACCCGCGCCGCAAGCCCGCGCCCGGCATGCTGCTGGATGCCGCCCGGGACCTCGGCCTTGACCTCGCGCGCTCCTGGATGATCGGCGACCGCTGGCGCGACATCGACTGCGGCCACAACGCCGGCGTGCGCACGGTGTTCATCGACCTCGGCTACGAAGAGTCGCTGCGAGTTGCACCCGACTACACCGTGCGCAGCTTTCCCGAGGCCGCCCGAATTATCCTTGCCCACCCGGAAGCCGGAAACCTCAATCCCGTGAAAATTTCCCCCGCATGAAATCGCTCTCCGACCTCAAGATCCAGCTCTACGCCGACGGCGCCGACAAAGCCGGCATCCTCGATCTCTATGCCAAGCCCTACATCAAGGGCCTGACCACCAACCCGAGCCTGATGAAGAAGGCCGGGATCAAGGACTACGAGGCCTTCGCCAAGGACATCCTGCAGACGGTCACCGCGAAACCCATCTCGCTCGAGGTTTTCTCCGACGAGTTTTCCGAGATGCGCCGCCAGGCCGCCAAGATCAAGTCCTGGGGCGCAAACGTCTACGTCAAGATCCCGATCACCAACTCCCGGGGCGAGTCCTCGCTCCCGCTGATCCGCGACCTCGGGCAGGAGGGCGTGAAGCTCAACGTCACCGCCCTGTTCTCCCTCAAGCAGGTCGCCGGCGTCGCCGCCGCGCTGAACCCTGCCGTGCCCTCCGTCGTCTCGGTCTTCGCCGGCCGGATCGCCGACTCGGGCGTGGACCCGATGCCGCTGATGCGCGCCTGCGTGCCGCTCCTCGAGGGCCAGCCCAAGGCCGAGCTGCTCTGGGCGAGCACGCGCGAGGTCCTCAACCTCTTCCAGGCCGAGGAGTGCGGCTGCCAGATCATCACCGTCCCGCACGATATCCTCGCCAAGGCCGCCAAGATGCTGGGCATGACGCTCGACGCGCTCTCGCTCGACACCGTGAAGACCTTTGTGAAGGACTCGACGGACGCCGGGTTCAAGCTCTAGCACCGTCGCGCGGGCCGGGTAATTGCCTTTCCATCGGGGAAGCGCGGCGCTTGGCTCGGCGGGAGCCCGCATCCCGTGGAGACACCCGCACCGCCCCCCAGGTTTTACCTCGATCAGCCCGCCGCATGGGACCGGTTGTCCCGGTGCGTGATCATCCGGGGCTGGTGCTTCGGCGGCGACGGCCGGCCGATCCGGGCCATCCGCCTGCGCGCCGGCCACGTCACGCTCGACGGTGTCGTCGGTCTGCCCCGCCCGGACGTCAAGGCCGCCCTGCCGGAGGCGCCGGACGACAACACGGGCATTGAGATCCGCGGCACGCTTCCCAGCGGACGCATCCAGGTGGTCCTCGAGGCCGCGACGGCCGACGGTACGTGGCATACGGTCATGAGCCGCCCGGCCCGCGTCGCGCGCCAGGTCATCCCCCTCTGGCTCGGCGGCGGCGCGTGGACCGAGCTGATGTTCTTCCAGATGCCGGCGCACATGGCCTACGCCGCCCGCCCGGTCCGACCGGAACGCTTCCCGGCCGTTGTCCCCGGCCCGCGCTGTCCACGGATTGCGATCGTCACGCCGTCGTTCCAGCAGGCCCGCTTCCTCGACGAGACGCTGCGCAGCGTGCTCGAGCAGCCGGGCGTGGACTGCCAGTATGTCGTGCAGGACGGAGGCTCGACGGACGACAGCCCCCGGCTCATCCGCGAGCGCGCCGGCCGGCTGCACGCCTGGGAGAGCGCCCGCGACGGCGGGCAGGCCGACGCGATCGCGCGCGGCTTCGCCAAGACCTCCGGCAGCCCGGACGACCTCATGGCCTGGATCAACTCTGACGATTACTATCAGCCCAGGGCCCTCGCCTATGTCGCGGACTACTTCGCGCGGCACCCGGAGGTGGATGTGGTCTACGGCCACCGCATCGTCGTGGACGAGGCCTCGCGCGAGATCGCGCGCTGGTTCATGCCCCGGCACGATGACGCGGTGCTGCGGCTCAATGACTTCGTCCCGCAGGAGACGATGTTCTGGAGGCGCCGACTCTGGGACCGCGTCGGCGGACTGGACACCTCCTTCAAGTTCGCAATCGACTGGGACCTGCTCCTGCGGTTCCAGGCCGCCGGGGCCCGCATCGTCCGCGTCCCGTATTTCCTCGCCTGCTTCCGGGTCCATCCCACCCAGAAGACCAGTTTTTCCATGCACGACACCGGGCAGCGGGAAATCACCCTCCTGCGGGAACGCACGCACGGCCGGCCCTTTCCAGCCCGCGAGCTGGAAGGCCACCCGGTGCTGCTCCGTTATCTCCGCCGCAGCGCGGGGATCGAGTTCCTGTGGAAGCTCGGCCTGCGAGCGCCCTGAGCCGGCGACAATAGACTTCACATCCCGTGCGGGCGCGCCTTGATGATGCTCCTGCCATGAATCCCGCCCCATCGGACTCCGGAGAGATGCTCCAGCGTGTCCGCCAGCAGCTGATCCTGGCCCAGGTCCGCATCATGGAGCTGGAGGACGTGCGCGACGAGACCGCCGCGCGGCTCGCCGAGCACGGGCAGCTGCTCCGCGCCGCGCAATCCCTTGCGGACCAGAAAATGGACGAGGCCGCGCACGCCGAAAAGAACCGCGCGGGGCTGCAGGCGCAGTTCGAGCACCTGCAGCACATCCAGCAGGGCACCAGCGAGACGCTGGCCACCACGCAGGCCCGGCTGGCGGCCACCGAGCGGGCGCTCGCGCAGGAGAAGCAATCCGCCGCGGAGTTCGCCGCGCAGGTGGCCCGGCTCACGTCGGTCCAGCAGGACCTCGAGGCCCGCCTCGGCGAGGCCGCCGCCCACGCGGCCAACCGGGAACAGCGCCTCACGCAGCTCGACGCCGACCTGCGTCGCCTGAAGTCCTCGCGCAGCTGGCGCTGGACCGCCGGGCTGCGCTCGCTTGAGCGCCTCTTCCGCGGCAAGCAGCCATGAGCCCGTCCGCCGCCCTCCGGCTCCACGCCGAGATCGAGACGCCGCGCCCGCTGCACGCCTTCGCGCACGACGTCCGCGTCCAGGGCTGGTGCCTCGCGGAAGAGCTGCCCGAGCCGCCGCCCGTCCGCCTCGCCACCGCCGCCGGCATCGTGCCGCTCACCGATCGCACCGCCCGCACCGACGTGCCCACCCTCTTCCCGGCGCATCCCGCCGCCGCGCGCTGCGGGTTCGTGCTCTCGGGTCCACTGCCCGTCGGGGTCCACGCCGCCTCGCTCGAGGCTCAGCGTCCCGACGGCACCTGGCAGCGCTGCCGCCAGCTGACGATCGCCGTCGCACCGCGGCCGTTTGCCGCGGTGTTGGACGAGCCCATCTCCGAGGGCCTGCTGCGCGACCGCGTGAAGGTCGGCGGCTGGGCCCTGGACGCGGGCGAGCCGATCGCGGAGCTCTCGCTGCGTTACGGGCACCGCGACATTGCCTGCGACGTCGGCCGGACGCGCGACGACGTGGCCGCGCTGTTTCCCGGCGTGCCCCATGCGGGCCGCGCCGGCTTCCGCAGCCAGGATTTCCTCGTGGCCGGTCATGGTCCCGTCCGGGTGCGGGCCCGGCTGGCCAGCGGGCGCATCGCCATCGCGACAACCAAGGTCACGTTCAGCGTCGCCACCGACGAAAACCACGCCGCCAACCTGGACCTCACCGTGCCCCGCGTCGGGCTGGCCGACGCCGGCGCCGCCACCCCGCCCGTCCCGCCCGCACCCGACCGCGCGGCCCGGCCCCTGAACCTGCTCTTCGTGCTGCACGGCACGTTCGCCTCGAACAGCGCGCTGCACGTCGCCGCGCTCGCCAACGAGCTCGCCGCCGCCGGCCATGCCTGCGCGGTCGCCGTGACCCATGACCCGGAGACGCTCGCGCTGCACGACCGCCCGGCATTTCGCGGCCTGACGTTTGCCGAGGCGGAGCGCGGCGTGACCTTCCCCGACGGCCGCGGGCCGGACGTCATCCACACCTGGACCTGCCGGGAAAACGTGCGCGGGCTGACCGAGAAGCTGCGCTCCCGCCACGGCGCACGGGTGATCGTGCACCTGGAGGACAACGAGCAGCACCTGCTGGCCCTCACCCTCGGGCGCGACTTCGCGGACCTCGATCGACTGGACGACAAGGAGCTCGACCGGCTCGTTCCCCCCGGCCTCTCGCACCCGCACCGCAGCCGCGCCTTCCTCGCGGCTGCCGACGGCATCACGGTCATCACCGAGCGGCTCCGCGAGTTCGTCCCCGCCGGCAAGGCCTGCCTCATCCTCCGGCCGGCGGCCGACGCCCGCCATTTCTATCCGCGGCCGCGGCCCGACGCGTTCCGCCGCGTGCTCGATGTCGCGCCGGGCGAGACGGTGCTCTTCTACCACGGCAACATCCATGCCGCGAACGCCGCCGAGGTGCGTGAGCTCTATGCCGCCGTCGCCGAGCTCAACCGCACCGGCGAGCGGGTCACCCTGATCCGCACCGGCCACGACCGCGTGCCCCTGCCGGAGCCGCTGGCCACCGCCGTCGCCCCCTTCGTGCTCGAGCTCGGCCAGATCCCGCATCACCGGCACCTGCCGGCGCTGATGGCGCTGGCCGACATCTTCGTGCAGCCCGGGGTGCCGGACGAGTTCAACGACTACCGGTTTCCCTCGAAGCTTCCCGAGTTCTTCGCGCTCGGCCGGCCGGTGGTGCTGCCGCGCACCAACCTCGGCACGCTGGTCCGCCACGGTCTCGACGCCTACGTCCTCGACCGGGCCGACGCCGCGGGCATCGCCGGGGCCGTGCGCGCGCTGCGCGCCGACCCGGCGCTGGCCGAGCGGCTCGGCCGCGGGGCCGCGGCGTTTGCCGCGCAGCACTTCAGCTGGCGGCGCAGCGCGGAGGCACTTGCCAATTTCTACCGCACGCTGGCATCGTCGTAGCTTCATGTCCGCACCGACCCCGCAACGACTGTTCGTCACCGGCGGGCGTGGCCGCCTCGCCGCGCTGATCGTCGCGCATTTCCGCGCCCCGGCGCACGCGGTGACGCTGTTTTCCCGCCAGGGCGGAAATGGCTTCCTCCCGCTCGCGGGCCTGACGGAGCCCGGCACGCTGGCCGGGGCCGACGCGGTGCTGCATCTGGCCTGGAGCACCCTGCCCGCCACATCCGAGCGGCAGCCGGGCGCGGAGGAGCAGCAGGACCTGCCGTACCTGCGGAACCTCCTCGCCGCCATCGCGGCCCTGCCGGCCGGCCGCCGGCCGCACTTCATCTTCTTCTCGTCCGGCGGCGCGGTCTACGGCAACGCCCGCGATAACCGCCCCAGCCGGGAGAACGATGACTGTGCGCCCATCGGCCGCTACGGCCGCGCCAAGCTGCTCGCCGAGCGCCTGATCGAGGACACCGCCGCGCGTGACGGCCTCGCCTACACCATCCTGCGCATCTCGAACCCCTACGGTTTTCCCGCACCGATGCGCCAGCCGCAGGGCATCGTGCCCTTCCTGCTCAACAGCGCCCGCGCCGGCACGCCCTTTTCCGTCTGGGGCGACGGCACCGCCCGCAAGAATTTTCTCTACCACACCGACTTCACGGCGGCCCTCGGGCAGATCCTCCGCGTCCGGCCCCAGGGCGTCTTCAACGTCTGCCACGGCGAGTCGCACACCGTCAACGAGGTCATCGCCCACGTGGAGGCGACGCTCGGCCGGAAGATCAAGATCGTCCACGTCCCCGCCAACGCCTGGGACGTCCACGACAGCCTGCTCGACAACGCCAAGCTCCGCGCCGCGGTGGACTGGATTCCCACCGTCTCCCTTGCCGAGGGCATCCGGCGCGCCGCGCAGTAGCGCCCCCCGATGACCGCCCCCAGCCTCAACCGGTCCCGCGAGCCTGCCGCCTGCCTGGCGATCTTCCTGGTCGTCCTGCTCGCCAGCCTGTGGTTTGCCCGGGCCGGCTGGAACAACGCGCTGCTCGACACCCATCCGTTCCGCCAGACGCAGACGGCCATGTCCGTGGAGTATCTGCTCCACGACGGCTTCCGGCTCGACTATGCGACGCCGATCATGGGACCGCCCTGGTCGATCCCCCTCGAGTTCCCGATTTATCAGGCGGTTGTCGCCGGGCTGTGCCGGGTGACGGGACTGCCCGTGGACCAGGCCGGGCGGGCCGTCTCCCTGGCGTTTTTCTACGCCGCCCTGCCGGCGCTCTGGCTCATTCTCCGCCGGCTGCAGGTGACCTCCGCCCACCGCTGGCTCTTCCTCGCGCTGGTGCTGACCTGCCCGGTGTACCAATTTTTCTCCCGCGCCTTCCTGATCGAGTCCACGGCCTTCTGCCTGGCGCTGTGGTTCCTGAATTTCTTCCACGCCGGCCTCGCGTCCGGCCGCTGGCCCGCGCTCGCGGCGGCGGCGCTGCTCGGCTGCGCCGCGGGCCTGGCCAAGGTCACGACCTATGCCGTCTATCTCGCCCCGGCCGCCGCGCTCACGCTCGCGGCCGTGTGGTCGCGGCGCGCGGAGTGGCGTGCCCTGCTGGCCCGCACGGCCGTGGCCGCCGTGCCCGGCGTGCTGGCGGCGGCGTGGTGGGTCCACTACTCCGACGCGGTGAAGCGGCGCAACGTGCTCGGCACGATGCTGGTGTCGTCGGAGCTGCACGACTGGACTTATGGCCCGCTGGCGCAACGTCTCGATCCCGGCTTCTGGCGGCAGTTCGGCGTGCAGCTGGAGCGCGCGTTGTTCCCCAGCGCCACCCTCGTCGTGCTGGCGGTCCTGCTCCTCCTCTTTCTCCGCGGGAACGGGCGGCGGCTTGCGGCGATCCTGCTGGTCGCGATGGCCGGACCGCTCGCATTCACGAACCTCTACTTCGTCCACGACTACTATCTCTACTCCAGCGGGCTGTTTTTCCTCCTGCTCCTGGCCCTGCCGCTCCGCTCCCTGCTGGACGACCCGCAGGTTCCGGCGCTGGGTCGCTACGGCGTGGTCGCGCTGGTGCTGATCACGCAATTCTCCGGATATCTCCAGGAGTACTACGAGCCGCAGTCCCGCGCGGCCGGCGGCCCGCCCGAGCTCGCCTTGGCCATCGCGCGGGTCACCCGGCCCGACGACGTGCTCGCCGGCTTCGGTCTGAACTGGAACCCCGTGCTGGCCTACTACAGCCACCGGCGCGCCATGCTCGTGCCCGACCGCTACGTCCATGACGACGCCGTCATCCGCGAGGCGATCCGCCGCGTCCGGCCGGAACGGATCGCGGCCGTGCTGCTCTACCGCGGTCGGCCCGACGAGGCCAGCCACCTCCACTGGCTCAAGGAGCTGGGGATGGCCGAGAAGCCATTCTTTCAGACCGGGGAATACACGGTGCACCTGCGCCAGGACATGCTGGCCGGGGCGCTGGATGCCCTCCGGGGGCTTCCGCTTGACGGGATCCAGCTCTATGCGGAGCCGGTCCCGCGGACCGGTCCCCTGCCGGGCGCGACCTACTGGCTCGGACAGCTGCAGGACCACGGCATGTTCCCCGGTTTCAGCCCACTGCCCGACAAGGTCACCCTGCCCTTCGGCATCTACCCCACGGCCGAGAAGGTTGACGGCCACCTGGGATTCTTTGCGCATGCCCCCACGGAAATTGAACTGACCCCGCCGCCGGGCGCGCGCCATCTCGACGTGGAGTTCGGCATGAAGCCCGACGGATACAACGGCTCCGACGGCGTCGAGTTCGAGATCGTCGCCGTCCAGCCCGATGGCACACGGCAGCGGCTCTTCTACCGCTGGCTGCGGCCCGGAACGGTCGCGGCGGACCGCGGCTTCCAAACCTGGAGCCTGGACCGTCCCAGCCCGATCCAGGGGACGCTGCTTTTCCGCACCCTGCCCGGCCCTGCCAATAACTCGGCGTGCGACTGGGCGTACTGGAGCCGAGTCCAAGTCCGCTGACCGGACGCGCGGCGCGGCCCGGGGTTCCGCCGTCCCCTGCAAAACCATGCTTTACCCCGTCCGGACGCTGGGCTCAGCTTAGCCCTTTAATGTCCGAGCCCGCCTCTTTTCACACCTTCATCGACCAACCGGCGTCGTGGCATGTCACCAGCCAGACGATCGACATCCGGGGCTGGGTCTATGCGAAGAACGGCGAGGAGCTCACCGACGTGCGCGCCCTGCTCGATGGCGTCGTCACCTATGGCATCATGGGCCTGGACCGGCCTGACCTGGAGGAGTTCTTCAAGGGCGGCCTGGTCGCGCGGCGTTCCGGCTTCCGCGTCACTGTCCGGCCCTGGCTCGGCGCCCACACGCTGACCCTCGAGGCCCTGCGGCCCGGCAACGTCTGGGCCGAGTTCTTCCGCGCCGAGATCGAGACCGCCGGCACCGAGATGCCCGCCCGCCGCCCCCAGCCGGTCCTGCGCACCGAGCTCGTCGGCGAGAGCCTCTACTACCTCTACCGGCACTTCCACTACGAGCCGCATGCCGTCATGATGCGCGAGGCCGCACGGGTGCTCGGCGAGATCACGGTCAACTCCACGACCATGTGGCCGGAGAACGACCTCGTCGCGTTCCTCGACCTGCCGCAGGACTGGGTCAACGCCCACTACGAGAAATTCCGCGTCAGCGGCTGGGCCTTCTCGATGAACCGCACGATCGCGCGGCTCGTCGCCACCATCGGCGCCGTGAACGAGAACCGCCTCATCTGGGGCAAGGAGCGCGAGGACGTCCTGCGCCACAACCCGGCGTGGCCCCAGGCGCTGCGCTCCGCCTTCTACGGCCTGGTGGACGTGCGGCCGGAGAACTTCAGCCCGGCCTGCCTCAAGATCTTCGTCGAGTACCCCGACGGCCCGCGCCAGCTGCTCCGCTCCAAGCGGCTTTTCCTCAACAAAATTGACGAGAACTCGGGCCCGATCGCGATCTACCACGAGGGCAAGTTCGCCCGCACCGTCTGGGCCTTCGTGCGCGGCGCACTCGCCGGGGACTACGTCATGGAGAGCTGGCCCGGCTTCTGGCGCGAGGTGCGCCTCACCCGCGCCAAACTCGCCGAGAAGATGATCCGCCGCGCCGCCAAGGCCGCGCCGCCGACCCCGTGGCAGCAGCAGGACCCCTACACGCTCTGGACGAACCACAACCGGCTGACCCCCCGCCTCGCCGCGTACCTCCAGCGCGAGGCGGCCGCCCTGGCGAAGGCCGGGCCGCGCATCAGCATCGTCGTCCCGACCTACAACACCCCGGCGCCCTTCCTCGCGGAGCTGCTCGCCTCCGTCACCGCGCAGTTCTACCCCAACTGGGAGCTGTGCGTCGCCGACGACGCCTCGCCCCAGGGCCACGTGCGGCGGATGCTCGCGGACGCCGCGAAAAAGGACCCGCGCATCAAGTTCACGGTCCGGCCGCAGAACGGCCACATCTCCGCCGCGACCAACTCCGCCCTCGACCTCGCGACGGGGGACTTCGTGGCGTTCCTCGACCACGACGACGTCCTCCCGGCCGACGCCCTCTTCCATGTCGCCGAGGCGATCGCCGCGCGGCCCGACGCGGAGATGATCTACACCGACGAGGACAAGATCGACGAGGCCGGGCGCCGCTTCGACCCCCAGCTGAAGGGCGACTGGAGCCCGGAGATGGCGCTGACCCACAACTACACGCACCACCTCACCGTCATCCGCCGCGCGATCGTCGAGGACGCCGGCCGTCTCCGCCTCGGCTACGAGGGCGCGCAGGACATCGACCTCATCCTCCGCTGCACCGAGCGGATGCGTCCCGAGCGCATCCTCCACGTCCCCTACATCGGCTACCACTGGCGCGCCCACGCCCAGAGCACCGCCAGCAAGGGCGACCAGAAGGGCTATCTCTTCGACGCGGCCCGCCGCGCCATCAACGACGGCGTCCAGCGCCGCGGCCTGCGCGCCACCGCGTTCCTGCCGCCGCTGATGAAGGACCACGCGCTCTGCCTCCACCAGCTGAAGTGGGACGCCGGCCTCCTCGCGGTGAACCCGGTGACGATTGTCATCCCGACGAAGAACCACGCCGAGCTCCTCCGCGCCTGCATCGCCTCCCTCGAGCGCACGGTCAACTGGGCGCACGCCGCGCTCGTCATCGTGGACGACGGCTCGACGGAACCAGCCGCCTTGGCGCTGCTGGCAGAGCTCGAGGCCCGGCCCGGGCTACCCTGCCGCGTCCTGCGCACGGGGAACACCACGGCGCCCTTCAACTACTCGCGCCTCGTCAACCTCGGCACCGCGGCCGCCACCACGCCGCTCGTGCTCCACCTCAACAACGACATCGAGGCCCGCGAGCCCGGCTGGCTCGAGGACCTGGTGGGCTGGACGACGGTGGCGGGCGTGGGCGTCGTCGGCGCCCGGCTGATCCATCCCGACGAGACCCTCAACCACGCCGGCATCTGGGTCAGCCCGCAGGGCGGCCTGGCCCACGCCGTGTTCTTCGGCCAGCCGAAGGACGACTTCGGCTACCTCTTCCTCTCGCACGCCGCCCGCAACGTCGCCGCCGTCACCGGCGCGTGCCTGCTCACGCGCACCGACCTCTACCGCCAACTCGGCGGCTTCGACGAGCGCGACTTCCAGGTCGCGTACAACGACGTGGACTACTGCCTGCGCGCCGCGCGCGCCGGCTTCCGCACCGTCTATTCGCCGCAGGCCACGCTCGTCCACCTCGGCAGCGCCTCGCGTGGCAACACCTACACCGAGAAGGAGCACCTCGCCTTCGTGCAGCGGTACCCGAACTTCCGCGACCCCTACATCAGCGAGGTCGTCGACTACGGCACCTCGAGCTTCAAGCTCAACGCCAACGACCACCGCCACGCCCGCCGCCCCCTGCAGCTCCGCGTCGCCGTCGTGACCCACAACCTCAACCTCGAGGGCGCCCCGCTGTTCATCTTCGAGTATGCCCGCTACCTGGCGGAGAAGGCTGGCTGGGACGTGCGCGTGTTCTCGCCCGTCGAGGGGCCGCTGCGGAAGAAGTTCGAGGAGGCCGGCCTGCCGGTCGAGCTGCTGGCCGCGGACGACTTCATCAAGGCCCCGAACGCCGCGGAGTTCCACGCCCGGCTCCGGAAGTTCGCCGCCGGCCTGCGCTGGGACGGCATCGACCTCATCGTCGGCAACACCATGCTGGCCTACTGGGTCGTCGGCATCGGCCAGGCGCTGGGCAAGCCGACCGCGCTCTATATCCACGAGAGCAACACACCGCGGAAATTCTTCACCGAGCACAACCTCGCCGCGCCGGAAGTGGTGCCACTGATCGAGCAGGCCATCAAGGAGGCCGGGCGTGTCATCTTCACCGCCCACGCCACGCGCCAGATCCATGAGGAGCTGAACACGAACGACAACTTCCGCACGCTCGCCAGCTGGGTGGACATCGAGCGCATCGAGCGCTTCGCCGCCGCGCACGACCGCCGCGCGCTCCGGGAAAAATACGGCCTCGACCCCGACGCCACGCTGGTCGTCAACATCGGCTCCGTCTGCCAGCGCAAGGGCCAGCACGTTTACATCCGCGCCATCGACCAGCTGATGAAGCAGCACGGCGCGTCGTTCGCCAACCAGGGCCGCATCGAGTTCCTCATGGTCGGCGCCCGCGAGGGCCTCTACCTCGAGTCCATCGAGCAGGACATCGCCCTGATGGAGCTGAAGAACACCCGGCTTTTTCCCGAGACCATCGACATCTACGACTGGTACCGCCTGGCCGACATCTTCGTCTGCACCAGCTTCGAGGAGTCGTTCCCCCGCGTGCTGCTCGAGTCCGCCTCGTTCCGGGTCCCGATCATCAGCACGAACGTCAACGGCATCCCGGAGATGCTGGTGAACAACGACGAGGCCTACCTCATCCCCGCGGGCGATTACCACAAGCTCGCCGCCGCCCTGAAGGCCGGGCTGGACAAGTTCTTCGCCCATGATGACAAGATGGCCTCCATGGCCTTCGCCCGCATGTCGCGCTTCTATGATGCCCGCGTGGCGCTGCCGACCCACGTGGCCATGGCGCGGGAAGCTTACTTCGGCTGATTTTTTCTCCTCCCATGGACGCCCCCACCCCCTCGCGTCGCGAAGCCTGGCCCCTGATCGGGATCTTCTGCGCCGCCCTGATCGCGCACGTCTACTTCGCCACCTTCAACTGGAAGTCCGCCTTTCTCCCTGGCCATGAGTTCCGGCAGACGCAGACGGCGCTGGTGACGTATTACATCGACCAGCAGGACAACTTCTCGCTGCGCTACGAGACGCCGGTCTTCGGCAAGCCCTGGGTCGCGCTGCCGCTCGAGGTGCCGATCTACGAGTGGGGCGTGGTGTGGCTGAGCCGGGCCACGGGCCTGCCGCACTTCAAGTCCGCCCGCTCCATCACCCTGACCTGCTTCTACCTGGCCCTGCCGGCGCTGTACCTCGTGCTTGGCCGGATGGGGCTGCCGCGACCGCGCCGGCTGCTCATCCTCGCCCTGGTGCTGGCCTGCCCGGTCTACATCTACTACTCACGCGCCTTCCTCATCGATTCGATGGAGCTGATGTGCTGCGCCTGGTTCCTGTACTGCTATCTCCGGATGATGGACGAGCGAAGGTGGTCCTGGCTGGCCGCCACGACCCTCGTGGGCACCGGCGCCGCGCTGATCAAGAACACGACTTATTTGCTCTGGCTGCTGCCCGCCGCCGCGTTCGTCGTCGTCCAGCTCTGGCGCGACGCCCGGGCCCGCAGCTGGCGCGCCCTGGCGGGCACCGTCGCCTGGGGCCTGGGCGGCGTGGTGGTGTCACTGGTGCTGCTCTATTGGTGGATCGCCTTCACCGATGCGATCAAGGCCGCCCATCCGGCCGGCGCCATCTTCACGTCCAAGAGCCTCGCTGTCGGCAATTATGGCCTGCTCGACCTCGGCGCCCGGTTCGCGCCCAGCACTTGGAGCATCCTGTTCGAGCGCTGGAGCGAGTCCATCGCCGCGCCCTGGATCGTCGGGCTCGTGGTCGTGGCCGGCCTCGTCCTGCGCTCCACGTTTCGCTGGTGGATTGTGGCACTGGCGGGCCTCTTTATCCTCGCCCAGGCGCTCTTCCCCTTCGCCTACGCCTACCAGGACTACTATTATTACGCCTGCGCGGTGTTCCTGATGGGCGCCTTCGGGTACGCGCTCTTCGCGGTGCTGGATTCCGGCCTGCCCACCGGGGCGCGCTGGTTGCTGGTTTTGCTGCCTTTCGCCGCGCTGATCTCGACCTACTGGCACGGCTACCGGACCCAGCAGATCCTGGTCTCGCGCGGCGGCACCGGGCTCACCAACGCCCTCCTCGACATCACCCCGAAGGGATCTGTCTTCGTCATCATCGGCGCGGACTGGGCGCCGATCGTGCCCTATTACACCCAACACAAGGCGCTGATGGTCCGCAGCGGACTGGAAACCGACGCGGCCTATCTCGACCGGGCGTTTGCCGATCTCGACGACGAGGATGTCGCCGCCGTGATCCTGATGGGCAACCAGCGCGGAAACCAAGATCTGGTGCGGCGCGCCATGGCCAAGTTTCACATCGGGGCCATCCCGACCTTCTCCCATCCGACCGCGGACGTATACTACAGCCGCTTCTACAATAATTTCGTCGTTCGCTTTCTCCAGAACAGCAATCCCTACGAGGGGGTTGTGCTCCACCAGGAAGCAGCCGCCGACCCCGCGGTCGGAGAGCCGCTGGCCATCACCCCCGGCATGGCCCATTCCGCCTTCAAGACCATTCAGCCCGGCCCCTACCAGTTCCGGGTCGCCTATGGTTTCAGCTGGGTGCGCACGGCCCAAGGCGAGGAGGCGCTGACCTTCCATCCGGACTGTGACCTTTGGATGCATGCCCCGGCGAAAGCCGCGAGCATCCAATGGGACTATGGCATCCATGACTCGGCCTGGAAACGTTCCGGCGGCCAATGCCAGGGGGTCATCTACTCTGTGGCAGGTGAGGTTCCCGGCGGGCCACGGCGGGAGCTCTACCGCCGGGTGATGGACCCCGCGAACGTGCCTGCCGACCGGGGCGACCAGCACGAGGTCTTCCCCTACCAGCCCCGGACCGGCGAGACCCTGATCTTCTCCACCCGCCCCCTCCGCGGCTACGCCTTCGACTGGGCCTATACGCTCCGAATCCTGGTGAAGTGAGCCTTGGGGCCGGCTGCGGCCGGTCTGTCGCCAGGGCCGAATCGGCCGGCCGGGGCCAAAATTTCTTTGCCGGGCGGGGCGGGACTGTCTTCATGGTCCATCCAGCGGATGAAAGCCCATATCAACGAGAACGAAGCCTACCTCTTCTGCGTGGAGCATGCCTCGGGCTGGACGATCAAGCCGCAGCAATTATGGATCTCCGGCTGGTTCGTCTCGAAGAACGACATTCGCTACACGGACGTGCGGGCCTTCCTCGACGACGTGCCGGTCATGGGCCTGTTCGGCCAGCCGCGTCCCGACATCGAGGCGACCTACGCGCACTGGACGCGCGGCGTCCATCCCGGCTTCGCGTTCCGGCTCGATCCCTGGCCGGGCCTGAAGCTGCTCCGGCTCGAGATCCTCAACGAGAACAATGACTGGGCGGAGTTCTGGCGGGTGCCCATCACCTGCAAGGGCTCGGGCCCTTGCCGGAGGATCCGACCGGCCCTGAATCCCCTGCTGGTCAAGCCCATGCTGCTGGAGCTGCTCAAGCAGACCAGCCTGCAGGCCCCCGCCGTCCGCCAGGCCCACGCGGCCAAGCTCGTGCGCGAGCGCTCCGTGGTTCCGCTCGAAACGCTGCCCGTCCCGCCGCTCTACGGCGGATACGAGGGGCCGAACGTCATCTGCCACACGCAGTACGACAAGCTGCACATCGGCGGCTGGCTGTTCCACACCGAGCAGCCCATCCGGCAGCTGATCGCGACCACCGACAACCGCACGCAGAACAACCTCATCCACGGATTGGAGCGCGAGGATGTCGCCGCGCTGTTCCCCGGCGTGCCGCACGCGCGCCACTCCGCCTTCCGCGGCTCGATCGACCTGCCGGGCCACCTCGCCGAGCCCGTCTGCCTGAGGATCTTCGCCATCCTCGAGAGTGGCGAGAAGGTCCTCACCTTCACCAAGCGCCTTTACCCGTGGACCGCCCTCGAGAAGGAGCTGCCGCTTCCGCCCTACGCGCTCGACAACTACCGCGACGTTGTCCGGTCCGTGAGGCGGGCCTGCCGCCGGCTCAAGGTCCGCGCCGGCGGACTCGCGTTCTGGCGCGCCGTCCTCGAGGTCCACCAGCTCTACAAGCAGGAGGCGCTGGAGCCGCTACCTTGGTTCGGGTGGCAGCAGCTGACGCCCTACGCGAGCTGGCTGACCCACAACTCCCTGGCGCCCCGACTGCGCGACGCGCTGCAGGAGTCCGCGGCCCGCCTCACCGCGGAAACGGGCCCCAGCTTCGCGCTCGTGGTGGACACCCACGCGGCCGACCCCGCCCACCTCGAGCGCCTGCTCGCGTCGCTGCGCGCCCAGCTCTACGGCCGGTGGAACCTCGGCCTGGTGCAGGCGGCTGATGCGACGCCCGAGCTCGCCTCGGCGCTCGCCCGCCTCGCCGCCCTCGACGCGCGGACCCGCGTGATCGTCGCACCCGACGCCAATCGCCCCGCCGCCCTCAACACCGCCGCCAACCTCCTGACCGACGACTGGCTGCTCTTCCCCGAAGCGAGCGGCCGGCTGCCGCCGGATGCGCTGCTGCGTGTCGCCGAGGCGATCCACGCCGCGCCCGGCGTCGAGCTGGTCTTCACCGACGAGGACCGCATGGACGCGGCCGGCAGCCGCACCGAGCCCGAGTTCAAGTGCGGCTGGAACCCCGCCCTCGTCCTTTCCGGCTACCAGCCCGGCCAGCTGCTGGTGATCCGCCGCGGGCTCTTCTTCCAGCGGGCCGGCGGGTTCATGGCCGACTACGTGCCCGCCCACGGTTACGACCTTGCGCTGCGGCTGGCGGAAAACGTCCGGCCCGACCAGGTCCGGCACGTGGACGCGATCTGCTACCATGCCGATCCGGCCCCGGCGCCGGATCCCGGCCTCCTCACCGAGCAGACCCGCCACGCGCTCGAGGCCGCCATCATCCGCCGCCAGCTGCCCGCCCGGGCCTTCCAGCCCGCGTTCGCCCAGAAGCGCGGCAGCCTCCACCACCAGCTCTACTGGGACAGCGGCTTCCTCGCGGCCAACCCCGTCACCATCGTCATCCCCACGCGCGACCGCTCCGACCTGCTGGAGCGCTGCCTCGAGGCCCTGCTGCTCACCGTGGACTGGCGCCACGTGAAGCTCCTGATCATTGACGACTTCTCCCGCGACGAGAAGACGGCGCGCCTGCTGCGGCTGCTGTCCACCCGCCGCGAGTTCAACTGCCGGGTCGTCCGCCCCACGGTGGACCCGATGAAGCCGTTCAACTACTCGCTGCTCGTCAACACCGCCCTGCCCCACCTCGACACCCCGCTGGTGCTGCACCTCAACAACGACGTGGACGCGCTCCGCCCGGGCTGGATCGAGGCGATGGCGGGCTGGTTCTCCCTGCCGGACGTCGGCGTGGTCGGGGCCAAGCTCCTGTTCCCGAACCACCACCTCAACCACGCCGGCATCACCGTCGGGCCCCACCATGGCCTCGCCGACGTGCCGCTGGCCGGGCTGCACGCGGAGTCCGACGACTTCTACCCCCTGCACAAGCTGGCGCGCGATGTCAGCGCCGTCACCGGCGCGTGCCTCATGACCCGCACGTCGCTCTACCGCGAGTTCGGCGGGTTCAACGAGACGGAGTTCAGCGTCACCTACAACGACGTGGACTACTGCCTGCGCCTCCAGGCCGCGGGCCACCGGATCATCTACACCCCGCAGGCGGAGCTCTGGCACTGGGGCAGCGCCTCCCGCGGCACGACTTACTACGAGAGCGAGCATATCAACTTTGTCCGGCGCTACTCGCGGTTCGTGGACCCGCATTTCCCGCGCCAGCTCTACCTCGAGCCGGGCACGCTCAAGCTCGACACCTACCGCTACGAGCACGCTGGCCGCGCCGGGAAGCTGCACCTGCTGCTGGTGACGCACAACCTGAACTACGAGGGGGCGCCGCTGTTCCTGCTCGAGTACGCCGCCTTTATGGTGAAGCACGAGGGCTTCACGGTGGACTTGCTGGCAGCGGAGGACGGCCCGCTGCGCGGCGCGTACGAGTCCCTGGGGATCAAGGTCGCGCTGATTGACCGGCACCCGCTGCACGGCGCGCGCACCGACGCGGAGTTTGCCGAGCAGGTCCAGGTCATGCGGGGCACGGTGGACCTCGCCGCCGTGGACGTGGTCCTGTGCAACACCGTGGCCTGCTGGTGGGGCGTGCACCTCGCCGCCGCCGCCGGCAAGCCGTCGCTGCTCTACATCCACGAGAGCGCCTCGATCAAGCGGTTCTTCTCGAAGGCGCTCCACCCGCACATGCAGCACGTGGCCCGCGCCGCCTTCCGCCAGGCCACCCGCGTCTGCTTCCTCTGCCGGTCCAGCCGGACCTACTTCGAGGAGTTCAACGACTACGACAACTACCGCTTCGTCTCATCGTGGATTGACCTCCCGCGCATCGAGGCGTTCAAGCGGCAGCAGTCCCGCGCGGCGCTGCGCCGCAAGCACGGCTTCGCGGACGACGAGATCATCATCGCGAACGTCGGCACGGTCTGCGAGCGCAAGGGCCAGCACATCTTCATCCGCACGATCGACACGTTCATGAAGCACTACGCCGCCGGGGAGAAGTACCGCTTCCTGTTCGTCGGCGGCCGGCCCGGCGAGTACCAGGACTCCCTGGTGCGCGACATGGGAATGCTGGGCATCGCCAACGTGGACATCATCACCGAGACCCGCGAGGCCTACGATTTCTTCGCGCTGTCCGACATGTTCGTCTGCACCAGCTACGAGGAATCCTTCCCCCGGGTGCTGCTGGAGGCGATGGCTTTTGGCACGCCGATTGTCAGTACCGACGTGCATGGCATCCCCGAAATGGTCACCGACAAGGCCGAGGCCTACCTGGTCGAGCCCGGCAACCCCGTGAAATTCGCCAAGGTCATGAAGACCTGCCTGGACAAGCAGCGCAACGGCACCTCCACCGCGCCGATGGGCTACTCCAAGGTGATGCGCGCCTACGATATTGATCGCGTGCTGCCCAAGCACGCGGACATGGTGCGCGAGGCGTTGCTCGACTTTGACGGCAATCCCGTACGCCAGCAGGCCCGGAAGCTGTCGGGCCGGCCGGACCGGATCGTGTCGAGCTGGTAGCCGCTGGCGCAGCGTTTCTCCCCCCATGGCCACTCCTGCATCCCCCGTCACCCTCCCGCCGGACTCCCCCCTCGGCTCGAAGCTGCGGTGCTGGCTCAGCAACGCCGCCCTGGTCATCGCCCTCTGGATCTCCCTGATCCGGCTGCCGCTCTCGCCGACCGTCGAGCTCGATCCTTCCTGGCGCATGACCCTGGGGTATGCGCTGGCCCACGGCTGGCAGTTTGGCCGGGACCTGGTCTTTACCTACGGACCCCTGGGGTTCGTCCTCGCCCCGACCAATTCCGGCGTCCTGCACGTGCCGCAGATCGCCTGGCAGATCGGCGCCAACCTGATCTTCGCGCTGGCCATCTGGGGCCTCGGCCGGGATTTCACCGGCTGGCGCAAGGCGGTCTACTACGTCTATTTCTTCGCCTTCGGGAACAGCTACGTGGACGTGATCCACATGATCATGATCCTGCTGTTCAGCCTGGCGCTGCTGCGGGACCGGTTCACGGCCAACCGCTGGCTCACCGGCCTCAGCGCCCTCGGGCTGGGCATCCTGTCGCTGGTGAAGTTCACCAACCTGCTCCTCGCCGGCTTTGCCGTCGCCTGCGTGCTCGCCCTGCACCTCTGGCGCCGCCACCGCGGCACCGCCGGGCTCGTCGCCGGCGCGTTTGTCCTGGGATTCCTCGGCGGCTGGGTCGCGCTGGGGCAAGCGCTCGGCAATCTCCCCACCTTCGTCATCAATTCGCTGAGCCTCAGCAACGGCTACGTTGACGCCATGGGACTGGAGGAGTCCGGCGCCCTGCTGGGCATGGGCCTCGGCGCCGCCGCCATGATCGGCTGCTATTACGTCCTGAGGATCCTCGGCGCCCAGGACCGCCCCCGCACGGTGGCCTTCACGCTCATCGCGGCCGCCGCCTCCTTCCTCAACTGGAAGCACGGGTTTGTCCGGGCCGACGGGCATGTCGTCGCCCACTTTTTCGTCAGCCTGCTCCTGGTCAGCGGCTATCCCTTCCTCCTGCAGGACGAGCCCGCCTTCCACCGGCTGAAGACCGCCTGTCTCGCCGCCTGCGCGGCCTTCAGCCTGGCCGGCATCTGGCTGATCTCCCCGCCCGCGATCATCTGGATGCCGTACACGCTCAATTCCCGCATGGTCGAGAACGCCCAGATGCTGGGCCAGGTCACCGCCTATCCCGCCAAGGCCCGCGAGGAGTTCGCCCACCTTTCCCAGATCTACTCCCTGAACGGGATCAAGGCGCTGGTCCGCGAGCGCTCCCTGGACGTCCTCGGCAACGAGCAGTCCTACGCCATCTTCAACGGGTTCAACTACCACGCCCGACCCACGCTCCAGAGCTACTCGGCCTACAACCAGCATCTTGAGCAGCTGAACGCCGACTTCTACGCCTCCCCGCGCGCCCCGGATTTTATCCTGCAGAAGCTCAACGGCGCGACCATCGACTCCCACCTGCCCGCCATCGAGGACGCCCTGGCGGTCCGCTACCTTTACCACCACTACAAGTTCCTCATGGAGGAGCGCGACTTCCTGGTGTGGGTGCGGCAGGACCCCGATCCGGCGCTGGATGCCCGGACGCTGCTGAGCCGCCGGCAGGTCAAGTTCGACGAACCCGTGGTCGTCCCGGACCTGGGCGAGACCCCGGTGTGGTGCGAGTTTGAGGTGAAGCCGTCGCTCCTCGGCAAGCTGCGCACCTTCCTCTACAAGCCGCCGGAGCTCCACTTTGTCGTGACCGACGGCGCCGGCGGCGACACCAACTACCGGATGGTCCGCGAGCGGGCCCGGGCGGGCTTCCTCGCCTACCCCCACTTCACCAGCAATTACAACGTGGTGAAATACCAGGAGGGCGAGCCGGGGCCGCGCATCTCGAAGCTGGTCGCACTGATGCCGCCCGGGCAGCGGAAATATTTTTCGCCCGACCTCGAGGTCCGGTTCTACCGCCTGCCCCCGTTCCCGCGCGTGATGCGCCACGTGGATAAGCCGCCGGAGATCAAGTTCCGGGTCTTCAACCGCATCCCCCTCAACGCCACCAGCGCGGTGCCCGCCGAGATCACCATGGAGGACGGCAAGGAGGTCCTGTTCGTCCACGCCCCGAGCTCGATGGAGTTCGACGTGGTGCCGACGCTCCACCGCGTGAAGGGCCATTTCGGCTTCATCGCCCACGCCTACCAGGACGGCAACAACACCGACGGCTCCGAATTTATCATCGAGTGGGTGGATGCCGGCGGGAAGATCTCCCCGCTGTTCCAGCGCCTGCTGCGGCCGTCCACCGATCCCTCCGACCGGGGCGAGCAGAGCTTCGACATCAAGCTGCCACCGGGCCATGGACGACTGCTCCTGCGCACCACGACAGGACTGCACAATTCCAACGCCTTTGACTGGACCTACTGGACCGACGTCGTGTTCTCGAACTAACCGGAGCCGGCATTCCTAACCGCATGCCCATCCCCAACCCCGACCTCACTCCCCAGTCCCCACCCGGGCTGCGCGTTTGGCGTCAGCTGTTGCTTGGGGTCCTGTGGGTGACGCTCGCGATCTACTTCCTCACCCCAGTCAACCGGGTGCTGCAGCCCGACCTGGATTCTTCCATCCACGCGACCTACGGCTACTTCACGGCCCACAACTTCCAGTTTGGCACGCAGGTGAACACGACGGCGGGCCCCTACGGCTTCGTGATGTTCGGGAGCGACTATGGCGGCGAGCTGTACTGGCTCCGGTTTTTCCTGGAGTTCGCCTTCACCCTGGGGC